>ERZ836441.3056-NODE-3056-length-11999-cov-4.297639_pt1 | contig 11999 bp, 13 predicted proteins | sample MGYA00519686_ERZ836441 | MGnify/ENA primary metagenome ERZ836441 (study PRJEB31850, sample SAMEA3708800) | human gut metagenome | biome: human gut; feature: human-associated habitat; material: faeces | place: China | collected 2014 ... | reverse complement strand
GATGTTCGGAGTGCCTTCTTTCATGCCAAACTCTCCTTTCCGTTTGCGTGATTCCGGCGGGATGCCGGGTTATCCTCAAATCAGGCACACACTGCCGGGTGCGGGTTCAGAACTGGAATCTTGGAGGGGCCACGCTTCTTATTCTCAGCACGGGGCAAGAGTTCCGGAGGGATTCCAAGCAGGACAAGCTGGCGGTGCCAATGCGTCGGGACGGTTTCCCAAAGCATGAGATACCTGCGGGCCAGCGTCATACTTACGCCTAGCTGTTCAGCGACATAGCGGATGGTCATGTCGCGCTCATCCATGTCCTCAACGCGGCAGCGCGATCAGCGTCTAGCATTGTGGTCATAACGATTCCCTGATAGTTTTGTGTTTGTGTTAGGTGTTCTTTATCAAAAATATTTTTGATAAAGCAATATTTTTATGATTTTTTATCAAAAAATATTTGATATGCAATTATTTGAAAGAATAAGATTTTTTTCAAAATCACAAAAAATTCCGCTTGCTCGTCTAGCGGAACATATCGGAGTTTCTCCACAAACATTCAACACATGGTTTGCAGAAAAAAGCCAAAGAAACCTCTGGGAACATCTTCAAAAAATCCTTGATCTTTATCCAGAGCTCTCCAGAGAATGGCTTTATTTTGGTGAAGGTCCTATGCTTAGGGACAACAGTATTGAAGGAAAGTCATCCCCACAGGCTGCATCCTTGAGCGAATCGATGTCGAGTTCCGCCCCGTGTACGGAGGAACTGAAACGGGAAAACACAGAGCTGACAAAGAAACTTCTCGCTGCAAAGGACGAGCTCCTCGCAGCCAAAGACAAGATCATCGCGCTGCATGAAGAAAATAAACGCTTGGCCGAGTCGGTGAGCGCCGTAGTGACGCCCACCGAGGCTCGCCGGGACAATCCCCAACATGCCACCTCGGACAGACCTGCGAGTGGTGCTACCGACTGTGGTGTGTAGGGCCGTATCAGTGAAGGGGGAAGGATGATTCGAGTAGTAGCACTGCTGATGGCACTGTTTGTCAGCATCCCGGCTTACGCCCAAAACTGGGACGAAGGGGGCACGCTGCGCGATGAAACGGTCATCGGCTGGGCCATGAGCACGGATGCAAACAAACTCGCTTCGGCTGCCGACTACATCAAGGCCAGTACCGAAGCCGGAATCTTGGCGACGCTGAAAAAAGGCGAACTCAAGCGGGCTTCGGAAGATGTGGCGGCTTGCATGAAAGAATTTGCCGAGTCAGCTAACAAACCGGTTACACGAGAAAACTCGACGCCCTACGTTTTGGCCTGTATGGAAAAGGCCAAGAAAAAGCATCCGTGGATGCAGCTCAACCCTCTTGCCAGTGTTCAGGAGGCTCCTCAGCCTTCCGGTGAAAAATGGGATATTTCGCGGGCGACGCCAGTTCCCTATGTCGTATACAGTTCGGGCTGGGATCAGAAAAAGACCATCAACAGGCTTAAACTCTTTATCCGCATTACCCCGGCTGCGCGGGACAAGGACGGGACGCTCATCTTGGCCTCGGTTTCCTCTGCATCACGAGAACAACTCGCGGCCACCGCCATCGCCGCGGCAAAGTATTACGCCAAGGATACTGGGGCGACCTCGATCAGCGTTGTGCTGGACTCCCTTCCGGATGTCGATGGCGCAGCCTGCCAGCTTGCGGTTGCGGATTACGTACCCGACGGCAAGGGCATTTCAGGCAAAGAAAACTGGACATGGAATGGAGTGCGGGCTGCCGAAACGCCCTTTTCCGATCAGGAACTAGAGATGCAGCAGCTCTGGGGCGAGATGCGCAAAGATTTTCAGACATCCGCGGGTGAGACGGATGAGGCCGCTCTCTCAAGGGCCATCGGCAAGCGCATGGGAATTCCCACTTCGAAAGTGACTCTCCCCTATCGCATGTTGGAAGACGTCCCGCAGGAACTCATAGATGCGGTGAAACCTGCGCCCGGCCTGACACCGCCCAACCAGTAAAACAAGGCTCTCGGATCAAAACATCCGGGGGCTTTCTTCATTTCCGCTTCTGCCGCCACTTCCACGGCGGGGTCGGGTCCTTTCGGGACCACAGGCCCCGCCGCGCTTCTTTGGCGTCCTGTTCCAGCTTCTTCCAGCCGTTGCAGAACGGCGCGTTGCAGAAGGCCGGATACGCCCACGCCTGACCAGCTTCCAGCATGTCGGCATTGAGCACCCTGTCCGTAGCCACCAGCGCGACCGTGCGACCGTATTTGTCGGTGCTCATCTTGATCACCTCAACGTCCTGCCCCGGTCGCACGAGCGACAGGAGGTGATCGCGGGACTGCGGGCCGCCCTTCTGCTCCAGCTCTGGGGCGTCTATGCCGTAGAGCCGGATTTTTAACGGCGTCCGGACGTCGCCCATCGGCGCCACGATCATCCTGTCGCCATCGTGGACGTCCAGCACCGTGCCGGGCCATGCATAGGCCGGAAGCGGAAACGCAAGGGCCACGATCAAAAGCAATATGCGCAACATATTGGCCTCCATATATCCTCGCTCGGCTTGAATCCGATCCGCTTGACGCATCTATATTTTTGATTATAGATAAAAGGAATCAATCTTACAAACAATAGGAGAGCAACTATGAAGCGTCTGTTCGCACTGGTCCTTGCCGCTACCCTTGCTGCTCCCACCATAGCAGCAGGCTTTCAGGGACCGAATTCCGCTCAGGGAGGAGGCTTCCAAGGCCCCACTACCGGCATTGAGGCCGATACCGTAGCCAAAGCCCAAAAAAGCTGGGACGATGCCCGCGTCGTGCTCACCGGGAACATCACCCAACGTGTTGCCGGCAGCGACGATAAATACATCTTCAAGGACACCACGGGCGAAATGATCGTGGAGATCGATTTCGAGCTTTTCGCGGGCCGAACCGTTACACCCCAGAACAAGGTACGTCTCTCCGGCAAGGTGGACAAGGACTTCATGGAGTCCCCTAAGGTTGACGTAAAGGTCCTTGAAATTCTGTAGCGGCACAGAGCCGGAATAAAATCTCCGGGCACATTGCTACTCTGGAGTAGAGCTGATGGGGAGGCTTTCGCCTTCCCATTCTTTTTCTCAAGTATCATCTCCTGATCCTTGGACACCTTTTCACGGTCGCCATCAAAGCTGACCGTGCCCTTCACCCGTACCCAAGCTCCGTGCCCACCTGGACTCTAGGGTTTCACCGGGGCTGATTGTCAATGGACCGTGGAAACATTGTATTCCTCTGTAAGGAAGCTCCAAAACACCTCTTCCCAATTTTTCCTTTCATGGTTGTGTCTATAACGATGTTTTGATAAGCCAGAACTGAAAATCCAGTAGAGGAAATGACCGGACTTGCGCTAAAGCAGCCAGGACGGATGCCGGAACACTGCTGCTTTCCAAGAAGGGAGTAGTTGCAGCGAACAATATGAGGACAAGCTGCTCTTCCGAAACCATCATGGGAAAACATGGAATTTTCAGATCGGGTCAAGGCACTGGCGACACGTATCCAAGAACTGAGGGAACACGCATTCGTAACGGAAGAAGCGACGAAAAACGCGCTTATCTTGCCGTTTCTTCAAGCGCTCGGTATGACACCTTTGACCCGCGCATAGTCGTCCCCGAGTACACGGTCGACGTAGGTACTAAAAGGGTGAAAAAGTGAATTACGCTATCAAGCGCGACGGAGAGGTCATCATCCTCATCGAAGCCAAGTGCGCCGGGACCTGCCTTGATTCCGGCAAGGTCGACCAGCTCCACCGCTACTTCCACAACACGCCTACCGCACGCCTCGCCATCCTGACGGACGGCGTGCAATACCAATTCTTCTCCGACCTCGACAAGCCGAACATCATGGATGACAAACCATTCATGATATTCAACTTCGATAAGCTGGAAGAGGCCCTCATCCCCGAATTGAAGAAACTCGCCAACGACTCCTTCGACGTTGATGTCGCTCTGTCCGCCGCACAGGACCTAAAACATCTCCGGCAGATCAAGCAACTCATCGCCCAAGAGCTGGCGTCTCCCTCAGATACCTTTGTGAAACACTTTGTCGCCCAAATCTATGACGGGCAGCTCAGGGCCAGCGTCCTTGATGACTTCCGTCCCAAAATCTCCCTCGCGTTCGACCACTACATCAATGACATCCTGCTGTCCCGCATTCAGGGCATAGCCCGCCCGAATACCTATGCCAGTGTACTGGACGAACCCGCCGAGCCCGCAAAGGGACAGGCAGAAGAAGCCGTGGAGAACGAATCCGGCATCGTGACGACACAGGAAGAGATTGAAGGCTACCTTATTATCAAGGCCATCCTGTGCAGCGTCGTCGACCCGGCCCGCGTAGTCATGCGCGATCGGCAGACGTATTGCGGCATCCTCCTTGACGATAACAACAGGAAGCCGCTCTGCCGTATGCATTTCAACTCCGTGTCGGTCAAATACATAGGCACCTTCGACGCGGACAAGAATGAAACCAAACACAAGATCGAAAAACTCGACGACATCTACCAGTATGCTGATCTCCTCAGAACGACCGTGGGCTATTACCTTGGAGAACAGTAAGCGCCATATCCAAATGAAACGGAACCTAGCCACACTGTGCCTCGTTGCCTGCGTCGCCTTCTCCTCTCCGGCGGCGCGGGCACAGAGCGCATCAGACGCCACAGAAGCCGTCCGGGAGGCCATCAGCGACCTTCTGGACGACTTCGACGGCTTCAAGGACTCGGAGATATTCCGGCGGTGCGTCTATGGGTGTGGCAGCGAGAATCCGGGTAACGAGTGGCGCGACAGGATCAAAACGCTCCAGCGGCAGGCCATGCGGCGTAAGGAGGTCCCGACCCGGCTCAAAGATGCCATCGGCGAACTGTGGCAGATGGGCCGGACCTACGCCCGAGGCAATGCCCGCAAAGCAGCTGAACTGCGCCAGCGCATCAAGGTTGTGTTGGAAGAGTAAAATAGCGACAACAAATCAAGCAAATTCGCGAAACCGGAGCCGTCATATTTTTCCGCACCGCCGTCCCCAACCAGAAAAACGTCCTTACCGACATCCACAACGGAATTATCTAGCTTCCCGACTTATATAGGTTCATATGTTTTGTACAAGAAATAGTTGCTTCAAAGCAGAAAAAGGCGGTCAGCCCTCCATATCGAAGGACTGACCGCATACATACACATACGAATATCGACTTTAAGAAGATTTATCGGTTAAACTGAAAGTCTCATGAGATTATTGCTGTGGGTCTCCCATGACATTTTGTCCGAAATACAGCACATGCCCATTGAATTTCTTGATTTGCTCAGGGGTAACCACGATGGATGAAGCTACATTTTTCACAGAGGGCTGAGTTGCGACCCATTTGTCCGCTGTATGAAGTGTTGAGGCCACTGAGCTTACATTCTTGATCAGGTAATGGGTTGGGATCACCACATGAGGCTGTAGTTTATCAAGAATAGTCCTGATTTGTTGGCCATTGAGGACATGAACGGAGTCATCAATGGGGAGGATCAGAATATCGGGTCGTCCGATGGCCTTATAGACGGCTTCAGGAGCATCAGGTCGGTTATCCCCCCAATGTACGATTCGCAGCCCACCGGTCTCTATGATAAAAATCGTGTTGTCAAGGATGGGGGGATTGTTCGGGGGAACATGAGTTATCCCACGCTCCGCGAAGAGATCAGTCCAGCGGACCAGTCCCGGGGCCTCGTACTGATGTTTGTCGGCAATACCGGTGACACGGAGATCGGACAGCGTCCATTGCCCGGCCATACGGTCAATAACCATGTGTGACACGACTCGATTCAGCGCGTTATGATCATAATGGCCATGCGTGGATGCAGCTATATCCGCCTTTGTGAGGGGAAATTCCTTGGGGAACCAGATGCCCCATGTCCCTGAGGGATCATTCTTCCAAGGATCTATGAGCATAGAAAGGCCGTTTGGAGTGATGATCCGAAAAGCCATATGCCCGTAGTATTCGAGTTTGACTTTCCCCGCCCTCATTGGATCGCCAGAAGCATTCTGCAACGCAATGATTCCATTATTGTTGGTTTGAGTGACGTTCGAAGCATGGGTTATCCCTGTAAGGCAAAGTGTCATCGCGACAAATCCAAAACATGAGATCCTCAGCAGGTGTGCGAATATCATAGATTGTTCTCCTTTGTCTTTTGTGCACTATGCGGAACCAGACTCGAACTGTTCATGGAACCAAGAGGCACCATAATTCAGAGGTAAGAGGAATAGAACCTTCTATAATGTCGACATTCGACACAAAACTAACAAGTATACTACTTCCTGTCAATGGAGAGCACTTCAAAACACGTATGCCCAGGCAAGATGTAGTAGAGCAATAAAATAGGAAGATTAACAAACTCTTTTATAATCAAAAACCATGCTGGACATCCTTTTATAAGATATATGATGGAAGTATACAGAAGGTATGTTCATGTGCTCATACGCCTGTGCAGCCTTGGCAAAGAACGGAAGATCACGGACTCTCCGGCGGTGATAGAGGGCGTCCCGAGCCATGGCCAAGCACCCGTCAACCTCTGCTTGAGACGTTTTGAAAAAACTTTAGATATTGACTTTCATTTTCATATAGCTATAGTCCGTTCCTGAATATGACCCTTTTTCATGGACGGCTTCATGACTCCTTCTCAGATTTTTTCAGCGCTCCATACGCTTCTTTCCGCTCACCAACCGGTATTTCTCTGGGGCGCACCGGGCGTGGGCAAAAGCCAGGTTGTGGCCAAAGTCGCTGCGGATCGCGGCATGGCCCTGCGTGATATCCGTGCGGTTCTGCTCGATCCCGTCGATCTCCGAGGGCTTCCCCGTCTTGAAAACGGACGCGCGGAGTGGTGTCCGCCCGCTTTTCTTCCGGGGCCGGACGATTCGGAACAGGGCATCATCTTCCTTGATGAACTGAACGCTGCGCCGCCATTGGTTCAGGCCGCCTGTTACCAGCTTGTACTGGACAGGCGAATCGGGGAATACCGTCTGCCCGACGGCTGGAGTATCATAGCGGCGGGCAACCGCGAAAAGGACAAGGCCGTTACCCACCGGATGCCTTCCGCACTGGCGAACCGCATGGTGCACCTTGAATTTGACGTCTCGCCTGATGACTGGATCCTGTGGGCACAGCAAGCGGGCATCAGACGGGAAGTAATCGCTTTTCTGCGATTCCGCCCCAAATTGCTCCATGACTTTGATCCGCTCTCCTCCGGCAAGGCGTTCGCCTCTCCTCGTTCATGGGCTTTTCTATCAGGCATTCTTGATGCCAACCCTGATCCGGATGTGGAATACGAACTGTTCCGTGGAACGGTGGGGGACGGCGCAGCTGCGGAATTCATGGGATTCCTCCGTGTCTGGCGCGGGCTCCCCTCAGTAGAAGACATCCTTGCCAATCCGGCTGACGCTCTCGTGCCAGATGACCCGGCAGCGCTATATGCCGTGTGCGAAGCCCTCTCAGAAAAAGCCGCCGATGGAACGGTCAACGCCCTTGTGACCTACGCCGGACGCCTACCCTCCGAATTTGGTGTCCTGCTCATGCGTGACGCAGTATGCCGCGACGAGCGCATTGTCCGCACATCCGCCTTTGCCGACTGGGCTCAAGCCAACGCCCATGTATTGATGTAACGTTATGACAGCACTCGAACGGCAAGCCCATCTCGCCATGATCCGCGCCCGTGCGGCGCTCGTGCTGGACCATCCGTTTTTTGGTTCCATCGCCCTGCGCTTGACGCTGAAACCTGATCCCACATGCAGCGATCTCTGGACCGACGGGCGCACGCTCGGCTTCAATCCGTCCTACGCAGCCGCATTATCCGAGGCCGCGCTCATAGGAGCACAGGCACACGAAGTCATGCATCTGGCTTGTGCCCATCACGTCCGCCGCGAAGAACGCGATACAGCGCTCTGGAACAAGGCCTGCGACATTGTCGTCAACCAGCTTTTGCTGGATGCGGGATTCTCCCTCCCTCAGGGTGCCGTGCATGATCCGGCGTATGCCGGGTTTTCCGTTGAGGCACTGTATTCGGAGCTGGCCCGCCTTCAGGACGAGGCCCCCAATAAAGGTGCCGAGCGACCGGAAGCGCAGGAAGAAACCGAACAAACGGAAGGAGGCAGCGGGCAGCCGGGCGAAGGGAAAGGCCAAGGGAAAGGACAGAATGATCCCACCGAAGGCGAACGCGGCGAGGCCGAACTGTTGGGTGGACACGGAGCTTCTGAAAGCAGCCTGGACAAGGGGAAAGGGCAACGTGCGAAGCCCGTGGCCTTTACGGGAGAAGTACGTGATCATCCCGTATTGGACGGAGGCAGCGGGACAGCCCAAAAACAGGCGGAACAGGAAGCCGACATTGAACTCGTCCAGGCCATGCAACGCGCCAAGCATATGGGCGACATGCCGGCAGGCCTTCTCCGTTTGTTCCGAAAGCGGTTGCACCCAACGCTGGACTGGCGGGGCATCCTTCAACGCTTCCTCGAAAACTGTGCGGACGGCGACTCCACATGGACCACTCCGAACCGCCGCTATCTTTACCAGGGCATCTACCTCCCTTCGCGGCAGGAGCCCCGTATCCCCCATATTGTGCTCGCCGTGGACAGCTCCGGTTCCGTGGACAACGCCCTTCTTGAAATGTTCTGCACCGAGCTGTCCGGGATTCTGGAAAGCTACGACACGCTTCTGACCGTCTTGTTTCATGATACGCGGGTCCAATCCGCCCAGACGTTTACCCGGCAAGACCTGCCGTTGCGGCTGGCCCCGGCAGGAGGCGGCGGAACGGATTACAGGCCGGTTACCGCCTATATCGAGGAAAACGATCTCGCCCCCACCTGCATGATCTGGTTTACCGATCTGGAATGTGACAGGTTTCCAGAGGAGCCCGCCTTTCCCGTCCTCTGGCTCGCGGAACAGCCGAACGGGACAACGCCCCCCTTTGGGGAAACAGGGTATCTCAAAGAACGTCCATCCGCCTAGCGACACAGGAGCAACGCCATGCATATTGAATGGAACATCACCAAGCGGCGCGGCAACATCCGTCCTGTTCTTCATTACACGGTAACGCTTGAGGAACACGAACGGGAGTTGGCACTGCCGTTCATCCGCGTCGTTTCGACCATCCCGGAGCCGCCTGACTCGTGGCAAGAGTTCTGCTATCCGGGGCAGCACGAACGTGCGGAGAATCCGGCATCCGGCAAAACTTATGATCTGGAAATCCCTTCCCACAAAGGACGCCTCTGGAAACAGAGCTTGCGCCTTCCTTGGCGCGAAGAAAACGACTATCCCGAAGTCGAACAATCATTCAAAAAATTGCGCGACGCTTTCGAAGCGGAATTGAAAGCGGCCTACGGAAGTCTGCCAATGGATGAATCCAACTCTCTTGAAACCAGCTTTGACGCTCGCCGTTTCATCGCACCTGGAATTCTCGCGGAACGTTTTCTCATGCTCGCCAGAAACGCCAAGGCGTCCTGAACCGGGTAGCATTCGGAAGGCATCTTGTTCTTATTCCATTAGGCGAACTTGGCTCCTTTTGAGGGTTAAAGTTTGGCCCCCGGTGGCACGGGGGCCGTTTCGGTTACTCGGCTTCGGTCTGGAAGGTTTCGCACTCGTTCAGTACGTCGAACACGACGTCTTCAATGGAAGAAGAAAGGCTGCTGACGGTTTCGCTCATTGCTCCGCCGCGCAGGGCGTCCTGCATGTTTTCAAAGTGGGCGTCGAAGTCGTCGGGGTTGCACCCGCAGCCAATGAACTGGTCAAGGGCGATGTAGCGGATGAAGGCGGCGCGGAGGGAATCACGTTCGGCGGTCATGGTTTCGAGAGTGGCGTTGTTCATGTTGTCTTCCTTTGGGTTAAATTGTTTAAGTTGTTGAAATCGCATGAATTATTAGTACCATAGTACCCTCGGTTGTAAAGAGAAAAAGCCTGTTTTTTCAATAAAATACATAAAAAAAGCCCCGCGTTTCGGCGGGGCCTTCGGTCAGGCGGAAAGCGGGAGGCCGTACTGGTCGGCCCGCCTGTTCCGGGCGCGAGCCTCCCGCTCCCGTGCCTTCACATCGTCCGGGAGCCAGTTCTTGCCGCGCGCGGCGGTCAGGTTGAACTGTTCCCAAAGCTCCTTATCCTTGAAGTACATATGCAGCGTCCCCTTTTTGTAGCAGCGCATCTCAAAGTAGGTGCTCTCGAACAGGACGCCTGAGAAGTCGGGACCGTATTCCTTGAAATGCTCCTCTAAGGCGCATACAGCCGTGCGCGGCACGGATTCCAGCTTTTTGCCTTCGAGAAAAGCCAGCGCCCGGTCTATGTCGTTCAAATTCTGTCGGGTATCGCCGTAAGTCAGATGCCCGTCTCCACCGTACCATACGTCAACAATGCGAGGAAGGACGACACGCCGGTTCACGCGCCACGCATCGTTCGTCTTCCATCCCTCAATGTGGATGCGGTTCTCGTCATAGTACCGGGTCATGAGGTCAAATGCCTCGACCACGCATTGCTGCAATATTGTCCCACGGTTCAGGAAAATGGATTCAACGAGCGCGTAGACATTCTCTTCGGAAAACGCCATGTGCTCGTTGCTCTCCAAGAGCCTGTCGAGTTCCTTTTGGACACCGTGGGACGCCAAATTCCGTACATCGGTCAGACGCAAGACCTCCCGCCATGCACTCCTTTTCAGGGATCGTACGAAACGGTTGTACGCCAACTCCTGCGCCCTGCGGGTCGGCTTTTGCCGCATCAACTCCTTGAGCGATGCCCCGACCGTTTCCCCGCCGTCCGTGCCGAGCGGCTCGGCGTAGTGGGCAAGCTCCTGCGCCAGATGCGCGATCTGGACGAACAGCTCACGGCAACGCCCGTACTGCGCCACGAGGTTCCCAACAGTGTCCCGCGTCGCAACCTCACTCTCGAACCGGGAGCCGTCGCTGAAAACGGCGGCGTCCTCTTCGCCAAAGCCGACATCAAAGGAAAATTCCGGCTCCTCCCGTTTCTTGTGCAGATGAACCATCGAAACGCACACCTGCGCACTTCGGAAGGCATCCTTGGCAAAGCAACTGCCGAGGTGTTCAACCTCTCCGTGCTGTTCGATGATCGTGGCCAACAGTTTCCTATTCTCCGTGCAGGGGTTCAGAAGCGTCTGCTCGTTGAGCAGGCACACGATGTCCCCATGGTCGAGGATTTCCCACGCATGGAGCAAATGCGCTTCGCCATTGGCGAACGGCGGGTTCATGATGATCAGGTCATACTTCTCGTCCGGCCAGAACGTGAGGAAGTCCGTACCGACCAGCGGATAGCCCTTGCCCCGGATCGCGGCCTGCAACTCCGGCTCGATCTCGATGCAGTGCACCACCTCACGGCAGCGGTTGTAATACCGATCCAGCTTTCCCACGGCGGCATCGGCAAGGTCGCCCTTCCCTGCCGAGGGTTCGAGGATCGAGCGTTCGTAGAGCTTGCCCACCTTGGCAAGCATCTTCTCCGCCACTTCGGGCGGCGTGGGATAAAACGAAGCGTTGTACATGCTTGGCTCCTTTTATGTAAATTACTTGAATTACTTGATAAAAAGATACCATGCAGGCCTCGTTTGTCAAAAAATATATAATTTTTTCAATATGTTATATAAAAATTCCCCGGTTATCCCAAAGGGATTTCCGGGGAAGCACGACGAAGAGCAAACAAGACTCAAACGGGATAGGCGATCTCTATCCGCTCCAGATCCTCACGGCTGGCCGCGCCGTCAACAAGCGCGAACAGCTCGTCACGCCGGGCGCTCAGGATGCTTTGCACGTATTCAAGCCCGGCGGCGTCACCAGCGGCAAGGAGAGCCGCCTCCGTCGCCACTTCCACGGCGGAAGGGTTTGCCGCGGGCATGGTCAGGGTTGCCGTCAGCGCCGCCGTATAGCCCGCGGCAACCTCACGCCGCTTGTCGTCACGGTACTCGGAGAGCGGACGTTCGGGCTTCGTCAAAAGCGCACCATCGGGAAGCGGGCCAAGCTCCTCCGTATACCGGGGCTCGGAACGCCACGTGTCGCCGGGAA
>ERZ836441.3048-NODE-3048-length-12036-cov-2.663718_pt1 | contig 12036 bp, 9 predicted proteins | sample MGYA00519686_ERZ836441 | MGnify/ENA primary metagenome ERZ836441 (study PRJEB31850, sample SAMEA3708800) | human gut metagenome | biome: human gut; feature: human-associated habitat; material: faeces | place: China | collected 2014 ... | reverse complement strand
CTATCCTGGTAGCGACTGTTCTGGGTATTTTCCTAGGATTTTTCCAAACCGCTTCTATTCAACGGGCCAACCGCAAGGAAGTCCATATACATGACTTTTCTAAACTATCTGCTGCTCAACGCTTTTTCCAAGTATTTGTGCAGGCCATTGATGAGTTTTTCGATACTGGACGCTATCTGGTCTTCGGTTGTTTATTTGCCAGCGTGGTTCAAGTTTATGTGCCAACTCGCGTGCTGACTTCTATCTCCGCGACGCCACTCCTAGCCATTCTTCTCCTTATGCTTCTCTCCTTCCTCCTCTCATTGTGTAGTGAGGCAGATGCCTTTATTGGCTCCTCCCTCCTCTCTAGTTTTGGCTTAGCTCCTGTCCTAGCCTTCCTGGTTATCGGTCCCATGCTAGATGTCAAGAACCTCTTGATGATGAAGAATTATCTGACCAATCGCTTTATTGTCCAATTTATTAGTATCGTCAGCCTAGTTGTCTTGGTTTATGCTTGGTTTGTGGGGGTGGTCCTATGATTCGATTTCTCATTTTAGCAGGCTATTTCGAACTGACTATGTATTTGCAGCTTTCTGGTAAGCTCAACCAATACATTAATATGCATTATTCCTATTTAGCCTATATCTCTATGATTCTTTCCTTCCTCTTGGCTGTCGTCCAGCTCTATATTTGGATGAAGAATCTGCCCGTTCATAGTCACCTAACCAGTAAAAAAGCCAAAGTCATGAGTATCATTCTACTCCTGATTCCTTTGATCGTTGGAATTGGTTTCCCGACAGTGACCTTGGATTCCCAAACGGTTTCAGCCAAGGGCTATCATTTCCCCATCGCAGCTGGCTCTTCTAAGGATATTCAAAATGACGAAGGAACAACCAACCAATATCTAAAGCCTGACACAAGCAGTTATTTTACCAAGTCTGCTTATGAATCCGAGATGAGAGCTGCAGCTAATAAGTACCTCAAGCAAGATCATATCCAGATCACGACAGAAAACTACATGGAAGTCATGGAAGTCATCTACGACTATCCAGATGAATTTGCTGGAAAAACCTTTACCCTAACCGGATTTATTTATAAGGATCCTCAAGATCCGGGCAGCCAGTTCCTTTTCCGTTTCGGGATTATCCACTGTATCGCCGACTCAGGAGTCTATGGTCTGTTGACCAAAGGAGCCTCTCAAACCTATGAAGACAATACCTGGGTCCAAGCGACTGGAACTCTCAAGATCCAGTACCATAAACAACTTGGCCAAAGCCTTCCTGTCTTAGATATAGAGGAAGCTCACTCAGTAGAAAAACCCGCCAATCCTTATGTTTATCGGGTATTCTAGGCAGTATATCACTCAACAGGTTGTGACCTTTCGGTCCAACCTTTTTTTTCGTACTTTCTCTCCTTTTCTTTCCTATGAAAGTCAGAATACTTTTACTTTCAAAGAGAAATTTTCTGAATTTTATGGTAGAATATGTTTTATCAAGTTAGAAAATAGGTATGAACATGTCTTCAAAAGTAATTGTAACCATTTTCGGGGCTAGTGGAGATTTAGCTCACCGCAAACTCTACCCTTCCCTTTTTAGACTCTATAAAGCTGGTAATCTTTCAGAGCATTTTGCAGTGATTGGAACAGCTCGTCGTCCTTGGAGCAAAGAATACTTTGAATCGGTTGTCGTTGACTCCATTTCGGATTTAGCAGATAGTCCTGAACAGGCGCAAGAATTCGCTAGCCACTTTTACTACCAAAGCCACGATGTTAATGATACCGAGCACTACATCAAGCTTCGTGAACTCCAAAATCAGCTCAATGACACCTACCAAGCTGACCACAATAAACTCTTCTTCCTATCCATGGCACCCCAGTTCTTTGGAACCATTGCCAAACATTTGAAATCTGAAGGAATTGTGGATGGAAAAGGCTTTGAGCGTCTAATCGTAGAAAAACCATTTGGAACTGACTTAGAAACAGCCAGTCAGCTCAACAAAGAACTGGAAGAAACCTTTGAGGAAGAGCAAATTTTCCGAATTGATCATTACCTTGGTAAAGAAATGATCCAGTCTATTTTTGCCCTCCGTTTTGCCAATCTAATCTTTGAAAACATTTGGAACCGTGACTATATCGACAATGTCCAAATCACCTTTGCAGAACGTCTGGGTGTGGAAGAGCGTGGTGGCTACTATGATGAATCTGGTGCCCTCCGCGACATGGTTCAAAACCATACCCTTCAATTGCTTTCTCTCTTAGCGATGGACAAACCAGCTTCCTTCACCAAGGAAGACATCCGTAAAGAGAAGGTAAAAGTTTTTGAACAATTGGTCAACCCTTCTGAAGAAGAATTAAAGAAATTGTTTATTCGAGGCCAGTATCGTTCTGGAAAAATCCAAGGGAAAAAGGACATCTCTTACCGTAGTGAACCAAATGTCAACCCTGAATCCATGACCGAAACCTTTGCTTCTGGTGCCTTCTTTGTGGATAGTGATCGCTTCCGTGGAGTACCTTTCTTCTTCCGTACAGGAAAACGTCTCACAAAAAAGGGAACCCATGTGAATGTGGTCTTTAAACAGATGGACTCTATTTTTGGTCAAGAAATTGAACCCAATGTGCTGACCATCTACATCCAACCAAACGAAGGCTTCTCTCTCTCTGTCAACGGGAAAGAAGTCGGCGAGCAATTCCAGATCGCTCCGATATCCTTCGACTATGAAACTGATGCGACAGCGACCGGTGCTTCTCCAGAGCCTTACGAAAAGTTAATCTATGATGTCTTAAATAATGACTCTACCAACTTTAGCCACTGGAACGAAGTAAAAGCATCTTGGAACTTGATTGACCGGATTGAGAAATTATGGGCAGAAAATCAAGTCCCTCTTCATGAGTACAAATCTGGAACCATGGGACCTCAAGCATCCTTCGACCTCTTGAAGGATTACAATGCTGAATGGGTCTGGCAACCAACGATTGAAGAATAAATCGTTCAACTGACTAAAGGTGCAACTTAAAAACTCATCTCTTTCTAGAGATGAGTTTTTTTGCTTATATTAAGCCTTCTAACAAGCCACGCATAAAGTTTTCAGAATTGAATTCACCGATATCATCGATTTTTTCACCAAAACCAATTAATTTTACAGGAATATCCAACTCTTCTCGGATTGCAAGGACCACTCCTCCTCGAGCTGTTCCATCAATCTTAGTGAGAACGATACCGGTAATCGGAGTAATCTTTGAGAATTCCTTGGCTTGAACCAGGGCATTTTGTCCTGTGGAAGCATCTAGGGCCAAGAAGGTTTCATGAGGGGCCGTAGGATCCACCCGTTTGATAATGCGACCGATTTTTTCTAATTCAGCCATCAGATTGTCTTTGTTCTGAAGACGACCAGCCGTATCAATCATTAATACATCGACTTGCTCTGCCACAGCCCGTTCCATTCCATCAAAGACAACACTTGCAGGATCTGACTTTTCAGGACCAGTGACAACAGGTACATCCACACGGCGTCCCCATTCGGCCAACTGAGCAACAGCACCTGCTCGGAAGGTATCTGCTGCGACCAACATCACCTTTTTCCCTTCCTTCTTGTACTTATGAGCCAGTTTTCCGATTGAGGTTGTTTTCCCAACGCCATTCACTCCCACAAAGAGCATGACAGTCAAGCCATCTTTAAAGTTAATTTGCTCATTGTATTGGCCATCTTTTTCGTAGAGATCCACCAATTTTTCAATGATCACGCGACGCAAGGCATCCGGTTTCTTGGCATTTTCCAAACGAGCTTCATAACGGAGCTCTTCTGTCAGATTCGATGCGACCTGGACCCCTACGTCACTCATAATCAAGAGTTCTTCTAACTCTTCAAAGAAATCTTCATCGACAGAACGGAAGTTGGCAAAGAAGGCATTAAGAGCTGCTCCAAAGCCGGTCCGAGTTTTCTTCAAGCTCCGATTGTATTTTTCTTGAACCGTTTCTGTTGGTTCAGCAATCTCTGGCTCACTTGTAGTTTCTTCTACTGAAGACTCTTCCTCAACCTCTTCTGAAATCTCGGATTCGCTAGTAGCTTCCTCTACTGGCGATTCTACTTCAAGCACTTCGGTTCCTTCTTCAGAACTTTCAGGTATTTCCTCTTCAACGAAAGGTGCTTCCCTTACCACATCCAATTCTGGCACACCTTCAGGCTCTTCTTCAACTAGTTTGTCAGACTCTTGAGAAGGACTTGAAGTCTCAGATGTTGTTCCATTCTTTACAAGAACTTCCTCTTCCAGGGCTTCTTGGACAAGATCTGATGAAGAATCTGGGTGCTCCTCATCAACACTCACTTCTTGTAGAGCTTCTGCATCTAAAGTCTGATCTTCAGTATTAGGGGCAGGCTCGGTTACTTCCTCAGGAGAGGTAGCTTGCTCTAGTGGAGAAGACACCTCTTCCTCGATAGCTGTTTCCTGATTTACAGGCTCTTCTAAAGGCACTTTTTCACTAGATGCTTCTGAAAGAACTTCTTCTTCGATAGATGCTGTCGACTCTTGCGATGATCGCGCTGATTCGGCAGCCATTCGCTCTTTTAATTCTGCATAGTAGGCTTCCATTGCCGAAATCTTTGCTTCATCACTTTGTGAAGCCTTTTGAGATACCGGCTCAGCTGGCGAGCTTGCTTTCTCAGGGCTTTCAACAAGCTCTTCTGTAAGATCCTGAACTTGTGGTTTTGTTTCTTCTTTTCTTCCAAATAGTCGGTCAAATAATCCCATTATTGACCCTCCTTCAATACATATTCTTCAATCGCTCTTCCGACTGCATCTTCATCATTGGTGTAGTCCGAAACAAGGGTAGCGATTTTCTTCACCTCATCCACCGCATTGGCCATGGCGATTCCTAGTCCTGCCCATTTTAACATGCTGGCATCGTTGGCCTCATCACCACAAGCCATGACTTGACTAGCATCGATTCCTAAATACGCAACCAAAGCCTCCAAGCCTCGATCTTTTTGAACACCTTTTGGGCACCATTCCAAGAGCATGTCTCTGGATTTAAAAATCTCAAAACGCTCCCCTAATTCAGGAGAAATCTTTGGAATAGCGCCATCCAAATAGTCCTGTTGAAAGGCTGTCACACACTTATTATAAGCTATCTGACTGGACAAATCCTCAATAGAAACAGGAATAAAGTTCAAGTAAGGATTATAGAGAGGGTAAAGAGATTCTTGATCAGATGCCAGTGTATAAACATCCCCCTCACTAATGGCGTCTAAGGGCAAACCAAGGGCCTCTGTCTCTTCATAAATCCGAAGGACATCATCTCGAGAGAAAACTGTTTTCGCAATGATCTCTCCTGTATTCTTTTGTACCAAGCCTCCATTAAAGGTAATGGTGTATTCATCCGACAAGCCGGCTGTTCCAATCTCTTGGAGCAGAAAATCCATGGCCTTGAGAGGACGTCCCGTCGTCAAAACCACCTTGACCCCTTTTTCTTGTGCTGCACGAATGGCAGCCAGGTTCCGAGGGGAGATTTTCTTTTCTGAATTTAAGAGAGTACCGTCCAAGTCTAGTGCGATAACCTTAATCCGACTCATAATTCTTCCTCCATATAGCGCAGGACAGATCCTGTCGAATGATGGGGCAATATGGTTTCAGCCAATTCCAAAATCTCTGGACGGGCATTTTCTGGCGCAATTGGATGGCCAACAACCTGCATCATATGAAGATCATTGAGGTTATCCCCAAAAGCTAGGACTTGGTCCCGACTAATGCCCAACTGATCCATTAGGGCTTGAATGGCGACTCCCTTGTCCACATAATCCAAGACAATATCAATACACTCATAACCCGTCGTCATGGCCTTAACACCCTCAACATTTTGGGTAACCCAGGCCTCACCTTCCGCTAATACTTCTTGGTCAAAATTGGTGGTCATCTTAAAGACAAGATCATCAATTTCTGAAAAATCAGACACCATTTGAATATTTTCATTGTAGTTTTGTGAAGCAGCTAGATAGTCTGGATCAACGGTCTTTAAAACATAGCTCCCGCGTTTTCCCGTTAACAAGCACTTATTTTTATCAAAATAAGGACTTTCTTGTAACTTGGCAAACATGGCTTGGTAAAATTCAGGACTCATGGTCGCTTCATAGACATCTTCACCATGAAACTCAACAACACTGCCGTTTTCAGCTATGAAAATAATCTGATCCTGGACCTCTTTAAAGATTGTCTTCAAAGAGAGGAGAGGCCGACCACTTGCTGCCGCAAAGTAGATCCCTTTTTCTTGAAACTTCTTTAATACCTTTAGGAATAAAGCTTGATCAAATTGATGATTTTCATCCAAAAAGGTCCCATCCATGTCTGTTGCGACTAATTTAATTTCCATTATCCATTCCTTCTATATCTTTCAGCTTCACAGATACAATCTTAGAGACTCCAGATTCTTGCATGGTCACTCCGTAGATGGAATCTGCTGCAGCCATGGTTCCCTTACGGTGGGTAACCACAATAAACTGACTTTCCTTATCAAAACGATTGAGGTAATCCCCAAAACGTTTAACATTGGCCTCGTCTAGAGCCGCTTCTACCTCATCCAAGATGACAAATGGAATAGTCTTGACACGAATGATTGAGAAGAGCAGCGCCAATGCTGACAAAGCTTTCTCCCCACCACTCATCAAATTCAAGGATTGAATTTTCTTACCAGGCGGTTGGACAGAAATCTCGACCCCAGCTGACAAGAGATCTCCATCCGTCAAGATAAGATCAGCTGATCCTCCCCCAAACATCTGTTTAAAGGTGACTCGGAAGGATTCACGAATCGCTTCGAATGTAGATTTAAAGCGTTCTTTCACCTCATCATTCATGTCATTAATGGTTTCAAGAAGAAGATTCTTCGCTGCCAAGACATCTTCTCGTTGACCAGAAAGGAAATCAAACCGAGTCTTGACCTCATCGTATTGTTCGATAGCATCAATATTGACAGGTCCTAAGGCTTTAATGGCTTTTTCCAAGTCTTTTAAGACTTGCTCAGACTGGGCTAGATTTTCTAGTTCGTTGGCCTGATTAGATGCCTCTTCAAAACTCATCTTGAATTCATCGGTCAGAGCTAACATCAATTTATTTAGCTTATCCGCCAAGCGATCACGATTGGATTCTGCTTTGGCCTGTAGGCGAATCCACTCCTCATTTTGACGACGGGCTTGTTCCATATGACCCGCTACATCTTCAGACTGGCCTTCCAAATCCTCCAATTCAAATTGCTTACGAATCACAGCTTGCTCCAGAGCGGTTTTCTCTTGAAGGGTTGCTTGCAGTTGTTTTTCAAGGACAGAAACATCGATTTGCTCATGTCGATCTTCTCCCTGCTCAATCGCATATTGGAGAGCTTGGATTTCCCGTTCAGTAGAAGCTAACTCTTGCTGCAAGCGTTCGGCATCTGTCTGGTCATAGGTCAATCGACTCTTCAACTCTGTTTTCTGTAATTGGAGCTTGGCAATGGCTGCTCGTAAATTTTCAATTTTCTCAACAACGACATCTTTATTGAGCTTGACTTCTTCAATCTCAGCAGTAACTTGCTCTTTTTCCGCCTCAATTTCTTTCAGTCGCGCTTGCAAGTGATCCCGTTTTTGGAGAAGCTCTTGGTCGCTACCTTCATCCAGCTCTGTACGGATAACTTCTAACAGTTCTTGGGCATCCAAGAGTTGCTGGTGAGCTTGCTCAAAAGCCAGTTGAAGTCGTTGCTCTTCTAGTCGCGCCCCTTCTCCTTGGCTTTTCAAAGATTCTAGTGTTTCTTGTGATTGGGTCACTTGGTCCTGTTGCTCTTGAACCTGCCCTTCTACTTCTCGCAAGTTCTTCTGAAGAGAGGCCAATTCTTGGTTCAAGCGATCCAGTTCTGGCTTGATAAAAATCGAATTATTGGTTCGATTCGCACCACCTGCATAGGATCCACCTGTGCGAAGCTCAGTTCCATCGAGCGTTACAATACGAACTTGGTAGGCAACCTTGCGGGCAGCCGCCTTGGCGTGCTCAATCGTATCAAAAATAGCAGTGACACCCAAAAGGTTTTGGAAAATCGACTCGAGGGAAGGATCATAGTCCACCAAACTGCTAGCCATCCCTAGGAATCCTGGACAGGCTTCAATCAGTTCTTGATTCTTTCCTGCAAGGTAGCGTGGTTTAATAGTTGTCAAAGGAAGGAAGGTTGCCCGACCCGAGCGATTCTTCTTCAGATGTTCGATTGCCCGTGTTGCCGCTCCTTCGTCTTCTACGATAATATGCTGACTGCTAGCTCCCAGAGCAATCTCTAAGGCAGTCTGATACTCTGGTGAGAAGGAAAGTTTTTCACTGACAGCTCCTACAATCCCGCCCAGACGAGCCGCTTCTTGCAGGACACTCTTCACACCCGCATAAAAATTGCTATGATTTTTTTGAATCGCCTCTAAACTGTTAATGCGAGCCTGTTTTTCCTTACTTTGATCCAGTAGATCAAACATCTTGGCTTGCCCTGTTTGATAGGCCTGGCGAGCTTCCTCAAACAATTTTGCCTCTGACTGATAGGTCTCAAGCAAGTGTTTCAGATGCTCTTGAGCTCCTTGATAAGCTTCTTGAGCAACTTGCTCTTTTGCCTGCAATTCTGTCACCATTTGGATTTGATTTTTGTAATCTTCCTTTTTACTTTGTGACAATTGAGCTGAAGCTTCCAATTGATTTTCAATAGTTGTTAATTCATTTGACCGCTCTGCTTCATCCTGCATCAAGGCCACGTATTTTTCACGTAAATAATCAATCACCTGATCTGGATCTTCTGAGAAGCTGGCCAACTCTTTCTCCAGACCTTCCAGAGCTACTTGGCTCTTTTGTAGTTCTTCTTGAAGACTCTTTGTATTGGCTTGTTTTTCTTCCAACTGATTCCGAAGAACTTGTAGGCGTTCTTCCAGACTATTGACCCGCTCTTGATTTTCCTGACGGCTTCGGGCGACCTGTTGCGACTCCAAGCGTGCCAATTCGATTTGTTTCTCCAAATCACTTAAGAGGCGAGTTAATTCTATGAGGCTAGCCTGATCATCTGATAATTGGTGTTGAAGGGCCTGACGACTCTGTTTCAATCGGAGACTTTCCGCCTCATACTCTTCTCTTTTCTGGTAATAAGCCTTTAATTGTTCCTGAATGGAAGCTTCTTCTTGGACGGCTTGATCATAGTCTTTTTTATTGACTTCAATTTGTGCAATCAAAACATCCAAATAAAGAACCTGGCGTTGTTGATCCAATTCTAAGAAACGTTTGGCCACAAGCGCTTGCTTTTCAAGAGGTTTGATTTGCCCCTCTAACTCAAAAATAATGTCTTCTAAACGGTCCAAATTATCCTGAGTTTGGACCAACTTAGATTCCGTTTCCTTACGACGCGTCTTAAATTTAAGAACCCCAGCGGCTTCCTCAAAAATAGCCCGTCTCTCTTCTGGTTTCGAGTTGAAGATTTCCTCGACCTTCCCTTGGGAAATAATGGAGAAAGAGTCTCTCCCAAGTCCAGTATCCATAAAGAGATCATGGACATCTCTCAAACGGACTTTCTTGCCATCAATCTTGTACTCACTGTCACCCGAGCGATAGATATGACGTTCTACTCGAATTTCTTTAGCAGCATGTTTGATAAAGCCATCCCGGTTATCCAGCACTACCGTTACACAGGCGTAGTTCAAGGGTTTACGAGTTTCCGTTCCTGCAAAAATCACGTCGGGCATCTTGCCTCCACGCAGGCTCTTGACACTTGATTCCCCTAAGGCCCACCGTAGACTTTCTGTAATGTTTGATTTTCCAGATCCATTAGGGCCAACTACTGCGGTTACCCCTTGGTCAAATATGACCCGAGTCTTATCTGCAAAAGACTTAAATCCTTGAATCTCAATTTCCTTTAAATACATGAGGGATCCACCTTATTTTCCACTGCTTTTTTTGCTGCTTCTTGTTCGGCAGCCTTTTTAGACCGGCCACGTCCTTGACCGATTAGTTTCCCATTGACAGACACTTGAACTTCAAATTCCTTGGCATGAGCTGGACCTGACTCACTCGTCACCTCATAAGTAATCTGTACATCGCCGTGGATTTGAAGGATTTCTTGCAAGCGTGTCTTATAGTCAATCACTTGTTCAAATTGACCTGCCTCGACTTTAGGAATCATGACTTGCTGAATGAAATTCCGAACAGTCTCCACTCCTTTATCCAAGAGCAAGGCCCCTAAAAAAGCTTCAAATAAATCTCCCAAGATGGTATCTCGGTTACGTCCTCCAGATTTTTCCTCTCCCTTGCCAAGTTTGATAAATTGATCGAAACCACAATCACGGGAAAAACCTGCCAGGCTTTCCTCACGAACAATCATGGAACGCATTTTTGACAAATCACCCTCTGGCTTACTTGGGTAGAGGGCAAATAAATATTCGGAAATCACTAACTGGAGAACAGCGTCTCCTAAAAATTCCAAACGTTCATTATGTGAAATTTTTAAGAGGCGGTGCTCATTCGCATATGAGGTATGTGTAAAAGCTGTTTCCAACAATTCTGTATCATCAAAAGTCAGCCGGAATTTCTCAGCAAGAAGGTTATATAAGGCTTGCATCACGTTACTACTTTCTTTCTTCATTTATGCATCTGGATCAAATCTTATGACTCATTTCGTCCAAAAGATACACCCCTCTATTATACCAAAAAAGAGTGCGTATCGCACTCCTTTCCCTTGTTTTCACGATAGGATTTATAGGCTATTCTTTCCTTATCTCATTCTTCTTTATCCGGAATCACTTTGAACAAATAATAGCTTATAAAAATAGTTAATCCCACTAGACCTACTTTTACAAACAAGAGTGGAGCCAGGTAAATGGAAATCCCCATCAATAGGTAAATTTGTAGGATAATTCGTTTTTTCCGCTTCTTAGAGATCGACTTTGTTTCCCGATAATCTGCTACATAAGTTTGGTACAACTTGGTCCCATGTAACCATTTTTCAAATCGTTGAGAACTTTTTGCAAAACAAGCCATGGCTAATAAAAGAAACGGGGTCGTAGGTAAAATAGGTAAAGGAATCCCAATAATCCCTAATCCTAAGGAAATAAACCCCACTGTCATATATACATATTTCAAACTTACTACTCCTATCTTTCCATTCATTTCCAGTCTACAATACTGACCTAAAAAAGAGATGACTTCATCTCCTTTTTTATCTTTTAGATATCTACTAACGGAGTCGCTGTATCCGGAGATGTATCCAACACTTCAAAATCATGACCTACTGCCAAATCTGCTCGAGCCAATTGATTGACCATGGTCATATGGGCCAATTCTTTGATATTGTTTTCCTTAGATAAGTGGCCCAGATAAATTTTCTTAGTCTTATTGCCTAGGGTCCGAATCATGGCATCCGCACCATCTTCATTAGAGAGGTGACCCAAATCGGATAAGATCCGCTGCTTTAATCGCCAAGCATAAGAGCCAGCTCGTAGGATTTCCACATCGTGGTTGGACTCGATCAAATAGCCATCTGCATTTTCAACCATCCCTGCCATCCGATCACTGACATAACCTGTATCCGTCAGCATGACAAAACTCTTACCGTCTTTCATGAAACGATAGAACTGGGGAGCCGCAGCATCATGACTGACACCAAAACTTTCCACATCCAAATCCCCGAAGGTTAAGGTCTTGCCCATTTCAAAAAGATGTTTCTGGGAGTCATCGACCTTACCTAAGTACTTGCTTCCCTCCATGGCCTTCCATGTAGCTTCATTTGCGTATAGGTCCATCCCGTATTTACGAGCTAGTACACCAATGCCATGAATGTGATCCGAATGTTCATGTGTTATCAAAATAGCGTCAAGATCTTCGGGTTTACGATCAATTTCTGCAAGCAAACCTGTAATTTTCTTCCCGGATAAACCTGCATCTACAAGTATTTTTTTCTTAGGTGTTTCTAGATAGAAGGAATTCCCACTTGATCCAGAAGCTAGGATACTGTATTTAAATCCTTTTTCATCCATTGGTTTTCTTATTCATCCTCATTATCCCATCCATCATCCCGGATAGCATCTTTATCA
>ERZ836441.3044-NODE-3044-length-12065-cov-4.574022_pt1 | contig 12065 bp, 8 predicted proteins | sample MGYA00519686_ERZ836441 | MGnify/ENA primary metagenome ERZ836441 (study PRJEB31850, sample SAMEA3708800) | human gut metagenome | biome: human gut; feature: human-associated habitat; material: faeces | place: China | collected 2014 ... | reverse complement strand
GGAAGGCCCTTTCTCCAGAAAGGGCCTTCCTCCCTCCTCCAAGTATCCCTTCCTTTTTCGCCTTCCAAGAAGAGCGACATGGATAATAAAAAAGTAATCGTACTGACGACGGGCGGAACCATCGCCATGAAGCTTGACCCGGCGCACGGCATCGTGCCCGCGGTGAGCGGCGAGGATCTGGTGGCTTCCGTCCCGGGGCTGCGCGAGGCGTGCCCCATTGAGGTCATGGAATTTTCCAATATTCCAAGCCCGCACATGACGCCGAAACGGATGTTCGAACTCGGCAACAAGGTGGAGGAACTGCTCCGCCATGAGGACATTCTGGGCGTCGTGATCACGCACGGCACGGATACGCTGGAGGAAACCGCGTATCTGCTGGATCTCGTGCACAACAGCGAGAAGCCGGTCTGTCTGACCGGAGCCATGCGATCGGCGGCGGAGATCAGCCCGGACGGACCGGTGAACCTGTTGTGCGCCGTGCGCACGGCGGCGAGTTCCGAAGCCCGGGGCAAGGGCGTGCTTGTAGTCATGAACGAGGAAATCCACGCCGCACGCGAGGTCGTGAAATCCCACTCCGCGAATACGGAAACTTTCGTTTCGCCGTTCTGGGGGCCGCTCGGCTATGTGGACCCCGACCGCGTGGTCTTCCGCCGCAATACGCTCGGCAGGCAATCCATCCGTCCGCCGGAGCTGGTGGAGGACGTACACTTGATCAAGTTGGCGAGCGGCTCGGATTCGCTGCTGATCGATTTTCTGGTGGAGCGGAACGTCAGAGGGCTCGTGCTTGAGGCTTTCGGCCGGGGCAACGTGCCGCCCGCCGCATTGCCGGGCATCCGCCGTGCCGTGGAGAAAGGGATTCCGGTGGTCATCACCACCCGGACCATAGCCGGGCGCGTGCTCGATGTGTACGGCTACGAGGGCGGGGCCAAAACCGTGCTGGAGGCCGGAGGGATTCTCGGCGGCGAGACCAGCGGGCCCAAGGCCCGGCTCAAGCTTATGCTGGCCCTTGGCGTGGCGTCGGGTCGTGACGAGCTGGCGGTCTTTTTCGATACGCCGTGATCGATTTCATGAAAAAGACAAACGGGTAAGCTAAAGATGGCGCGGGCGATTCCGCGTCATCTTTTTTTGCGGCACGGATCGGGAAGAAAACAGGGCGCAACGGTCCGGAATCGCTGACCCGTGGGCCCCCGGGGTGGAAAAAAGCCCCGCATTTTTCCGGGACCCCCCGGGATTGTGGGCTTTTTCATTGTTGCGTCTCTTGCTACACTACCCCCGTCCCGACGAAAAACGGGACCCTGGAGAACCCCGTAACTTGCCGTGCCGTACATCGGCAGGATGCCGAGGAGCCTTTTTATGAGCTACCCGAGAGCCCTGACGAGGGCCGTTCTGTGTATGTTGTTGTCTTTGATGCTGTTGGCCTGTGAGGAAGGGGGCAAGGGTGCCCCGGGTTCCTCCGGTCCGCGCGAAGTCGTGATAATCAAACTGGAGCCCCGGCGGGAAGTCTACACGACGGCCCTTGCCGGGCGCATCGCGTCGTTTCAGGTGGCGGAAGTCAGGCCGCAGGTCGGCGGCATCCTTCAGCAGCGTCTGTTTACCGAGGGCGCCGACGTGAAGGCGGGGCAGGCCCTGTATCAGATCGATCCCGCCACGTATGAGGCCGCCTTGGACAGCGCGCAGGCCGCGCTCATGAAGGCCGAAGCCAACGTCACCCCGGCGCGGCTGAAGGCGGAGCGTTTCCGTGAGCTGCTGGCGATCAAGGCGGTGAGCAAGCAGGAGTATGACGACGCGCAGGCCGCGTTCAAGCAGGCCGAGGCGGACGTGGCGGTGAACCGCGCCGCCGTGAAGACCGCCCGCATCAATCTGGAATACACCAAAGTCCGTTCCCCCATTTCAGGGCGCATCGGCAAGTCGGCGTTCACGCCCGGCGCGCTGGTGACCGCCAATCAGGCGCAGGCGCTGACCTCCGTGCGCCAGCTTGATCCGGTGTATGTGGATATCACCCAGTCCAGTCAGGATTTGCTGCGGCTGCGCGCTCAATTCACCAATGGGGAATTGCGTTCCGCCGCCGAGGAGGCGCCTGTCCGCCTGAAACTCGAAAACGGTGCCATGTATCCGCATGAGGGCCGCTTGCAGTTCACGGACGTCAGCGTGGACGAAAGCACCGGCATGGTGTCCCTGCGCGCCCTGTTCCCCAATCCCGAACATATTTTGTTGCCCGGCATGTACGTGCGCGCGGTCATCGCCGAGGGCGTGGACGAAAACGCCTTGCTGGTCCCGCAGCGGGCGCTGCGGCGCGATCCGAAGGGGCAGGCTTCCGTGCTCCTTGTGGACGGCGGCGGCAAGGTGGACGTCCGGCTTGTCGACGTGGGCCGTACCGTGGGCGATTCGTGGCAGGTGCTTTCCGGCTTGAAGCCCGGAGACCGCGTCATTGTTGAAGGCGGGCAGAACGTCCGTCCCGGCATGAGCGTGAAGATCAGGGGCGAAGGATAGCGGGGAAGTCGGAGGGGGCCGGGAAAGGGCTGGTTGTCCTATTCGTGGGCCTCTGGGGTTCTGGAGGGCCGGCTGGGACTTGACTCCCGTTCCGCATATCTCCCCGCCGCCAACGGTTTTTGAACAATCAATAACAGTCTGGTGATACGGGGAACCTCCCGTCGGCAGGCGTTTCCCGGTGGTTTCCCTTAACGGCCTTTTTTCGGCCAGCAGAGGATGAAAGCTTCCCTTGAGGAAAAGAGAAGGCCACCAGAAGGCTTTTGAGAGCGCCTATCCTCTTTTTTGAAAAAGTCCCGTATGCAACCATATAACTTCATAGAGAACTTATGGCACGTTTTTTTATAGACCGCCCGGTGTTCGCGTGGGTTATCGCCATCCTGATCATGATGGCTGGGGGGATTTCGATATTCCGCCTGCCCGTGGAGCAGTATCCGCGCATCGCGCCTCCGGTGGTCACCATCACGGCTAAATATTCCGGGGCCTCGGCTCAGACGCTTGAGGACACGGTCGCGCAGGTCATCGAACAAAAACTGAACGGCATCGACGGCCTGCTGTATATCAACTCCACCAGCGACGCCGCCGGGCAGGTCTCCATCCGGCTCACCTTCGATCCCGATACCAATCCCGACGTGGCGCAGATGCAGGTGCAGAACAAGCTCCAGCTCGCCACTTCGTCCCTGCCGGAAGAAGTGACGCGGCAGGGCATCACCGTAACCAAGGTGGCGGACAGCTTCCTTCAGATGTACGCGTTCGTGTCGTCCGACGATTCCATGAGCGCGGCGGACCTGTGCGATTTTGTGGGCTCCACCATCCTTGACCCCCTGAGCCGTGTGGACGGCGTGGGCGAAGTCTCCCTGTTCGGCGCGCCCTATGCCATGCGAATCTGGCTCAACCCCTCGAAGCTCCTCTCATACAGCCTGACGCCGTCCGACGTGATCAATGCGGTGAAGGCCCAGAACAAACAGGTTTCGCTCGGGGAAGTCGGCGGCAAGCCCATCCGGGACGGGCAGCAGATGAACGTCACCATCAAGGCGCAGAAACAGCTCACGTCCGTTCCGGAATTCGAGCGCATCCTGCTGCGCGTCAATCCCGATGGCTCCGCCGTACGCCTCCGGGACGTGGCCCGTGTGGAACTGGGGCAGGAAAGTTACACATCGTCGGCCCGCTACAACGGCAAGCCCGCGGCGGGCGTGGGCATCAAGCTGGCTTCGGACGCCAACGCTCTGAACACGTCAAATGCGGTGGCGGCCTTCATTGAGGACATGCGCCCCTATTTCCCGCACGGCGTGGAAGTGGTGTCGCCCTACGATACCGTTCCGTTCATCAAGATTTCCATCATCGAGGTGGTCAAGACCCTGCTTGAGGCCATCGTGCTGGTGTTCGCGGTCATCTACCTGTTCCTCCAGAACTTCCGGGCCACAATTATCCCATCGTTGGCGGTTCCCGTGGTTCTGCTCGGCACGTTCGGCGTCATGGCGGCGTTCGGGTTCAGCATCAATACGCTGACGATGTTCGGCATGGTGCTGGCAATCGGCCTGCTTGTGGACGATGCCATCGTCGTGGTCGAAAACGTGGCCCGCGTCATGGAAGAGGACGGGCTGCCTCCGCGCGAGGCCACCATCAAGACGATGGGCCAGATCACCGGCGCGCTCATCGGCGTGGCGGCGGTGCTGTCCGCCGTGTTCGTGCCGATGGCCTTTTTCGGCGGCACCGTCGGCGCCATCTACCGCCAGTTCTCGCTGACCATCGTGTCGGCCATGATCCTTTCCGTCGTCGTGGCGGTGGTGCTGACGCCCGTATTGTGCTCCACCTTTCTGAAGCCCGGCCACATGGCCTCGCAGCACGGCTTCTTCGGCTGGTTCAACCGGAGTTTCGACCGGGCGACCACGGCCTACAGGGGGGCCGTCGGCAGGATCATCAAGGTCGGCGGCAGGATGATGGTCATATATTTGGCCATGCTCGTGTGCGCGGGCTGGATCTTGTGGCGTATGCCCACGTCGTTTCTGCCCAACGAGGATCAGGGCATCCTGACCGTGGAAATCCAGCTCGGCCCGGGATCGACGGAAACGGAAACCCTGAAGATCGTGGAACAGGTGGAGCGCCATTTCCTTGAGAATGAAAAGGAAAACGTGCATGGCATGATGCTGACCCTTGGGCGCGCATCGGGCGGCAAGGGGCAAAGCACCGCGCGCGGGAACATCCGCCTCCGCGACTGGAGCGAGCGCAAAGATCCTGAGCGGCGCGCGCAGGCCATCATCGACCGGGCGAATCAGGCTTTTTCCTCAATCATCAATGCCCGTGTATTCGTCTCCGCGCCCCCGGCGATCCGCTCGCTCGGCAACGCCACCGGCTTTGACTTCGAGTTGCAGGATCAGGCGGGGCTTGGGCATGAAGCCCTCATCGCGGCGCGGGATCAGCTGATGGAGCTGGCGCGGCGCAGCCCCCTGCTGCGGAACGTCCGAACTTTCGGGCAGGACGACAGCCCGCAGCTGGAAGTTGACATCGATCAGGAAAAGGCCGGGGCGTTCGGCTTGCCCCTCGACGCCATCAACACGGATCTTTCGGCGGCGTGGGGCGGGAAGTACGTCAATGACTTCGTGGACCGCAGCCGCGTCAAAAAGGTGTATGTGCAGGCCGATGCGCCGTTCCGCATGAAGCCCGAAGATTTCAACAGATGGTACTTCCGCAACGACAAGGGCGAGATGGTGCCGTTCACGTCCATCGGCGAGGCCCGCTGGACGTACGGCCCCATGCAGCTTGAGCGCTACAACGGCGTGTCCGCCGTGCGGATACAGGGCCGCGCCGCCGCCGGGATGAGTTCGGGTACGGCCATGCTGGAGATGGAACGGTTGATGGGGGAACTTCCCGAAGGCATCGGATACCAGTGGACCGGGATGTCCTTTCAGGAGCGCCTTTCCGGTTCGCAGGCGCCGTTCCTCTATGCCTTGTCCATCTTGGTGGTGTTCCTCTGCCTCGCCGCGCTGTACGAGAGCTGGAGCATTCCGCTGTCGGTCATTTTGGTCGTGCCCCTCGGCGTGCTGGGTGCCTTGGTCGCGACCAGCGCGCGCGGGCTGTCCAACGATGTGTATTTCCAGATCGGCCTGTTGGCGACCATCGGGCTCGCGGCGAAGAACGCCATTCTGATCGTGGAGTTCGCGCGGGAGTTGTTCCAGCAGGGCGCGAGCCTCGCGGACGCCGCGATGGAAGCGGCCCGGTTGCGGTTGCGGCCCATCCTCATGACTTCTTTGGCCTTCCTCATCGGCGTATTGCCGCTGGCGATAAGTACCGGGGCGGGTTCGGGAAGCCAGAATGCCATCGGGACCGGCGTCATGGGCGGCACGTTCGCGGCAACGGCTCTTGGGATTTTCTTTGTCCCGGTCTTTTTCGTCTTGGTCTTCCGCCTGTTCAACCGGAAGGCCCGGGAAGGCCGGGGAACCGTCGTTCCGAAGGAAAAGCGTTAGAAAATCCGTCCGGCTTGACTTTGGCGCAACAGGAGGTAGTGTAAAGACAATCCTGTATTGTCCAACTCGTTACGCTGGAGGCGTCTCATGGAACTGAAGAAGATCCTTTGCGCAGTCGACCTGAAGGACAGCGTCAACCCTGCCGTGGAATATGCGAAGATGCTCTCGGAACTTTCGGGGGCTTCGATCTCGGCTATTTATGTCGTCTCGTCGCGTTCGGCTTATGAGAACCTGCAAGTCCCCGTGGAGGACATCGCCAAGGGGATGCGAAGCATCTGGTCCCGTGCCCGGGGGGATATGGATGCTTTCGTGGAGAAGCAGTTCCCCGGCATGGACGTCAACGGGCTCATCTATGAAGGGCGCCCCGCCGAGAAGATTGTGGAGATCGCCAAGGAACTCGGCGTCGACATGATCGTCATGGGAACCCACGCCCGCGAAGGGTTGGATCGGCTGTTCTTCGGCTCCGTGGCCAATGAGGTGGTGAAGTCCGCCAAGTGCCCCGTGATGACCATCCGGCCCTCCAAGAAGCCCGAGTAGGCACTTCAAAAGGCATTGTCATCAAGAGAGGATCTGGGAAGGTCCTCTCTTTTTCTTTCCGGCGGGTACGAGGGCATGGAACGGGGCAGCGAAGGCGGCGGGAGCGCCTGCATGGGCATGAAGCCGTTTCCGTGAGCGGATTGGGTGCTATGGCTTTGCGCATGGTGCGCATATGTCTTGGAGACGATGTTTCCGTGCCCAGATTGGCTCATGGATTCTTATACAATTCAAAGTGAAACAAATATAGGACGAAAATCATCGATTCTCTGTTGTTACTTTTCTTTGTATTGTGTTACTCATGGTTTTACGACGTGAGGCGTGCCCTTTTGGCTGCCGTCGGCCCGACACAAGGAGATTCGGTTATGTGGAAAACGTTTCTGATGAGTTGCATCATGATGCTGTCCGTTTCCGGCGTTGCGCTTGCGCACTTCGGCATGGTCATCCCTTCTGCGGGCACGGTGACGGACAAGAAGGACGCCGACGTCACGCTGGACCTGTCCTTTACCCATCCTATGGAAATGCAGGGTATGCCGCTGGCCAAGCCGAAAGCGGTGCAGGTCATTGCCAATGGCAAGACTGAAGACCTGAAACCCAGCCTCAAAGCCAAAAAAATCGTGGATCACGACGGCTGGACCGCGCAGTATGCGATCAAGCGGCCCGGCGTCTATCAGTTCGTCATGGAGCCGCAGCCGTACTGGGAGCCCGCCGAGGATTGCTACATCGTCCATTACACCAAGGCGTATGTGGCGGCGTTCGGCGAAGAGGAAGGCTGGGATGAGCCCGCCGGGCTCAAGACGGAAATCGTTCCCCTGACCCGTCCCTTCGGCAATTATGCTGGCAATGTGTTTCAGGGGCAGGTGCTGTTGAACGGCAAGCCCGTGCCCGGCGCCGATGTGGAAGTCGAGCTGTACAACAAGGATAAGAAGTACGAAGCGCCCAACGAGTATATGGTGACGCAGGTCGTGAAGGCCGACGCCAACGGCGTCTTCACCTATGCCGTGCCTTTTGCGGGCTGGTGGGGCTTCGCCGCGCTGAATACCGCCGATGAGAAGCTTGATCACGACGGCACGCCCAAGAATGTCGAGCTTGGAGCCGTGCTGTGGGCCGAGTTCGTCGACCCGGTGAAGAAGTAAAAAAAGACAAGCGGGAGGGTGCCGCAGTGGGTGTGGTGAACGCCTGCCGGCATGCTCTCCGATTCACCCTGCCTGCAGGGATTGCGCAGGAGGGGAGGAACAGGCGTTCCGCTGCTTCGAGAACTCGGGAAAGCCTGGAACAGGGATTCGTAAAGACGAGCGTTTTTGAAGAGGGAAGGCCGGGCTCTGCGCTGGCAGGTTTGGGGAAGGGAGGGTAAAACTTTTTCCGGAAAGTTTTCATCTCCTTTCCCCAAATTCCTTCCTCGGTAAAACAAATCGAAGGTGAACCATGCATATTTCGGAAGGGGTGCTTTCCCCGGCGGTCCTTGGGGCAGGAGCCGTGCTGGCGGCGGCCGGTATTGTCATTGGGCTGCGGAAACTGGACTACGACAGGCTGATGACGGTGGCGATTCTGGCCGCGGCCTTTTTTGTGGGCTCACTCATCCATGTGCCCATAGGCCCGAGCAGCGTGCACCTCATCCTGAACGGGCTCCTCGGGATGCTGCTCGGCTGGGCGGCGTTCCCGTCCATTTTTGTGGCGCTCATGCTTCAGGCGATCCTGTTCCAGTACGGCGGCATCACCGTACTTGGCGTGAATACCTTCAATATGGCTTTTCCGGCGGTCGTCTGCTACTACGCGTTCCGCCCCATGCTGTTGAAATCCGCACGTCAGCGGATTGTCGGCGCATTCTGCTGCGGGGCTCTCTCCGTCGCCGGGGCCGGGCTGCTGACGGCGCTGTCGCTGAGTTTCAGCGCTGAAGGCTTTCTCCGTACCGCACAGATCTTGTTTCTGGCGCACATTCCCGTCATGATCGTGGAAGGCGTGATCACCGCGCTGGCGGTTTCGTTCATTGCCAAGGTCCGCCCGGAAATCCTGCAATTTTCCAAGGAATAGCGATATGCGTATGTTTCGCCTTTGGTGCATGGCGTTGTGCCTCGTATTCGCCGGATCCTCGTTCGCTTCGGCGCACCGCGTGAATATCTTCGCCTTTGTGGATGGGGATGCCGTACAGGTCGAGTGTGGGTTCAACAGAAGCCAGAAGGTCAAGCAGGGGACCGTGGAGGTCTTTGACGCAACGACCGGCGCGCGGCTGTTGCAGGGAACCACCGATGATAACGGGGTGTTCCGGTTCCCGGTGACGGCGGAGCTCCGCGAGGCCGGGCACGATCTCAACATCCGGATCATCGCCGGGGAAGGGCACCAGAACGACTGGACCGTGGCCGCCGACGAGCTGGCTTCTTCGGGAACCCCGAAGGCCGTCGCTGTTGCCGCTGCGGAAGTCCCGGCTACCCCGGCCTCCCTTGTCGCCGGACAGGCCGCGCCTTCTGCCGCCGCTCCGGTTGCGGCGGTTTCCGGCGGCGCGACGCCCGCCGAGATCGAGCGCATCGTCGACGCCGCACTGGACGCCAAACTGCCCCCCATCAAACGTATGCTTGCGGAACAGACGGAAGCCGGTCCGAACCTGCGGGACATCATCGGGGGCATCGGCTGGATTTTCGGGCTGATCGGCGTTGCGGCGTATTTCAGGCGCCGGCCCTGATGTTTGACGAACCTTTTGCCCACGGGCGCTCTTTGGTGCACGCCGTCGACCCCAGATTCCGCCTGGTGGCGGCGTTCGTGTGCGCCGTGTGCCTGGCCGTGGTGCGGACTCCCGAGGCGGCATGGTTCGGGTTCGGCATGGCCGCGCTGCTCCTTGCCCTCAGCAGGCCGCCGATGCGGCCCGTGCTCCGGCGGCTGGCCGTGGTCAATGTGTTCATTGCGTTCCTTTGGCTGACGGTCCCCCTGACCTCGGGCGGAGACGTTATCGCCGCGTGGGGGCCGCTGGAGGTCAGCCGCGCGGGGGTGCTGCTGACCCTGCTCGTAACCATCAAGTCCAATGCCATCGTCATGACGTTCCTCGCGCTGGTGGCGACGATGGATTCCCCGACCATCGGCTACGCGCTGGAGCGGCTGCGCTTCCCGTCCAAGCTGGTTTTCCTGTTTCTGTTCACGTACCGTTATCTGCATGTGATCGCCGATGAATGGCACAAGCTGCACGGCGCGGCGCGGCTGCGCGGGTTCGCGCCCAAGACCAACATGCATACGTACCGTACCTTCGGCAACATGCTCGGCATGGTCTTTGTGCACAGCTTCGACCGTTCCGTGCGGGTCTACGAAGCCATGATCCTGCGCGGCTTTTCCGGGCGTTTTCAGTCCGTGACCGCTTTCCGGGCCACATCCCGCGATGCCGTGTTCGCCGTGGCGGCGTTCGCGTGCATGGTTTGCCTCGTGGCCTTTGATCTGTATCTGGAGTTTCCCCGTGGCTGAGCCCATTTTCGCGCTGGAGCATATTTCGTTCACATATCCCGGAGGACGGCAGGTCTTCCGGGATATGGATTTTGCCCTGTACCCTGACCGGAAGATCGGCTTGTACGGTCCGAACGGAAGCGGCAAGACGACGTTTTTCCGGTTGATCATGGGGCTGGCGGCACCGCAGGAAGGCCGTATCCTCTTTCACGGGCGTCCGCTGGAAACGGAAAAGGACTTTCGGGAATTGCGCTGCAAGGTGGGCTTGGTCCTCCAGCACGCCGAGGATCAGCTTTTCTGTCCCACGGTGTTGGAAGACGTGGCCTTTGGGCCGCTGAATCTTGGCTGCACTCAGGACGAAGCCCGGGATCGTGCTGCGTCCACGCTGGAGCGGCTCGGGCTGGCCGGGTTCGAAAACCGGCTGACGCACCGCCTGTCCGGGGGCGAGAAGAAACTGGTCTCTCTGGCTACGGTCCTTGTGATGGAGCCGGAAGCCCTGCTGCTCGACGAGCCCACCAACGGGCTGGATCCGGAAGCCCGGCAGCGGATCATCGGCGTCTTGAAAACCCTTCCCACGGCCCGTATCATCATTTCCCACGACTGGGACTTCCTGGCGGAGACCTCTTCCGAATACCTGACGGTTGAGGGGCAGCATTTCACGGACGCCGCGCCGTCGCACGCTCATGCCCATATGCATGTGCATCCTCTCGGCAACAAACCGCACGAGCACTGAGAAGCCCTTCGCACAACGGTGCCGCACGTCAGGGCCGCGGCATGAAAACGGGGGAAATATGTGGAACTGGTTCTCGCCGAAAGGCATCGTCTTTGGGGAGGGAAAAGCCGCTTCAACGGGTTTGTTCGCCAGGCAGTGGGGGAGGGGCCGGGCGCTCGTGATCACGGGGCCGTTCCTGCGGCGTTCAGGCGTTGTGGAACCTGTGCTCCAGTCCTTGCGTGAGGCGGGGCTGCTCGGCGCGGTTTTTTCGGATATTCCGTCCGAACCCACCGACCGCCATGTCAGGGAGGCGCTTGGCCTGTTCCGAAGGGAACGGTGCGGGACCATCGTAGCCTGCGGCGGGGGAGGGCCCATCGACGTTGCCAAGGCCGTGAGCCTGCTCGACGCCAACGGCGGGGCTGTCCGGGATTACGCGGGCGTGGGCAGGGTGCCGCATCCCGGCGTTCCGATCATCGCCATTCCGACGACGGCGGGTTCGGGGAGCGAGGTTTCGGGAACGACGATCATCACCGAGGAAGCCGCCCACGAGAAACTGCTCGTCATTTCCATGTATCTTGTCCCGGAAATCGCCATCCTCGACCCCCTGCTGACATACGGTATGCCTCCGGCGCTGACGGCGGCCACGGGCGTTGATGCCTTGACCCATGCCATCGAATCCTGCGTATCCCGCAAGGCTACTAAACTGACCATCGACTTTTCCTTGCGGGCCGCGGGGAGGCTCGCCCGGTTCCTGCCCGTGGCGTTCGCCAGCCCGGACGATGCCGAAGCCCGGCGCGAGTGCCTGCTTGGTTCGCTGGAGGCGGGCATTGCCTTTACCAACAGTTCCGTGGCGCTGGTGCACGGCATGGCCCGCCCGCTTGGGGCGAAGTTCGGCATCCCGCACGGCGTGAGCAACGCCGTTTTGCTGGAGGCGATCATGAGGTTTTCGCTTCCCGGCGCACAGGAACGCTATGCCCGGCTGGCGGAAGCGATGGGGGTGGTTCCGGCGGGAACGCCTTTGGAAACGGCGCGGGCCGGGCTCGGCATTGTGAGCCGGCTGGTGCGTGAGCTGCATATCCCCCGGCTGCGTGACTTGCTTTCCCGCGAGGCGCTGGATGCCCAGCTCGACGCGATGGTGCGGGAAGCCGTTGCCAGCGGAAGCCCCGCCAACAATCCGCGTCCGGCATCGCCCGAAGAGATCGCGTCACTGTACGGGGAGGCTTTTTAGAAAGGCGTTTCCGGGAGCTGTCCAGCCCCGGCAAGGGAAGGGGTCCCTCATATCTTCAAAACGGTTTCCCTGGGGCTATACCGCCAAGGAAACCGTTTTTTTCAGGCAAAGGAGTCACCACTCTGTTGCCTCAGGGAACGCTGCAAACAGGGATTCAATAAACGTAAAAGTCTTTGAAGAGGTGGGGGTGGGGTTTGGGGAGGGGGAGGAGAAACTT
>ERZ836441.3042-NODE-3042-length-12071-cov-2.932590_pt1 | contig 12071 bp, 3 predicted proteins | sample MGYA00519686_ERZ836441 | MGnify/ENA primary metagenome ERZ836441 (study PRJEB31850, sample SAMEA3708800) | human gut metagenome | biome: human gut; feature: human-associated habitat; material: faeces | place: China | collected 2014 ... | reverse complement strand
GACCTTATGCTTCCTACAGTTGCTCCAACAGTTTACAACCTTCTTGCAAATCTCCCATCCAGCGTTACAGCTTATATGACATGGGATGCCGCTAATAAGCATCTTAATATCAACGCGTTCGGTATTATTAAATATACCTTAACAGTTAAGCTTGACAGCGTTGATGATGTAATGCTTACACTTGAGAGTGTTGCAGGTCTTCTTTCTAAGTATGGTAGTTATGTTGGTGACGCAGGTAACATTCAGCTTAAATCATTAGCTTCAAGTGATGCCAGCAAGAATTTCTGGCATGTTACAAGAGAAAACTATTCATCAACTGAGATTGTTAAGAGAGCTCTTGCTCTTCTTCAAATCAACTCAGCTGACTATGCCGGTAAGGATGTACTCGGTCAGGTATTAAGAGGTGATTTCAACCTCGGTGTTCTTAAGAGTGCGGTTAATATCTACAAGCTTCTTGCAGGTCCATTAGGCTTCAGTGATGAAAGTTATGCTACAAACCTTGTATATAACATTGTTCAGCAGCTTATTTTCAACTATACAAAATGGTATACACAGGATGAAATCAATGATTTCAAGAGTGGTAAAACCCAATGGGTATATGATGACCAGCTTTTCGATAAGCTCTCTACCGAGCTTCTTCAGAAGATAAGCGTTCTCGTTACATATAACCAAGAATATAATGAAAAGAACGAAGATGGCTCACTCAAGCCTATTCAGGATACATCAGCTACTCGTTATCTTGAAATCAAGGCCGAAATGAATAAGTCAGGCTCGGATTATGCAGCAGCCGCTGCTAAACTCGGTTATGACCCTAACCTTGTATATTCAAGCGAATTTAAAGATGATGACGGCAATCCGCTTAATGTTCTTCTTTTTGCTTATGGACATCCGGATAAAAACGGTTATGCAACAGAGCAAACAACAAAGATTACATTTAAGCCAACCGATTCTCTTTTCAAATTAGGTTATACAGCACTTGATCTTGCTTGGGATACAGTTCTCAAGGGTTCAATCAAGCTTCTCCATGTAAACACCCAGGGTGACAGAAATCTTGATAATGCATACTATTATTATTTCGACAAAAAGGGTGAATGGAATTCAAGCGATATTGCTTCTAACTATACTCAGGCAAAGATTAACGAATGGGCTGACGCTAATTACGAAGCTTATGGAGATAAATCAGCAGATGACTTTATTGCAAAAGCTAAGGAACAGCTTTCATTTGACCGTGCAGCTGCTGAAACATCAACAGGCAAGTGGTCAGATATTGATGAAACAAAGCTCTTTGCTAAGTTAAGATACAGCCCTCTTGCTGACTACGGTTTCAATATGCAAACAGGTCCTATCAACCTTTACTTTGCACAAACCGGAACAAAGAATATTGACGATTTCTTTAAAAATGAATATTCAAATTACGGTTCAATGGTAGCAGGCTTTAACGATGCACTTGTTGCAGCAGTTAATGATTTGTTCCCACAAAGAGATAACATTATCGGCACTCGTCCGGAAATGGCAAAATCTAAAACTACAAAGGCAGACGGTGTTGAATCAATCAATGATGCAACAATCAAGAAAATCACTTCAACACTCGTTGGCAATGCACTTAAGATGGTTCAGTACACAGCAGATGCTACTGACGCTAACATCCTCAAGGCATTCTATGATGCTAACGGTACTGATGCTGTTCTTTCAGAAGCAAATCTTGAATCAGCAATGGTTCCTATGCTTGTTGCTTGTATCGGCCAGGTTAACCTTGGTGCAGGCAAACTTCAAGATATTATCCACCCAGCAGAATGGGATGGTTGTAAGGATGCAGAAGCAGTTGCTTATGTATGCCTTAAAGAATACTTATCATACGTACTTCCTAATAAGGATTATTCATCACTTGTAAAAGTAACCGACGGTACAATCAACGCAACACTTGAAGGTACAATTCTTCCTATGGCTCGTGATGCAGTTGCATATGTACTTGAAGGATATGTTCCTGTAACATACAAAGGCAAAACTTGGAAGACAGAAAACGAACCTGTTAATTCAAGTGCTACAATTTTTGACCTCTTGAATTCAGTAATTCTTTACTACGGTGGAGATTACTCAATGAAGAAGGCAACTAACTCAGGTGAAAGAGCAATGGGTGTTGCAGCTCTTCTCGGTATTTGCGATGAAAACGGTAACAGTGCTCTTACAAATAACCTTTGGGAAAATATTGATAAAATTGCTAACAAGTTCTTACCTGTTCTTGGTACACTCCAAGGCAAGGAATACGGTAAGTTCGATTCACATGACCTTATCTGGAACGATGTAGTTCTTTCAATTCTTAATATTGCAGATAAGAAAGACAGCGGTTTCTGTGGTGTATCTAATTTCGTTTACAAACTTATCACAATCGTATCTGCTGAACCGATTCAGTCAAAAGGTTTTGTAAATACTGTTTATGATTTGCTTGCTGACCTTATCAACGGTCTCCTCGGTAAGCGTTATTCTTCACAGCCGCAGAATTTCACAACCGTAGTTCCTAAGTCAAACGGTGACAACAAGCCATTTGATGATTTACTTCAGGTTGGCACTCTTGCAGGTACCGGCGGTACTGACCTTGGTGCAATCCAAAAGGCTATTTGCAACTTTGTTGAATTCACCGGTTATGGTGCAGACAGCACCAAGGGTGATGCCGGCAAGTATGGCGATTCAGTAATGAGAGGTATTTTCTTTGCTCTTTCAGCAGTTAACTCTTTCGTTCCTGAAGCTATCACTCCAATCGGAACTCAGCAGCTTAAGACTGCTTCAGCAAGCTTTGCTACACCTTCTATGAAGACAACAGCAGGCGGCGATTGCAGCGATACAGTTTCATTTACAAATAACTGCACAGGTCTTAACCGTGCATATATCTCTAATGGACAGCTTGTTCAACTTTCTCGTTACTATTACAAGCTTAAGTCAGCAACTTATATTGGCAGTAACAACGAAAAAACTGATATTACATCTCAACTTAAATCAGGTCTTATTGCTCCGAACGAAACAATAGTAACACCTAAACTTCCTATTACTTTCAATTCATCAGCAGGAGAATCAAATGTAGTTGAAGTTCAGTTTGTATACGACATCGTACTTAAAGATGGCACAGTTGTTGCAGCTGATAACAATGTTTCAGCTTATAAGTATATGACAACCGCAACAGGTTGGAAAGAAGCTATGTATAATAGTAACAAGCAGTTCTTGCATGATACAAATAAAGCTGATCAAACAGTTGGTGTTGAGGGTGCTTATGTAAAATCAACATCTACATTTAGTAAGGATAATACTCTTCTTGCTAACTATCCTGAATACATGGTACTTGATTCATCAAACCTTGCTGATATTTCAACATATTCAATCAGATATAGAAGTAACAGAAATAAGGTTTTAGGCGGTAAAAAAGCAGTTGACGGTATCTACTTCTATGATGAAGATTCAAATTATCAGTCAAACACACTTGATGCAAATAATGTTGTAACAAAGTATGATAAAAATGCTGCTTATACAACAGTAAACATCACCAGTGAAAACGCTATCCCTGCTTGGGATAAGACAAACGGTAACCTTCTTAAGTATAATATGTATGACTACCGTGTTGAAACTACTCCTGGTTCAGGTGAATTCGGTGAATGGAACCGTAACGAGGTAACAGAAGCAACAGCAGGTAACAGCGATAAAATTACTTATTATAAGGGTTACACAAGCGATGAAATTGATGCTGTTAAGGCTCAAACTAACCCGGATGGTACTTCAGCTGCAAATATTAAGGCTATTCAGACAAGAACTCATGTAGTTTACACTCTTTCTGAAGCTATTGCTAAGAATATTATCGCAGGTTACCATGTTGGTGACGGTGATATTTACGAATCAGTTTATTTGCAGAACAATGGTGGTCAGATTAACTACGATAACCTCTTCAACATTGTTTCAATGGGTAACACCAAAGTTCCTGGTTTCTACATTGAAAGTGAGAAGAAGGAGATTCCAAATGCATCTGCTCTTGAAGTTCAACCGTTCCGTTATGATGGTGAAACCAACATTCAAGGCGGCGAATATCCGGTTGATATGTGTATCTACAATGGTTCTAAGTCAGCTTATGCTCACTTTACTATCCTTGTAGGTGATACTAGCCAGCTCAGCGGTATGAATACTGCTTATGATAATTTGGCATCACTTGTATCACAATATAAGCCTTCAGACTTTACTAACTCAGCTGTTTTCGAGCAAGCTAAGCAGGCTCTTCTTAATGTACTTTCTATTAAGTCATCTGCTATGACAATTGCTTTTGCACAGAGCATTAACAATAAGACTCATCTTACAGCAACAACTAAAGAAGTTACATCAAAGTTTGGCGATTTAGCTTATGTTCCTTATACAAAATCTGCTCCAACAGTAACATCTAAAGGAAAAGAATATACAATTCCAAAGGATGTTTTGGCTAACGCTTATGTTGGTGGCGAAGCTCTTGCTGACGGTTCAGGTAAAGTAGGCGGTGTTGAAGGCGTTTACTACTTCGATGCTGCAGGTACAATGCCAATCTATTCACCATTAGCTCTTTCTGATGATAATGGAAGCGTTCGTACAACAGACCAAGCCGGAATCAAAGTAATTAAGAATGCAGATGGTAAATACTATCTTGCTAACTCAGTTGTTTATGAAACAACTTGGGACAATGCTATTACCACAAATGGTAATCCTTGCCAGATGCCTACTGAAACTCAGGCAACTGACGCACAGGGTAATCTTCTTTACAACCAGGTTCAGTATGTATACCGTGATGCCGATGGCAAGAAGGTTAACTCAAATGAAGATTGGTCATGTAAGTTCCCTGTAACAGATTATACTATCGTTCCTAACGAAGTTAAGTCTGACGGTTCAATCGTTGATAACCGTGGTGCTGTTGCAAAGGCTGTTGATAGAATCAACTATGTAACAAGCATTATGAATGATACACTTAAGCCGGCTGCAGATAATGCATTCAAAAACATTTCTGTTGCAAGAACCGGTCTTAATGACACAAACTTTAACATCTTAACATTCTCTAAGATGACTGACATTGCCAGAAACATTGAAAAGAACTTTACTGTTGATCTTGAATATCATTATGATAAAGTTGTTTTAGGTAAAGATGGCAAACCGGTAATTGATGAAGCTACCGGAGAGGCTAAAACTGAAGATGCAGTTAAGAAGGAATTAGGCGTTTCTCCTGCAAGTGCAGCATCAACTGTACAAAACTGCATTGACAACGGAAAGTCTTACACTTATGTAACTCATTCATCACTTTCATCAGCAGCAGTAGCTGAATATACCAGACTTTTCAATATCTTTGCAAGCGCAGCTGTTGAGCGTGGTTACCAGGGTGCACAGCTTGAAAAAGAAATTAAGTGTGCATCAGGCAACATCTATTCAACTCTTACTGCTACTAAGGCTGTTTATGCTGAAGACGGTAAGACTGTAACAACTGAAGCTTCAGTTTCAAAGACAACAGGCGCAAACGCTCCTCGCTTTGGTAAGTGGGATGCTGAAGGTAAGCTTGTAAACGATGGTTCTTACTCTGCAGAATCATGGACCAGATATGTCAGAGCTCTTGCAGCAGCAGTTGCTCTTGCACAGTATGGTCACGGCGATTATGCTCATAAGGATCCAGCTAACTTTGTTCTTTCTGATAAGAAGGGCTACGATGCTTCACTTACAAATATCTACACTGTTGATACAGAACTTCAGGCTGCAGAGATTGCTCTTGCTCCTGCTGAAACTACAAACAGCACTGTAACAGTTAATGCTGTTGAAGGTGCTACTGTAACAATCAATGGTGTTGATTACTCAGCTCCTGTTTCAGTAGAAACCGGCTCAACAATCACAATTGATGTTAAGGCAGCTGAAGGTTACCAAGTTGTTAATGAACTTACAATCAACGGTGAAAAGGTAACAGTTAATGCATTCCCTTATGAATATAAGGTTGACGGCGATGTTACAATTGCTCCTTCAGTTAAGCAGGCAGCAGCTGATACAATCACTGTAAGCGGTAAGGTTCTTATTGCAGCAAATGTTGACGGTACTGAATCATCAACAGGTGTTGCAGGAATTGATGTTATCGCAAACGGCGAAGTAGTTGCTACTTCGGCAGCTGACGGTTCATTCACTGCTACTGTTCCAGTTGGTACAACATCACTTACTGTTCATAGAGAAAATGTAACTATTGACAGAACCGTAACACTCACCGGTACAGCAGATATTTCAAATGTTGAAATTCCTGTATGTATTTGTGATTACAACGGTGATGGTGTTATTGATGGCTTGGATAAGCTTACATTCTACACTGCATTTTCCGGCGGTTCAAACGCTTATGATCTCTACTGTGACTATAATAAGGATAATGCAATTGACGGCTTAGATAAGCTTACATTCTTTACCTTCTATGGTAAGACAGTTGAGTACGCAGCACTTGCTCTCGACTAATTAAATTAAATCATATCAGGGGTAGCAATACCCCTGATATGTAACCGTTTATTATAATGGTTACTTTATTATAAATTCGATATGATCGGGTGATCCCCGTTTATATACCGGCCCTGTTTTAAGGGTTGGGAGGTTAAAGGCGATTGCGTTTAGTCACTGTTTATCCCTGATATTACAATATCATTTCTTCAAAGCTTGCTTTTACGCTTTTGCGTTTTTATAACCGAGGTTTGATTTGGTGTTGTATGCGCTCTCGTCTCTCCCGAAATTTTATTTACTTGGCAAGGAGGTAACACCTATGCAAAACGCATTTGTTAAAAAGAGAATAGGTGCTGTAATTGGTACACTTACTTTCTTGGTGCTTATTGCACTTTTCGTGTGCCTTCCTAATACTTCATACGGTGCAACTATTGGCAGTGAAAAGCCAAATATTTATTGCACTTATACAGACTCTGACGGAAAACAATATGACGGTGATAAATTGCCTGCCGGTACTTACGATGTAAACTTCTATTTAGAAGGTGTTTCCGAGTTATCGGTTGTGCAGGTAACTGCAAAGTACAGTGCAGATGCTACTGTTGATACAGCGGCAAAGTCGCTTCTTTCTAATAATATCGCCGGCATTTCGTCAATGGGAACTATTACACAAAATTCAAATTTGGTGTTTGGCTTTGTTTCTGATTCTGACTCTTGTTCAGCAATCAATAGTGATGGCACATTGCTTGCAACTTTTTCAGTTGCTTTTGCTAATAAATGTGATGCATCAAATGTAATTTCAGTTTCAACCAGCCCGAATGAGACTTTTGTTTTAACGGATTATAATGATGGGCTTAAGGATGAGTATGCTCTCGTTAACCAAGCCGATGATTATGACGGTTCTTTATATCTTATGACCTGTGATGTTTCACCGAAAGGTCCGGGTTGTGATATAACAGGTAAGATTGCTATTGCTACTTCCCTTGATGGAGGTGCAAGTGATACCGGTATTGGCGGTATAAATCTTACGGTTAAAACTGCAGATGATTCAACCGTTGCAACTGCAGTTACAGATTCAAACGGTGATTATACACTTGCCGATATTCCGGCAGGTGAGTACAAAATGTTAATCAGTGGTGAAACCACTATTGACAGAACGGTTACATTAGTAGTTTCTGAATCAAAGGATGTTTCATCGGTAAGTATTGCAATATGCGACTATAACCACGATGGCAGTATTGATGGCTTGGATAAGCTTTCGTTTTATGAAGCTTTTTCCGGTGGTGCAGAAGATTATAATCTTTACTGCGACTTTAACAAAGATAATGCAATTGATGGTTTAGATAAGCTTACATTTTTTACATTCTTTGGTAATGAAGTTAAATACGCTGATGTAACTTTGAATTAAATAGGGGGAAAGAAAATGAATAAAACTTTCAAAAAGGCAATTGCTGTCATTTTGTCAGTTCTTATGGTTGTTTTATCAGTACCTTTCACAGCACTTGCAGCACCTGGCGATTATGAACCAAATTTGAAAATGTATTTTGGTACATTCGTAGAGGATAATGCAACTAATTATACTGATTATTCAACCTGTGGCACAGGTTCAGAAAAGTTTGGCTCTTATGCTTCACTTTATGGCGCGCCGGTAGATTATAATTACACAGTTGTTAATGGTAACACTACTTCAGGTACACTTACTATTAGCAAGGATAAGGCAAATACATTTAACAGTGCAATCGATAATGCATTTCCTACACTCGAAAATGATGTTCAGCTCGGTGTCGGTGATTATTTCACAATGACAGTTGCTGTTGAAAACATCAAAGTTCTTTCATCAATCTTGGCACAAGTTCAGTTCAGTGATTCTATTGAACCTGCCGGTATTTATTCTTATAAATCAGGCAGAAAGAACGTTTATAAGCTCGGTACTGAAACTGAAAGAGCAGCTGCTAAGGGTACTTGGGAAAAAGGTAAAGGTGGTTTATCTTACCTTCCTTTATATTCACTTTGTGAAGAAGGCGTAAGCAAATCTTCATTCACAACAGATGGTTCAAACTCTTCACAGATTATTGCTAATAAAGAAGATGGCAAGTACAATGTACTTGATTATACATGGTCTTGGCCAAATGTTGATACCACTTCAGTTGCAGATCCTGACGGTTTATTTGTAGACCCTACAACAGGTGAAGCATCAGGTTATACTTATACAAATGCAATTCCTGTTGCTACATTCGTATTTAAAATCGTAACAAACGATCCTATCCAGTTCCACATTTATAATCCTACAAATGTAAAGAGCTTTTCATATGTAGGTCCAAACAGTGATGGCACTATGATTCCTAAACTTACAACATATGCTAAAAATATGTGGGATACAAAAACAAATACTAACACAGGCGATACTGAATGGCCAGGTTCAAAAAAATCAACTTTCATGGGCTTCAATGAATTTAAAGAAGCTCCTAAGCCATCAACTCACACAATCACATTTACACCTTATGGTGGTGAACCTACCACTCAAACTGTAAATGATGGCGAAATGCCAAAAATTCCTGCTAACACAGCAACAACAGCTCCGACACCGGTTGATTCAACTCATCACTCAGTAACAAGTTACAAGTGGACACCTGAAGTTGTAGCTGCAACAGCTGACGCTGCTTATACTGAAGAAGCAGTAGTAGCAAAATCTGATTGTCCATTCACAGTAACTGACCATAAGGACGCTACTTATAAAGAAGCAGGTTATGATGTTCTCACATGTCCTGATTGTGGAAATTCATATAAAAAAGTAATTGATAAGCTTGTATGTGACCACGCTGATACAAAGGTTGTAAACGCTACTAAACCTACAATCAACAATGCTGGTTACACAGGTGATACAGTATGTAATGTTTGCGGCGAAACAATCGCAACAGGTACTGAAATTGCTCAGCTTAACGGTGAAGCTTACAGAGATGCACTCAAGGCTGCAAAGGATGTTGACGCTTCTAAGTATACAGCAGATTCTTATGCTAAGGTAACAGAAGCAATTGCTGCTTATGATGAAGCAACAGTTGGTGCTTACACATCACAGGAAGATGTAGACGCTGCAAGAGATGCTCTTAAAGCTGCAGTTGATGGTCTTGTAGCTAATCCTACAACTGAAACTTATACTTATAACTTCATTGACGGTACATCTAAACCTCAAACTGTTAATAAGGGCGAAACACCTGTTAACTTTGATAACACTCCTGCTAAGGTTACCGATAATAAGGACGGCACTCATACAACAACAACTTATACATGGTCACAGGATGGTTTTGTATTTACTGAAGTTGGTAACGACACACAAGATAGTTGTACTCTTAAATACGAAACCGTTACTCAGCCTACAATTAAGGTAGAAGGTTCTAAGACAGCTACTTGCCCAGTTTGTGGTCATGTATCAACACTTCCTATTGATAAGCTTAACGGTACAGAATACTATAATGCACTTGAAGCTGCACAGAATGTAAAAGCTGATGATTTCACAGCAGCTTCTTACGCAAAGGTAGCAGAAGCTCTTAAGGCTAATGCTCAGGCTACAGTTGAAGCTTACACAACACAGGAAGATGTAGACGCTGCAACAGCTGCTCTTAAAGATGCAGTTGCTAAGCTTGATGCAGGTGTAGTTGTAACAGTTGCTTCAACAAAACTTGGCACAACAACTCTTAACGGTGCTGATGCTACAAACGGTGCTAACGCAAGACTTGCAGTTGGTGACGATGTAGTTCTTACTGCTAAAGCTAATAACGAAACAGGCGAATTCGTAGGTTGGAAAGTTGGTAACAAGATTGTTTCTGACGAAGCAACATTTAAAACAGCTGCAGCAGCTGACATCACTTACGAAGCAGTATTTGCTGAAAAGGTTGATGAAACATTTACAGTAGTATTTGTAGACCCATACGGCAATGTAATTTCTACACAGCCTGTTACTAATGGTTCAGCTATCACAATTCCGGATGCTCCAAAGATTACCGGTTACACATTCACCGGTTGGTCAATGACTCCGGAAGAAATCAGCAAACTCACAGACGGTGCTACAATCTATGCTCAGTATAAGAAGGACGATGTTGCTAAGTATACAGTAACAGTTCCTGAAGATGCTACTCTCACAGTAGACGGTGTAGAAACAGCAAGCCCGGCTCAGGTTGCTTACGATGCTAAGGTTAGCGTTCATAAGGACGGTGCTGAAGCTTGGAAGTTAGCTGACGGTACAGTAGTTGGTTATGGCGATACTTACACATTCTTCTGCGGTTCTGATATGAGCCTTGAAGCTGAAATGACTGCTGTAAAGAAGGAAACAACAGTTGTAATTACAGGCGTAAATGAAATTGCTGATTCTGTTCAGGTTTCATTTGCTGCAACTCGTAATGTTGCTCCTGGTGAAACAGTAGTTCAGCAGGGCTTTGTATATGGTAAGAACTTAGCAGATTCTGAACTCACACTTGAAAATGTTGGCAATAAGGGTGCAGCTGCTAATGCAGGCACTGTAAAGATTCTTTATACCAAGAATTCTGCACAAGATATCGCTCTTAGATATGGTCTTGCTAAGAAGGACGGTAAGGTATCAGCAAGAGCATTTGTTATTACAAAGGCTGCTGATGGCTCATTAAAGACAACTATGTCTAACATTGAATCTTACACTTATGCATAACAAATTATAATTTATTAGTGCTTTCCCTCTGCCTTTACGGGTGGGGGTAAGGCACCGGTAAATTTAGGAGGAAAACCAATGAAAGAGCTTTACACAAAGCCAATGTCACAGATTGATGAGTTTAAGACTTATGATGTTATAACTACCTCAACAGGCGGTAGAGAAGAAGGCGACGGAGGCTTAGACTAAGCAATCGCTTTTAGTTTGACATTGAAATAAAGCTTCGGGAGACGGTAGAAATACCGTCTCCTTTTGCTTTTTATAAACTAATAAAATATAGGTGTAAGCAGCATAAGATTTTGGTTGACATAAAACAAAGCCATCGGTTAAAACCCGATGGCTTTTATACTGTCGATAAACTGATTTAAAAGTAATACAAAATCTGACGCACTGCTGTACGACAGATTTTGAGAGGCGGAGCAGTGGAATGAGCGAAAAATAACTTAAAGTTATTTTGAACGATATCAAACTTGCGACGACACCAAATTCTTTGCTCTCATTGTTCGCAGAATTTGGAACTTTGGGGAAAAGGAGAAAGAAATAGAGTGTTTATTATGAATTTCAAAGAAGTTCATTCAAACACGGAATTACTTTTGACGCGTCACAGGTTTGAGCAGAATTCTCACCCATAAACAAAAGAAAATAATTAAACAGGGCTCTTATAAGAAACAAAGATACTAAAAAACAGTTCCCCGAACTGTTTTTTCCAAATTCTTTGCTCTCGTTGTTCGCAGAATTTGTAACTATGGGGTCCCAAAAAAGCGTATGCTTTTTGGGGAAAAGGAGAAAGAAATAGAGTGTTTATTATGAATTTCAAAGAAATTCATTCGAACACGGAATTGCTTTTGACGCGTCACAGGTTCGAGCAGAAAGTATTCTATAAAATAAAAAAGACATCCATATGGATGTCTTTTTTATTTGGTGGGAACAACAGGGCTCGAACCTG
>ERZ836441.3031-NODE-3031-length-12117-cov-3.556956_pt1 | contig 12117 bp, 10 predicted proteins | sample MGYA00519686_ERZ836441 | MGnify/ENA primary metagenome ERZ836441 (study PRJEB31850, sample SAMEA3708800) | human gut metagenome | biome: human gut; feature: human-associated habitat; material: faeces | place: China | collected 2014 ... | reverse complement strand
CTGGTATTGGAATCCGGACAGCCGGTGGAAGAACGCCTGAGCCGTACATACATAGAGGGAAATAGTGCGTTGCACAATGTCCGTATTCAATATGACGGTAACTCCGGACTGATGGCGGGTGCGGATTTTACGCGTTATCATTCACCCGGTTTCCAGACATTTGTCGATCAAAGCCATGAAACGACAGTGACGGATATGCAGAATAATTCCAAGCAGGATATTTCACAAGGAGCACTATTTATTAACCATAGCCACACTTTTGAAACCGGGTGGGCACTGAATTACGGTGTCCACGGCGGTTTCACCTCTTCGAAGACTTATATCGATTATCTATATAATAAAGGTAACGGCTATGAACCGGCTCTTGATGAACTTGAAAATAACCGCCAGAAAGAGTATAGTGGAAATGCATTTTTGGAGGTGTCCAAGGATTTCGGTTCGCATTTCTCTGCAACAGCTTCTCTGAAAGTTGAATACTTTAAATCGGATTATACCTCTAACGGGATGAAATCCACACTTTGGAATGATTGGACTTTATTCCCGAATGCGACACTCAGCTATACGGTCAATCCGATGCACATCATCCAATTGGACATAAGCAGCGACAAAACCTATCCGTCCTATTGGGATGTGACGCCGCAGGAAAGCCCGATCAACTCTTATTCCGTTATCTTGGGCAATCCTTCCCTGAAGCCTTACCGTTCTTATAGCGGGCAGTTGATTTATATCCTGAAGCAGAAATATACGATTCTGGCTTTTTGCGACTATGTGCCCGATTATTTCGCCCAGTTACCTTATCAGAATACCTCGGAACTGAAAAACGTTTTCCGGTATGAGAATATGGATTACCAGTTGCAATTCGGTGTAGGGGTGATCGTTCCTTTCCGGGTCGGCGAGTTCTGGAACAGCCAGGTGACTTTGTCCGGTCAGCGTATGCAGGAGAAGTTGGACCATTTTCATGATCTGTCTTTCCATAATGAGAAATATACCGGGCAGTTCAAGATGGATAATACGTTTACCCTTTCCAAGTCTCGTCCGAATTTGAAGCTGGATTTGAATGGTTATTTCGTTACCGGAGCTGTGCAGGGAATCTATGATCTCGGTCATCTCTATGATGTGTCTTCTGCATTGAAATGGCAGTTTGCCGACGATCGTGCTACTCTGATTCTGAAATGTAACAACATTTTCCGCAGCAATATGCCTCATACGATGGAAATCAACCAGTCCGGCCAATATAGCCGCCTCTGGAAACTGGACGACCAACGTTGTGTAACGGTTTCTTTTGTTTGGAAGTTCGGCGGTTATAAGAAAAAGCAACATGAAGCGGTGGATGCTTCCCGATTCGGCAAATCGATGTGACCTGTTCTTTTGACATTTAGATAGGGAAAAGAGGGTCTTTACTATCAAACTGAATGTTAAAAAATATTACCCTTGCGGGTAATTTCAAATAGATGGGGTACAAATCCGATTTTGATGGGATAGTGCTGTCTTTTTGATAAAAGGAGATGGTCGGGATTTTTTTGAGATACCCTTCTACAGTTACTTAAATTAATAACATCAATACCGACAAGCAGGTAACCGCTGTTGTGAAATAGCGGAAGCCTTTTTCCGGCAGTTTTTTAACCAAGATGATACCCAAGACTCCGCCTATGATGATAAAAGGGATGGTACAGGCATCCAGCATCAGAGAGGAAAGGGTGATATTATCCCAGGCAAATACCTGTATGGGAATCTTCAGATAGTTGACGACCAGGAAAAACCAAGCATTCGTCCCCACAAAATTGTATTTGGGCATTTTAACAGATAGCAGGTAAATGGCCATCACAGGACCCGCAGCATTGCCTATCATGGTGGTAAAACCTCCCATTAACCCGAATAAGGGGCCATACCACCAATGATTGGAAAGGGAGTTTTCCTTACCTTTCCAGTCCGACCAAAACATGACAAGCAGCACTACCAAAAGGCAACTTCCCATTAAATGCTTGAATTCTGTAGGAGGAACCAGTTTGTCGACAAACAGAGCTACTGCAAATCCCACTAAAGCTGACGGCAACAATTTCAGCACGTATTGCCACTCGGCTATCCTGCGATAATACCAAACGGCCATCAGATCGGCCAAACACAAAATCGGCAATATCAGGCCGGTAGAGGGTTTGGCCCCGAAAGTCACAGCCATCATTGGCACTGCAAGAAGGCTGAGGCCCTGAATACCGGTTTTGGATATACCGACAAACAGGGCGGATAAAAATAATATTCCCCAGTCGTAAGGTGACTGTATCCATATTGAAAAGTCCATAACTTTAACAATTATATAGGTTACTAAAATAGGATACAAAGCGGGATAAGCCCCCCCCCGATTTGACTGCGCAAAAGTAGGGTATATTTCTAATATGAAATTCTATTATATTTGCTAAATGTTTTCTTATATTTGCAGGGTAAAAAAGAAAGTATGGGTATACTGGAACGTAAAATCATTCATGAACGGACAACATTATGCAGTCATATCCCTTATCCTCAATTCGTATTGCCCCGTCATAAGCATATAGAATATGAGATTATGCTGTTTACTTCTGGAAGTGGAAAACAGTTTGTCGGGGAAGGGGTTCTTGACTATCAGCAGGGTGACATTGCCTTGATTGGCAGTAATGTTCCGCATTTGCACCTTTGTAATGCCAAATTGAATCCCGCGATGAGTTTTGAACCAAGTGCCGGAGAGGCTTTGCAGTTTCATCCGAAAATGTTTCCTTCTGAGTTGGAGGAGGTTCCTGATTACCAATTTATTTATCAGTTGCTTCAGAAGAGCCAATATGGGATACGTTTTTATGATAAAGAGTTGTTCGAGGAATTGAGACAACGGTTTCAAGAAATCGATCGTTACGAATATACCCACCGAATAATAGGCCTGTTCCGTATTTTGGAGCTATTGTCCACTTGTAAAAGCACGAAGCTGATGTCCGCTACGGCATATAGCAGTACAAATTTTGCTGTAGAGGCGAATGAGCCGGTCAGTAAAATATATACTTATTTGTTCAACCATTATAAAGAGAAAATCACATTGCGGGAAATTGCTGACTATGTCAAGCAGAATCCGTCGGCGCTATGTCGGTATTTCCGGCAACGGACAGATAAAAGCATTTTCCAATGTCTTGCAGAAATTCGGGTTGAACATGCTTGTAAATTATTGTCGTATTCTAATTTGAGTGTCTCTCAAATAGCCTACGAATCAGGCTATGGTAATGTTCCATATTTTATCAAGCAATTTGAAAGTATAACCCGGCAAACTCCAAAGGAGTATCGTATTTCTCTTTTGCAAGGTTCGGAGAACCGGATAAAAAGTAGTACATTTGGTGCCCGATAACAATTAGAACAATGGCAGAAAGAGGAAAAAATACAGGAGGAAAAGGAAGACAGAAACCGGTTATAGTACCAGATATGGGGCGTTTGCAACCACAAGCCCGTGAGTTGGAAGAGGCGGTGTTAGGCGCTCTGATGCTTGAAAAGGATGCCTATTCCATCGTCAGCGAGATCTTGAAACCGGAGAGTTTCTATGAGAAAGCACATGAGAAAATTTATGCAGCCATCGTAGATTTGGCGATCAGCCAGCGTCCGGTGGATATGCTGACCGTCACCGAGCAACTGAAGAAACGCGGCGAGCTGGAAGAGGTAGGCGGCCCGTTCTATATCTCCCAGCTGACCAGCAAGGTGGCCAGTAGCGCCCACATCGAATATCATGCCCGTATCATCGCCCAGAAATACCTGGCACGTGAGCTGATTTCTTTCACTGCCATGATACAGGGCAAGGCTTTTGATGAGTCGATCGATGTGGAAGACCTTATGCAAGAAGCGGAAGGAAAGCTTTTTGAGATTTCCCAGCGTAATGTGAAGAAAGATGTTACCCAGATCAATCCTGTCATCAAGGAAGCGATGGTTATGCTTGAGAAGGCTGCCAATCAAAAAGAAGGGTTGAGCGGTTTGCGCACCGGTTTCGAAGGATTGGACAAAATGACGTCCGGATGGCAGAACTCCGATCTTATCATCATTGCCGCCCGTCCTGCGATGGGTAAGACGGCTTTCGTCCTTTCGATGGCTAAGAATATGGCGGTGAACCATAACACGCCGGTGGCTTTGTTCTCTCTTGAAATGAGTAACGTCCAGCTTGTCAACCGTCTGATCGTGAACGTATGTGAGATTCCGGGCGAGAAGATTAAGAGCGGGCGTCTGGAAAACTATGAATGGGAACAGTTGGACTTTAAGATAAAAGAATTGTATGATGCACCGATTTATGTAGACGATACGCCGAGTCTTTCGGTATTCGAACTGCGTACGAAGGCCCGCCGCCTGGTGCGTGAGCATGGTATTAAAATCATCATTATCGACTACCTTCAGCTGATGAATGCGAGCGGCATGAGTTTCGGCAGCCGTGAACAGGAAGTAAGTACCATTTCACGGTCGTTGAAAGGATTGGCGAAGGAACTGAATATTCCGATCATTGCCCTGTCTCAGTTGAACCGTGGTGTCGAGGCGCGTCAGGGCGTGGAGGGAAAACGTCCGCAGCTGGCCGACTTGCGTGAGTCCGGTGCTATCGAGCAGGATGCCGATATGGTTTGTTTCATCCATCGTCCCGAATATTATAAGATAACGGAAGACGAGCGTGGAAATTCCCTGATCGGCCTGGCGGAGATTATTATTGCCAAACATCGTAACGGTGCGGTCGGAGATGTCCGTCTCCGTTTCAAGAGCGAGTTCGCCAAATTTATGAATGTGGATGAAGATGTCCCGGTCCGTGAGTTCTCCTCCAATATGAACGGTTCGGACCCGATGGAAACAATGCCTCCTATACCGCCGGCTGGTGCTGATTTTTTGGCTCCCGGCAATAATGAGGTGCCGTTTTGACGGTGCCTCGTCTATTTGCCGTCGGATGAATCTTTTTCGCTAATGTCCAGTATGTCTTTGACTATGTACCAAATGACGAACAGGACCATGACGCATCCGATCACGATGCCTCCGGCTTTTATGACTGTACCAATGTATTCTTCCATGTTTTCCAGGTATAATTTTCGTAAATATAGGAATAATATGATCACATTCCTGTTTTTCAGGATAAAAAGCGCAATCGGAAACGGGACTTTACCTGGAAGCATTATAATTCGTATCCTTAAACGGAAATATGGCGGCAGAGTGTGGTAGAGAAGCAGACACTTATCATAATTGACAGGTATTCTGTCAATTTTATAACACTATATCGTGGTTATCTCCTTATTTTTGTCTTATAATTCTTAAATTCTCAATATTATGATGATTCCGTTTAAGGTGAAAACCTTCTCTTTCCTGTTGGCTTGTGCCTGCTCGACGGCAGGGATGGCGCAAGTAGTGAATGACTCTCCTGTGAGACAGGTAAAAATATCCGGTTATGTAGGGACTCGAATCGCAGATTGTATCGAACGTCGTGTGAAAGCGCAGGATGTTGATCATCTGGTCGAACCGTTCCGCCACCAGAACGAGAAGTCGCGCTGGCAAAGCGAGTTTTGGGGGAAATGGATACAGGGGGCGATCGCTTCTTATCGTTATAACCGGGATCCGGAACTGTACCGGATCATAAAGGATGCGGCCGAATCGCTTATGGCAACACAACAGCCGAACGGCTATATCGGGAACTATGCACCGGAATACCAGTTGCAGCAATGGGATGTCTGGGGGCGCAAGTATACTTCATTGGGATTGATTGCCTGGTATGATCTGTCGGGGGATAAGAAAGCATTGGAGGCGGCTTGCAAAGTTGTCGATCATCTGATGACACAGGTCGGGCCCGGAAAAGTGGATATCGTCTCGACCGGTAATTATATCGGTATGCCGAGCTCGTCCGTTCTCGAACCTGTCATGTATCTGTATAACCGGACGAAAGAGGAACGTTATCTTGATTTTGCCAAATACATTGTCGGACAGTGGGAGACGCCTGGCGGTCCGCAGTTGATCAGTAAAGCCATTGCCGAAGTGCCTGTTGCCAACCGTTTCCCGCATCCGAAAACTTGGTTTTCGAGGGAGAACGGACAGAAAGCGTATGAAATGATGTCCTGCTACGAAGGGTTGCTCGAACTCTATAAGGTAACAGGTAATCCGCTTTATCTTTCTGTTGTGGAAAAGACAGTCGGGCATATCGTACGTGAAGAGATCAATGTGGCCGGATCGGGCAGCGCGTTCGAATGTTGGTATGGTGGGAAGGAACGGCAGACACAGCCTACCTACCATACGATGGAAACTTGCGTGACCTTTACCTGGATGCAGCTTTGTAACCGCCTGTTGCAGATGACGGGCAATTCCCTGTATGCCGATTATATGGAGACGGCTATCTATAATGCTTTGATGGCTTCTTTGAAAGCGGATGCCTCACAGATTGCCAAATACAGTCCGCTGGAGGGTTGGCGCCATGAAGGGGAGGAGCAATGCGGCATGCATATCAACTGTTGCAACGCGAACGGTCCGCGTGCTTTTGCCATGATTCCCGGGTTCGCCTATCAGGTACAGAACGATTGTGTCCGGGTGAATTTCTATGCTCCCTCGGAAGCGGAGTTAGTGTTGCCGGGCAAGAAGTCGGTCTGGTTGAGGCAAACGACCGAATATCCGCGGACTGATCAGATCGAGATAGAGGTCGATCCGACGAAAGAGACAACTTTCACCATTGCCTTGCGTATCCCGGCATGGAGCAAGATTGCGACAGTTTCCGTAAATGGGAGACCGGAGGCCGGTGTCCTGCAAGGTGCTTACTTGCCGGTGAACCGTAAGTGGAAAAAGGGCGACCGGATCACTGTTAAGCTCGATTTGCGTGCCCGTCTGGTGGAAAGGAACCAGGCACAGGCCATTGTGCGCGGTCCGCTTGTTTTGGCTCGCGACAGTCGTTTCGAGGATGGTTCTGTTGATGAAGCGTCTGTTGTTGTGAGTAAGGATGGATATGTGGAGTTGACACCTGTGGAGGCTCCTGATTTTGCTTGGTTGGCTTTTACTGCCCCGATGGTGTTGGGTACGGACTTGGAAAGCCACCGGACTCCGAGGCAGATTCATTTCTGCGATTTTGCTTCTGCCGGGAATACTTGGGACAAAACACAGCGTTACCGGGTGTGGTTGCCGAAGACATTGAATGTGATGCATTCGCCTTATAAACCGTATAACCAGTAAACGGGAGCGCTTTACCCTTTTGGTAATCGGAAAATGTAAGGTGTGTATCGAAGCACGCAATATCGAGAACGATGACCTGAGGCAGGAAGGTAAATAAAAATTCGTACCTTTGTATCCTTAAAAATACAAGATACGTGGAAGAATATCTGAAACAATTAAATGAAAGTCAGCGCGAAGCAGTTGTCTATACCGACGGGCCTTCGCTTGTGGTAGCCGGGGCCGGATCGGGAAAGACACGCGTGCTGACCTATAAGATAGCTTATCTGTTAAGGCAAGGGTTGCCTCCCCAAAGTATTCTGGCACTTACTTTTACCAATAAGGCGGCACGCGAGATGAAAGAGCGTATCGCCTCCCTGACGGACGAACGGACGGCACGACGGTTATGGATGGGAACGTTCCATTCCATCTTTTCCCGTATTCTCCGTTCCGAGGCGGAGCGTATCGGCTATCCGTCCAATTTTACCATTTACGATGCGACAGATTCCAAAAGCCTGCTCCGTTCCATTCTGAAGGAGATGCAGCTCGACGACAAAGTGTATCGGCCGGGAATGGTACAGAGTCGTATCTCGAATGCGAAAAACGCGCTTATTACCTATAAGGCGTATGAGCAGAACAAGGAGTTGGTGCAACATGATATAGATTCGAAAGTCCCTTTGTTGCGTGAGATATATAAGCGGTATCAGAACCGTTGCCAACAAGCGGGGGCGATGGATTTCGACGATTTGTTGTTGCAAACGAACATCCTCTTCCGCGATCATCCGGACGTATTGGAGAAATACAGGAGCTTTTTCCAGTTTGTGCTGGTGGACGAGTATCAGGATACGAACTTTGCACAGCATCTGATCGTGCAGCGTTTGTGCGAAGTGCATCGGCGTATCTGTGTGGTTGGGGATGATGCGCAAAGTATTTATTCTTTCCGAGGAGCCAATATCGATAATATCCTGCAATTCAAGAACCAGTATCCGGGTTGCCGTATTTTCAAACTGGAACGGAATTACCGTTCGACACAGAATATTGTGAATGCGGCAAACAGCCTGATCCATAAGAACACGAAGCAGATCCAAAAAACCGTTTATTCGGAAAAGGAGGAAGGGAGCAAAGTCGCCATCTGTTCGTCCTATTCCGATTATGAAGAGGGATATGCTGTTGCCGGTAAGATTAACGATATGAGGATGCGGAATTATGATTATGCCGATTTTGCCATCCTGTACCGGACAAATGCACAGTCTCGCATCTTGGAAGAAGCTTTGCGTAAAAGGGGAATCCCTTATAAGATATACGGAGGTCTGTCTTTCTATCAGCGTAAGGAAGTGAAGGATGTCATCTCATATCTTCGCCTGATTGTCAACCCGCATGATGAGGAGGCCTTCAAACGTGTGCTCAACTATCCGGCTCGAGGGATAGGCGATACGACTCTCAATAAATTAATCGTTGCCGCCACTGATCATAACGTCAGTTTGTGGACCGTGTTGAACGATCCGCTCGGGTACGCTTTGCCGGTCAATAATGGTACGGCAAAGAAGCTAAGTGATTTCCGGGAGCTTATTTCCGGTTTTATCGAACGGAATGTTAAACTCTCTGCCGAAGAAATCGCTGCAGCGGTGGTGAAGGAGAGCGGCATTGTCAGTGTCTTGTTTCAGGATCGTTCGGTGGAAGGGATCAGCAAGCAGGAAAACTTGCAGGAGTTATTGAAAGGTATTGCCGAGTTTTGCGAGATACGCCGCGAAGAAGGAGCGGAGCGTGTCTCGCTTGCCGACTTCCTGTCTGAGGTGTCGTTATTGACAGATCAGGATAACGATAAGGAAGAACAGGCAAACAAGGTGACAATGATGACGGTGCATGCAGCCAAAGGTTTGGAGTTCCGGAATGTTTTCGTTGTCGGGTTGGAAGAGGACCTGTTCCCTTCTGCCATGTCGAAAGACAATCCGAGGGCGGTGGAGGAAGAACGCCGCCTTTTCTACGTCGCTATTACCCGTGCGGAGGAAAATTGTGTGCTGACATATGCCAAAAGCCGTTACCGTAATGGCCAGAGTGCGATGTGTTCGCCCAGCCGCTTCTTGAGAGATATCGATACCAAATATATTTATGCGTCGGCAGATGTTGCTACTGATGGTTCATTTGCCGGCACCCGTCGTTCTTCGGCTTTTTCCTTTCCTTTCCGCCAACCGAAGGCAATGGAAGAAGACGCTTATGTCTCTCCGGTCGCTCAGGCAGTCGGACGGCAGGCACGTCTGACACGGATGGAAGCGGCTTCTTCGTCTCCCTCTTCTGTTTCGACGTCTGATCTGTCAGGATTGTATGTCGGGGCTAAAGTCCGGCACGATCGTTTCGGGGAAGGTGAGGTGACTGCCATTGAAGGAGAAGGCGGTAATGCGAAAGCAACCGTTTCGTTTGCCCATTTCGGTCAAAAACAACTGCTTTTGAAGTTTGCACGCTTGACAATTATCGAATAAATCGGCTGAATCAATTGATATTCCAGAATGAATCTCCTATCTTTGAGGCATTAACGAATAAAAGACTTAATTATGGGGAAATTCATGGAACAACAAGAGGCTTTGAAGGCTTTGAGAGAGATGAAAAGGGTTAAAAAAGAGATGATGGCAAAATATTTTTGCGATTTGTCGAAGCTCACTTTTACGGCGATGGTATTAGGAGGTGGCATCTCTTTCTTTCAGGAAACGGATCCCAAATGGATAATTGTTATTGTTTTGGGATTAGTAATAGGGATTGGACTTTTTGGAATAAGTATTAACATTTTAAAATCATAAGTTATGAATGCTATATTTACATTCGGGCTTTTGGCCATTGTGACGGTTGGTTTTTATATTTTTTTGCATACTCCTGCTGGCAAGCGCTGGAAGGATAGAAATTTATAAAAAATATCTCCCTCTTCGAGAGGAGCGTGGGGCATGTGATCTTCGTTTATCGCCTGGCAGCATTTTTGAAGATTGCATGCCTTTTTTTGTGTCCTGCTCAAAAAGGGAAATACTGTCAGGCTACTGCAATCGGTAAGTTAACGGGACCGTGTATTGTACGCGGACGGCTTTCCCACCTTTCATCTTTCCCGGAGTCCATTTGGGCATCGACTTGACAACCCGTAAGGATTCTTCGTCCAATGAGGGATATAAAGCCTGTGTCACTTTGGCGTTTGTAATATTTCCGTCTTTTTCGATAACGAATGTGACGACTACTTTTCCCTGTTTTCCCTGTTGCTGGGCTTCTGCCGGATATTTTATGCTTTTAGCAAGAAACTGCAATAATGCACTTTGCCCACCCGGAAATTCCGGCATGATATCACATGTGTCATAAATCTTGTCTTTTTCCGGTGGAAGCGGATTGGCTGCTTCCATTTTGGAAACAGTAGTGGTGGCGAGAACAGTAGGTTGTTGGATAACCTCTGCTACCTTTTCATTCAATACACGTGCCATCGCATCGATATTATTGAGCAATAGCAAGCCTGCGGCCATTGGAACCAGTGCCAGGTATTTCACTTTTCTGGCGTTGTTCGTCCTTTTTTTGTTTAACATAGTAATTCTCTTTTTAAGTGGTAAGACACTGAAATTGTTATATAAATTTGCAATAGCCGTATTGGGATGTTTTACTCCGATCAGATGGTACTGGTATTCTTTTTTGTCGAATCCGGCAAGCATGACCTGTTCATCTGCGATAAATTCATGGTTAATACCGATCTCTTTCTTTAGCCACCAGGCAAACGGATTTATCCAGCAGGCGATACAGACGATTTCACTGGCCATCATGTCGATCGAATGCCATTGGCGGACGTGTGTTTGTTCATGGATCAAAATGTCATCAAGCTTTTCCCGTCGATGCGGATCGGGTGAAATGAAAATCCAGCCGAAAAAAGAGTAGGAGGCTTCCGCTTCCGGAAGGATACAAACTTCGGTGCCGTTCAAAGTGATTTTCCTACATTTCCGGTGTAAACGAGAAACAGTGAACAGCTCCGCCAGGCACCTGGACAGCAACAGGCCGGCTCCTGCCAGCCAGATAACTTGCATAACCTTGAGTCCGGCTTCTTTCCAGTCGGAGGCGGCTATTTCATTGCTTGCCGTCAGGACTGTTTCTTTAGGTAGTAACCCCGAATAGTAGCCGACTATACCCGCTACGCTTGTCTGGGTGGACAACCAGCCGCTTAAATCCGGTAAAGGATAAAGGAATGCGATCAGGTAAATCGACAATAACACCCCTCTGCGAAGCCTGAAGAACGTATCGTCACGGAATAAGAGGCGATAACAGATATATAAAAATGCCAACGCCAGATTTACCTTTAGAAAATAGATAAGTATCGGAGTTATCATATTGATATCTTTATAATTGATTATTCTTCTTTTTCGATCTGGTCCATCAGGTCCTGTAAATCGCTTTTGGATAATTTACGGTCACGGACGAAGAAGGAAACCATTTCCTTATAAGAACCGGTGAAATAATTTTGTACGACATTCGACATGAAGGTACGCTTATATTCCGCTTCTTTCACACGTGGAGAGAAGAGGGTGATCGTTCCGAATTTTTTCGGGGTGACATACTTCTTTTTTTCAAGATTCCGGACCACCGATGCCACGCTGGTGTAGGGTGGTTTCGGATCGGGCATTTCGTTCAGTATGTCACGGATGAAACACGATCCTAATTTCCAGATATACAACATTACACTTTCTTCTTGTGCTGTCAGTCTTTCCATTGTCTTGTTGTTTTTGAATTTCAATTTACTATCTTTTCGCAAATCTACTTTATTTTAGTAGATGACAGCGTGCGTTTTGTTATAATAATTGTTAATGAAGAGGAAAGAGGCGTTTGGGAGGCCGTTTGCCTCCTTGCTTCCGGTATTGCGGAGAATAACGGGAAGAATATCTATTTTGAAATGTTAAAACATACAACTGTAGTTTCGCACCCTTGTATATATCTCTCTTTTCAGGTTATTATAATCATCCA
>ERZ836441.3019-NODE-3019-length-12165-cov-3.358051_pt1 | contig 12165 bp, 8 predicted proteins | sample MGYA00519686_ERZ836441 | MGnify/ENA primary metagenome ERZ836441 (study PRJEB31850, sample SAMEA3708800) | human gut metagenome | biome: human gut; feature: human-associated habitat; material: faeces | place: China | collected 2014 ... | reverse complement strand
TTCTGATTTGTGTCTATTATAGCAAAAAAAAGAAGAGGGTGCTATATGAAGATTGGGTAAAATAATTTTTTAAATATATTTCAATATTATTAATAAAGTATTAAGAAAAACTGTGGTATAATGGGTTGCCGTAAGGAAAAAATTATTGTAAGATAAAACGTAATGTAAAATTAGATAAATATGGGTGAGGAACATTGATAAAGGATAATCAAAAGTTATTAAACAGATTACATGTAGTAATAGATGCAGTCGTAATTGTATTTTCATATATTGCATCGTGGTACCTGAGATTTAAAAGCGGGATTTTTGAATTGGATCCATGGTTTTTATCGTTGCAGGAATATGCAAAAGTGTTGATTGTAATTGTGCCGGGATATCTGGTCTTATATTATGGATTCCAGTTATATACACCAAAACGTGTGCAGGGACGCAGACTGGAAGCATGGCATATCATTCAGGCGAATGTAATTGGTCTGATGGCATTTATTTTACTGTTATATGTGTGGAAGCAGCCTGATTTTTCAAGGGGAATGATTTTTGTATTTTTCCTGGTGAATGTATTTTTAGAGGTTGTTGTAAGAAATATTATCCGTGAAGTGCTGCGGGATATGCGGAAGCAGGGATATAACCAGAAGCACATTCTGCTGATCGGATATAGCCGTGCGGCGGAACAGTATATTGACAGAATTAAAGCAAATCCGGAATGGGGATATATCGTGAGAGGAATTCTTGCGGATAATGTACCAAGAGGAACAGAGTATAAAGGAATTAAGGTACTTGGAAGAATCGATAATCTTATGATTGTTCTTCCGGAAAATAAACTGGATGAGATAGCAATCACTCTCGGGTTGGCAGAATATCATAAATTAGAAAAGATTGTAGGTATGTGTGAAAAATCTGGTGTCCATACAAAGTTTATACCGGATTATAATAATATCATTCCGACAAAACCATATACGGAAGATTTGGTAGGACTTCCGGTAATTAATATAAGAAGAGTGCCGCTTAGCAATATGCTGAATGCATTTGTAAAAAGGACAATGGATATTTTTGGAGCATTGGTTGCGCTTACATTATTTTCACCGGTCATGCTGGTAATAACAATTATTATAAAAGTGACATCTCCGGGACCACTGATCTTCAAACAGGAAAGGATCGGTCTGCAGAATAAACCATTCTATATGTATAAATTCCGGTCTATGGTTGTACAGGATGCATCAAAAGAAAAGAATGGATGGACGGTAAAGAACGATCCGCGTGTTACGCCGGTAGGAAAGTTTATAAGAAAAACAAGCATTGACGAATTACCGCAGCTGATCAATATCCTGAAAGGGGATATGAGTCTGATTGGCCCGAGACCGGAAAGGCCTCAGTTTGTAGAAAAATTCAAAGAAGAGATCCCAAGATATATGATCAAACATCAGGTGCGGCCGGGACTTACCGGATGGGCACAGGTGAATGGACTACGTGGTGACACATCGATTCAAAAGAGAATCGAGTATGATTTATATTATATTGAAAATTGGACATTGGGATTTGATATAAAAATATTATTTCTGACATTTTTTAAAGGTTTTATTAATAAGAATGCATATTAGCTTCTAAAGGAGACGGCAATGGCAAAGAAAAGACGCAAGACAAAAAGACAATTAAGAGAAGAACGACAAAAAAAATTGCGCAAAAGAAAAAGGAAAAGAATTATTTTACTAACAGTTGAAATTATAATTCTGGCTGCTTTATTAGTAGCTGCTTACGGAATATTCAAACTTGGAAAGCTGGATTATAATGTGTTGAATAAAAAAAAGCTGGAAGTCTATAAGGATACAGGAGAGTATACGAACATTGCATTGTTTGGATTAGATTCGAGAAATAATGAATTGGACGGCGGTGTACAAAGTGACTGTATTATGATCGCAAGTATCAATAATAAGACAAGTGACGTGAAGCTTGTGTCTGTATACAGGGATACGTTGCTGCAGCAACAGAATGGACGCTATGATAAAGCGAACTCAGCATATAATACAGGCGGTCCGGAAGAGGCAATCAGTCTTCTGAACCGTAACTTTGATCTTGATATTAAGAATTATGTCAGTGTGAATTTTAATGCGCTTGTAAAAGTGATTGATGCTCTGGGTGGGATTGATATTAAAATGACGAAAGAAGAAGCACACTGGTGCAATCTGTATGGTGCCGAGACGGCAAGAGTGATTGGCGAACATTGGTCGGATATAGAAGAAAAAGCCGGTACACAGCATCTGGACGGTATTCATGGTGTGGCATATGCAAGAATCCGTTATACAAGTGGTAATGACTTCAAACGTGCACAGAGACAGAGAATTGTATTAGAAAAGGTTGCAAAGAAAGCACAGAAAGCGAATTTCATTACTTTAAATAAAATAGTAAATGAAGTATTTCCGATGATTTCGACAAGTTTTTCTTCAAAACAGATTCTGGGATTTGCAGCGAATGCACTGAATTATAATCTGGTGTCAACAAATGGATTCCCATATCAGGTAACAACCAGTGAAACAGTGAAGAATCATAGCGGTGTATCTTTTGTCATTCCAATCGGTTTGGAACAGAATGTAAAGCAATTACATCAGGAACTGTTTAATGATGATTCTTATGAGGCATCAGACAAAGTAAAAGAGATTGACAGTGACATTGTTTATCTGACGGATATAACAGCAGATAATACAGAGGCAATGGAGTCTACGTTTAAAGGAGACAGTCTGAATGAGGGAACGGAATAAAATTATTTTAGAATATGGAACTTATATGCTGAGCTTTTTTGTCAGTTACATAGCGTCACTGGCAAAATGGTATTATGCTTCGGGAATTATTCTGATTGTGGAAGCTGTTTATTTGTATGTTCACTGGGTAAGGGAAAGTGGAAGCTTTGTGGAACTGAGGGCTCTGTTTACACTTGCCTGGGTAGGTGGCCAGGGAATCAGCTGTCTGAAACTCAGTACATTACAGGATACATGGAGCTATATAACCTGGTTGAGCTTTTTTGTGATATATATAGCTTTTGGAATAGGATATGAGTGGGGAAGAAAGTATAGCAGGGTAGAGGGAAAAGAACCTGAAAAAAATAAAAAAAAGGCAAACAGGCTTTTTCGATGTATTATGTTGCTGCTGGTTGTGTCGGCCGGATGTTTTGTAATCGAAATTATCCGGATCGGTTATATTCCGGTTTTTTCAGATGAACCTTATTCGTATTCTTATTTCAGAATGTCGGCTTTACATTATCTTCATTATTGTGCAATCAGTTGTATCCTGATACCGGGACTTACGGTGCTTTGGAAAAAAATCGATTCTGAGGAAAGTAAGTGGCGTAATGGAGCGATCATTATTGCAAATATAGTGGCATTTGCAGTTCCGTTTCTCTATGTATCGAGATTTCAGTTTCTGTTTGAAATAGGTGTGGCAGCAGTCATTTATATACTGGTAAATAAAAATATGCGGAAAAGTACCCTGGTTCTTCTTGGCTTTGTGGTTTGTGCAGCGTATGTGGTGATTACATTGTCACAGAAGCGGGATGCGATATATTTGAACAATGTATTTAAAATGAAATATACACATATGCCGGTGTTTCTGACCCAGCCGTATATCTATATTGCCAATAACTACGATAATTTTGACTGTCTGGTGAAAAATCTGCCGAAATTTTCTTGTGGCCTGCGGATGTTATTCCCGTTTGTGTCATTAACGGGATTGAAATTTGTAATGCCAAATCTGGTTCCGGCAACGGTCTATCTGACCAGTACCGAATTGACAACGTTTACAATGTTTTATGATGCTTATTATGATTTTGGAGTCATTGGAGTATTTGTGATAGCTCTGCTTATTGGTGTTGTGGCAAAGGTCATTATTGATATTATTAAAAAAAGTGATAACCCGGTTGTATATCTTTTTTATGGACAGATTGCAGTGTATCTGGCTCTTGCATTTTTTACAACATGGTTCAGCAGTCCTGCGACATGGTTCTGGCTGATCATTACAGGGATGATTTATTGCTATGTAGGATATGATAAGAAATAGAGGATGAAAAAGAAAAGATGAATAACGATCAGACTTCTGTAGATGTGGTGATACCATCATACAGACCAGATGAAAAATTTAGCAGACTTGTGAAAAAACTTCAGGAACAGGAATATCCGATCGGCACTATTTTTGTGATCAATACAAAGGCCGGAAGGTTTCCGAAAGAAGTAGAGCAGATGGAAAAGGTAAAAGTATACCATATAGAACGCCGGGAATTTGATCATGGCGCAACACGGGATATGGGAATGCAGATGTCAAAGGCGGAAATTGTTGTATTTATGACACAGGATGCAGTGCCAGCAGATGAATATGTGATTGGAAATCTGGTGAAAGTACTGGAAGAAGATGAAATGACCGGGGCGGCGTATGCACGTCAGCTTGCAGCATCTGATTGTAATTATATAGAAAAATATACCAGAAAATTCAATTACCCGGAAAACAGCCGGATAAAAAGCAAGGAAGATTTACAGGAAATGGGCATTAAAACATTCTTCTGTTCTAACGTTTGTGCGGCATATAAACGGAATATTTATGAAAAAGCAGGTGGATTCTGCAAGAAAACAATATTTAATGAGGATATGATATTGGCTGGTCATATGATAAATGCCGGATACAAGGTTGCTTATGTGGCTGAAGCGAGAGTGATTCACTCACATAATTATACAGGAATGCAGCAGTTTCACCGCAATTTTGATATGGCTGTGTCGCAGGCAGAACATCCGGAAGTATTCGATGGTATAAAGTCTGAAAACGAAGGAATAAAACTGGTGAAGCAGACAGCTGCTCATTTGGTAAAACAGCGGAAAATATATATGGTTCCAAAACTGGTTTATCAAAGTGGTTGTAAGTATATTGGTTACCGGATGGGGAAAATGTATAAAAAATTGCCGGATAAAGTCGTTAAATGGTGTTCGATGAGTCCGGGATACTGGGAAAAGTAGGCGAAAAGCTTTATTTTTGATTGAAGTTTGTCATATTTTAAGGTAATATAGATATGATATGATAAGCTACGGCTGAAGAAAGGATATAAAAAGTAATGGCAAAAGATAAAAAAAGATATAAAAGACGGGGACGAAGGTCGAAAACAAGGGGATTTGCCTCCTGGTCTCTGGGTAAGAAGATTGGAGCCATTCTTGGAGGAACATTGGTGACGGTAGCAGCGATCGGAGCTGTCATTGTAGCCAGTAAGCTTTCGAAGATCAATACAGTAAAGTTAGATACAGATAAATTAAGCGTTTCAAAGGAAGCAAAAAAAAGGGGAAGCGGATATCTGAATGTTGCATTGTTCGGTGTGGATTCAAGAGACAATGATCTGGACAAAGGAACCAGAAGTGACACAATAATGATTGCAAGCCTGAACAAGAAGACAATGAAGGTGAAAATTGCATCAATATATAGAGACACGTTGTCAGAGCAGGAAGATGGAACGTTGAATAAAATCAATGCAGCGTATTCATATGGTGGTCCGGAAGGTGCTCTTTCAGTGTTGAATAAGAATCTGGATATGAATATTGAACATTATGTAACGGTGAATTTTAACTCGATGATAGATATTGTAGATTCTGTGGGCGGAATTGATATCGATGTACAGGAAGATGAAATGCCGTACATCTGTGGTTATGTTCAGGAAATTATGAAGGTGACCGGAAAGCTGTCTCCGGGAGTTACAGAACCGGGAACACAGACTCTGAATGGTGTGGAGGCAACTGCATATGCCAGAATCAGATACACAGCCGGAGATGATTTCAAACGTGCAGAAAGGCAGCGGGCGGTTCTACAGAAAGTTGTAGAGAAGCTGCAACAGGCATCACCGGCACAGTTGAATAAGATTATTGATAAGGTTTTTCCTGAGGTTTCGACAAACTTTACAATGACAGAAATCCTTGAATATGCGAAAGATGCGTTTGATTATGAACTGGGAGAAACAACAGGGTTCCCATTTGACAAGACAACCGATACATTGGGAAATGTAGGAAGCGTTGTTATTCCGGTTACAATGGAAAGTAATGTAAAGCAGCTGCATAGCTTCTTCTATGGAGAAAGTGACAATTATGATGTGTCTTCCACAGTATCGGATATCAGTGCAAAGATAGAGAAAAAAGCCGGAAACAGAGATGCTGATACAGACGAATCAACACAGGAGTTTATGCAACAGCCGGAAGAGACATATTCCGGAAGCAGTGGAACAACAAAGAACAGTTCGGGAAGTACAGGAACAACCGGAAGCACTTCGTACAGATCGGGAACGAGTGGTAACAGTGGTACTTCGGGAAGTACAGGGACAACGGGAAGTACAACCGGAACAGGTACGGGAAGTGGTACATCAACCGGAACAGGAAGCGGAACGACAGGAAATGGTACATCAACGGGAGATACTTCAACCGGGACAGGCGGAGAATCAACTGGCGGCGAAGGTACCACGGAGTAGAACACCATAAAGATAGAAAAAGGGGTATTATTCATGAAAAAAGTCAAAAAAATAATTGTATCATTTCTTTTGATGTGTATGTTGTGTGTTGGAATGACATGTGTGGCAAGTGCAACCGCAGCAGAATTCAGATTTTCTGATCCGCAGACCAGTGTCGGGGCAGAAGTAGAAGTAACGGCAAAGGTTTCGTCTGCGAAAGCATTAAATACAATTCAGGCAACATTAAGCTATGATAAAACAAAGCTGCGCTTCATCAGCGGTGATGATGCTACAGGTGGAGACGGAACAATTACAATATCAAGAAATGATGAAAATGCCGGAACAACGATGGAATTTAATTTAAAATTCCAGGCATTGGATGAGGGAACAACATCGGTAGAAGTTGCCAAGGTTGATGGAATTGATAGCAATGGAGTTGCATTGGAGATTACGTCAGGTTCTTCATCTGTCAGCATAGCAGAAGGTGATAAATCGCTGATTCAGGAAGAAGATACCAGTTCAGCTGTTGATGGAACAGAGGTTAAGATTGGAAAATCAAAATATATCGTAACAGATGATTTTTCGGATACGATTATTCCTGATGGTTTTGTAAGAGATGCGTTGAAATTTGAAGGAACAGATCATCAGATTATTAAGCAGGAATCAAGTGGTGCACTTGCAATGTATCTTACACCTGAAAACGGAGGAGATGCGGATTTTTATCTGTATGACAGTGATACCGGGAACTTCTCTCCGCTTGAAGTAATAGAGGTTGCAAAGGGCAGATATATTATTCCTTTGGCTGATGACGGAAATATCTCATTGCCAAGCCAGTATCAGAAGACATCACTTACATTAAACGGAAAAGAGTTTGATACATGGCAGGATACAAAGAATGCGGAATATTATATTGTCTATGCGATGAATTCGGATGGAGAAAAGACAACATACCGTTATGATACAACAGATGGTACGTACCAGAAATATTCGCCATCATCAGGAACATCTTCAACGTCAGATTCTACTGTCAATAACGGAAAAGGAATCTGGGGAAAAATTTTAAATTTTGTAGATAGTTTTTTGGATATCGTAGTAATTATTGCACTTGTTCTTTTTGCAGTACTGCTGATCGTAGTAATTATTACTTCTGTAAAACTTCATTATAGAGATCTTGAATTAGATGATCTGTATGACGAATATGGAATTGATATGGATGAGGAAGAAGCAGAGAAGAAGATTCAGAAAAAAGCTGCGAAAAAAGTAAATAAAGAGAAGAAGAAAAATAAAAAGACAGCTAAAAAAACAGCAGCTGTAAAGAAAACATCAAGATTTGACTATGGAGAAGACGAATTTGAAGATTATGAGGATGATTTCGATGATGAGGATCCATGGGTGACAGAAAATATTGCAAAAGCAATGGAGCACAAGCCTGCTAAGAAACAATCAGCAAGGCAGAAAAAGCCAGCAAGACGCACAGAACCTGAAAGAGAAAAGAAACCATCCCAAGGCGTCCGTGCCTTAGACGAGACAGGTCCGGCAATCCGTAAACCTGTTAAGAAGATCAATCTGGAGGATACCAATGATTTTGAAGCCTTTACCCCTCTGGATGAAGAAGCATTTGACAACTTTGAAGGTTATTATTCAGAAGATGATGATTATGATCTGTTCGGAGCAGGTTATGATGATGACGATCTGTTTGATGCGACAGCAGATCTTTTGAGTAATCATCCGGAAAAGAGAAGAAGTCATGCGGAGATGGATGATACATTCAAAATGGATGTGATTGATCTCGATTAAAATAGGATGAATAGAATGAACCGGTTTGCAGAAATCAGAAAGAAATTGATGGAAGCAAACCGGTTTGTTTTTTATTTTCAAGTGTTCTTGACAAGCTTTTTGAGTGTAGAAAATGTATACCCCATCTCCTCCCACTTTGCAAGCAGCTCATCCAGAATCTCGCCATTGGTTCTGGAGGTGTTATGCAGCAGCACGATGGCACCCGGATGGATCCGTCCGAGAAGCTTGTCAAAGGCTTCTTCTTTGGATGGCTGCGCGTCGGCCAGCCAGTCAACGTAGGCAAGACTCCAGAAGAAGGTATGATACCCCATGTCTTTTGCCATCTGCAGATTTTCAGTACTGTATTTTCCCTGTGGCGGCCGGTAGAAGCGGGTCATGGATTTGCCTGTGATATCTTTATACAGAGCTTCCACACTCTTAAGTTCTCTGGAAAATGTCTCCTTTGTTGCAATCTGGGACATGTCGGGGTGATGGAAAGTATGGTTGCCGATGGTATGACCTTCTTTTAACATCTGCTTTACCAGCTCCGGATTATCACGCAGAAAGTTTCCGACAACAAAAAATGTGGCTTGAACGTTGTGCCGTTTTAAAGCATTTAAGATAGCCTGTGTGTTTCCGTTTTCATAGCCGCAGTCAAAAGTAAGATAGATGACTTTTTTATCCGTCTTTTGTGCATAGTAGGCGTGATATTGCTGAAGTTCATCGAAAGATGCATTACCGACAGGAACTTTACCTTCCTCCTGAAAGCTGAGACCCCAGTTTTCGGCAGCCGGCAGAATCGTGGAGAGGGGATTGCCGGAAGTCGAGGCTGTCGGAACTGTGCCGGAGGAAGCTGCATTACCGGATGAACTTTTATCATCTGTTCTGACAGACGCAGGCGGAAAGATCCGGGCAATCTGTCCGCCGGCAAAGAAACAGAATGAAAAGAAGAATAAGAGGATCAATGGTTTGTAATTATGTAATCGGGACATAAGAACTCCGCAAGAATCATTTGTTCATATATATGCAGCGAATACAAAGTTATGACCTGCCTTGCAAATAGCAGGGAATCATAGTAGTATAGGGAAGAAAGAAAAAGGGACGGAATTGAATGGAATATGGATGCAAAAATAAATGAACATGTAAAGAATAAAAAGCAGGATAATCTGATCACTGCGGAGATCAGATATAAAATGACAGCGAAGGGCATGATGATCACCGAATATTATGGAGCGGACAGTTGTGTGGTCCTGCCGGATGAGATAGAAGGAGAAACTGTGACTGCACTGGATGATTATGCATTTGCCAGGAATCTGGAAGTGGAAGAGATCTGGCTGCCGGAAGCGTTAAAAGAAGTCGGTCGTTACGCATTCTACCGGTGCAGAAACCTGAAAAAACTGATTCTGGGGAATCAACTGCTCGATATGGGTGGCGGTGCATTGACGGGGTGTCGTCTGGAAGAAGTGGAGATATATTTCCGTGAGGGCAAGAAGAGCTGTCTGAAATCTATTGTAGAAGAGATGCGTTATCAGATCCGTGTAAGCTTATACAGATACAGTTGGAGATGTTGCGCAGAAAAAAACAGTACAGATGAATGGTTGCGGGAAGTCCGGATTCTATTTCCGGAACATTATGAAGAGGCGGTTGAGAACACCCCGGCAAGGATTCTTGAGACACACCATCATGGTGCGGGAGGATACTACCGCCAGTGCTTTTATAACCGGGAATTAGATTATAAGAAATATGATGAGATGTTCTATCATACGGTTGCGGAGGATACAGAAGAGACGGCGGTGGAGCTTGCACTGGACCGTCTGCGTTTTCCGGAGGAATTGTCGGAGAAGAACAAAAATGTCTACAAAACATACATACGGGAGCATATGGAAACGGTGGCAGCGTATCTGGTAAAGAGAGAAGATATAGAAGGAATCCGATTCCTGGAGCAGAAGAAGCTGTGGAGTGAACCGTCTTTACAGAAAGGTATGGATGTAGCGGCAGAGAGGAACAGGACGGAAAGTCTGAGTGTGCTTATGGATGTCAGAAAAGAGTTGTTCCCGAAGAAGAAAAAGACGTTTGAATTGTAAGGAGAAAAAGCGGAAAATCATATGGCAGATACGAAGAGACGTATAAAAAATGAAGAAATAAAGAAAGAAACAACAGAACCAGAGGCTGTGTCACAGTCAACTGCCATGCAGGAGCGTATGGAGTCTGTCAGTCGAAAGATCCTGATCACGGCAAGAAATGAGCTTTATATGAAGATGCGTTTCCTGGACGTTGCATTGTCGTGCATGTCATTTATACCGGATACTGGTGCGGACGGCATGGGAACGGATGGACTGTACCTTTATTATGATCCGCAGTATCTGGGGGGATTGTTCCGGGAAGACCGCGTTATGGTGAACCGGATCTATCTGCATCTGGTACTGCATGGTATCTTCCGGCATATGCTCCGGAGAAAGGGAAGAGAAGAGCGGATTTATCATCTGGCCTGCGATATTGTGGCAGAATCCATCATCGACGGGCTTCAGTACCGCTGTGTGATGAAGGCTAGGTCTCTTCCGAGAAGAGAGATGTACCGGATGCTGAAGAAGGAAATGAAGACATTGACGGCAGAACGGGTATATGAAGTGCTGAAGAAAGAAGAATTCTCGGAAACGAAGCTTGGACAGTTAGAGTCAGACTTCTGTGTGGATGATCACAGTTACTGGCCAAAAGATGAGGATAAGAAGAAGCAGAGCCAAATCGAGAATCAGTGGAAGGACATCAGCGAACGTATGGAGACGGAGATGGAGACATTTTCCAAAGAGGCATCGGAAAGTTCGGGTGGTCTGATCGATCAGGTGAAGGTCGAGAACCGGGAACGGATGGATTACCGAGAATTTTTACGGAAGTTTTCGGTTTTAAAAGAAGAGATGACGGTAGACCCGGATTCTTTTGACTATAATTTTTACAGTTATGGATTGTCGTTGTATGGGAATATGCCATTGATCGAGCCGCAGGAGTGGAAGGAAGTCCAGAAGGTCGAAGAATTTGTGATTGTGATCGATACATCAATGTCGTGCTCCGGAGAACTGGTTAAGAAGTTTCTGGAAGAGACATATGGTGTGCTGAGTGAGAATGACAGCTTTTTCCGAAAGGTGAATATTCATATCATACAGTGTGATGACCAGATCCAGACGGATCAGAAGATCACCTGTGAGGAAGAACTGAAATCTTATATGGAGAAGTTAGAATTAAAGGGCGAAGGCGGAACGGATTTCCGCCCGGCATTTGCCTATGTGGACGAAATGATCCGGCAGCATGCATTTGAACATCTGCGGGGGATGATCTATTTTACGGACGGACGTGGGATCTATCCGGCGAAACGCCCAGTCTACGAGACAGCATTTGTGTTCATGGAGGAAGAATATGAGGACGTGGATGTCCCGCCATGGGCGATCAAGATCATTCTGGAAGAAGGGCAGGACTTTTAAGGAAATGTTGAAATACATGGAGGAAAGAAATAAATGGATATAAAGCGAGCAAAGAAAGAAATCAAAGATTCCATCGAGGCATATCTTGCCAAAGATGAGTTCGGGGATTATATGATTCCACAGATCAGACAGAGACCGATTCTTTTGATGGGGCCTCCGGGAATCGGAAAGACTCAGGTCATGGAACAGGTGGCGAAAGAGTGTAAAGTGGCGCTTGTGGCATATACGATTACGCACCACACCAGACAGAGTGCGGTGGGACTGCCATTTATTGAAAAGAAAGTATATAGCGGAAAAGAATATTCCGTTACCGAATATACGATGAGTGAGATTATTGCCTCAATATACGATAAGATGGAAGAGACCGGATTAAAAGAAGGGATTCTTTTTATCGATGAGATTAATTGTGTATCCGAGACGCTGGCACCGACGATGCTGCAGTTCCTGCAGTGTAAGATGTTT
>ERZ836441.3017-NODE-3017-length-12168-cov-55.435648_pt1 | contig 12168 bp, 10 predicted proteins | sample MGYA00519686_ERZ836441 | MGnify/ENA primary metagenome ERZ836441 (study PRJEB31850, sample SAMEA3708800) | human gut metagenome | biome: human gut; feature: human-associated habitat; material: faeces | place: China | collected 2014 ... | reverse complement strand
AGTACTACGGCTATGACTGGTCACAGAGAGCTGAAACTGCACACAACAGTTTGGGTGACTGCTATGCTACCTTGTTTGTCTACGATAAGATTAACACTGATACAATGGTTATCGAACGTGTCATTGACGGCAAGCGAGTTGGCATTGAGCTAACGCCTGCGGAAATATCTCAGGCATACTATATTAAAGAGAGTGACGATAGACGGCAGGATATACTCAACGCTTTGGACGAAATGAATAGTCTGAAAATAGGCAACATTGACCTTTCAAAAGATTTTCTAAAACACAGTACCACTTTTATTGATGACGTTATCTATCGTTACGAGAAAATGGACGATCACCTTGAGGACTACAACATGGCTATAGAAGATGTGTTGGATAACGCTGATAAAAATTATGCAGGCAAACTTGTATCTCATTACGCTCAAAATATGAGCCTCGCTGATAAAGAACAGTATATTGAAAGTGCTGAAATGGCAATGGATTGGAATGATACTAATGAGCCTGCAATTTCAAGACTTGAATATATGCTTTATACAACGTTAATAACTGAGAGAGATTTTGATAAAATAAAACAAGATTGTTTAAAAGCCCCCAAAAACAAAACTGGTGAGTACATTGATGAAATAATAAAAACAATGAGAACTGAAGCCAAAGTTTACTTTATTGAAGGAATAGATGAAGATAGAAAGAATGGGGTTGAGATTTCAGAACTAGATAACATTGTTTATGATAAGCTTGTTGAAGATAGGCTTATCAGGGAAAACGCAAGAAATTTCTCAGGCTTTTTAGATAATCAAGAGCAAGATGAAGCTCTTGATATGACAGGTCAGAACAGAGGTTTAGGAAGATAAAGATAGAAAGAGAAAAATAGATATGAGAGAACAGGATATTATAAAGCAATTTCAGGCGTCGGGAAAATCATTTCACGAGTTTTTTGAAGAAAATCAAGACTTAGTAATGACAGCCTATACGGACGATATGGATACGCCATATTATAGCAAACATATTGAACGTCATTGGCTGTCTGAAAAAATCTACATAGAACGTAGATTTGGCTCTGATACTTTTGGTGATAGAACTGCCAAAACTGAAGACATCGTTTTAGTTAAGGTTTATGATCCAGATAACACGATAGACAAGATGAGTTGGGAAAAGAGTCTGAAATTGCCTGTCGAAACGAACACCATAGAAAACTATCTTCTTGAAGATTTAAAACCTTCCGAAAGTCCTTTTATACTTTCAACATTTTCCGATTTGCTTGGCGAGAAATACATTAAAGAAGCATATCTCAAAAGTTGTATTCGAGAGGCAGAAGAAGCGTTAGCTGAATTGAGCGCATATGACGAAATCTCCCCTTATGGTGGGCTTGATGTTACAGTTGGAACATTTGAGTCTTATTTGAGAGAAAATCTTGATAATGCTCAGGAAATGGGCTATGCAAGTGTCGGAGAGGCAGCTGTAAAGTGTGTCGAGCTAGGTTTGATAGACGAAAAACGGAGAAAAAATGTTATTAATGAGATTTATGATAGTGCAGAGAGCATTAAGCAGGACTACGAAAAAGGTTTGATGTCAAAAGATGATGTAAAATATCTTGCAAAGCGACACGATCCTGTGGTTGATGAGCCAAAGCGAATCGCTGATAGTCTGTTTGAAATTAAAGAAATGTCAAAAAAGAGAGAAAAGTTGTCAGCGGCAATAAAGCTTTACTCTGCCAAGAGTGAATATTACAAAAATCACGGCAATCTAAAAGAGTTAAAAACTATTGACGATAAAGTTGCGGCTTGCATAGAGTGTAATGATTGTTATTCTAAGCATATTGAAGAAACATATAACAGCGTTTTACCATATCTTTCACATACTAATGGTATTCAGTATTTGAAAACTGAAGATATACCTATTTCCATACATATGAATGGAATAAAAGCGGATTTTGATGAACCTAGAATAACTACGGATGCAGATGCAAATCACAAAGTTATTTGGGATTGTGTTTTTTATAAAGTAGAGAAACCTTCCGTGGACGTTCCCTCATTACACGAGTCCATTTACTTCAAGGCGGAAGCGTGTGATGAATTGTATCGGCTTATTGGTGAAGAGCCACCAAAAAGGTATGAAGGTATTCAGGCGGTCAATTTACCACCTGAAATAGCGAAAAAAGTTGATTTAACCTTAAAATTTATCGACACTGAAGATTACGAGTCAAGTGTTAGGGTTGTAAGCAAGATTGATGAAATCAAAGGCAGAATTAGCTCTGCTGAGGCTGACATGGAAAATTTAAAAGATATAAAGCCTAATCTTTGGAATAAAGTTTTTAGACATTCTGAAGTTAAGAAAAGAGAAATCTCATCAGCCAATCTGAGGAATAACAAGATTGAGTTAGAACAAGTATATGATGAATTGAACAAAATAACTCAGAAAATGATGTGTGAAAACTTTGAAGATGATTCAGAAAATCGCACTACCAAGGAAAGCATAGAAATAGATTATCCCGAAGAAAAAAGTCTTGACGAAAACATGGACTTTAATCAGCTATCTTCTTTTTTAGATAATGAAGAGGAAGAGCAAGATGAAGTCCTTGACCTCACAAGTAAGTCAGGGAGGTCGCTTTAATGAAACGTGCTGTAAAGCAAATGCTTCCTGTATATGTTCTTTCGCTCTTAGCTAATTTTGTATCGGCAATAGTTATATTATGCTATGGTATGCCATATTCAGGACCATGGGAGTTTTTTTATAAGCGAGTAATTTTTGTGATTTTCTCAGTTGTCACCTCATTGTTGATCTGCGTATGGGGGACACAAAGACTAAAAAAGACAGAAGAAGGAGAATAGATATGACAGAACAGGACGTTCATAATACATTACATAGTTTTTACGTTATAAAGCAATTTCAGACTTCGGGACAGTCCTTTGAAGATTTCTTTGAAGAAAACAAGGACTTTGTTAAAAATGAGTATTCTCACGAGTTTAAGTTTCTCTATTACTCATATTCAACTCACAGAGTTTGGATAACTGATGATTGCTTTCTTGAACATAAAAGAACAATGGACTTTAATGGCTATACGGAAGAAAGTGATGAAGTATATGTCAAAAGGCTTGGCGTTGATGATAACTATGAGTGTTGTACTATCAAGGACGATGACGAGTATATCGCAGGACGTTTAACGCAAAGCGTTTCAAATAATGATATCATCGACTATTTTAAGCATTATGGTGTAAAAGCCGCAGAGTTTCCATTTGTTTATTCTTCTTTTTCAGATAATATCGGTAAGGAGAATTTGAAAAATGCCTACCTTGATACCTGTGAGTGGGAAGTAAAAAAAAGATACAGTGAACAGCAGGATATTCTTGATTTTACACCGATCGATATCGAGCGTAAGACTCGATTTACAATGCTTAAAGAAGAACTTGCCTGCTGCGAACAGGTCGGGTTTGATAGTATTAATCAGGCTCTTTTGTATTGTGCGAAAAAAGATATCTTTAAGGACGAAATTCTGAAATACGCTGTATTTACTGAAAATGAAATTGATTCCGTAAAGAATGATTTATCACAATCTGAGATTGAAACAATGAAAAGAAGGGCGGATATGGTCAGCATTGCCAAAGAACTTATCAATGAATTTACAGTAATCGAATTTGAAAATGACGCAGATTTTTCTGACCTTTCTCATATACCGATTGCCTACACTACCGATGAGATACTTGAATTTCCGATTAATGTTTTTGTTGACCTCGAAAAAATGAAGTTGGTGAAGCGGTATAATAATAACAGCGAATTTGACAGCGGAGTATATTTTGGAGAAAGTAAAGACAAAATGTATATGATTTTGGGTAATCTTGAATTTGATGAACTGGTGAGCGTCCCTGATTATGTTAGAGAAGAAATTGGAAAAGACGATGCGCTTGACATGACAAATAATAGTTCGAGATCACTGTGATTTTGTCCGTGGACAAAATCGTACAACGCTATTTTTAAATGCAAAATTTATTTATTGTATTGACAAACGTTTTTATAATATGATATAATCGAGTTATAAAAACGAAAAATGCAAGTATAAATTTGTAGTTTTTGGCAATAATGCAATTGTATACAGTTTTACAAATGGAGTGAAACATATGAAAATATATAGTATAGCTGCAGAAAAATTTATGCTTTTTGATAAAATCAATATAGATTTCTCATCAGGAATAAACGTTATTTTTGGCGAAAATAGTACTGGAAAAACAGCATTGATAAAAGTGTTGTATTCGTCAAGTAAACTTATTGCTGATGATCATGCTAATAAAGAAGAACTTGAAAAAATCCTTCTTGAAAAGATGGTTGGAGTTTTTCGCCCTGACAAATCATCTATTGGTAGATTAGCTTATCGTCACCAAGGCGTAGGTGCGGCAAATGTTGGTATAAAATTTGATAAAGATAATTATTTAAATTTTAGTTTCACTTCTCGTCAAAGTAATCATCTTGATATTGACGTTAGTAAAGGAAAAAATAATTTTACTCCTATATTTATTCCTCCCAAGGAGATAATTTCATCAACAGGAGTATTTCCCTCTCTTTATGAGCGATATCATATTGATTTTGAAGAAACGTACTATGACCTTTGCAAGCTCTTGTTGCTTCCTTTAAAAAAAGGAAAAAACACAGATGAACAGAATACCATTCTTTCAAATGTTTCTGAGATAGTGAATGGCAACGTTGTACAGCGGGATAACCATTTTTTTCTTAAGGTCAGAGGTCAGGGTGAATTTGAAATGGGACTTGTGTCTGAGGGTTATAGAAAACTTTCAACATTGACATATCTTATTTTATCGGGCAGCTTGAATAAAAACTCCATTCTTTTTTGGGATGAGCCTGAAACAAATATGAATCCTAAAATGATTTATCACATTGCTAATACCTTAGTTGAGCTAGCCAAAATGGGCGTTCAGGTATTTATAACTACGCATAGCTATTTTGTTCAACAAGCTTTTAACCTGATTTCATCGTATTCAAATGATAATAAAAAAGCAAAGATAAAATTTATTTCATTGTATAGAAATGACGAAGGCAATGTCAGATATGAGTCGGGAAATACCCTTGACAATATTGAACATAATGCCATTATGGACGAATTTGATTGTCTTTACGATAGAGAGCAGGACATGATGGGATGATAGAGAGTAACATTGATTTTTGCTTTAAAGATAAATTTACAGCTTTTAAATTTGATGAAACAGAATACTATAAAAAATATACTAATGGAATAAAAGAAGGTAAAGGCGTAGATTTTATTGCTTTTTCAGATAAGGAAATAGTTTTCGTTGAAGTGAAGAACTGCATGGGTCATGAAAAAGAAAATGAATACCGAATACACGCAGGAAATGAGAATAGCTTTGATGTCGAGGTATCTCAAAAAGTGAATTGCACTTTGGCGTGTTTGACTGCATCACAAACTTTTGACGAGTTTAATAAGCCTAAGTGTATTTCGTCAGAATTTGTTAGATCGTTCAATTGTGTTGTAATGCCAAATTGTGAAATATCGGTCATCCTGTATCTTGAGGGTGATTTTAATATGAAAACGAGAAATAAAAAAATGATAATGAGTGCATTACAAGAAAAGCTGAAAAACCATTTTAAAGGTTGGCTGAATGTTCAAAGAGTAAAGGTTATTGATTCGACAGTTGAAAATAGATATTTTGATGCAAAACAAATGTGATTTACATAATAAAAGCACTGAGGATAATATATCTCAGTGCTTTTTTTCTCGAGAGTTTTCCCTGAAAACAAGTTCATAAATGTTTTAATCAATTCAAAAATGCACAATATTTGGTGCGAAAGTTTGGCTATTCTGCCGTTGACGTGTTTTCTTGCTGTATGGTATAATATAGGTGTAGAAAACATATGGGAGGTATAACAATGGTAAAAGATTACAAGTATTATAAAAACTTGCCCGAACTTGATGAAGCGAAGATAGAGAGCCTTATCAGACCGAGCAATGAAGTTGATGATTTTATCAAAAAAGGGGAAGAAAAGCTCAATGACCCTGAGTTTGATAAAAAAACAATGCTTCTTTACACCATTGACGAAATAAGAGATTTTGTCGGTGAGGAGTTTTGGTCGGCTACGGAACAGCCACAGCACATAGCAATGACCGAAGAAGAACGTTGTCTTGAACGAATGAAAGCATACTATGATAAGATTTTCAAAGCATACTATAATCAGCTTGACGGCATGGGTGAGAACCATGATTTCAGTGGCTCAAGAAAAGCTTTTTTACGCACATCGAAAAAATTCGAGATACAATTCAAGAATATGCTTTTTGAGATGAAAGTCAGCGAAGAAGATTTTTGGAAAAGGTTTGACCGCAACTCTGAAAGATACTGGCTGTCACTTTACTATCCACTTCTCCATACGCAGAGAGAACTGCCCTCAGAAAAACCAATAGAAATGCTCAGAACACACTATATGTTCTGGATCAATCATATGGTTGAGGAATTTATTAATGATACATATATTTACTCGCTAAATATGCAGGCAGGATATTTCAGCTAAATTTGTCCACGGACAAAATGAAAATTGACACAAAGAAACGATTGTGATATAATCTAGTTTGGAAAAGGAGGAAAACCATATGAAGAACACAATGAAAGCCATAGCCGCCTTGATAATCAGTGCGACAATGATAAGCATAACCGCCTGCGGCAACACAGACAACACATCATCAGCCCCTCCAAAGGCAACCACAACAGCTTCAAGCACAGAAGCTTCGGCAACTACCACAACGGAAGCCACACTGACCTCTCGGAGCGAGGAAACATCTCTTTCGGCTACCACAACATCATCAACAACGTCCGCAAGCACAAGCAGTGGTAAATCATCGACTACCACAAAGGGTGGCACAACCACAAAATCGAACAGCTCTAAGGCTAGTAATGGCGGCACAGTGAATAATAATCAGAGCTACAGCCACAGCACTTCAAACAATGGCTCAGGCAACAACAGCAACAGCAATGACAATAACAACAGCTATCAGCCACAGCAGACGGAACGCCAGACAGAAAGACAGACAGAGCGTCAGACAACCACAACGGCAAAGAAAACGCAAGCTCCGAAGCCAAAGCCGACTACAACTACAACGGCTAAACCAAAGGTAAACCTTACTCAGAGTGATATAGACAGACTTCAGAAAGAATTGCAGGAATATAGCAACAAAATTGCAAGACCAAGAGTTGAAAAAATTTATGCTGAAAACGGTTATTCATCAGTTGATGATTTTTTGAATGACATTTCAAGCATTACAATAGATAACAGCACTTGGTTCTCACCTCAGATCGTATATCCAACAGACAATTATAAAGACGTTCTTTCAAATTGCAAGGCAGAAGTTAATTTTGCCTATAATGATTGGTTAGACTATGAGGTAAGTCAAGTTGTTATTCTTTGTGATACTTCAACAGATTACAATGGAAACTTCTGCTACGAGATATACTTTGCCGTATGATATTAAAATATAGAGAATAATTAAGACGATTGAAATTAAAAATCAATCGTCTTTTTTTGTGCCTAAAAAATAATATCCGCAAGGATTTGACATAGAGAAAATTCAGAAAGGACGATGTTAAAATGAAGAAGAAAAGCATTTTTAAAAGACTGAGTTCCCTGCTTATTGTAATGCTCATGGCTGTGTCTGTTTTTTCAGATGGACTTGTAAGCTTTGCCGCTGACAGCAGGAACACAGAACACATTCTGTACGGCTGGGGCTACAACTTCAGCAATTCGGGACTTGCCAATGCTTATGACCCACTCACAGGAGAAAAGACAAACGATGCCTTTAATTACAAATGGGCGCAGGAGTTTTTCTATTGGACAGACAGCAACGGAAACTACTGTTACTGCGTACAGCTAGGCACAGACCATGAGGACAGTGCTGTGATGAGTTCCATAACATTTAATGATAATGCTATGGTAAAACTCTATAGTGACAGAAATCAACGTGAACGAGTAAGAGCAGCTACAATTTATGCCTATAAAGGCAAATCAAAATACGGATACAGTGGGAATGTGGAATTGGTAGCTTCACAGGCTATGATATGGGCTGTTTCGGGCGGTTACTTTGACAGCAGTTCAGAAAGCCTTTCCACAAACGAAAGCTCACTGCTAGGTCACATAATCGCTCCTACAAATGGCGAGCATAAAGACCTTATTAACTGCTACAAGAAAATGAAAGGTGATATACTTAGTCACTTGAAAATACCAAGTGGTACAAGTATTCAATCAAGAACAGCCCCTACATACGAATTGAAGTATAACACTTCAACTAAGAAATATGAGGGTACAATAAAGGCTGACAGCAGTATCTCACAGTTCGATTTTTCAAAAGTTGACGGAGTTACATTCAAGAAAGACGGAAGCAACATTAAGGTTTCCGCCAATGAAAACATCAAGGCAGGAACAAAAACTGTTACCTTGACAAAAACCAAAGCAAAGAACAGCGGTGCTATTGAAGATTGCGTACCACTTGTTTTCCAAACAAAAGACAACTCAACTAAGTCGCAGATGAAGGTCGGCTACATTTCAGGCAAAGACCCTGTCCAGGCATATATTAAGCTTAAAATAAGCACAGGCTCAGCTCACATCAACAAAACATTCACAGATTACTTCGGCAACGCTCAGACAGCCACAGCTGATATGTACAAAGCCGTCAAGTTCCAGTTGGCATACAAGGACGGCAACAGCTATAAGTTTGTAAAAGCAAGCGGCAAGGACGGAAACTACAGCTTCACAGACCTCGCTTCACAGGCTACAGAGCTTACGCCGAACAGTAAAGACGGCACTATTGATATCACAGGACTGCCAGAGGGCAGCTACGAGTGGCGTGAGATATCCACAGCAAATGGCTACATGATATCATCTAAAAAGGGTATAACTGTCAGCGCCGACAAGACGGCTTCAACAGATTTTGTAAACAAGGCTTCTGTACCGAATAAGGGCAAACTTATCATTTACAAGCATGATGACACAAGCGATAAATATTTGTCTGGCGCAAAGTTTGAAATAACAGCCGCAGAGGATATCGTGATCGGTGGCGGTTATGTTCTGCATAAGGCAGGCACGCTCATTGATACTGTCACAACAGATGAAAACGGCATGGCTGAAACTGCCAAAGATATCTATGACGGCTACAGCTATACTGTCACAGAAATTGAAGCTCCAACAGGATATTCTCTTTCAGCTGCGCCGCAGACAGTAAAGCTTGCTTCACAGCAGGCAGAGTTCGTACTCGACTTTTACAACACCGAGTGGATAGTTCCTTTCGAGATAACAAAAACAGACGTATCAACAGGCGAGCTTATCCCTGATTGTACGTTTGAGATTTTAGACGAGAATAAAAACAAAGTTGTAACAGGCGTTACAGACGAGAACGGCATTGCGCACTTCAATTTAAAATACGGCAAGTATTTCTATCGAGAGATTTCAGCGCCTGAGATATATGAAATTGACAATACTCCGTATCCGTTTGAAATAACGGAAGAGGGCGTAACTGTAAAGGCTAAAATGACCAATAAGAAGAAAACAGGCTCTATCAAGGTCACAAAGTCCACTACAGGCAATCTAAATATCGAGGGCATTAAGTTCATAGCAACAGGTATTTCCGATACAAACAAGGACATGAAGTTTGAAGCTACAACAGACGAGAACGGCATTGCGCTCTTTGATAAGATTGTTATCGGTAAATATGCAATCACAGAGGACGGCTCAACAGTTCCTGCGGCTTACCTCACTGCTGATGAGCAGGAAGTAACTGTTGAGTATAACGAAACAGCAGAGGTTGCGTTCGAGAATATCGAGAAAACAGGCGAGATAAAGGTCACAAAGTCTACAGTTGGCAATCTCAACATCAAGGGTATCACATTTACTCTGAGAGGTACATCAGACAGCGGCAGAGATATCGACTTCCCTGCTACAACTGATGAGAACGGCGTTGCTATTTTCAGTGAGATACCAATTGGAACGTATACTATCTATGAGGACGAAAAGACAGTACCAACTGCATATCTTGTCGCTGACCCACAGAACGTGACAGTAACCTATGCTGAAACAAAAGAAGTTCCTATTGAGAACAAAGAAAAATCAGGCTCTATCGTAGTCCATAAGACTACAGAGGGACAGAAGAACGTTGAGGGCATTACTTTCTACCTGAAAGGTACATCTGATAGCGGCAGAGCTATTGATATCCCTGCGACAACTGATAAGGACGGCATAGCAAAGTTTGATGGAGTTCCAATCGGAACTTACATGGTTATCGAGGACGAGGAAACAGTACCTTACGGATATCTTGTCGCTGACGAAAAGGAAGTCACAGTAACATACGCTCAGACAATCGACACAACGATACTTAATGAGGAAAAATCAGGCTCAATTGTAGTGCATAAGACTACAGAGGGACAGAAAAATATTGAGGGTATCAAGTTCTATATCAGAGGTACATCTGACACAGGACGTGAAATTGATATCCCTGCGGTAACTGATGAGAACGGCATAGCAAAGTTCGAGAACGTACCGATAGGTACATACAAAGTTATTGAGGATAAGGAAACAGTTCCTTACGGATATCTCGTAGCTGATGAAAAAGAAGTCAAGGTGGAATACGCCCAGACAATTGATGAAACCGTACTCAATAACGAGCTGACGGGTACTGTTCAAGTTCATAAGAAAACTGATGGAATGACAAACATTGAGGGCATTCGTTTTATTCTTTCGGGAGTTTCCGATACTGGCAGAGAGATACGCATTGAAGCTGTTACCGATAAGGACGGACTTGCAAAGTTTGAGGGCGTACCGATCGGTACATACACTATCACTGAGGACGGCTCAACAGTGCCATACGGCTATTTGGTAGCAGACTCAAAACAGGTCACTGTAACATATGCTCAGACTATTGATACAGATATGTTCAATCAGAAAGTGCCTGACACGCCTAACACTGGTGTTTCTGACAATGACATTGACGGCAGAACAGTTCTCGGCGGTGTGGTTGTTGTACTCGCAGGAGCTGCTATCGTGATGTTCAGCAGAAAAAGAAAAGAAAGATAATTGATACGTCTGAAAAAAGACAGTAAAGGGGATTGATTATCATACATAAAGAAAGCGCCTGCAACGGGGCAGGCGCTGAGGAGGACGGGAATGAATAATGTGAATATCGATTTTAATTTCAAGTATCCAAGTAAAAAAGAAAGAGTAATTTATACAGTAACATCTGTTTTAAAAGATGAAATTAGATTGTTTGGTAAGAGTGTCATTTCAGCTATTCTAGTATGTGTTTGTTTTGAAAACGGCTGGATCTTACCGCAAGAACACTGTGATAACAATGATTTTATGATAGTTCTGTTTGCAATTTTCTGCTTTATGCAGTGTGCTATATTGATAAATGTATTCTCAAAAAAATACACATATGAGGGAAACATTATAGCCAAATTAAATGACGAGAAAATTATTTGTAGAGGATATTCTAAGAGAGGTGATAATGGTGAATAATGACAATGAACTCCATGATGTAACTTTTAAAATCAGGTATCCTAGCAAAAAGGAAAGATTTTTATATGCGGTAAAGTCCATTTTAATAGATGAGTTGACTATTCTTGCTGAAAGTATTGCTATAGCTGCAATACTTTGCTCTTTCTTTTCAAACGAATGGTCTATACCTCAAAAATACAATGTATTTATAGTACTATTGTACGTTGTATTTTTTGTTTCACAAATATTGATACTTTTAAGGGCTGCATTAACAGGGAGATACACCTTAAAAGAAATAATCATTCGGAGAGTTGAGAAATGAGCATATTTAAAAGATTGGAAAATCACTATAAAAGTAAGAGCTACTTGACATATCATGCGGCTAATGAGCATGAACAACTGCTGTTATTTTATCCAAATTATAAAAGCACAAAGATATACGTCATACATAAAAGTGATGACTCTAAGTGGTTTGACCTTGGTTGCCTTGAAAGAGGCGATGATGAAAAGCTCGGTGTTTCATTTTATGACGGCTGCGATAACAATTTTGATAAAATGATAGCGAAAATGAAAGGCGTAGATAAGGCAGCTGAGGACTATAGGTTTACAATCTTTTATGACCCCGACACGGATACTTATTGGGTAGACAATTCATTAGAGCTGTTTTTTGAAAAT
>ERZ836441.3011-NODE-3011-length-12195-cov-4.533031_pt1 | contig 12195 bp, 11 predicted proteins | sample MGYA00519686_ERZ836441 | MGnify/ENA primary metagenome ERZ836441 (study PRJEB31850, sample SAMEA3708800) | human gut metagenome | biome: human gut; feature: human-associated habitat; material: faeces | place: China | collected 2014 ... | reverse complement strand
ATGGGGTTTGGGGAAGGGAGGGAAAAGCTTTTCTCCAGAAAAGTTTTCCTTCCCTTCCCCAATATTTCTAACATGCTACAACAACTCGCCTTCCCAGTTGAAGAGGCCGGGACGGATGGCCGCCGGCATCGACTTGGGCGGATTCTCCTCCATGCGGGCGAAGAAGGAATACCCGGCGGCCTCAAGCTCGGGGCGATGCACCGTGATGTCCAAGGGCCACGCGGGATAGATCCATGTGTTCTGCCCATAACGGCGGGTCCAGAAGCCTTCCCCCTTGGGGCTCTGAAAGACTTCGTTCGGCTTGATGCCGAGAGGATCGTGCCGCCCTATGCCCATCGGCCAGAAACCGGCGAGCACGATGCCGAGCGGCAGCGGGCTGGTTTTCGGCAGGGCCAGAAAATCTTCCTTGGTCAGTTCAGGGCTGACGAACGCGGCGCTGAAACCGAGTTTCGCAAAGCTCGCCAGCGTGAAGGCATTGGCGGCGTTACAGAACGGCCCGGCGACCAGATCCACTTCGCGGCCCTTGAAGAACGCGGCCTGCCACGGCTCGTTGCAGACAAAATGTTTCGCGCCGTTGCGTATGGCTTCGTTGATGATGCGCTTCCAGAGCTCTTCCTCGTCCGGCCAGATGACCGGGGGCAGCCACCACGCCATGTTCGGGGCCACAGTGCGGGACACCTCGCGCACCGATTTGGGCGAAAGCCACAGGCCGATCACCGAATTGCGGCTGCGGCGCGTCTCGGAGCCATAGGGCAGCGAAGCGCGGAGCGTCATATCCGGACGGCGGCGGGGATGCGCGGGCTTGGGCATTTTGGGCGTGAACTCCACAGCGGTGGGCTCGCTCCCCTTGCACCGATCCAGCTTCCGCTTCCACTCCGCGATGAGCTGTACCAGCTCGGGCTCGCGGCGGTCGATGAGGAACACCGGCGTCCCGGCCTTCGGCGTCTTGTGGCGGGGGAGGCGCAGCGTAAAGGTCCCGGCCTTCGGCGTGCGGCGGGTCACGGGCAGGGTCGAATGCCAGTTCTCGTCCTCATAGCCGACTCGCAGATAATCGTAGGAAATCAGTTCGATATGCGGCTTGAAGAACGGGCGGCCCTCCGCGTCCGTCTGTATCTTGCCCACGAGACGTCCCGAGCTGGTCTGGCTGTCGGGCGAGGTGGGCTCGGACGTGCGCTGCGGCAGGAAGCGGGCGCGGGTGGAAGGACGGCCAAGCGCCATCTCGAGGATTTTTTCCGCATCCTTGCGGGCCTGCGGATCGTCCGGGTTGTCGCGCAGCATCTTGTAGGCCGTGACGACGTGATAGACGTAATGCGGCCCCTTCTTGCGGCCCTCAATCTTCCAGCAGCTCAGGTGCGGGATGTCCGTGATGGTTTTGGCAAGCACGTCCAGCGAGAGATCGAGGCAGGAGAAGAACCGCCCGGAATGGTTGCGCTGCTTGTACACGCGGCGGCAGGGCTGCACGCAGCGCCCGCGCAGGCCGCTCTTGCCGCCCATATAGCTCGACCAGTAGCAGCGGCCCGAGACGCACCAGCACAGCGCGCCGTGGATGAACATTTCCAGATCCAGCCCTTCGGGACAGGCGGCGGAAATCTGCTTTACCTCGTCGATGGACAGTTCGCGGGGCAGGATGACACGGTCCGCGCCAAGCTCCTTCGCGGCCAGCAGCGACGCGGGATGCGTCAGATTGGCGAGCGTGGAAAGGAACAGGCCGCCCTCGTATCCGGCCTGACGGGCAAGGGCCAGCACGCCGGGATCCTGAATGATCAGGCCGTGCGGCTTCACGTCGCGGGCAAGGCGGGCGATGAGGCGTCCTGCGGCGGGCACGTCGTCAGGCTTCACCAGCGTATTGAAGGCGACGTAGATGCGCCTGCCGTTCTCGTTGGCGAGCTCGACCATGCGGGAAAGCTCGGCGGAACCGAAGTTGTCCGCCTGCATACGGGCGGAGAAATGTTTGAGGCCGAGGTATACGGCGTCGGCTCCGGCGGCCATCGCCGCGAGAAACGATTGCGTATCGCCCGCCGGGGCGAGGATCTCAGGCTTGCGAGTCATGGATATATCCTAACAGTGGAGGGGAGATGAAAAGTTGGGGAACGAGGGGAAAGCCTCTTCGGGAAAGGCGGCGTCATATCGGCATATTCAGGTTTTGAAGGCTCCGACGGGCATCCTCTGGATGCCGTCCGCGCCCTTCTCCCTCTGAGGCCCGTGACTTGAAAGCGGAAAAAGTGGCTACCCCAAAAGACGGTATGCGCCGGACAAAAAGTAAAGGAACAGTCCGCCGCGTCTCCTCCCCACCAGTTGAAAATCTTGGGGGATGAGGGAGGGGGTTCGGGTGAGGGAGAAGGCCCCGCTTGCCCCTTCGGGGATTCTTCGGAAAGGGCCTTCTTCCTCACCCGTAGAGCTTATTCAAACACGCTGGCGTTGGTGATGAGCACGGCGGAAACCGGCACATCGGAATGGATGCCGCGGGTGGTGGTCTTTTCCTTTTCGATCTTGTCGACGGCTTCCATGCCTTCGATGACCTTGCCGAACACGCAGTAGCCGTAGCCGTTCACGTCAGGCGAGGAGAAGTTCAGGAACCCGTTGTCCACGGTGTTGATGAAGAACTGGGCCGTGGCGCTGTGGGGATCGCGGGTACGGGCCATGGCGATGGTGCCGCGCTCGTTGGCAAGGCCGTTGTCGGCTTCGTTCTTGATGGGGGCATGGGTCGCCTTTTCTTCCATCTTCATGTTCATGCCGCCGCCCTGGATCATGAATCCCTTGATCACGCGGTGGAAAATGGTGTTGGCGTAGAAGCCTTCATTCACATATTTGAGGAAATTCTCCACGGTGGCGGGAGCCTTGTCGGCATACAGTTCGATAAGGATATCGCCGGAGGTGGTTTCCAGAAGCACGGTAGGATTGGCCATGATACACTCCTTGAAAAATAATCGTAAGAGTATGCCCGAAAACCATGCCGGAAGCAAGCTGAACAGGCCCGTGACAGCCGCCCTGTTTCGGGCTATTCCTTGCAAGGAACGATTCCCAAGAAGCTGATTGTTTTCATCTCTGCCGGTTACACCGCGCCATCGGGCAAAAAACAGGCGTAGCCAACTGGATTTCCTTCGAACAGCCTCCCCACAAGGTATTTCTTTGCGGGAGAGCCAAAGGAGCGCGCGTGCGGATGTCTCCCGCTAAAGAAGCTCTCCCGGTTCCAACATACAACCCCCTTTGCCATGAACGATACACAACGCTTTACGCTTTTCCGAAAAGACCTGCTCCGCTGGTTCGCCGAGAACCGCCGCCCGCTGCCGTGGCGGGCCGACTACACGCCTTACCGGACGTGGATCGCCGAAGTCATGATGCAGCAGACGCAGATGGACCGGGGCGTCCAATACTTCCTGCGTTGGATGGAGCGTTTCCCCGACGTGGCCGCCGTCGCCGCCGCGCCCGAGGAAGACCTGCTCAAGGCATGGGAAGGGCTCGGCTACTACCGCCGCGCGCGCAACATCCAGGCCGCCGCCCGGGTGATCATGGAACGCCACGGCGGGAACTTCCCCACCAGCTACGCCGACATCCTCGCCCTGCCCGGCGTGGGCCCGTACACCGCCGGGGCCATCGCCAGCACAGCCTACAACGAGGAAGTCCCCTGCGTGGACGGCAATGTGGAGCGCGTCCTGTCCCGCGTGTTCGACATCGACACGCCTGTAAAGGAAGAGCCCGCCAAGAGCCGCATCCGCGAACTGGCGCAAGCCCTCATCCCGAAAGGCGAGGCCCGGAACTTCAATCAGGGGCTCATGGAGCTGGGCGCGCTCGTATGCCGCAAAAAGCCCGAGTGCGAACGCTGCCCGCTGGCCGGGCTGTGCGAAAGCCGCCACCTCGGCATCCAGAACGAACGCCCGGTTCCCGGCAAGAAAGCCGCCGTCACGCAGATCGAGGTAGTGTGCGGGGTGCTCCTGCATGAAGGGAAAGTCTTCATCCAGCGCCGCAACGAAAAGGACGTCTGGGGCGGACTGTGGGAATTCCCCGGCGGTTGCGTGGAGCCCGGCGAAACGCCGGAACAGGCCGTCGCGCGCGAATGGATGGAGGAAGTCGGCTTCAAGGTCGCCATCGTGCGCCCGCTGGACGTCATCCGCCACAACTACACGACCTACCGGATCACCCTGCGCTGTTACCAGCTCAGGCTGGAGGGCAAGCCCAAAGGATGCCCCGTGCCCGAGGAGCTGGCCGAGGCCACAGCCTGCCAGTGGATCGCGCCGCAGGACATCGAGGCCTTCCCCCTGCCCGCGCCGCACCGCAAACTTGCCGACAACTGTAGCCTTTTTGACAACCCGGCCTCAGGCGAGTAGTTTCTGCCCACGCCGCGAGGCACGCGGACGTCAACCGTGGCGCGAGCCACGTAACATTTCTGGAGTCTCTCCCCATGCGCAAGACTGTTTACTGGATTGAAGGCGACGGCATCGGCCCGGACGTGTGGAAAAGCGCGCGCCCCGTCATTGATGAAGCCATCCGTCTGAGCTACGGCGACGAGCGCGGTTTCGACTGGAAGGAACTGCTCGCGGGCGAAAAGGCGCTCAAGGAAACCGGGACGCTCCTGCCCGACGAAACCCTCGCCGCCCTGCGCGGCGCCGAGCTCGCCATCAAGGGCCCCCTCGGCACGCCGGTGGGCACGGGTTTCCGCAGCCTCAACGTCACCCTGCGCCAGACCCTCGACCTCTACGCCTGCATCCGGCCCATCCGCTACTTTGAAGGCATCGAGTCCCCGGTCAAGCATCCCGAGCGCGTGGACATGATCGTCTTCCGCGAAAACACCGAAGACGTCTACGCGGGCATCGAATACAAGGCCGGGACGCCCGAAGCCGCCAAGCTCATCGCCTTCCTGCGCGACGAACTGGGAGCCAATGTGGACGCCTCCGCCGCCGTGGGCATCAAGCCCATGACCGAAAAAGGCTCCAAGCGCCTTGTCCGCGCCGCCATCCGCCACGCCCTCGCCCAGAACCTTCCGAGCGTGACCCTTGTGCACAAGGGCAACATCATGAAGTTCACCGAGGGCGCATTCCGCCAGCACGGCTACGATGTGGCGAAGGAAGAATTCGCCGCCCAGACCGTGGTCGAAGCCGAAGCCGCTTCCGCGCCGGGCAAGCTGGTCATCAAGGACCGCATCGCCGACGCGATGTTCCAGGAGGCCCTCATCCGCCCCGAGCAGTACAGCGTACTCGCCACGCCCAACCTGAACGGCGACTACATTTCGGACGCCCTCGCCGCGCAGGTCGGCGGCCTTGGCCTTGCCCCCGGCGTGAACATGTCGGAAAAGCTGGCCTTCTTCGAAGCGACCCACGGCACCGCGCCGAGCCTCGCCGGGAAGGACCGGGCCAACCCCGGCAGCCTCATCCTCAGCGGCGCGCTCATGCTGGAGCACATAGGCTGGAAGGAAGCCGCCACCCGCATCTACAAGGCCGTGAACACCGCCATCGCCCGCCGCGCCGTCACCGAAGACCTCGCCGCGCAGATGACCGACGCCCGCACGGTCGGCTGCACCGAGTTTGGAGAGATCATCACCAAGCTGCTGTAGCCCGCGTGACAGAATGGCGACCGAGGGAAACGGCGCAGGCCGTTTTTCCATCAAAAGCCACATAAAGAAGGGGAGGAAAGGAACACGTTTCCTCCCTTTTCCGTCCGCTTGACAGGGCGGCGGGAACGGCATTACCGCAAAAGGGCTTTTAGGGGAAACTCCGCCCACCTTCAGCCCGCAAGAGGCACGCCATGCAATGGGATTCCGCCGCCTATCTCCGCTTCAAGGCCGAAAGGACGCAGCCGTCTATCGATCTGGTCAAACGCATCGACCTTGAACAGCCGCGCAAGCTGCTCGATGTGGGATGCGGCCCCGGCAACAGCACACAGGTTCTGGCAGACGCCTTCCCCAATGCCCTGCGCATCATCGGCATCGACAGTTCACCGGAGATGATCGAAGCCGCGAAGGACGATCACCCGGACATGGAGTTCCGGATCTGCGATGCCCTGAATTTGCCCTCACTTGGGGAGGACGGGTTCGATGTGGTGTTTTCCAACGCCTGCATCCAGTGGGTCCCCGACCATCCCCGGCTCATCCGGGACATGCTCGCCCTGCTCCGCCCCGGCGGAATGCTCGCCGTGCAGGTTCCCATGAACTATCAGGAGCCCATCCACCGGATCATCGGGGAACTTGCCGCCTCGGACGAGTGGCGCGCCGAACTCGCCTCCGCGCGGATCTTCCATACGCTTTCCCAAGAGGCCTATTTCGACATCCTCGCCGCCGAAGCCGGACAGTTCCAGATGTGGCAGATCACCTATCTCCACCGTATGCCGTCCCACGAGGCCATCATGGACTGGTATAAAGGCACGGGACTGCGCCCCTACCTGAGCCTCCTTTCCGGCGAGCGCGCCGCAGCCTTCGAACAGGCCGTGCGGGAGGAAGTCGCCGCACGCTATCCAAAGCAGGGCAACGGGGAAATCATCTTCCGCTTCCCCCGCTTCTTCTTCACCGCCACGCCCAAAGCCTGATGAGCCTCCCCTCTTCCTTCCCCTCTCAAAAACGGCTTTTTCCATACGCGACGAGGGGGCTTCCGGTGAAGCCCCCTCGTCCGATTCTCTCATCTACATAATCTGCTTCCATAATGCGGACAGCGGCATGACGAAAAACAGACCGGGCAGCATACTGAGGATAGGGACCTGCACGAGCCCCATCTGGCGCAGCCCCGCGCCGAGCATGATGATGCCGCCGCAAGCGGAGAAATCCGCAAACATGGTCGGCGTGGTGTACGGCATGAGCATCGTGGCCCCGAACAGCAAGGCAAACTGAATGGCGCACTGCGGAACGGCCAGCACGCCCACCACACTGCCGATGCTCGCCGAAATGAGCATGGCCGTGAACAGATCGAGCACGCCCTTGATGAGCAGGAGGGAACACTCGCCGGTCAGGCCTTCGCGCATGGAACCGATGATCCCGAGGCCACTCACACAAAAAAGGACCGTCGCCACGGCGAACTGATCGCGGAACACCGTCTCGGACAGCGTTTCGGACTTGCCGCCCTTGGGTTTGCCGTTCCGCTTGAACAGCCCCGCCACCTTGAAGGCCCCCTTCATCACCAGGGATTCGAAGCGGGTCAGCTCGCCGAGCGCCGTTCCGAACAGCAGGGAAAGCACGACAGGAGGCAGCGAGTCGCCCTTCGACAGCATGGTCACGCCGATGCCGAGCGTGATGCAGCTGAAGACATTCATGATCTTTTTCCTGAACTCCTGACTGAGCACAGGCCCGCAGAGCGCCCCGAGAATGGAGCCCGCGACAATACAAACGCTGTTCGCAACCGGTCCTATCATGTTCCCTCATTCCTTTGTTGAAACCTTGCCGCCCGAAGCGGAAATCCTGCCGAAGCCACATAAAAAAGCCGCTCCCGAGCCCCGGAAACGGGACTATGGGCACGGCGCGACGTGTATTCGGCACTGCAATCTCAAAGAAATAGCACAAGGAAAAAGGAATAACAATCTGGCCCGTTGCGGGCAGGAATGCAAAAATCCCGCAGCCGGGGCCGCGGGATTTATGTACCGGATGTCGTTTCCGGGACTACAGCCCCGGAAAAGAGGCTGCGCCCGTACACACTATTTCACGGCTTCTTTCAGCGCCTTGCCGGGAGTGAACTTCACGACGCGGGAAGCGGGGATGAGGCATTCCTCGCCGGTGCGGGGGTTGCGGCCCTTGCGTTCGCTGCGTTCGACGACCTTGAAGCTACCGAAGCCGGTGAAGGAAACCTGTTCGCCGTTGGCGATGGTTTCGGACAGCACACTGATGGCCGCGTCGAGGAACTGTTCGGTTGCGGCCTTGGTGCCGAGGCCAGCCTTGGCGTGGATTTTGTCAACAAGATCTGCTTTGGTCATAAAAGACTCCTTACCTGAATAGTGAGATGTGCCAGCGGTGGTCTTTACCCTTTGTTTTTGCGGTTGTCACCGGGATATTTTGCGCTATCCTCCCTTATTTGTATTGCAAAAAGCGTTTTTACCACCCCCCGAGTTAGAACGCCACCATTTTGTGGAACGATAACACTTCGAAATCAGACAATAAAATGATAACTTCAAGCATTATACATAAATGACACGACAAAAAGGAAAAAAATGGCCCGGATGCAAAAAAATCTTTGCCGGAACGCCCGAGCCGGAGGCAAAAGCCTCCTCGGGGAAGAATCCCTTGCCAAACGGCACTTCAGGGTATATATAGCTGAGTCCCGACTTTATAGGAGCCTGACCATGAAAGAAAAAATTCATCCCAAAGTGTACAAGGCCAAGATCACCTGCGCCTGCGGCAATCAGGTAGAACTCCTCTCCACTAAAGGAGAAACCGTCCATGTGGAAATTTGCTCCGCTTGCCATCCTTTCTTCACCGGCAAGCAGCGTTTCCTCGATACGGCTGGCCGCATTGACCGCTTCCGCAAGAAGTACGCCAATCTCAACAAGTAACGCGCCGGCCTCCTGCGCAGCCTTTACGCCTCCCGGGTGGCCCGCCCTCCGGGAGGCCTTCGAGTTCCATCCCTTTTTTTCGTCCTTCCCCGAAGTCCGCAAGTCAACCAGTCGGGAACCGCGCCGGGGACACACGTTCAGGGAGTGACATTCCGAGGTCTTTCCATGTCCACGCGCACCGGTCGTCCGGCCGCCACGTCCGTTTCTTCCGCCCGTTCCGGGAAACGATTCCCAATGAGCCTTGGGCGCCTTTTGCCGTTCCTAGCCCCCGCGCCGCTCGTCGGCGGGCAGGCCGTGATGGAAGGCGTCATGATGCGCAACGGCGACGTCTATGCGCTGGCCGTCCGCACGGCCGACGGCAACATCAGCGTCGAAAACCGCCCGTGGTTCAGCCTCACCCGCAGCGAGCTGCTCAAAAAACCGTTCCTGCGCGGTTTCCCCACGCTGATAGAAACCCTCGTCAACGGCATCAAGGCACTGAACCTTTCCGCCGAGCGCAGCACGGAAGGGACCGGAGAGGAACTCAAGGACTGGCAGCTTGTCCTTACCCTCATCGTGTCGCTTCTGTTCGCCGTGGGCCTGTTCGTCGTCGTGCCTCACCTGCTCTCGATCATCATGAACTGGATCGGGCTCGGCGGCGACGTCGAAGGTTTTTCGTTCCACATCTGGGACGGGCTGTTTAAATTTCTGATTTTTATCGGCTACATCGTGGGCATCGCCTTCCTCCCGGACATCTGGCGGGTGTTCTGCTATCACGGCGCCGAACACAAGACGATCCATGCCTACGAATCCGGGGATACGGTGACGCCCGAGTCGGCCATCCGGTTCAGCCGCCTGCACCCGCGCTGCGGCACGACCTTCCTGCTGTTCGTCATGTCCATCGCCATCCTGCTGCATACGGTCCTCGTCCCGCTGCTGCTCCTTGTCTGGACCCCGGACAGCGCCGTGGCCAAGCATCTTTTCACTATCGCCTTCAAGCTGCTGCTTATGGTTCCCATCAGTGCCCTGTCCTATGAGCTTATCCGCTACGCCGCGCGTCTGGGCGACGGGTTCTGGGGGCGCATCCTCCGCGCGCCGGGCATGTTTTTACAGCTTCTGACCACAAGGGAACCGGAACTGGATCAGGTCGAAGTCGCGGTCGCGGCCCTCGCTTCCGCCGTCGGCCAGCACCCGCCGCGCCTTGAGACGCCCCCTACCTGCAACCGGAGTCATTGATGTTTGCCAAACTCGAAAGCCTCGAACGCAAATTCCTGGATCTCGAACAGGAACTCGCCGATCCCACCGTTTTCAACGATCAGGATCGATACCGCAAGCTGACCAAAGCCCACTCGGATCTCAAGCCCGTGGTGGACATTTTCCGCCAGTACCGCGAATTGAAGCAGAACCTCGCCGACAATCAGGAACTGCTCAACGACGCCGATCCCGATATCCGCGAAATGGCCCACGAAGAAATCAAATCCATCGAGGAGAAGCTCCCCGAGCTTGAGCATGATCTCAAGGTGCTGCTCCTGCCCACCGACCCGCTGGATGAAAAGAACATCATTCTGGAAATCCGCGCCGGTACGGGCGGCGAAGAAGCGGCCCTCTTCGGCGGCGATCTTTTCCGCATGTACTGCCGCTACGCCGAAAAGATGGGCTGGAAAGTCGAAATCATGAGCCAAAGCGAGTCCGACAACGGCGGCTACAAGGAAGTCATCGCGCTCATTTCCGGCGACAAAGTCTACAGCCGCCTGAAATTCGAGTCCGGGACCCACCGCGTGCAGCGCGTGCCCGCCACCGAATCGCAGGGCCGCATCCACACTTCCGCCGCCACGGTCGCCATCATGCCCGAAGCCGAGGAAGTGGACCTTGACCTCAAGCCCGAAGATCTGCGTTTCGACGTGTACCGCTCCTCAGGCCCCGGCGGGCAGAGCGTGAACACGACCGACTCCGCCGTACGCGTGACCCACATCCCCACCGGCCTCGTGGTCTGCTGTCAGGACGAAAAGTCTCAGCACAAGAACAAGGCCAAGGGCCTCAAGATTCTTTGCTCCCGCCTCCTCCAGATGAAGCAGGACGAGCAGAACGCCGCCCTTGCCGACCAGCGCCGCGCGCAGGTGGGCACAGGCGACCGCTCCGAGCGCATCCGGACCTACAACTTCCCGCAGGGCCGCGTCACGGACCACCGCATCAACCTGACCCTGTACAGCCTCGGCAAGGTGCTGGAAGGCGAAATTCAGGAGCTTGTAGACGCCCTTGTCACCCACGCCCAGACCGAAGCCCTCAAGGCGCAGGCGTCGAGCTAAGTTGATTGATGAATGATTTGATGTTGGGGGAGGGGAGAGGGAACCTTTCTGGAGTAAGTAGTATAACGCTGGAATTAAAAACTTTTTAGACAGATATACAAGGGTGTTACGCTTGGAAGGCGTAACACCCTTTTTTAAGGTCTATACTCCCTGTCATATCGGGGCTGTCCGAGGTAAGGTACACTTTCCAAAAAATGAATATTTTCAATATGTTTTATTGAAATCTTTATCCAGATTTTCCAGTTTGTCAATATATGACCTGAAAGGCGACAGAAAGAGCACAGACCATGAGACCCTATCCGAACCTCCACCCCTTTATCGCCAAAAAGATCGGCATCCGCATGATGTACGCGCCTCCATTCCGGCCCGCGCACCACGCCTTCAGGCCGATCCGTCCACTGGTGGTTCGTTGCGCCAGACCTTTCGCCGGGGTCATGTTGTATTGCGCGAATAGGCGCAGGGATCTGAGGCTGCGCTTCATTATTGACGTTGCACGGCTGCTCTTCGGGCTTGCCCTTCTGATCCCGCTTTCCTTGCTTGTGGGGACGCTCATAACCGATCTCCGCTGGATGCTGATTTCACTCATTCCTCAGACATTCATAGCTGTCGGTTTGGCGCATTCCGACTTCTGTCGTCCTCTCTACGTAAACTTCGCCAACTGGTGGATGAGGAGGTTCCCACATGCGTGACCTCTCTGTCTTCCTCCGGCTGCACTCTTCGGCTCCCTTGGCACGGTTCAAGGGAACCGCTCTGCCGCGTCGCCCGCTCAAGAACATCATTTCTGCGCGATACCTCTCCGGGGACACATCCATCAACGACAATGCTCCTTGCTTTAAGGGATTCAGCATTTCCGATTTTGACTACGACGAAATCCTTTGCTTCCTGCGTCTGGCCTGTCCTCTTCCGTCGCTTTTTGAGAGCCTTGACGAAAGGTTCGAAGCTAATCATGGAAGCCTCCGTTATCGGACTTCAGGGATCGTGCTCCGGGAACAAAAGCAAAAGCTTGAAGTTCAGACACGCGCTGGCTGTTTTAAAGGTTCCGCCTTGGAATTTTTCGCCTACAAGCGCAATGAACTCAAAGAAAGAAACTGGACTACCACTATCGAATGGCTGTTCATCCTAGGCATATTCCTCATGCCGTTCGGATACACGCTCCTAGTCGGAACTGTCCTAGCCCTTCTTCAAATGGCCGGATGTCTCCGCCCTGTTTCTTCCCGGATTGTCCGTTGTTTTTTAAGGAGGCCCACCTATGCGTAACCTCCCCTTCCTCCTCCGACTGCACGCCCTTCCGCCGCTGGCTCGGCCCTCTGGAGCCCCCCGGAAGCCGTACCTGCCTCTCGAAGTGCGCTACCTCATACGGCCCTCGGAAGAAGTCTTCCTGTATCTTTCAAACAATTCCGACAGCAAGACATGGGGCGACGATCTTTCCCTGTTTGGAACTAGGGAA
>ERZ836441.3004-NODE-3004-length-12236-cov-3.194894_pt1 | contig 12236 bp, 9 predicted proteins | sample MGYA00519686_ERZ836441 | MGnify/ENA primary metagenome ERZ836441 (study PRJEB31850, sample SAMEA3708800) | human gut metagenome | biome: human gut; feature: human-associated habitat; material: faeces | place: China | collected 2014 ... | reverse complement strand
CAAGCTCTTTCGCCAGATGCGTCTTTCCTACACCCGTCGGTCCTAAGAAAAGGAACGTACCGATAGGCTTGTTCGGGTCCTTCAGTCCCACACGGCTCCGCTGGATACTTCTTACCAGTGTCTCTACCGCCTTGTCCTGTCCGATAACCTTCGAAAGCAATGCCTGCTTCATCCCCTTCAACCGTACACCTTCCGCTTGCGCCATACGTTGCACGGGTACACCCGAAATCATGGACACCACTTCCTCTATCTGTGGTGCGTCCACCGTTTCCCGGTTGTCCTTCAACTTTTCTTTCCATTCATTTTTCAGGCGTTCCAATTGCTCCGTGTACTGGTTTTCACGGTCACGGAAGCTGGCGGCCAGCTCGAAGTTCTGCAAGCGAATGGCCTCATTCTTATGTTGCTGCGCTTCCTCAATCAATCGTTCCTGCTCCTCAATTTCCTGAGGTACGGAGATGTGAGTGAGGTGGATGCGAGAACCCGCTTCGTCCATAGCGTCGATGGCCTTGTCGGGGAAATAGCGGTCGGTCACATAGCGGTCGGTCAGGCGTACGCAAGCCTCCAGCGCCTCGTCCGTATATGTCACGTTATGGTGTTCCTCGTATTTATCCTTGATGTTCCGGAGAATCTGCAAGGTCTCTTCCGGTGAGGTCGGTCCTACCAGCACTTTCTGGAAGCGGCGTTCCAATGCCCCGTCTTTTTCGATGTTCTTGCGATACTCATCGAGGGTGGTGGCTCCGATGCATTGGATTTCTCCACGCGCCAGCGCCGGTTTCAACATGTTGGCCGCATCCATGGAACCAGCCGCCGAGCCGGCTCCTACGATGGTATGTATCTCGTCGATGAACAGAATGACGTCAGGGTGTTTCTTCACCTCTGTCAGAATGGCACGAATACGCTCTTCAAATTGTCCGCGATACTTGGTTCCGGCCACTACCGCCGTCATGTCGAGCGAAATGATGCGCTTGCCGAACAGGGCACGCGAAACCCGTTTCTCCACGATGCGGAGTGCCAGCCCTTCGGCGATGGCCGATTTTCCCACACCCGGTTCACCAATCAGAATCGGGTTGTTCTTTTTACGCCGGCTCAGAATCTGTGCGATACGTTCAATTTCTTTCTCACGGCCTACCACGGGGTCAAGTTTCCCACCTTCGGCCGCCTTGGTCAGGTCAATACCATAATTGTCGAGGTAGGGTGTGCCGCCGTCCGCTTGTTTCTGTTCGGTCTGCGTGGTCTGGCGGTTGGCGGAAGAACCGAAGCCATCGTTGTTCTTGTCCGCGTTTCCGCGACGTCCGATGCCTTCCTCTTCTTCGTCGTCATTGAAATCCAGTCCGTCAAAAGGAGTTTCCTCCTGCTTCAGACGGTCTATTATCTTTTCGTAAGTTACGTCGTTCTTTTCCAATATCTTATATGCGTTATTCTGGTTGTCTCTCATAATGGCCAATAAAATATGCGGGGTGTCCACTTTCTCGTCATTCATCAATCGTGCCTCTAATTTGCTTAATGTCAAAATCTTTGATGCTTCTTCGCTGAATGAAATGTCCTGTGAGTAGTTCTCCAGAATGGACTTCTCCCGTAATTGTGTTTCCAGTTCGTTCTTGATACCTTTCAGGTCGAGGTAGAACGATTTCAAGACTTCAGCGGCTTTACACTCTCCATCGCGCAAGATGCCCAATAGCAGATGTTCCGGTTCGATATGGTCGTTCTGAAGGCGGTTGGCCTCCTCTTTTCCGTAAACGACGATGTCGGACACTTGTTGTGTAAATTCGTTGCTCATCAAGTTCATATCTTCTCCAATCGTTTATATTCAAAATAGGCTTGCAAATATACATTATTATACAGACTCTTCATCAAGTCTTTCTTTCTATTTAACAAAATGCGTGCCACATTTCCTGCAAGTGTCTCCAAATGCAGGCTTATACGTATTTTTTGGTGGAAAAGTTTTTGTATATCCGCTAAAAGTCGTACTTTAGCATGGTTTTTTACAAGCCTTGAAAGGAAGTATAATTAATAATGTATTAAATGCAAGAACAAGACAGAATTATAAAAATCAACATCGAAGAGGAAATGAAGTCGTCGTACATTGATTACTCCATGTCAGTAATCGTGGCACGCGCCCTCCCTGATGTAAGAGACGGATTCAAGCCGGTTCACCGCCGTATTCTTTACGGAATGATGGAACTGGGAAATACATCCGACAAACCGTATAAAAAAGCAGCCAGAATCGTAGGTGAAGTATTGGGTAAGTATCACCCTCACGGCGACTTGTCTGTATATGGCGCCCTGGTGCGTATGGCACAGGACTGGGCGATGCGTTATCCGCTGGTCGACGGTCAGGGTAACTTCGGTTCTATCGACGGAGATAGTGCCGCCGCTATGCGATATACGGAGGCTCGTCTGAAGAAGATTGATGACGGACGAGCTTATGACGGAAGTTGCACAGGACTACATGAAGAAGATTGGTGAGGAGATGATGCAGGACCTTTACAAGGAAACTGTAGACTTTACCAACAACTTCGACGATACGTTGCAGGAACCTACCGTCATGCCGACCCGTATCCCGAACCTGCTGGTGAACGGTGCTTCAGGTATCGCCGTAGGTATGGCTACCAATATGCCGACACACAACCTGCGTGAAGTCATTGACGCTTGCGTGGCATACATCGATAACAATGAAATCGACGTAGACGGCCTGATGCAGTACATCAAGGCACCTGATTTCCCGACCGGAGGATATATTTATGGTATCAGCGGTGTGCGCGATGCCTACGAAACCGGACGCGGACGTGTGGTAATGCGTGCCAAGGCCGAAATCGAATCGCATCCTACACACGATAAGATTGTAGTGACCGAGATTCCGTATGGTGTGAACAAGGCTGAGCTGATCAAGAGCATCGCTGATTTGTCGAACGACAAGAAAATCGAAGGCATTTCGAATGTGAACGACGAAACCGACCGCGAAGGTATGCGTATCGTCATCGACATCAAGCGTGATGCCAACGCCAGCGTGGTGCTCAACAAGCTTTACAAGATGACCATGCTTCAGACTTCTTTCGGTGTGAACAACGTGGCCCTGGTTCATGGCCGTCCACGCCTGCTCAACCTGAAGGAACTGATCAAATATTTCGTGGAACACCGTCACGAAGTGGTAATCCGCCGTACACGTTACGACTTGCGCAAGGCCAAGGAACGTGCGCACATCCTGGAAGGATTGATTATCGCTTCGGACAACATTGACGAGGTAATCCGTATTATCCGTGCCGCCAAGACTCCGAACGAAGCTATCACGAACCTGATGGCCCGCTTCAACCTGAGCGAAATCCAGGCTCGTGCTATCGTAGAAATGCGCTTGCGCCAGCTCACCGGACTGATGCAGGACCAGCTCCATGCCGAATACGAAGACCTGATGAAGCAAATCGCTTACTTCGAAGAAATTCTGAGCAACGAGGAACTTTGCAAGAAGGTTATCAAGGACGAGCTGCTTGAAGTGAAAGAAAAATACGGCGACAACCGTCGTTCGGAAATCGTATATGCTTCGGAAGAGTTCAATCCGGAAGATTTCTATGCCGATGACGAAATGGTCATCACCATCTCGCACATGGGATACATCAAGCGTACACCGCTTTCTGAGTTCCGTGCGCAGAACCGTGGCGGCGTAGGCTCGAAGGGAAGTGAAACCCGTAACGAAGACTTTATCGAACATATCTATCCGGCTACTATGCACAACACGCTTCTGTTCTTCACGCAGAAGGGTAAGTGCTACTGGCTCAAGGTATATGAAATTCCGGAAGGCAACAAGACTTCGAAGGGACGTGCCATCCAGAACCTGCTGAACATTGAGGCAGACGATGTGGTAACGGCTTACCTGCGTGTGAAGAACCTGAACGACACGGAATTCATCAATAGTCACTATGTACTCTTCTGTACGAAGAACGGTGTCATCAAGAAGACGTTGCTCGAACAGTATTCTCGTCCGCGTCAGAATGGTGTGAACGCCATTACTATCCGCGAAGACGACCGTGTGATTGAAGTACGTATGACTAACGGAAACAATGAAATCGTGATTGCCAACCGTAACGGTCGTGCCATCCGTTTCCATGAAAGCGCGGTACGCGAAATGGGACGTACAGCTACCGGTGTACGCGGTATCACACTCGATGAAGACGGTCAGGATGAGGTAATCGGAATGATCTGTATCAAAGATCCTGAAACAGAAACCATCATGGTGGTATCTGAAAACGGTTACGGTAAGCGTTCGGACATTGAAGACTACCGCAAGACCAACCGTGGCGGAAAGGGTGTGAAGACACTGAACATTACGGATAAGACCGGAAGTCTGGTAGCCATCAAGTCGGTAACCGATGAAAACGACCTGATGATTATCAACAAGTCGGGCATCACCATCCGTCTGAAGGTGGCCGATGTGCGCATCATGGGACGTGCCACACAGGGTGTGCGCCTGATTGACCTTGAAAAGCGCAACGACCAGATTGGTTCCGTATGTAAGGTAGCTTCTGAAAATGAAGAAGAGGAAGTGCAGGACGAAGCAACTCCGGCAACGGACATCCAGCCCGCCGACGGAGAAACCATTCAGCCTGTTACGGACGAACCGAATGAATAATCCGGACAAAAACTAACTTGAATATTTGTATTACTAAATTTAAACCTTATGAAAAAAGTATTATTCTCAGCCGCTTTGTTCTTTACCGCATGTGCTGTTTCTGCTCAGGAAAGCGTGGTAAAGGAAGCTAAATCTGCCAAGAGCGATCCCGTGAAGGCAGCACAAATCATCGAACCTGCTTTGACAGATCCTTCTACCGCCAATGATCCTGAAACATGGAAACTGGCTGGTGATTTCCAGAAGTCTATCTATGACGACGAAAACATGAAATTGTATTTGCCGGGTGGTCAGGCTGATACCGCTAAATTGTATAACAGCTTGGCTAAAATGTTCGAATACTACACAAAGTGTGACGAAGTAGAACAGGCTAAGGTACAGAGCGGCGAATTGAAGAAACCGAAATTGAGAAAGAAACTGGCTAAGACATTGGCTACCGTACGTCCTCAGTTGACTAACGCCGGTTCTGACGCTTACAATGCAGGTAACTATGCCAACGCTTTGAAGTTCTTCGGTTTGTATGTAGACGCTCCGCAGAACCCGTTGTTCGCCGATGAAGATGCCGTAAAGAACGACACATTGACTCCGTTGATTGCCAACTATGCCGCTCTTGCCGCTAATTCATTGAAAGACAATGCAGCCGTAATCAAATACGCTACTATCGGTAAGGAACACAAAGAAGAAGGTTACCGTTCATTGATGTGCCTGGCAGAAGCTTACGGAAAAGGTGAAACTCCTGACTCAGCAAAATGGTTGACTACTATCCAGGAAGGTGTAGAAAAATTCCCGTCACAGGAATACTTCATCGGTAACCTGATGGACTACTACATCCAGAAAGGTAAGATTGACGAAGGTCTGGCTCAGATGGATGCCGTACTGGCTAAGAACTCTACTCCGTACTTCATGTACGTGAAGGGTGTGCTTCAGTATGAAAAGAAAGACTACGAAGGTGCCATCGCTACATTCAACCAGATTATTGCAGAAGGTAAGGATTTCGTAGCTGAAGCTTATTCTAAGATTGGTGACTGCTCATTCTTCCCGGCTCAGGAAATCGTAGAAGAAAACTCTAAGCTTTCTATGGACGATCCGAAGTATGCTACCAACGAAGCTAAGATTAAGGAACTGTACGAAAAAGCACTTCCTTTCTACGAAAAAGCAAAAGAAGCTAAACCAGACAACCGTCAGTTGTGGGGCCAGTACTTGTTGAACATCTACTGGAAGCTTGATAAGGAAAAATACAACGCTCTTGAAAAAGAACTGGGTTACTAATATATAATAAGGTATACGGACCGCCCGCCTGAGGCGAGTGGTTTGCAGACCTTGGGGAACCCTGAAGAAAGAAACTCCTTTGCGTGGCTAGAACGATGCCCTCAAAGGAGTTTTTGTTTTGCTCCGCCGTGATGATAAACGCGACGTTTTTATTTGTATCTTTGTGCATACCCCATTCACAAAAAACGAGAAGAGAGATGACAACAGAACCTACAACCTCACGCCATAACCCCATGAAAGTCATATTCAATTACCAGAATGTGTTTTTCAGCTTTTTCTATGACGATGCCGATGCGTGCGTGCACCGTTCCAGAGAATACGCCATGAACTATGTCTTGTCGGGCGAGATGGTGCTCGACGACGGGCACCGGCAGATACACGTGGGAAAAGGAGAGTGCGTGTTCATTCCGCGCGACCATCGTGTGACCATGTACAAGAAAGCCTCGGGCGGGGAGCAGTATTGCGGAATTTACATGTGCTTCACCCGCTCCTTCCTTCGGGAGATGTACGGAAAGTATGCCCGCCACACGGACAAGGCAGAGCATGTGGAGAGGTTCGTGCCCGGCGTGATGAAACTTCCTCCTTCGGCTGAGATTGAGAGCCTGTTTGCTTCGATGACACCTTACTTCAATCCGGAAGTGAAACCGCAGGACGACGTGATGCACCTGAAGTTGCAGGAAGGATTGCTGGCCCTGCTTCATACCGATAAGCGCTTCATGACCGCGTTGTTCGACTTCAGCACACCGTGGAAGATGGACATTCTTGACTTCATGAACGAGAACTACATGTACGAGTTCACCTTAGAGGAGCTGGCGCATTACACGGGACGTAGCCTGGCCACCTTCAAGCGCGACTTCAAGAAGGTGAGCGCGCTGACACCCGAGAAATGGCTGATTCGCAAGCGCCTGGAAGTGGCCTATCACCTGCTGAAGGAAGAACGGCGGAAGGTGGTCGATGTCTATGCGGAGGTGGGCTTTAAGAACCCTTCGCATTTCTCTACGGCCTTCAAGAAACGCTACGGCATTCCGCCCACGGCACTGGCCGCTCCCTCGTGCATTTGAACTTTTCAGAAACGATATTTGAGCCTCACGGAAATGTCTCTGTGGGGCTTTTGTGTTATTTTTGCCTTCGTAGAATAATAGAGTGATAACTATATGGATATATTGTGGAAGACGTTGTGCACGGCATCGGCGGCTTGGCTTCTGACTACGGGCAGCCTGCTTGCCACAACGGACGGTTTAAAATCGGAGATGAAGATGGAAAAGAGTTTGAATTTGACACACGAATGGGACAAGGTGTTCCCGTTGAGCAACAAGGTGAACCACCGGAAAGTGACTTTTACCAACCGCTATGGCATTACGCTGGCGGCCGACATGTACGTGCCCAAGCAGGCCGAAGGAAAACTTCCGGCCATAGCCGTGAGCGGGCCTTTCGGAGCGGTGAAGGAACAATCGTCGGGCCTGTATGCCATGACACTGGCAGAACGCGGATTCCTGACCATTGCCTTCGACCCCTCGTACACCGGTGAGAGTGGGGGCGAACCCCGCTATGTGGCGTCTCCGGACATCAATACGGAGGACTTCTGTGCGGCGGTGGACTTCCTTTCTACCTGCGAGCAGGTGAATGCCGACCGTATCGGAATACTGGGCATCTGCGGATGGGGAGGCATGGCACTGAATGCGGCGGCCATCGACACGCGCATCAAGGCTACCGTCACCGCTACGATGTACGACATGAGCCGGGTGAATGCCGACGGCTATTTCGATGCCATGGATGCCGATGCGCGCTATGAGCTTCGCAAGCAGCTCAACGCCCAGCGTACGGAAGACTACCGCAAGGGCACGTATGCGCTGGCAGGAGGGGTGGTAGACCCGCTTCCCGACGATGCTCCCCAGTTTGTGAAAGACTATTACGGATATTACAAGACACCGCGCGGCTATCACAAGCGTTCGCTGAACTCCAACAACGGGTGGAACAAGACTTCTTCCTTGTCGTTCATGAACATGCCCATCCTGTCGTATAGCGACGAGATACGTAGTGCCGTGCTCATGATTCACGGAGAGAAAGCCCATTCGCGCTACTTTAGCGAAGATGCCTTCAAGAAGCTGAAGGGCGACAACAAGGAGTTGCTGATTATTCCGGGAGCCAATCACGTCGACCTGTACGACCGGCTGGATGTGATTCCTTTTGATAAAATTACGCACTTCTTCCAGAGGTACCTGAAGTGATGTGCCATGTGTACAGAGACGGGAAAGCCCGGTTGCCGAAACAATCAGCAGCCGGGCTTTTTCTGTATCTGTCTGAGGTAGTCGGTCGGGGTATATCCGCAGAACTTCTTGAACATACGGCTCAGGTGCTGGGGGTATTCAAAGCCTAATTCGTAGGCCACCTGCGAGATGTTTGCCCCGCTGGCAAGTTCGTTCTTCACCCGCTGGATGAGGTCCTGGCGGATGTAGTTGCTGGCTGTGTCTCCGGTCATCTTCTTGATAAGGTCGCCGAAATAGTTGGCCGACATGCATAGCTTGTCGGCACAGTATTGCACGGTGGGCATGCCCGAGGTAAGCTGGATTTTCTCCTCGTAGTAATCGCGCAGGAGCTGGTCGAACTTCATGAGCATGTCCGAGTTGACCAGCTTGCGGGTGATGAACTGGCGGTTGTAGAAACGCTGGCAGAAGTTCAGCATCAGTTCGATGTAGCCCACGAGGATGGCATCCTGAAGCGCATCGTGCTTTTTCTGTAGCTCATCTTTTATCTGGCGCATCAGCGACACGAGGATGTCGTGCTCCTCGTTGGTCATGTGCAGGGCTTCGTTCACGCGGTAGTCAAAAAATGAATACTCCCTGATGTGCTTCTCCAGTGCCGTGCCCTGCAACAAATCGGGGTGGAAGAGCAAGGCCCATCCCGTCAGGTTGACCAGCTCGCCGTTGTCTTCCTTTCCTCCTATCTGTCCGGGAGCCACACAAATGACGGTTCCTTCCTTGTAGTCGTATTTTCCGCAACCGTAGGCCAGGTCGATGTTCGCCTCGTCGTGAAAGAAGATGCCATACACGCTATAGTTGTTCAGGCAATGGCGTACGGGAGACACTTCTGCATAGTCAATGACGCTGACCAGCGGATGCGTGTCCGTGTGTCCCACCCACTGGCTATAGTCGCCTACATTCCTTATTTTCAAAATCTTGCTCATAACCATTCTTTTGTTTTCGTCGGGATGTCCCTTCACAAAAATACATTATCTCAGCCAATTGGCCGCACGTGAGCAGGCAAAATCCGTAAAAACGGTACGACCTTCCGTGGTATTGTTACGGCCTTCTGCCCGTGCAGGGGTAATTTTGCCGTATCAAGAAAACAAGAAAGATGGATAAACCAATAGACATTCCCGCCAATTTATACGAGGATGAAGTGGTCTGCTTCATGGCCGACCGTTATCGCACGACTACGGAAAGAGTGATGCAATGTTTTTTAGTGCAGGAAGCCGGGGCTCCTGCGCCCGAAAAGGAGAACTTTCCTTTCCGCCTCCCGGATAACGAAATGGAAATTTTACGAGGGTTGTTGAGCCGTAGTGGCTCGTAAAAAAGATTCAGATTATGGATAGAAGAGATTTTTTGAAGATGTCGTCTGTAGCCGCCTTTTCTGCGGTATGTGCATGGACCGGTGTATCGAAGGTTTTCTCCCAGTCATCGGATAGTAAGGATCAGTCTGTACGTGGAGATATGGAACATCGCAATCTGGGCGGACTGGATGTATCGGCTATCGGGCTGGGATGCCTTCCCATGGTAGGTTACTACGGCGGACGGTATGAAAAGAAGGATATGATTGCCTTGATTCGTCGGGCTTATGATCAGGGAGTTACTTTTTTCGATACGGCGGAGGTGTACGGCCCTTATACCAGTGAGGAGTGGGTAGGCGAGGCACTTGCTCCTTTTCGTGACAAAGTAAAAATCGGTACGAAGTTTGGTTTCGGGGTGGAAGAGAAACAGCCCACGGCCTTGAATAGCCGGCCTGACCATATTCGTCGGGCAGTGGAAGGTTCATTGCGACGCTTGCGTACGGATCACATAGACTTGCTTTATCAGCACCGTGTGGACCCGAAGGTGCCGATGGAGGAGGTAGCAGACACGGTAAAGAAACTTATGCAGGAAGGAAAAGTCTTGCACTGGGGATTATCGGAAGCCAGTGCGCGTTCTATTCGTCGGGCACATGCCGTTTGTCCGCTTTCGGCCGTACAGAGCGAGTATGCCATCTGGTGGCGCGAACCGGAGACCAAAATATTCTCTACGCTGGAAGAACTGGGCATTGGTTTCGTTCCATATTGTCCGTTGGGAAGGGCCTTTCTTACGGGAGTGATTCATGAGGAAAGCCGTTTTGAGAAACCTGATAGGCGGGCCACATTGCCGCAATTCACGCCTGAAGCCTTGAAGCATAATATGCCGCTTGTGTCACTTGTGCGTAAATGGGCAGCTCGAAAGAATATTACTCCTGCCCAGTTTGCCTTGGTGTGGATGCTTTCGCGTAAGTCATGGATTGCTCCCATCCCTGGCACAACGAATCCGAACCACCTCGATGATTTCCTGGGGGCGGCTCATGTGCGGCTTACGGCTTACGAGATGGAGGAATTTGAGAGGGAGTATGCACAAATAGACCTTATGGGGCATCGTGCCGATCCGTTTACCGAGAGTCAGATTGATAAGTAACAGAAATAATAAGAATGCTATGCTAAAATTTATTCAGTATGTATGTTTGTTGTTCCTTGTGTGCTCCTGTAGCACGAGGAATGAAGAAAGTGTGATATTGCAAAATGAAACGGATATGGAAAAGAAAAATTTAGGTTCGGTACTGGCGCTTTATCCCAAACCGATGACGGTGGTTGGGGCGGTAGTCAATGAAAAAGTAAACTGGCTTGTAGTGGGACATACTGGAATTATTGGGCATGACCGTATTCTTCTGAGTATGAGTAAACATCATTATACCAATCAGGGAATAAGGAGGTCAAAGAAATTGTCTGTAAACCTTGTGAGCCGTGAAATGTTGCCTGCGGCTGATTATGTGGGAAGTGTAAGTGGAAATTCGGTGGATAAATCGACGGTGTTTGACTATCATTTTGGAGAGAATGGTACTCCGGTTATTGACAAATCACCATTAACCATGGAATGTGATGTGGTGGATATTTATGAAACCGAGGGATTTGACAATTTTATTTGTTCCATAGCTAATACCTATGCAGCTCCAGAAGTGCTCGGTCAAGATGGGAAACTGGATTATACCCGATTGAAACCTGTGTTGTTTGAGTTTCCGACGTACTCGTATCTTGCCACGGGAGAAATAATCGGCAAGTGTTTGAACTTAGACAAGAAGCCTGGCATGTGTGCCAAACTTCCGATGTCGCCCGATGGTATTGTGAGGTTATCGAAAATAGAAGTGTATCCGGAGTTTATAAAGGAATATATGCAGTGTGCGGTGGAAGTGGGTGAGATTTCATTACGCACTGAACCGGGGGTATTGACCATGTATGCCGTTGCCGAAAAGGAAAATCCGTGTAAGGTTACGATTCTTGAAACCTATGCAAGTGAGCAGGCTTATAAATTACATATTGCATCGGAGCATTTTCAGAAATATAAACAAGGGACAAGGCACATGATCAAAACGCTGGTGTTATCGGATCAGACTCCTCTTAATCCGCAGAGTCAGGTTAATAACTTCATTCAATAGAAGCGATTGAATCTTTATAATACAGAATCTCCTCACAAACCCATGCATCGTGGTGATTTGTGAGGAGATTTTGTATTTATTTCGGTGCCTTGCGGTAGAGATAAATCGCAATGAACAGATACAGGATGTTCGGAATCCACACGGCCAGGTTCGGATGCGCATTTCCGTTGATGGCGAAGGTGGACGAGATGGTCTGGAATAGGATGTAGGAGAAGCTCAGTGCGATACCGATTCCCAGATGAAGTCCCATACCTCCTTTCCGTTTTTGTGACGAAAGCGAGAGCCCGATGACCGTCAGGATAAAGGCCGCAAACGAGGTGGCGATGCGCCGGTAGTATTCCACTTCGAACACCTTGATGTTGGCGAAGCCTCGTTGCTTCTGCTTGTCGATGTATTCCCGTAGCTGGGGACTGGTCATCGTTTCCTGCTGGCCGCGCGTGATGAGGAAGTCCTGCGGCTCCATGTTGATGATGGAGTCCATACGCTCTCCTCGGGTAATGGTTTCACGCATGCCCTTCATCTCACGAATCATGTAGTCCTTGATTATCCAGCGGTGCACGGTGGTGGTGTCGTACGTAATACGGCGGGCCGTGAGGTGCGATACCAGCTTGTGGTCTTCAAACTTGTCGAGCGAGAAGCGGTA
>ERZ836441.2989-NODE-2989-length-12275-cov-3.595008_pt1 | contig 12275 bp, 15 predicted proteins | sample MGYA00519686_ERZ836441 | MGnify/ENA primary metagenome ERZ836441 (study PRJEB31850, sample SAMEA3708800) | human gut metagenome | biome: human gut; feature: human-associated habitat; material: faeces | place: China | collected 2014 ... | reverse complement strand
CCCTCCCCCGGTTCCCGTAGCTGCGGGCCGCGTTGGCGCGGCGCCCGATGACCATCTGCAGTTCGGCCACCTTGCGACGCTCGGTTTCCAGGCCGTCGGCCATGCCGCGCATACGGCGGTCGAGAGTCGTGATCCACAAGCAAAGGGCGAGCACGGCCACCGCCAGCACACCGAGGCCTACAGCCACCAGGCCGAACGGCGAAGATAGAAACTCGAACACGGGCGCGCCCTTCCCCAGAAGACGAATAGTTGATGACTGGGATGATAAACGACCACGCCCCTATTGTCGATACGAAAATAGGCGATTTACCTGCTGGGATCGGTGCCTTCTCAGGAGGTGAACACGAGATCCCCCGCTACGATCCGGTATGGTTGCGACTCTCCTGCCCGATCGAGAAGCAGATGGCCCTCCTCATCGAGGTCACGCACAACGCCCCTCTGCTCCCCTTCGATATCGCGCACCGTCGCCTCACTGCCAAGTCCTAGGGCCAAGTCCAGCCAACGACGACGGACAGGAGCGAACCCTTCGCGCTCGAAGATGTCCCCCATTTCTTCCAGTTTATCCAGCACCGCACAAGCACATTGAGCCCGATCCGGAACATCTTCCCCCAGCATCCGCAAGCTCGCCGCAACGTCTTTCAGGGAACCCTCGAACTGCTCTTGGAGCAAATTCAGCCCAATTCCGACGTTGATCCACGAAAGCGTCCCGTCCTCGGCTACATCCATTTCGGCGCGAATACCGCAGAGCTTTCTTCGAAACAGCGGACCTTCCTGAGCCACCAGCACATCGTTAGGCCATTTGATGCCTGCCGGATAGCCAAACGCCACAAGGCTTTCAGCGACGGCGACGGCAGCGCCAAGCGTGAACCAGGGTGCTTGCTCGGGCAAAATGTGGGGTCGCACGAGAGCCGTCATCCAAAGACCTTCGCCGGAAGCCGACGACCAAATGCGATCATACCGTCCCCGTCCAGCAGTCTGACGATCGGCCAGCACCACCGTCAGAGACGGCGCTCCAGCTTCGGCAAGACGACGCGCCTCGGTCATGGTGGAGCCCACTTCGTCAAACCCGTGAATTTCCCATAGGCACTGCTGTCTAAGAATGGAAACCACTTTTTCGATTTCAGCCATAGCGCTAAGACCTTACCGACGAGCGCACAGCTTGAGCGCAAGCAACAGCCGCAACAATCTTGCAGCCATCCACCAGCACGAAAGGCGCGCAGCCAACAAGGAACGCAGTGAGCGGATCAAGCCCTGCAACTACCATAAGCTGCGCCCATCCGCATGCATAGGAAATAGCCACGAACACTACACCTGCAACGAGCTCGCAAGCGGCGCTTCGGATAAAAAACAGCGCTCTTCGCGCCAACGAGAGTCGCGCTCGCTCGGCAGATTCGATTGATGAGGAGCCGCTCTTTTTGCAAGGCCAAAGCGGGAGCGCAAAGCGTGCAATAGCGGCGCGGCTACAGCCACACCGAAAAACGAGCCCCACAAAAAACCTCCCGTAGGCCCTGCCAAGATGCCCAAACCACCCCGCATACCGGAGAACACCGGCAACCCCACCGCCCCCAAAATCAGGTAACCGGCCATGGCAGCGATGGCCTCACGAGGCTTAAGCACCGCAACGGCAAAAACGATAGCGAACATCTGAAGAGTGAAGGGGACGGGGCCCAAAGGAACCGTCACCCACGCCGAAACAGCCATGATGGCGATGGTCAATCCCACAAAAGAAACCGATCGAGCATTCGACGTGCTCTTTATAGAGGCCATTGCTGTAGCCACAATCTTCTCCCTTCCCGCGCCGCGACGGCGCCAATCGGTAATATGTTAACGGCGGGACACCCATTCGGGAAACGAACCCTCTTCCCACAGATAGCAGGCGATGGAAGCCGATAGCAAATCGGCGCTTCCTCCGGGACTCAGCCGGTGGGCGAGACAAAAATCGCTTAGAACTTGATAGCTCTTGCGTCCCTGCATCGTAAAAACCGATCCTCGCTCCAGAGTCTGCGCAGCGCGTTGTTGCACCTCGCCAAGGAGAGCATCGTCTCCTCTCCAGAGGATCGTGGTGTCCTCCACTACCGTCATCAACGAAACAAGAGCATGGCGCAGCGCATCGGAAAGGCAGGCTCCCTTGTCGAAGGCATCGCGCAATGCTGGCAAACCCCGCTGGGCCACCGACGGAAGCCCAGCCTCCATCTCGCCCCGGATCCCTGTCGCTCCGTAACGCGCATACAAGCGCTCTCCCGCTGTCGCCGAAGCAACAGCTCCCTCCAGCTCTCGCGCAACCAAACCCGCTGTCGCCTGCCGCGTGAAAGCGAATAGCTCATCGCAGCTCACCCGACCGTGCAACGCGTACAGGCGAGCTGCAAACGCCGAGAGCATTCCCAAAACGAACAAAACGCCCCTTTGGGTATTGACGCCACCCGTAGCTTCCAGAAGCCGGCGCTCCGCTGGCACGCCGCATTCTCGCACTTCACGGAACAGCTCGTCGGGTTTCCCTTCAAAAGCGAGCCCTGTTTCGATAAACTCCAAAAAATAGGGGAGAAGGGATGCCGACCCGCACATGAACGTGAGAATGCTCATATCGTCGTGGCTTCCGGTACTGCCATAGCAAACCAGCCCCGGTTTGTTCGCCGTTGCCACTTCGAGCAACAAACCGTTTACCACAGGCTCTGCCAAAACCCAGCGCACGTCGTCCAATTTCTTCTCCCCCGTGCATTTTCCAATGCTGTTTCTTCCGTCGGCCTACCGTCTCATCCCTGCCATTGGATGTCCGGTCGCCGCGACGCCCTCACGTTCGAGCCCTGCCACAGGCACGAGCGGTCAGGCCCTAAAAGAACATCGTCAGCGCCAAATACAGAATAGACGGGCACAGCAGACAGCCCGTACCCGTGTAGAAGGTGGCCGTCATAGCACCGTAAGGAACAAGGCGCTCGTCAGTAGCGGCAAGGCCCGCAGCCACGCCAGAAGTCGTTCCCATCAAACCGCCGAAGATCATGGCGGACTTCGGATTGTTCAAACCCAATGGCTTCGCAAGCATCGGCGTAGCGATCATGACCACAATGGACTTCAAAACACCGATGGCGATGGAAATTGCCACGACCTCGGAGGATGCTCCCACAGCCGCGCCCGTAACCGGGCCCACAATGAAGGTGACGGCACCAGCGCCGATAGTGGCCATATCAGCCGCACTCGTATATCCAAAGGCGAACGCGAAGATCGCTCCAATAACGAAGGCGAGGATGACGCCAATGAACAGGGCGAGAATACCGGGAAGGCCGGCCTTCTTGATTTCCTCCAAACTCGCGCCGAAGGCCGTCGAGACAATGGAGAAGTCGCGGAGCATACCGCCGCCCATGACCGCCAGACCGCTGAACATGGCGATGTCAGACAGGCCTTTCTCGCCGCCCGTGACCAGACCGCCGACTAATGCCAAGATCAGGCCGAACACAATGGCGATGGCCGAGCCGGCAATACGGCCCTTAGTAGCTTTGCCAAGCGCGTTGGCCAAAGCCATGACGGCGCCCACCACGAGAAACGACATGACCAGTCCGTTTTTGGTCATGATGTTGGTGACCATTTCAACAAGTTCCACGGCAGCCCCCTATTCCTTATTCAGCGGAGGCAGCGGCTCGGAAGGCGCGCCCAGCTTCGAGATGACCGGAATGAGCAAAAGCGGCACGATAGTGCATACAATGCCGCACATAATGGTGAGAAGACCACCACCCATGATGGCCGCAGCGACGTCCTGGCAGGCCGTCATTGCCACCACGATGGGGATGTACATAGCGCTCCAGAACATGATGCCGTCCTGAGCCTTAGTGGAAAGCTTGTTCTCCTTGAGAAGCTTGCTCGAAACCAGGATGAGCGCCAGCATGGCAAAACCCACACCGCCGACATTGGAGCCGACGCCAGTGATCATACCGAGGATGTCCCCCAGCAGCATGCCGCCGAAGAAGCATGCCGAGAGCAAGGCTAATCCGTAGATAACCATGAATTACCCCTTACTTTTAGCGAGGGGGCATCAGCAACATCCCCGCTGATGCCCCCTTCAATTTCTCAATTACTCGATGACAAACATCACAGCGCCGGCATCCACGCGGTCGCCCGGAGCAAACTTAATCTCCTTGACCACGCCGTCACAAGGGCAAGCGATGTTCTGGTTCATCTTCATGGCCTCCATGACGCCGAGCACGTCCTTGGTAGCCACGGTGTCGCCCACAGCGACCTTGACCTCGACCATCTTGCCGGGCACGCGAGACTTAACATCCATTTCTTTCTCCTTTGCTACGAGAGCTGATATCTATGATCCATGGCCCGCACCTCATCTTTGCCCATGAGGCACACGCCAGTGAATCCCTTTGCAAGCACGGTGTTTCCCTCGTCGAAAAGCTCCGCGAGCTTGATGCCCGCACCATCGGGAAGCTCTAGCTCCACATCGATGGCCACGCCGCTTTCCCGAGACAAGGCGCACACCGCGTCGTGGAAGCGCTCGACAGCGTCAAGCGCCCCCAACTTCACCACGAGATCCAGATCGGACTCCTCGTGGCAGTATGGAAGCCCAGTGGCCAGGGCCAGAGCCACCGAGCCGAACACCCCGCAGGGCAGGCCGGCCGCCGATGCCAGCGCCCAAGCCTCGTCCAACACGTCGAAGACCGGCAGATTCGGAACGGCCGTGCATCGCGCATCCGTAATCACCTGGTAGGGATCGCGGATCAGGGACACCGAAGAGAAGGGCACGACGGCTCGCCCCCGCAGACGAACTCCCTTTTGACGATAGGGCGAGGCGAACCCTACCGACAGGCCCGGCGCATCGCCTTCCTGCCGGGACACGATGCCGGGCAAAGCCACACCTTTCACCTCGCCGCGAAGCAACTGCTCCACAGCGTCGGAGGGCCACCATGCCGCATCGCCGAGAACTTCCACCGTTATCGACCGGCGTACGGCTGGAACTATGGCCACCAGATCGTGACGATGAAAGCAATCACGCATGGCTCAACGTCCTTTCATCCAGAGCGGGTCGCTCTTCGCAGTGGCTTGGTACTGCTCTTGAGCCTCCAGCAGGCAGTCGAATAGCTTCGTCTTCTCCTGATCGCCGACGACAGCCACCGACCGCCCGCTCGGCCACGCCTCCACAAGAGCCAGCTCGTTGGTCTCGGCTGCAATGCGCACACCGGGCGCTGGGCGCACGATGCGCCCTTTGATGCGCAGGATCGAGCGGCAGGCCCGCTCCAGCGTCATCTCAGACTGGGCTGTGCAGGCACGCACAACCACTTCCAGCTCCGGCGTTGTACGCTGCCGGGCATAGGTGTGAATGGGCCCATCGGCGTTGAGCACATGACCCGCTCCCCCCATCGGGAAACTGTCACCCGTAGGCAGCCCTCCCGCCACCAAGATCGCCCAGCCTTCCCGCTCGGCATCGGGCACCAAGGTAAGGTCATCGCGCAAAGGCGCTCCGTCCATGACGAGCCATCCGAACTCCTGGCATCCATACAAATCGTGCACGCCAATGCCGCACTCCTCGGCCAGAGGCAGAAGCTCCATATCCAGTGGCGTCCCGGCACACAGCAGATGCACGCCTTCGGGGATCGCCTCCCAAATACCCAGCTTCTTGGCATCTTCCAAGGCGACCCGCAGAAAACTCGACTCCCCCACAACAACCCGGGGTTTCTCGCGGCACAGCGCCACGAGAAACGCATCCCGGGACGAATGGGGCAAAAATATCGGCTCCACCGAGGCCCCTTCGAAGGCGCCTCGGGAGAACACGTTGCCCAAAGGGGCATAGCACAGCAGCACGCGATCGCCAGGACAAGCCCCGGCTCGCCGCAGAGCCCTCGCACCCGCAGCCGCTCGCTCGGGCAGCTCCGGCCATGTCACGCCCACGATATTCTGGAAAGCGGTGCTTCCCGTGGTGAACGTCGTGTACGCGAAGTTCAAAGGCGTATGAATCTCCTCGATGACATGAGCGCTCGTGGGGCCCGCCACATCCTTATCGGCCAAGGTGCGACGGGGCATCGCGTCAAGTGAAGGAGCTGTAGAAAACTCCTCAGTTAGACGCGCCAACTCCTCGAGAACCTGCTGCTGCGCCGTACCCACTGTGAACCCCCTAGAGGTATTTCCCTGCCACGGCGGAGAACTCCTCCTCCATGCGGTCGATAACCTTGCGGCGCATCATGCGGCCGCCACGCTCCTCGCCGAGCGTTCCGTGGCCCATAGGCCCGGTGGCATCGCCGTCGCCGGCCAGCTTAGCGGCCTCGACCTCCCCGATATGGCGGATCACCGTCGGGCGCATGTCCTCGACGTTCTCGATGAGCTCGTCCACGCCGCCCAAGTGGTAGAAGAACTGCGGGCCGGCCGCGAAGACCGGATTCTCCTTGGACAGTTCCTCCAAGCGCTCTATGTCCATCTTCGTGATGCGGGAGATAGAGGTGATGGGCATGACGTGGATCATAGTGCCGAATTCGGGCGACAGCGACAGGATGTGGTCGGCCTGCAAGCCGTGGCAGAGGAAGGCGCCGGAGATGGCGCGGCCGATGACAAGCGCGATCACGGAATGCCCGCTTTTACGCGCCTCGGCCAAGGCCAGCTGGTAGGAGCCGGTGGCCTTGTTCATGCCGAAAATCTCCTCGATCTTGCCGGGGCCGTTGCCGGGGGTGTCTACGATAAGCACGAGCGGACGCTTCTCCCCCACCGGCTTGTCGGCATCCTGCTTGATGGTGGTGTAAACCACCTTCGCCATCTTATAGGCCTCCTCAAGACCGATGACACCGAAATAGACCACGGGGAACTTGTCGTTGAACGCCTGGGCGTCATTGGCGATGACCACGACATCGCGGCCGTCTATCGTCGCCTCTCCCACCACAGCGCCGGGGCCCACATCGTCGGGAAACGTAACGTCGCCCACCTGGTTCTCGCGGAAGCTGCCCGGGTCGACCACCATATCAATGGCATCGCGGCCGCGTCCGATCATTACCTCAACAGTCATAGATGGTGCCTCCTTATCGACGCTTCGCCACGGCGAGGAACTCCGCTGTGGTCATTTCCGGAATCTGTTCGACGTCCTCGTTGCCGAAGTAGGCCCACACGTCGCGAGCATCCTTTGGAGCCATCTCTACCGAGAGCTCCGCCAAAGCCAGCTGCTCGTCCACCAGCTCCTCGCTGCCGATGCGACGGTTCTTCACGATCTCCTCGTAGGGCTCGTCCATGATGGCGGCTAAGGTTTCGTGGAAAGCGCCCAGGGTATCCTCCACAAGGTAGTTCGCGTCGCGCATGATGTACTTGTGCTTGCCGCCCGTGGTGCGATACACCAACGACCGATCGGCAGAGTCGAACTCGTCCTTGCCCATCTCCTGCTCGATAACCTCCGGACCGGTCAGGCCCAGACGGCCCAAATCGCTCATGACGATGACATCGGTGGCAGCCGCTACGAAGCCCATGCCGCCGAAGCAGCCCACCTTCGAGCCAATGAGAGAAATGACGGGGAACTTGCCCTTCGTCTCCTGTATCTGATCCATCACCTCGGCGTGGGCCAGAAGGCCGGCGTTGGCCTCATGCAGGCGCACGCCACCGGTCTCGAAGGAGATGACCACCGCCGGCAGACGCTCTGCCAGCTCGTCAGGGTACTCCTCCTTGATGCGCTCGTACATCTGACGGGCGAGCACGAAGGCCCCCACCATCTTGGCACCGTGCACCTCACCGACGGCCCCGCCAATAAACTTCCCTTCCTGGGAGATAACGAACACTGGGTGCTTGCCGATAAGGCCGACGCCAGTCACGCAGCCGTCATCCCATTCCACCGCCTCGCCGAGTACGGGCAGATGGGGGCTGCTCATGCGGTCGGCCGGACCAGCCAGCTCGGTAAACGTGCCCTCATCTACGACACCATGCGCGCGCTCTCGCGCGGACGCACTGTAGAAGCTCTTCTCCTCCAAGGTCTTCCAGTCGCTCATTTATTCCGCCTCCTTCCTCGCCTCATCAATGGCCTGACGCAGGCGCATGGACACCACGACCGGAGTCGCGTTGTTGTCGTTGATTTCGATCGCCACATCGGATACGCCGCTCTCCTTGACGAAACGCTCGAGCACGCGCTCCCATACCTCGTCGAAGCCAACCACCGGAGTGCACACCTTGACCTGAACGTCGCCGGCCAAATTGCGCTGCTCAAGCATGACCTCCATGTCGCCGGAGCCCGTCACGCCTCGGTGAAACCAGCCCACGGGAAGCGGGCGCGGATCGTCGGGCGTGAACGTGAAATTGAGCTCTCTCAATGCCATCGGATAAACCTCCTTGCTGTTTTTTGGATCTTCTGGCTTGTCTTACCAATTGCGGAACTTCGCCGGCGGGTTGTACAAACCGCCCGACCACTTCACAAGATCCTTCACGGATTTGGCCGCTAGCATGTCGCGGGTAGCGCGGCGTACGTCGATTCCCAAATCAGCCGGCGTCTTAAAGATGCCGCGCTCACGCAGCGCCGCTGTCTCAGCCGGATCTTCGGCCATGCCCACTTCGGTGAAACCGGCCACGGCACGGATGGCAGCCATGCGGTCGGCCATGGAAGTGCACTTGTGCAGGTAGGCAATGCCCTCTTCAGTGACCACGTGGGTCAGATCATCGGAGTAGATCATCACAGGAGGAAGATCGAGACCGGCGTTTTCCGCCAGGGCCACGGCGTCCAACTTGTCCACGAAACCGGGAGCCATCTTCTCTCGGAACGTCTCCTGAAGTTGCACGACGAGCCGCTTGCCGCGGGGAAGATCGCCAACCAGCTCGTCGTGCATGCCGTACTCCTCGCCGCACTTCATCCAGCCCGGCGTGGCGTGGCGACGGCCCTTGGCATCGCAGCCCATGTTCGGGGCGCCGCCAAAACCGGCGATACGGGTCGCCGTGGCCGTCGAGGAATTGCCGTACTTGTCTATCTGCAGCGTGCCGCCGATGAACATATCCAGGGCGTAATGGCCCGCCGTCTGAGCATAGTCGCGGTTCGAACGCATGGTGCCGTCGGGGCCGATGAAGAACACATCGGGGCGCGCCTGCACGTAGTCGGCCATGCCCGCCTCGCCGCCGAAGCAATACATGGTCTTCACCCAGCCCGACTCGATGGCCGGAATAAGGGTGGGATGAGGGTTGGTCACGAAGTAGGAGCAGATCTTGCCCTTGAGCCCCAGCTCCTCGCCGTAGGTGGGCAGAAGCAGCTCAATGGCAGCGGTGTCGAAGCCGATGCCATGATTCAGCCGCTGAATACCGTACTCGGCATAAATGCCCTTGATGACCATCATGGCCCTCAGCACCTGAGAGTCGGTGATAAGCGCCGGATCGCGCGTGAACAAAGGCTCGATGTAGAAGGGCCGCGGCGCCTGGATGACGAAGTCGACCCAGTCGCCAGGAATATCGACACGGGGAACTTCGTCCACGATCTCGTTCACCTGCACAACCACGACGCCCTGACGAAACTTCACGGCCTCGGCGATGACCGGCGTATCCTCTGTGTTGAATCCGGTGTAAATGTTGCCGTCACGGTCGGCCGAAACACCCACGCACAGCGCGACGCGCGGGGTGAGGTCGAGGAAGTAGCGGCCATACAACTCCAGATACGTATGAATAGCACCCAGCTCAATCTTGCCGTCGCGAACGTACTCAGCCAAGCGTCCCGCCTGAGGGCCCGAGAACGAGAAGTCCACCTTCTTGGCAATGCCCTTGTCGAAAATATCCAGATGGGCTGGAATAGAGAGCACCGACTGGACCATATGCAAGTCGTGCACCTTCTCAATATCCACTTCGCAAAGGCACTGCGCCAAAAAGTCGGCCTGCTTTTGGTTATCGCCCTCGATGTTCACCTTGTCCCCAGGGCGAATCACCGCCTCCAGAAGCTTTACCGTATCACCGGCCTCGACCACCTTTCCGTCCATCACGTAAGGACGGGCAGCCTCGAGACGCTCGCGGTAATCACGCTCAAGTGTGTTCCACGTCTTCGATTCCGTCATTGATTCTCCTTTCCTAACGCCTACTTGTCTTACTTTTCGATACTGTCCAGATCGGGCAGATGCATAACGCCCAAGCCAACGCGTTCGTGGCAAGAGAACACATGCAGCGAAGACTCGCCGTAAAAGGCCACGGCCACCCAGCCCCGGTTTCGCACGATGGCAATAGTCATGGCCAGGCTCGCCGATGACGCCGTATTCACGAGCACACCGCGCTTGGCCTCCTCCGTCGCGTGCATAAGAGCATGGATGGAGCGCGCCTCCTTTTCCACGAGCCCCGAGTTCAGCGCCGCACCGATGACGGCGCGAGCGGCCTTCGTTTGGAAGTCGGTGTCGCTCGTGCCGCCAACTTCAGTGGCCACAGCCACGATGCCTTCGCGAAGGAACTGACGCTTGAGCGCGTCCTCCTCGGTCTTCGACTGGGCCATGGCCAGCTGCAAAGCGCGCCGACCCAACCCCTGAGGGCCGATACCCTTGATTTGAAGTCGTTCGTAGTCGATAGAATCCATACAACCACACCGCCTTCTTACGGCGCCCCTTCCGCCCGGAGGGGGCGCCGTCATTCGAATGGTCCGTTACAAGAAACGCGCAGAATTAGAGGACGAGTCCGATAGTGGCCACAAAAACGCCAGCCGCAATGGCCGACACGATGACGCCGGAGATATTGCAGCCCATGGCAATGGGAATAACGATGGCGAAGGGGTTCTCCTCTTCCACCGCATGCTGAGCGAGCTTGGTGGTGGTGGGCATGCAGGAGATACCGGCGATACCCACGGCCGGATTGAAGGATTTGCCGGTCTTCTTGCCGACGAAGTACATGAGCCAGCCGCCGGCGATGCCGCCCACAGCCGAGATGGCCAGGGCCAGAATGCCCAGGATGAGGATGATGCCCACCGTGGGATTCAAGATGGTGCTCGCCTCGCACAGGCAGCCGAGCACGAGGCCCAAAAACAGAGAGGAGAAGCTGGTGATGCCACCCTCGAGCAACTCCTGATAGGGCAGAATCTTTGCCTCCTTCACGGCCATGCCGAGGAAGAACGACAGCATGAGCGGAGCGGCCACGGGCAAAAGCAGGCAGAGCAGCAGGCAGACAACGACGATGAAGATGAACTTCGCCTTCTGGGAAACCTGGGGCATATCGAACTCGATGTCGATGCCGCGATACTTCTTGGGCACGAGGGCCTTGATGATGTAGGGGTAGCCTGCGTAGGTGAGTGACAGGTACAGGTAAGCAATGATGGACACCGACACGAACAGCTCCGGCTTCATCATAAGGGTGCCGAACAGCACCATAGGACCGTCGGCGCCGCCGATGATGGCCACGGAGGCGGCACTGGCGGGGTCGAGGCCGAAGAAGTCAACGCCAAGAGCCAGGGTAACGAAGGTACCCATTTCGGCGAAGATGGCAATGATGATGCACGTCCACGGGCGGGACAGCAAGAAGCTGATCTCGCTGCGAGCGCCAATGCCCATGAACACAAGGCAGGCGATGAGGTTGTTGGAGAACATGAAGTTGTAGATCGGCTGCAGGAAATTCACCTGAATGGCCGTCATAAGGCTATCGGTATCACTGACGAGCGGGTCGATGATCAAGGTACCGGTGGTATCGCCGGCGAGGAACAGCACGCCGCAGTTCACGGCGATCATGCCGAGGCCCATGGGGACCATGATCAGCGGCTCGAGCTTGCCTTTGAAGCCGAAATACGCGAGCACAAAACCTAAGATTGTCAAGCCGACGCGGACGACACCCAAAATGGGGTCTTCCACGAACAAGGTGGCAATACCGGGAAACACTTGAGCTAAAATATCCATTTTAGTTCGTTTTCCTTTCGGGAATAGAGGAGCGGGCGTCGATGCGCCCCGGGCAAATCAGATACTCGGGTTAATCGGAATCTTTGGATTTGCTGCGGCTCATCAGCTTGTTGATGACCACGATGACAGCGATAACCAAAAGCGAGATTGCCGCCGTCAGCGCATACGTGAGAAGCGCGTACAAGTTGACATCCATCCTCGTCTCACCTCCTTAAGGCAATAAAAAAGCAGAGCATCCGGCTTTCGCTCAAATACTCTGCTTCTCATAACCTTATGATGCGACATCCGAAGATGCTCTGCATATTTGAGACCTCGCTTGACTGTACTTCGTCAACGCGAAATCTAAGTTGTTGATGTCATCATACGGACTTGACGATGAAACGTCAACACCAAATCTTCAATTTTTTTGACTATGTTTTAAGAGCAGGTCAATCGGTTGATTCGCGAGTTGATCCGTACACCTTCACTTTTTCTCAAAACTCAGCTGGA
>ERZ836441.2986-NODE-2986-length-12282-cov-3.200294_pt1 | contig 12282 bp, 8 predicted proteins | sample MGYA00519686_ERZ836441 | MGnify/ENA primary metagenome ERZ836441 (study PRJEB31850, sample SAMEA3708800) | human gut metagenome | biome: human gut; feature: human-associated habitat; material: faeces | place: China | collected 2014 ... | reverse complement strand
ATGAAAATACAACCGCACAGACAGAAGTTACAAAGGAAAGAAATTATCTGATTCTGGATCTGGAGCAGTGCTCCGCAGGTTTTTGTACCTGTGATCAGAAAGAGACAAAGCTGATTCATAACTGGGATACCACACAGACAGATTTATGGGATCTTTGTATCGAAAATTTACAGAAACTGGCAGGTGGAACCGAAAGAGAACAGATTGTTTCTGAACTGGAGTCACAGCGTTCCAGGGCAGACAATATCATGCGTAATTATTTTCTTTCTGACCGCACAGTAAATAAGACATTATATCAGTTTCCCGAAAGTAAGATTACCTGTGCTGCATTCGAAAACGCAATGCAGCCGGTAAAAGAAATGCTGAAAAACCTTATGAACCGGATCAAAGCACAGATTGATGAAGCGACATTGGCAGACACAGGAATTGTTGTTCTGGGACAGGCACAGAATCTGTTCTGGGTAATGTATGAGATCAGAAATTTCTTTTCCGCGGACTCCATGCTTCCGGATGAACGTTTCCTGAATGAAGGATTGGACGTTTCCTATGCAGAGATTGTAGAAAGCGGCATGAACTTAGAAAAAGACAAACACGCTGCACACCATACCTATAAGCTGGTTGTTTTTGATCCGGATAGCCAGTCAGAATCATTTTTACTTTTAGCAGAAAAAGGTCAGGGCGTGCAGAAAGTGTCTTATCTGGAACCCGTTTTGTTCCGTCCAAAGAGTTCCATCGTGCTTCGTATCGACGATGAGAAAAAGGAATACACACTTCCGGATACATGGTTGACGGAGCCGTTGGAATTATTGGATCTGGGACTGGAAAAACAGGAGGGAACAGATACCTTGCTTGTTCGCAGACATACCGCTTCAGATGCAGACGAGATGACACACTCTATTCGTTTAGAATAGTAGCTGATCGGACAAAACAGAGAACAGGAAGGTGAGAGACAGATGAATGTACAGAAACGTGAATTATTAAAACGTCAGTTAGAGCGACAGGCAAAGCTGTTTGCGTTGGAAGATGATACAGAAGAAACGGTTGTATCTATTCTGGCAACTTGTTCCGCATTATTACGGGAAGCGGAAAATGCTTTGACCGAGGAGATGACAGCAGAGACATTCGACAATATTTATCCCGGATACATTGGAATTTCAAAGAGAATGAATGCTTTTTATGTCACAAACAAAAGTATGTTTGACAAGAAAGAAACAGAAATGGTGGCGGGTATTCACGCTGCATTTGAGGAAGATATGCAGAAGATGATTCGTAACGTGGAAAACGCAAAAGATTCTTATGCTGAATTGTCTGCTTATCAGACAGAATTAAAGAGAATTCAGGATGCACTTCGTGAGGATGGATATGTCAACGTTGAAAGTTTTTCCAATAAGCTGGAAGCAATGAATCAGCAGTCAGAACAGTTAATGAAAGACTATGACCGTTTCCTGAAAAATGTCAGTCAGGATGTGGCAGAGCTGCAAAATAAAATCGAAACCAGAAGAAAGGCAGGGAGTGTATAAAGCTATGAAGATTCAGTTGCATGCGAAACGAGATGGAATAACAAAACTGGGACCTGGCACACGTTTTGTCGTGTGGACGCAGGGATGCCCCCGCAGCTGTCCGGGATGTATGACAGCGGCAAGTCAGCAGATGAATGGTGGTTTTTCCGCAGATACGAAACAGCTGGCAGAGGAGATTTTACAGTCCGGCAGACATGGACTGACAATCAGCGGAGGAGAGCCGTTTTTACAGGCGAAAGCACTGGCAGACTTAATTCAGGAAGTTCGAAAGAAAACAGATCTGGGCGTGATGATCTACACCGGATTTACCCTTGAAGAACTTCAGGAGGCAGATAACCCGGATTACAACTTGTTACTGGAACAATGTGACCTGCTGGTGGATGGTCCGTACATAGATGAATTAAACGATTCCAAAAACCTCAGAGGATCATCCAATCAGCGTGCCATTCCACTGACAGACCGATATGCAGAATACGCAAAACAGATTGGAACAAAGCCCGCAGAAATAGAAATGTTTTACGAGGAGGAAAAAATCAGAATCGTCGGAGTACCACCCAAAAATATGTTTAAAAAAGTAAAACAGATCGGATTTTAACCAGAGTACCACTCATTAGAAAAGGAGACAGAAATATGAGTTATTACGAGACAGCAGAACAGCGACAGATCAGAGAGCAGAGAAATAGAATTGAGAGGCTGACAGCAGAATTGAATGGCACAAGCGCACAGCGTGATGCATTGAGAAGAGAAAGAGAGAATGTGTTACGCCGTGTACAGAGAGAAAACGAACGTCTGTCACGTCAGATTCGTCAGCAGCAGGCAGCCGACAGAAAAGTGAGTCAGATGAGTGCGGCAGTACAGCGTCTGGATGCACAGGTAAAAGAACGCGAGCGTTTACAGAATAACAAAATTGAGGCAATGCAGCGCCAGCACAGACAGCAGGTTCAGCGCCTGGAGACAGAACATCAGGAAGCGCAGCAGGAGCTTCAGGCAGAGATTGGCCGCAATCGTCGTGAAATGAGAAGAAGCATCTCACTGCTTCGTGAAGAAACAGATCAGAAAATCCGTGAACAGAAAGAAGAAGCTTCCCGTGCACTGGCTCAGGTAAGCAGCAAACTGGAAGGTCAGATCAATGAGGTAAACAGAACCGTCAATACACTTGCTCAGCAGATCGCAGAGCGTGAGCAGGGAGACCGTGAACTGGCAGTATACTGGGCACAGGAAGCGGCACGCATGGTAACACAGATTCGTGAGACCTTTCAGCCTCAGTTGTTAGATGACCGCAAGATCGGACTTCTGGATCGCAAGATCCGTCAGGCAGGCGATGATGTAAAAGGCGGTCAATATCAGTCAGCAATTACCGCAGGACGCGAAGCCTTTTACGGTGCAATGGATATGAAAGAGGAGCTTGCACTGGCCGCATTGGAGTGGAACTATCAATACAACAGTGTCCGTACGAGAGAGAGACAGCTTTTGGAAGCATTGGAGGAGGCAGAACAGAGAGTCTATGAGATTGATACAGAAGAGGGTACTTACCAGTACAACAACGGCATTGATTATTGGACGTTTGGACAGTTGACTATTTTGCGTAATCAGATTGCGACTGTCCGTGCTTCCTTAGAACATGCGGAGGAAATGAAACTGCCACAGCTTCAGGAGGCAGAGGAAGAACTTCATTCTTTGCAGGAACAGTTGTTGTTGCTTGAAAACGCAGCACACATCAATGTTGCGATGTCGGTAAGCCGTTATGAAACAGCTTCCAAGATAGGTGCTATTTTGGACGATAACTACGAGATGATGGATGCGGATGGTGAATTTTTTGCCAGAGAAGACCGCGAAGAATATCATGCACTCTTTCAGAATCCGGTCACCCGTGATCAGGTGGCAGTTGTGATCACACCGATTCCGGACGAGGGTGGCGTAGTGACGAATCACATTGAACTCATTGTTGGAAATGCCGACAACAATCCGGTGACAAGAGACCGCATTGCTCAGGAGGTCGCAGAAAAGCTCAGAAGCGCCGGTCTGGAGGGATGCTCTTTCTCCGCATGCTCCGGTCGTTATGGAGATCGTACACCACAGGAAGTAGCAAGAGTGAGTGATATGACAGCTGTTGAGCGTGGCGATGAGAAAGTGAGAGCGACGAAACCGGTGGGAGCAGTACAGACAGACGCTGTGACATCACGTGTAAGACGTACACAGAAAACACCTGTAACTTCTGCCAAGTAAGCGAAACAATATACGGATGAGAAGGATCGATAGAGAAGGAGAATTGGACAATGGCAAATACGAGTTATTTTTCGGCTGAAAATTCATGGAAACGTCTGTTTTTTATTACTGGCAAGACGGCAGACGAGTTTTATATGGACAGCGGCATAAAAATGAACATTGAGCAGGCAATCTGGCAGGAACTCAAAAGAAACGGATATGAACGTATTGTATTTTTTGATAATGATCAGAAGTTATATTGTTATGATGATGAATCCTTTAAATTATTAACCAAGACGACGAAGGAAGACAGTCCAGGCAAAGCAAATGCAGGTGTTTCGGCAGAACCGCGCCTCCAAAAAGGATTAAGACGTGGACGGAATGCACATCGTATGGGGAGTGCTGCAGCAGATACCACACCACCGTCCGATATGCCACAGGAAGGTGCTGTACAGCAGGAGCCGGAGGATACAGCAGTTGAAAACCAGAGCTGGAAAGTCGGTGCACATTCCGGAGTGTTGGTAAAAAACGCCGATGGAGGACCATTACATCTTGGAATGACAGATAACACCTTTGTGAAACGTCAGATGGATGCTTACATGTATAATGCGGCAATCAAAACCGCAGTTGTGATCAACGATCCGACCACATTTTTGCAGGAGTTTGGTTCCGATCCGCTTCATTCTCTTACTGCGGGCTATGAGCGTCTTGGAAGTGAAAATCAGAATATCATGGTATTCATTTACACAGACAAAGATCTGGCCAACATCTATGAAGTGAGAGAAATCAACGCAGAAAACAAAGACGCGAATATCATCAATATTCCCGGCCCGAATGCCATCGAACTGAAAAATATGCTTATGTATATGAAGATGAATTACGGATTGAAGCTTCGCCTCAGTGAACTGACCGAAGTCGCCGTGGCACTTCATCAGGCATTGCAGTTAAGTGAGCAGCCGGTTCGTATCAAGGAACTGTACACAAGACTCCTTGGATTTGAAAAGAAAAAACTACTGGATAAAGATAATTGCTATGAATTGCTTGACATGAAAAAACCGGAATCTGCAAAAGAACAGCTTAACAATCTGATCGGTATGGCAATGGTCAAAAAAACACTGGCATCCTATGAAACAAAAGACCGTTCACCGTTGGCTGCACTTCCATATCTGACGGCATCCAGATTGCAGCCGGACCTGGATAATCCAAATGAGAAAAAAGAGATGCTGCATATTGTGCTCACAGGCCCTCCGGGAGTTGGCAAGACCACAGTAGCGAAATTAGTGTCCCAGTTATTCTTTGAAATGGGATACCTGGAAAGTGGACATGTAGTGGAAGCAGATCGTTCGACACTTGTTGGAAGTTATGTCGGACAAACTGCACTTCTGGTAAGACAGAAAGTGGAAGAAGCGATGGGCGGTGTGCTTTTTATAGATGAGGTCTATGCCCTCAAACGTAAGGATCATAGCGCAGCTGATTTCGGTCAGGAAGCAATCGATACCCTTTGCAAATTAATGGACGAGTACAAAGGCAAATTTGTTGTTGTGGCAGCGGGATACCCAGAAGAGACAGCGGTCTTTATCAAATCGAATCCGGGACTTGCAAGCCGTTTTAAATTGAAAATGAACATCGAGCCATACGCACCTTCTGAAATGTGCGAAATCCTGAAATTTCATGCGAAGAAACAGCACTTCCGTTTTTCAGAGGAGCTGGAGAACCTGCTTCCGGATTTCTGTGAAAACTGGGTAGAAACAGCCGATCCGGAAGAGTGGGGAAATGCAAGGGAAGCTGTAAACCTCATCAATGATATGGGCCGGGCATACAGTAACGATGCAGCGAAAGAAACCATCCGTGAAAATGATATTGAATACGGCATCCTTGATATCAGACATATTCCAAAAGAGTTCGAGAAACATTTACAGCCTATTTCTGAATCACGTAAAAAAGTGTTAGAAAACCTTCAGAATATGGTGGGACTTGCTAATGTAAAGGAAATGGTGAATACCATTCGTAACCGAATGCTCAGCGGACGACAGAGTGATCCGGGACATTACATTTTTATTGGTAATCCCGGCACAGGAAAGACAACCGTAGCCCGTTATTTTGGTCAGATTATGAGAAACCTTGGGATGTTAAAACGAGGTCATGTGGTGGAATACACAGCTACAGATTTGATGAACGAGGTATTTAACAGAGAAAACAATGGTAATTTTGTCGAAGTTGCGAAAAAAGCATTGGACGGCATTCTGTTTATTGATGAAGCATATCTGTTAGAGCAGGATAAAACAGGGCGTGGAGAAAGTATTTTAGGCGCTTTGCTTTCTTATATGGAAAACAATCACGACAGACTCTGTGTTATTGTTGCTGGTTATGAGGATGAAATGAATGATCTGATCGAACATAATCCGGGCTATAAGGACCGGTTCAAACAGACCATTCGCTTTGACAATTATACAGGAGAAGAATTGACAGAAATCCTGATGGGAATGCTGAAGGCGAAAGGAATCACAGCAAATGCAGAATACAGAGAATATGCACTTCGCGCTTTGACCAGATATGTCAAGCTTCACGGAAAAGAAAAAGATTTTGGAAACGCACGTTTTATTCGTAATACCTTCCTTCCGGCCAGCTTAGACGCTCAGATGAATCGTCTGATCAGCGTGCATGGCGAAGACTATGTGCGGGAACATGCAAAAGAATGTGAACTGACCGGTGCAGATATTCCGGCAGATATGGTTCGCTATACAAGAACACCTCTGAAAAAGGAAGATACAAGATCTGCCATGGAAGAAATTGAAAGCATGGTTGGTTTTTCCGAAGTCAAAGAAAAATTGAAAAACTTACTGGAATTGAGAGAAAACGCAGAAAAGTCCGGGCGTGAAGATTTACTGGATGATCTGAATCTGCACATGGTCTTACGTGGAAATCCCGGTGTCGGAAAAACAACGGTCGCTAAGCTCATCGGAAAAGCATATAAGGAAGCAGGATTTTTACCGCGCGGACATGTGGTCAAAGTCACAAGAGCCGAGCTTGTCGCAGGATATGTTGGGCAGACTGCCATCAAGACGCGCAAGGTCATTGAACGTGCAATGGGAGGGGTGCTTTTCATTGACGAGGCATACATGCTCAAACGCAGCGAAAATTCCGGAAATGACTTTGGACAGGAAGCAATCGATACGATTCTGGAGCAGATGACGGATCACCTGGGTGAATTTGCCATCGTTGCAGCCGGATACCCTGCCGAAATGAATACATTTCTTGACAGTAATCCGGGTTTTTATTCACGGTTTGGTGAAAATTATCTGATTCCGGATTATACTGCGGAAGAATTGTTACAGATATTTGAAAGCATGTGTCAGAACAAGAGATTTTATTTAGAAGACGACATGAAGGAACAGGTTAAAAAGATTTTCACAAATATGATCGCGGCCGATCTGCCACATTTTGCTAACGCCCGTGAAGCAGAAAACCTTGAGAAAAGCATGCGTATGACTTGGGTGGAGAATCCGGTAAACCGCGTAGATGAGGCTACCGGTGAAACCCGCAGCTATTACACACCGGAGCATATTCCGGAACAGTATAGGGAGTATCTGGAAGATGCTTTCGTGGAAGTTACAGAAGAAAAAGAAGCATTTCAGATTTCAGGTGATACCTTAGGTCTTCCGAAAGAGAACTTTAAGTACGAGGAAGAATATATGGATCAGACCAAAAGCGTTGTGTTCATCCGTACGAAAAGAGGACGCTCTGTATCAAATGGCAGCGGTTCCATTATCACAACAGACGGTTATATCCTGACCTGTAACCACGTCATTGATAAAGCAAAAGAAATTCAGGTACGGGTAAGAGCTGCACAGGATGGTGAAGCAGCCGTATGGAAAAAGGCAGAAGTATGCTGGTCAGATGTAAAACTGGATGCAGCTATTTTAAAAATTCCGACAGACGAAGAATATTCTTCTCTGCCGCTAAGAGCAGCTGATACTAAGACACTTCCGGGTGAACCGATCTATCTTTGGGGATATCCTTTTGGGATCCGCTTAAGCGACGATCCGGATAAACTGGAGATAAGCTTGTTTCAGGGAGCTGTATCTTCCGTTCAGACGAAAGGCGGTCTGAGCCGCATCAATGCCAATATGGAGGCAAAGCGTGGATGCTCCGGGGCTCCGGTATTTTCGAAGAAAGACGGAACAATCATTGGAATTCTTTGTGGCAGCCAGACTGAGGGAGACAGCAAGCTGGTTGAAGAAATTAACTATGTGCTCCCAGTGAAATATATTTTAGAAAACGTAGTCATTTAAAACCAAAACCGTTTGAGGAGGTTTCAGATTATGAGTAAACAGGAACATTGTCCGGTTTGTGGCAAAGCAAAAGAAACAAATACATATAGTTGCGGAGGATGTGGATTCCCGCTTGCTTTTGTAACAAAGTTCTCTGATAAAGAAAGTTACGATCTGTGGTCCGAACAGGTCAAAGAGGAAAAACAGAAATTGACCAATAAAAAACGCAAAAACCTTGCTGCCCGCTTCTGGGCAGCGGGCGGATGCACCGCATATCTTCAGGAGCAGCTGTATCTGATACATAGCAATGGAGATTTTCAGAAAGAGGAGGGTGTACAAGGATTCTCAGCCAGCGAGCGAAACTACGCAGTACTTTATACAGACGGTTCTGTAAAAATGTTTGGAGGGGACAATGGTTACGGTCAGAAAGATACCGATAGCTGGAAAGATATAACATCTGTTCTGGCAGCTCCAAACTGTACCTATGCCATTACAGTTTCCGGTGAAGTTGTAGCGGTAGGTTCTGCCCGACAGGATGTTCTGACATGGAAAAATATGAAACAGCTTTTTGCAGGAAAACACAGCATTGTCGGCTTAGATACAGAGGGATTAGTAAGAGCCAGCGGTTGTGGACAAGAAGTGCAGGAACAGCTTCGCAAATGGTCGAAGATCACAGATATTGCTGTTTCTGGAGATTGCATTGCAGGTGTGAAAGAGGATGGCAGCGTTTGTTTCTGTGGAAAGGAAAATACCAGACGTGAGGTAGAAAACTGGAAGGATATTTTGGTACTTACCGCAGATAATGCATTCTTCTATGGATTAACAGCAGACGGTGAGATAAAAGTAGCAGGATCGTGTGCAGCGTTTCTTGATCGCGGGAGATCACAGGTTTCACAGTGGTCAGAACAGAGTCAGATCCTTGCACTGGCAGGCAGTCCTTCCGGCAGCATAGCGGCCCTTACAGAAACTGGTGATTTGCTTGTGGCAGGAAGTTTTAAAGGAGATATTGATAAGATCCAAGAGTGCTGGAAGGAGCATATTAAGCCCGTTATTTTGGAAGCTAGCTAGAGCAATGAATGAGAGACAAAAATATATCAGAAAGGAGGCTAATGCTATGAAACAGATAGACACACAAAAACTTGCCGCAAAGATCAAAACAGAATATGGCATTTCAGAACAGGCAGCATTTGAGAAAGCGGCACAGATACAGCTGGATTGCCCGGAGCAATTGGTGCAAAACGTTTATGAGTGGGTGGAAGAACGTCCGTTGACAGACATTTTCGTAGATGGTTACTCACTGCCGATGATTCTTTACATCTGGGGCAATCGTGACTTTCTCCGTGCCTTTCGCTTAATGCAAATGGTAGCAAACGGTGAAACAAAGCAGGCAGAGCCCGCAATCTGGGAAATGCGGAGGTAGCCAGCCATGAACAGCAATAACAGTGGATTTGGATACCATCCGACGCAATATGCAAGGTTAAATAACGGCCAGCTCTATGCTATGTTCCGGGAATCTATTTACAGCCGATTAGAGGACTCTGAAAAACTGGATTTATTACAGGAGACGGTAAACCGCGATGCTCTGGAAAAAGGCATGGTTGGCGCACCGCAGGTACAGTTTGCAGATCTTCCGGCAACAGAAAGCGGCAACGCGGCAAATGGCTATATTACGGTAAATCGCGATATGGCAACACGCGGGATTCAAACATTGGAATATAACGGTCAGACTTTTTATCATCAGATGGACGACTATAATGTTCAGGCTCTTAACACCGTGTTACATGAGGACGAGCATTGCTTTCAGGAACAGATCATTAACGGTACGATTATCATACCGGATACGGATCTGGCAAAAGAGTACATGGCAAATGATTTTACATACAGCGCGGTTCTAAAAGACGGAACATACCAGCTTGGTTCTCAATATGTGTTGGGCGTCACGCCATCCGGTTATTATTTTTACTATTTCGAGCCGACGGAGCGAGACGCATATCTGAATTCGGAAAACAAGACAGCGGCCATCCTAGGTCAGATTACCTCAAAATTTGGCATAGAAAACTCTTTTTCGACATATGAAAAATCTGTGCAGATGAATGGATATCAGGCGCGGGAACGGGAAGCAATAGAACTGTTTCAAAATCCAAATTTTGTAAAAGATGTCAGCCAGATTTTGCAGAATGAATACTTTAAAACGAACGTCCCTGCGGATGCGCGCACCGAGGAAGCAATGAAATCAGAGATGATTAAAAGTTATCGTACCATGCAATTACAAAATGCAGATTACAACAAAGTGGAAGCAGACAAAATAGAATCAGCGAATGTAGATACAAAGGAGGAAACAAAAGTGGGATTTGATCCAAAACCGGTAACACTGGATGAATACAATCAGGGTCTTAGAGATTCGGTAAATGCATATTATCAGCATGCACTGAATGATCCGACCATGTCACAGGAAGATGCAATTACGTCTACGGCACAGATGAGTGAAAATTATCTGAATTCTGTGGAGGCATTTCAGGCGTCACAGGGAACAGCAGCGACATCGGTGGAAAGTAATGAGGTTACCGAAACGGTGAGTGAAAGCGAGTCATCCGTTGGAACAAGTAATCTGCAGGAAGGCGGTATCACCGATGATTCCGCAGCTGCTCATGCCGGTGGCACGGGAATGTCAAACGAAGGCGAATCTGTAGATGATGGTATCGATGGCGGCGAAGGAGCCGATGATGGACTTGATCTGTAAGGATAAGGAGGTATCAAACAATTATGGCATATGATTTTGTAGGGAAAAAAATTGCAACTTCCATGAACGGAGCGAAAAATAGCAGAGTATACACGCAGACACTTTTAGGTCAGACGATTGATGAAAATCCGGTACCGGAATGGACGGCAGATCCTGCCAACGATCCATTTGTGACATTTCAGAATCCAAAAAATGGGAAAGTATGGGGATTTAGTAAGAGACAGCTGGCATACGGTTTACTGGTGGTCGGTGCACCCGGAAGTGGAAAAACAACCTGTTTTAACTGGCTTGTGAAACCAATTCTGAAAAACCTGAAAGATGGTGAAGTAATGGTTATCTTTGATCCAAAGGGCGATTATTTGCGGGAATTTGGTTCTTACGTTTCAGTGAATGAAAGAATCGTGATCGGTGTCGGAGATACTTATAGAAATATTACCAGTTACCACAATCTGTTTGCAGAGGTTATGCCGCGGGCAATCAATGGCAGATTAGTGTACACGCTGGAATCAGATGATGAAGCCTTTGAGCTGGCACTACAGTTGTCAAAGACGATGGACAGCCAGATCCAGCCGGTTTTTCCGGCAATGGCAGCACAGATGTTTGCGGCAGGTATGATTTACCTGATGCGTACTTACTGGCAGTCGGATCCATCGAAATTGAATAATCGTGAGCTGGTGGATTTCTTTCAGCAGAAAACAGTAGATGATCTGCGAAAGATTTTTGAAGAAGATAGTGTGAAAGATCTGAAAAGCTGTCTGGATTACATCGGCAACAAAGGAAATCAGACACAGGGTGTAATGAGTTACCTTGGAGCAATGATTCGAAAACTGTTTATCGGGCCGTTTGCACAGGCAGATCCTGCCCGCGAATTTTCCATGCGTGACATCATGAACAGTGGAAAACGAAAGGTGATTTTTATAGAGTACGATCTGAGAAAAGGAAACCTGATCGCACCTATGTATGGAATGTTGATTGACCGGGCGCTTGCAAATGCGCTGGATGGCAGATCAGAATACACGGGAAATAAATACATGATTCTTGATGAAGCACTGTTGCTTCCACGTCTGGATCATCTTGCGAATAGCGTAAACTTTGGCAGATCGCCTTCCGGAACAGATGCAGGTGTACGCGTAATGTGTGGCCTTCAAAACATCGCAGGAATTCGGGAGATATATGGAGAGGCCGGTGCGGACAACGTGCTTTCCTCTTTCCAGAATTTGATTTCCTTCAAGCTGTGTGACTATGATACGCGTCAGTTTGTCGTAAACCGTCTGGGCGAAAATTATCAGAACCACAGTATCAGTGCGCAACAGAATAACTTAAATGTTCAGCGGGAAGGTCATACCGTGGAGGAATGGCAGTTAATGAATCTTGGTATTGGAGAGGCGGTTGTTTCCTTACAGGATGAGAAACCATTCTTATTTCAGATGCCAAATTATATCAGGTGACAGTTTTTAGAGTGAATGGACATCAAAAATTTTGTTTTCAAAAGTGAAAATAGGAGCCAATCCCCCATCTGATATAGCCTCCGGCAGGATTACAGAGG
>ERZ836441.2981-NODE-2981-length-12304-cov-38.171034_pt1 | contig 12304 bp, 6 predicted proteins | sample MGYA00519686_ERZ836441 | MGnify/ENA primary metagenome ERZ836441 (study PRJEB31850, sample SAMEA3708800) | human gut metagenome | biome: human gut; feature: human-associated habitat; material: faeces | place: China | collected 2014 ... | reverse complement strand
ACGGACATCTCAAACTCAACCGGATAACCGATCCGGACGACTTCCGCTGGGTCGATGGGCTGATGAACCTGAACACGCTGTCGTTCGGGGAGGTGATCCGCAAATTCGAGAACTATTACGGTGTCCGGATCACGATCGACAATCCCGAGGATATGCCCGTGCTCAAGTACCACGGCAAAATCCGCGTGTCGGACGGTGTGGATCATGCGCTGAAGTTGCTCCAGATCACCAATAACTTCTCCTTTACGCGCGACGACGAGACGAACACGATACACATAAAAATAACAAAAATCTAAACCGACTCTATGGAATAAACCGACTTCTGCCTCAAGACACTTTTATGCTGCACCGCCGACGCGCTCGGGCACGCTCGTGTCCGCCGGCGGGAGATAAACAGTGATTCGATTGCTAACCTATTGATCTTAAATCAGCAAACTTATGAAAAATTTAAGTATTAGGCAGATAAAATGCCTGATTACTCTAATTCTCTCCGTGTTCCTGTGCGGTGTGCCTGCTGTGGCTCAAACGCAGAAAATCGCGGTGAAGCTCGACATGACGAAGGTTCCGATGAAGGTCGTCATGAACGAAATCGAAAAGCAGACCAAGTATCTTTTTCTTTATACGGACGAAATCGACACGGAACGCATTGTCTCGATCAAGGCCGATTCCAAGCCTCTCAACGAGGTGCTGCCGCTGTTGTTCAAGGACACGGACATCACCTATGAGATCACGGTTCCCAACATCGTGCTGTCGAAGCGCGTCTCCGCTGCAAGGCCGTCGGCCATCTCGGGCGTGGTGAAGGATTCCGGCGGTTTGGGCATTATCGGAGCCACCGTTCTGATCAAGGGGACGACCGTCGGAACGACCACCGGTATCGACGGAGACTTTACCCTGACGCTCCCCGCCTCGGTCGACAACCCCGAACTGTCGGTCAGTTTCATCGGCTACGAAACCCGTGTCGTGCCCATCGGCTCGCGCACGACTTTCGACATCACACTGTCCAATTCGTCCATCGAGGTCGAGCAGGTCGTTGTTACGGCCCTGGGCATTAAACGTGCCGAGAAGGCGCTGTCGTACAACGTACAGCAGGTGGATGCTGATGCCGTCATCGCTAACAAGGATGTCAACTTCATCAACTCGCTCAACGGTAAAGTTGCCGGCGTGAACATCAACGCCTCGTCGGCCGGCATGGGCGGAGCCTCGAAGGTTGTCATGCGAGGCACGAAATCCATTTCACAGTCTTCGAATGCTCTTTATGTAATCGACGGCGTGCCGATGTTTACCAAGGCGATGGACGGCGGCACGGAGTTCGCGTCGCAGGGTACGACCGATCCCATCGCCGACATCAACCCCGAGGACATCGAGTCGATTTCGGTGCTGACAGGTGCCGCGGCCGCGGCATTGTATGGCTCGGACGCCGCCAACGGTGCCATCGTCGTCACGACTAAGAAGGGACAGGTCGGACAGCTCTCCGTCACCGCGACGGCCGGTGTTGAGATCATGAGCCCGCTGGTGCTGCCTGAGTTCCAGAACCGTTATGGCACGGGCAACCTTACTACGCCGATCAACGTGGCCAGTTACAGCTGGGGCAAGCGGCTCAACCGCGCCAACCGATACGGCTACGATCCCCGCGAAGACTATTTCCGTGCTGGCGTAGTCAATTCCGAGAGCGTTTCGCTTTCGACCGGAACGGAGAAGAATCAGACCTATTTCTCAGCCGCGGCCATCAATTCCGACGGTATCGTGCCCAACAACAGCTATGACCGCTACAACTTCACTTTCCGCAACACCACCTCTTTTCTGAACGACAAGATGAGACTGGACGTAGGAGCCAGTTACGTACTGCAGGAAGACTGCAACATGATCAATCAGGGAACCTACAACAACCCTCTGACGGGAGCCTACCTCTTCCCGCGCGGCGATGACTGGGCGGATATCGAAATGTACGAGCGCTACGATCCCATAGACAAGATTTCGAAACAGTACTGGCCGATGGGCGACGGCTCCATCACCATGCAGAACCCCTACTGGGCGAACTACCGCAACCTGCGCGAGAACCGTAAGGATCGTTACATGCTCAACGCGGCGCTGTCGTACGACATCCTCGACTGGCTGAATGTCTCGGGTCGCATCCGTCTCGACAACTCGCACAACACCTATACCGAAAAGATGTATGCGTCGTCGAACGTGCAGCTCACCGAGCAGTCTGCCAACGGCCTTTACGGCGTCACCAAGACGATGGATCGTCAGGTTTACGGCGACGCCCTGCTCAATATCAACAAAACGTTCGGTGACGACTGGTCGTTGCAGGCCAACATCGGCGCTTCGTTCTCGGATATGAAGAACGACGCTCTGAAGATCCGCGGTCCCATCGCCGACGGTACGTCGGGCGAGAAGCAGGGGCTGGCCAACGTTTTCAACATTCAGAACCTAAGCAACTCGACCAAGACCGTCCGCAAGCAGGAGGGCTGGCGCGAACAGACGCAGTCGATCTTCGCTTCGGCCGAGGTGGGCTACAAGGGCACCTACTACCTGACCCTCACGGGCCGCAACGACTGGCCGTCGCAGCTGGCGGGTCCGCATTCGAATGCCAAGTCGTTCTTCTATCCTTCGGTCGGACTTTCGGTCGTGTTGTCGCAGCTCATTCCTAACATGCCCGAAAATCTCTCCTATATCAAGTTGCGCGGTTCGTTCGCCTCGGTGGGCGTCGCCTTCGAACGCTACATTGCCAACCCGCTCTATTCGTGGAACGAAAGCGGCCTGTCGTGGAACACGCAGACGCAGTATCCCGCCTACCACCTCAAGCCCGAGCGCACCAAGTCGTTCGAGGTGGGGTTGACGATGCGCTTCCTCAAGCACTTTAACCTCGATTTCACCTACTACAATTCGCATACGTCGAACCAGACCTTCGACCCGCAGATCTCGGGCGGCACGGGTTTCTCCAAGATCATCATCCAGTCGGGTAATGTCCGCAACCAGGGTATCGAATTGGCATTGGGCTACCGGAATACCTGGCGCGACTTCACGTGGGATACCAACTACACCTTGTCGACCAACCAGAATAAAATCGTCTCACTGGCCAACAACGTTATCAACTACGCCACGGGTGAGCGCTTCTCGATCGACCGGCTCAATATGGGCGGTCTGGGCGACGCGCTGTTCCTGTTGCAGGAGGGGGGTACGCTGGGTGATCTCTACTCCCGCCGCGATTTGCGCTACGACGAGAACAACGCCATTTACATCGACGAGAACGGAAATGTGGCTACGGAGACGATTCAGGATGTAAAAAAATACGTCAAGCTGGGCAGCGTGCTGCCCGACGCCAACATGTCGTGGCGCAACGACTTCCGGTGGAAGAACCTGAACTTCGGTTTTATGGTTGCGGCCCGTTTGGGCGGCATCGTCTATTCGCGTACGCAGGCTATGCTCGACCAGTACGGCGTGTCAGAGGCTACGGCCGCGGCGCGCGATGCCGGAGGTGTGACGCTCAACGGCGGCGACGTGGTGGATGCCTACACCTGGTATTCGGCCATCGCGGGCGGCAATTCCATCCCGCAGTTCTACACCTATTCGGCTACGAACGTGCGCTTGCAGGAGGCTTCAATCGGCTACACGATTCCCCGCAAAGTGCTGCGCAACGTCTGCGAGATCACGGTTTCGATCGTGGGCCGCAACTTGTGGATGCTCTACAACAAGGCTCCGTTCGATCCGGAAAGCATCGCGACGACGGGCAACTACTATCAAGGTATCGACTACTTCATGATGCCGTCATTGCGCAACGTGGGATTCAATCTCCGTTTCAAATTCTAAAACAGCGACACGATGAAAGACAAAATGATAAAAGCGGCGCTCTCCTTCGCAGTCTTGTGCGGGTTGGGCGCATGCACCAAGAATTACCTCGACATCAACAGCAATCCCTATGAGGTGGACAAGGAGCAGATGGAGGCCAAGGACTACGCCATCGCCTCGGGACTCTCTGCCATGTTCGGTACCGTCGTCTCGACGGATGTCAATACGGCGCAGTTCACTGACTGTCTGCTAGGCAGTACGCAGGGCGGTTATTACGCTGATGCGAACAACGGCTGGACGAACACCATTTCCAAATACAACCCGACCGACAACTGGACGAACGTGTTCATGTACAGCGACAAAGTCATCCCGCAGCTGTACAGCAACATGTCGAACGTAGAGGGTATTTCGGAGGATCCGCTCGTTCTGGCCATCCTCAAGATTGTGAAGGTCTGCGTCCTGAACCGTGTGACGGACACCTATGGGCCGATTCCTTATTCCGAGATCGGAAGCACCGGTAAGATCCAGGTGGCCTACGATGACCAGCCCAAGGTCTATTCGCAGATGTTCGATGAATTGGACGAGGCGATCGCCCTGTTGGACGAGAACATCGACCGGAGTATCACGAGTACGACCGACCAGGTCTTCGACGGCACAGCCGTGAAATGGTGCCGTTTTGCCAACTCGATGAAGCTGCGGCTGGCCATGCGGGTGGTATACACCGATTTCGTAAGCTCGAAGGGCCTCTCTCCGCAGCAGTTGGGCGAACAGGCCGTGGCGCACTCTGTCGGTGTCATGCAGTCGAACGCAGACAATGCGCAGCTTTCGTCCCTGGCCTTCGGCAAGGACGGCAATCCGCTCTATACGGCATGCATGTACAACTCCCCAGCTGGGTCGGTGACGGGCGGCGATTCGCATGCTGCAGCTGACATCATCTGCTACATGAACGGTTATGAGGATCCACGCCGCGAGAAATATTTCAGCAAGGCGCAGTTCTCCGGGGACAACGCTCCTGAGTATGTGGGCATGCGTCGTGGTATCGCCATTCCAGCGCTCAGCACTGTGGGGCTGCTCTATTCAGGCGTCAACTTCGTAGACGGCATGGCTACTCCGTTGCAGTGGATGAATGCCGCCGAGGTGGCCTTCCTGAAGGCGGAAGCCGTCGGCGTGTTCGGCTGGAACATGGGTGGCAGCGCCAAGACCTTCTACGAGCAGGGCGTCCGCCTCTCGTTCGAACAGTGGGGTGTTGCGGGCGTCGACGAATACCTTGCCGGCACCACTCTTCCGGAATCCTACACCGACCCCAACGGCGGTGCAACCTCCTATTCTACACAGCTCTCCCAGCTGGGGGTGGCTTGGAACGACGGCGCCTCGAAGGAGGAGATGCAGGAGCGCATCATCATCCAGAAGTGGATCGCCAACTTCCATCTTGGCAACGAGGCGTGGGCTGATTTCCGCCGTACAGGCTTCCCGCACCTGATTCCGGCCATGGAGTCCGCCGTGGGCAATAACTCGCAGGGCATCCGGAACCTTACGCTCGGCGCCCGTCGCATGTCCTATCCTGCGGACGAGGCGACCAACAACCCGGAGAACTACGCCAAAGCCGTGGAGATGCTTGGTGGCTCCGACAACATGGCGACCCGCATGTGGTGGGACTGCAATCCGGCCGTCAAATAATCGCACACGCCGTTTAACCCATTAAAACGAAATTTGACATGAAGCGCATATTTATTCCGTTTTTCGCCACGGCGGCCCTACTGGCCTCGTGCAGCGACTGGACGGAAGTCGAACACAGAGATCTTTTGCCGCAGATGAATCAGAGCGATCCGGTTTTTCTGGCATCGCTCCGGGATTTCAAGGCCGGCGAACACTTGGTGACGATGATGATCGTCCGAGGAACCTCGACTGCTCCGAATCGGCAGAACCAGCATCCTATGTCTATGCCTGACAGTGTGGATTACCTGCTCATGACCGACGTCGATAACCTACATCCGGCGCTGATGGATGAGATTGCCGAGGTGCGCTCGAAGAAGGGCACCCGCACGCTCAACGTCGTGGACTACACGACGATCCGCAGTGCATGGGTCGCTATGAAGGAGGAATCTTCCGGTACGGAGCACGAGGGGGACTTTACGGAGGATAAGTTCGCTGAATACTGCAAGATCGAGACCGAAAAGCAGCTTGCGGCCTGCTCCCGGTATGGATTCGACGGCATCGTCGTCTCCTATCTGGGCGGTTACGACAGCAGTGTCGCCGCTCCGTTTGTGCTGGCGGCAGACACGTGGCGCCGCGACAATCCCGACAAGCTGCTCTTCTTCCGCGGATACCCCGCCTTTATCACGAGCATCGAGAACCAGACGATTCTTTCGGAGTGTGACTACGTCATCATCCTGACCGAGGGTGCCTCGTCGTCGGTGGCTATCTCCCGTATGGTGCGCGATCAGCTCGAAGAGGGCGTTCCGAGTGACCGGATCGTGCTAGAAGCCTCTGTGCCGTCGATCGCCGACGGCGGCAGCGACGCTCAAGTGGGCGCTTCGCTTCAGGTGGCCGCCCAGTGGGTGATGGATCCGAAAACCTCCCAGACTGTACAGTGCGATAAGCTGGGGCTCTGCGCATCGAACGCACAGGAAGACTATTTCAATACGCCAACCTACAAGAGAATCCGCGAGGCGCTCGGCATCCTGAACCCCGAGCCCGAAGAGGAGTCCGAAAACAATCCTGAAAATAAAAACGACGATGAAAAATAAATTAGGATTCGCATTGTGCCTGCTCTTGGCGGCTGTATTCACGGGCTGCAAGGAGGATGAGGAGGGCAAACACCACTTCAGCAATCAGGTGTTCATCTCCGCAACGTCGTTCACCGACGACGTGTTTATCAAACGGGACAACCTCGACGTGACCCGGGAAGAGAGTTGCGACGTCACCGTCGCCATGGCCCAGCCCCGGGAGCGCGACATCACGGTCACGTTCGCCGAGGCTCCCGGTCTGTTGGAGCACTACCGGATGTTCTACGACGATCCGACGGCCGAATTGCTCCCCGCCAACGGCGGCTATTACGATTTCGCGGATATTTCGACTGTCATCACGGCCGGGATGGTGGAGAGTGCGCCGCTCACCTTCGCCTTTACGAATTTGGATAATCTGCCCATCGAGGAGAAGCAGCGCTACGTGTTGCCCGTACGCATCGTGTCGGCCGACGGCATGAATATCCTCGAAAGCGCCCGGACGGTCTATTTCGTCTTCTCGAAGGCCGCGCTCATTAACGTCGTGGCCGAGATGGAAAATAATTGCGCCTGGCCTGAGTGGACGGCCGACACCGAGGCGGTGAAGGACATGGAGACCTTCACGCTCGAAGCGCTCGTCTACGCCAACTCGTTTGACCGCAAGATCTCGACGATCATGGGCATCGAGGATACGTTCCTCATCCGTCTGGGCGACGATGGCCGTCCTACCAACCAGTTGCAGGTGGCCTTCGCCAAGAAGGTTTCGGAGGAGGAGACCTCGCCTGCACGCGGGAAGATTCCGGTCGAGGCCGACAGTCGTTACGACCTCAAGCAGTTCGTTTGGCATCATATCGCCGTCACGTTCGACCGCGGCACTATCTGCGTCTATATCGACGGCAAGCTGAAGGATACGGCCAAGGCCTCAGTATCCGGTACCGACGGGCAGGCAGTGATCATTGACAAGATCAACTTCGCCATTCCGCATTCCGATGAGACGGACGGCAAGGAGCGCTGCTTCTGGATTGGTCACTCGTACCGCCTCCAGTCGGACGGCGACTTGTTCTACGAGCGTCGTTTCGACGGCATGATGGGCGAAGTGCGCCTCTGGAACAAGGCCTTGACGTCCGAAGAGATCGCTTCCGAGAACCATTTCTACAAGATCGATCCCGCATCGGACGGACTGGTGGCCTACTGGAAGTTCGACGACAATACGAAGGGTAAAATCGTCAAGGATTATACCGGCAACGGCTTCGATCTGAAGACCGAGCGCGAAGTGAATTGGCAGAGCGTCGCGCTCCCCGAAGAGTGAGAGATTTATTACCTGAGGAATCGTAATACCTTAACTTTAATTTAACCTTTTTAATTAACCTAATCAACCAAACATGAAAAGAAAGTCATTTCTGATGCTTTTGGCGGGTATGTTCGCCATTTCATCGGGGGCTCTCGTCGGCTGCAACGATGACGACGATGATGTGAACAAAAAGAATTCTTTGTCGGTAACGCCCTCGTCTGCTATTGAGTTCAAGGCCGGCGACAATCAGGACGTTGTGCTGACTGTCAAGACCGACGCCAAGTCGTGGGCATTCGAGAAGAACGGCGAATGGATCGTCGCCAAGCAGGACGGTGACAAACTAACCGTGAACGCCCAGGCCAACACCACGGAGTCCGTACGTCCGGGCCGCATCACGATTACAGCCGGTAACGCCGAACCCGTCAACATCAACGTAAACCAGAAGGGGCTTGAAGTAGGTGAAATCGTACTGAGCGTTTCGCCGTCGGATCCCATTGGGTTCGAGGCTACTGGCAATAAGGCCGTTGAGCTGACCGTTACGACCAATGCACCCGACTGGACGTTCTCCTACCCCGAGGAGTGGATGACGGCCGAGAAGCAGGGCGACAAGCTGACGGTCAACGCCAAGGACAATACGGGAGACGCCCGTGTAGGGCAGATCGTCGTGACGTCCAGCGAGGGTGAGAAGACCGCGAAGATCGCCGTATCGCAGAAGGCCGGCAGCGAGAATCCCGCCCCGGGCGAGGAGATCGTCGGTTCGCTCTCGACGGCCGATGATTTGAACATCCAGTTTGCTCACGATGCCGTGGAGCCCGTCAAGAAAACCCTGACCTTCACGCTGGAGAAGACCGCTACGGCTGAGACCAAGGTGAAGCTCGTCTTCGACGAACGCCATGTCGATGAGTACAACTTCGACCACGCTACTGAGTACGTCGTATTCCCCGAGAAACTCTGCACCATTGCGAACGACGGCGTGATAACCATCCCTGCCGGCGAAACCTCTGCGCAGATCGAGGTAACGCTCTCGCCGAGTGCTTCCGATCTGGAGTATGTTACCACCTACATGGTTCCCCTTCAGGCCGTAGCCCAGACGGAGGGTATCGTCGTCAAAGATGAGGCTGAATACGTCGACTTCCTAGTTTCGCGCATTGGTTCGAAGAAGATCCGCAACATCTGTTACTTCGAGGTGAACGACTGCAACCCGCTCAACGCCATCGAGTACATTCTGGAGGACGGTCAGCCGTTCTTCGATGCCGTCGTGCTCTTCGCTGGCAACATCAACTGGGATGCTTCGAAACAGAAGGTTTACATGAACGCCAACCCCAACGTGCAGGCGCTACTCGACAACTCGGAGGAGCTGCTCCAGCCGCTGCGTAAGAAAGGTATCAAGGTGTTGCTCGACATCCTGGGCAACCATGACCAGGCCGGCATCGCTGGTTTGAGCGACTGGGGCTGTGAGCAGTTCGGCAAGGAGCTGGCTCAAATCTGTCTCGACTATAAGCTCGATGGTATAGGTTTCGATGACGAGTATTCGAGCTACTCCGGATCCGGAAAATGGTTCGCAGGCCCCAGCTCCCAGCAGGCCGCCCGTCTCTGCTACGAGACCAAAAAGGCGATGAAGGAATTGTGCCCCTGGGAGACCTGGGTACACCTCTATTACTTGGGCTATATCCAGTCCTCGCTGCCTTCGGTATTCATCGACGGTGTGGAGCATAAGCCGTCTGAATTCATTGACAACGTCTGCGCCGACTACGGCGGTGCAGCAAGCCCGGTAAACGGTATGGGACTGAGCGGATGTGCCGGTAATTCCATCCAGCTCAACTATGGCAACTCCATTTCGTCTGAGAGTGCCAAGGCACTGATGAATCAGGGTTACGGCTGGATCATGTGGTTCGCATTCGATCCTTCCGGAACCGGAACAGTCAGCAACAACCGTTCGCACTCGCTCAAGCAGTTCCGCAACGTGGCACAGGGCTGCTACGAGCAGAACGTACTCGATCCCAAAAACGTCTACAACAAGATCGGCGAGGGGCAGTACGATCCCGCACCGCACCCGATCAACTAACCTGAAAACGAATGACGAGGTCGTGCGTCCCGGCTTTGGCCGGGATGCCGCCGACCGTTCGGCCGGAACCGGACGAAGCCGTTGTCCGGTTCGCCGGCAATGAACAAATCCTTAAAACCTGAATGACAAGATATGAAAATTTCGAAAATATTTCTTTTTACAGCTGCTGCGCTCGCACTCTGCGGAGCTTGCGATGACAGCGACGACAAGGTGGATCCTTCGACTACCGAAGACAAGATTTCCATTTCGCCGACGGAAGGCGTCGTGGGGAGCAAGGGCGGCGATGTTTCGACCATGGTTACCAGCTCGGGCGAGTGGACGCTCGAAGGCGCCGAGAACGCTTATGTGACCCCTTCGGCCGCTAAGGGCAAGGACGGCGACATCGTGGCCTTCACGGTGAAGGCCAACGACAAGGAGGAAGACCAGGTCTTCACTTATACGTTCGCGTGCGGCAAGAAGACCGCTCCTTTCAAGATTACGCTTAAGAAAAAGGCCTCCGAGACCGAGGAGCAGCTCGAACTCTTCTATGCCGAGGAATCGAACATCATACCCCGCGAAGGCGGCAAGGTGACGGTGCTGGTTACCAGTTCGGGCGCGTGGACGCTCGAAGGCACGGCCGATTTTGTCCATCCTTCCTCAACCTCGGGCGAAGACGGCGCTGAAGTGGTCTTCGAGGTGGATCCCAACGAAACTGAGCAGGAGCGGAGCGCCGACTACGTCTTCAAGATGGGCAGCAAACAGGTCGAATTCCAGATCGTCGAGAAGGGCGAGGTGCCCGAGACCATCGAGATCACCTCGAAGGCGGAGATGCGTCTGGCCTATACGGCTGAGGAACGTCTGGCCGTAGAACTGTCGACGAATGTTAACTACCGCGATCTGACGGCCGAAATCGTATCGGAGGCCGAAGGCTGGCTGACCTATACGATCGCCCGTCCCACTGAGGGCGGCGCCGATACCGACGTTACGGCCTATTTCTCCATGGCTAAGAACGACGGCGAGACTCCGCGCGAGGCTACCGTGACGATCAAGGGCGTGAAGAACGGCGCAGCCGTGCTGAAGGTAACCCAGCTTCCCCAGTCGAAGATTGAGCCCGAGAAGCTGGCCTATTTCCTGGATGTGGAGGCTCAGACGCTCGATATTCCGGTAACGGCCAATGTCGAGTTCGACGTGACGGTGGGTGAGGGTGCCGACGGCTGGTTTACCTATAATAATGCCGACGATAGCGGCCTGCACTTCACAGTGGAGGCTCTGGTTGACGGATCTGCCCGCAGCTGCGAGGTCGTGCTCACCGAGAAGAACGCTCCCGACAATGCAGAGCCGCTGACGGTCAACATCAAGATTTCGCAGAAGTCCAAGGGACTGATTGAGTGCGTGGCCGACATGCGTCGCGCGCGCTGCTACTTCCCGTATCTGAAGAATGCCAATGCGCTCAACGGTCTGAAGAACGGAGCCATGGAGGCGCTGGTCAATATTCAGGATACGCGCGTAGCCGGTTCGTTGTCTACTATTATGGGTATCGAGGGGAAATTCCTCCTCCGTCTGGGCGACGTCGGTGTGCCCTGGAACCAGATTCAGCTGGCCATGAGCGGCGGAAACCGTACGGATGCCAAGCTGGAACTTTCCGAACTGGATCGCTGGTACCATGTCGCAGTAACGTGGGACGATACCTTCGCTTATTTCTATGTTGACGGAGAACTTTTGTATCAGGCCGGTATCTCCAATTACTCCGGTTTCAATCTGGGTGTGGCATACGGAGGCAGTGAGAGCGACTGGAACCGTGCCTTCTGGATCGGTTACGCTTATAATGCCGACCGTTTCTTCCCCGGTTACATGGCCGAGGTGCGCGTATGGAACCGCACCTTGACCAAGGAGGAGATCAATGCCGAGAACCACTTCTACTCCGTTCCGGTGGATTCGGAGGGTTTGGTAGGTTACTGGAAGCTCAACGACGGTGCCGGTGCAATCGTCAAAGACTCGTCGCCGTCGGGCAACGACATGGTGGGCGAAATCAATGTCCGCTCTTCAAACGGCCAGCAGATTGGCGACGAGGGTATGAACTGGGTGGAGATGAGTCTGCCCTAATTTCGAGCGGATAAAATAAGCGTTGCCTGTCCGTCGGGAACGACGGTTCGTGTGTGGCAGCTGAATCCCATTCTGCTATGGGATTGAAAGAGCGTAACGACCCGATTTATCGAGTCGTTACATTCTTTATACAGTAGAGAAGACAACAGTCTATTTTCAGCCTATTGCGTTCAAATACCGCATTTCAAATAACCTAGCACGAGATACAAAAAAATTTCGAACAAGTCTCTTTGTTAAAAGGCAAGGCTGTATTTCGCGATTATCGCATTATATCAGAATAAATAATATTTAGTATAAACATCATTAGTGTCCCGTTAAAATTGGGACGAAGTTAATATTAATCAAATAGTCCCT
>ERZ836441.2975-NODE-2975-length-12319-cov-3.914139_pt1 | contig 12319 bp, 5 predicted proteins | sample MGYA00519686_ERZ836441 | MGnify/ENA primary metagenome ERZ836441 (study PRJEB31850, sample SAMEA3708800) | human gut metagenome | biome: human gut; feature: human-associated habitat; material: faeces | place: China | collected 2014 ... | reverse complement strand
GGGCTTTACCCTCTATCCGGGAAAAGCTTACATCGAAATCAAGGCAAAGGTGTACAACCGTACTCCGTTCCCGCAGACTTTCTTGTGGTGGGCTAATCCGGCAGTAGTAGTGAACAAAGACTATTATTCTGTGTTCCCGCCCGATGTGAATGCTGTGTTCGACCATGGAAAACGTGCCGTATCCAGCTTCCCTATAGCTACAGGTGAATATTATAAAGTGGATTATTCTGCCGGAGTAGATATTTCACGTTACAAAAACATTCCGGTTCCGACTTCTTACATGGCTATCAATTCGAAATTTGATTTTGTGGGAGGCTATGAAGAACATATCGAATCGGGTCTTCTTCATGTGGCCGATCATCATGTAAATGCCGGTAAGAAACAATGGACCTGGGGACATGGTGACTTCGGACAGGCCTGGGACCGCAACCTGACGGATGAAGACGGACCATACATCGAATTGATGACCGGTATGTACTGCGATAACCAGCCAGACTTTACCTGGTTGCAGCCATACGAAGAAAAATCATGGGTACAATATTTCATGCCTTATCAGAAAGTAGGTATGGTGAAGAATGCTACGCGTGATGCGCTGATTAATATGATTCCTGAAGAAGGTGGTAAGATGAAGGTTATCCTTTATACTACAGCTGCTCACAAGGAAGTTCGCGTAATGCTTACAAATACAGAAAACGGTAAGATTTATCTTGATGCGCTTACAGCAGTGGCACCGGATAATTCATATATCAATACTGTAGACTGTGACACTCAGAAAATGGAAGAACTGAAACTTACAGTTCTTGATGAAAAGGGTAAGGTACTTGTAAGCTATCAGGCTGCAAAACCAGAAATCAAACCTATTCCGGAACCAGCTAAGGCGGCACTCGATCCGAAGAAGATTGCCAGCATGGAGCAGCTTTTCCTGACAGGTCATCACCTGGAACAGTATCGTCATGCTACTTACCTGCCGATGGATTACTACATGGAGGCTCTGAGCCGCGATGAAAGCGACATCCGTTGTAATAATGCCGTAGGGTTGCTCCTCATGCGCCGCGGACGCTTTGCGGAAGCACAGAAATATTTCGACCGTGCCATCAAGACACAGACAGAACGTAATCCGAACCCATACGAAGGAGAACCTTACTATAATTTAGGCTGGAGCAAGAAAATGCAAGGCGATATAGACGGGGCATACGATGCTTTCTTCAAGGCTACCTGGAATGCCGCATGGCAAGATTCTGGCTACATGGGCCTGGCACAGATAGACATGATTCGTGAAGACTATACAAACGGACTTGACCATATTGACCGTTCGTTGTATCGCAACTGGCTGAACCACAAAGGACGTCAGCTGAAGGTTTCCTTCCTGCGTAAGACTGGTGATTTTGCGAAGGTTGAGGTGCTTATCAATGACTCTTTGGCGATGGATAAGTTCAATATGGGATGCCGTTTCGAATCTTATCTGATTCATACATTGCAGGGAAATACTGAAGCAGCCGCTGCCGCAAAGGCTGAAATGAAAGCTTTGATGCGCGGTGCCGTACACAGCTATCTGGAATATGCCATCGACTATGCATCGGCAGGTATGTATGAAGAAGCTACCCAGTTGTTGTCTTTTGTAGCAGAAGGAAATGAAGCTACTTATCCGATGGTATATTATGCATTGGGCTATTTTGCTTCCAAGATGGGTAAGAAAGACGAAGCGCTGAATCTTTACAAGAAAGCTGAAACCATGTGTCCGGACTACTGCTTCCCGAACAAGCTGGAAGAAGTGCTGATGCTGAACGATGCGATGTCGCTTAATCCGGAAGGAGCTAAAGCACCTTATTACTTGGGTAACTTCCACTATGCAGCTCGTATTTACGATGAAGCTATTGCTTGCTGGGAAAAATCAGCATCTATCGATGATACGTATCCTACAGTATTGCGTAACCTGTCATTGGCTTATTACAACAAACAGCATAATCCGCAGAAGGCATTGGCTACACTGGAAAAAGCTTACAATTTGGATACTACCGATGCACGTATTCTGATGGAGCTCGACCAGCTTTACAAGAAACTTCGCTATCCGCACCGCCAGCGCTTGGACTTCCTGGAAGCACATGCTGACGTGGTAGAACAGCGTGACGACTTGTGTATTGAACGAATTACGCTCTATAACCAGTTGGGTGAATACCAGAAAGCATACGATTTGATTAATTCCCGTAAGTTCCATCCGTGGGAGGGAGGTGAAGGAAAAGTCACCAGTCAGTATTTACTCTGCCGTGTGGAACTGGCTAAGATTGCCATCCGTGAGGGGCGTTTTTCCGATGCGGTCCGCTTGTTGAAGGAAACAGAAAAATATCCGGATAATTTGGGCGAAGGCAAACTGTCTATGGCCGAAGAGAACGACATCCACTATTGGATGGGATGTGCTTACGAGGGTCTTGGCGAAGAAGCGTTGGCTAAGGAATACTTTACAAAAGCTACCAAGGGGTCTGCTGAACCTGCCATCGCCTTCTTCTATAACGATCAGCAGCCCGACAAGATTTTCTATCAGGGACTGGCATGGCGTAAGCTGGGTGAAGAAGACAAGGCACGCAGTCGCTTTAACCGCCTGATCAAGCATGGTGAAAAGCATCTGTTCGATAAGGTGAAGATTGACTACTTCGCAGTATCACTTCCCGACTTGCTGATTTGGGACGACGACCTGAACGTACGCAACCAGATTCACTGCAACCTGGTGATGGGTATGGGCTATCTCGGATTGGGTGACAAGGAACAGGCTCGCAAATTCCTGTCTGAAGTAGCTCGTCTGGACATCAACCATCAGGCCGGAAAGCAACTTCTGGAAATGTGTGGATAAGGCTATGTGCTCACTTTTTACAGTATCCCTCCTCTTAAGAAAATACATGTAAAAAGTAAAAAAGTACATTTCTAAGAATGGTTTGATTTATTTCCTTTGTAAGACAAATTAAGAACTATAAAACTTTTAGTTATTAACCTTTATTTATCTATAATATGAAACATGTTTGTTCAGCACTTTTGTTTGTAATGTTTGGTTGTATGCCTATGTATGGTCAATCATTGGGGCAGACCGTAAAGTGGGATTCCAAAAGCTTATTGTTTGATGGGAAACGCGTGGTTCCTGTGATGGGTGAAATACATTATTCACGTATACCTGAGAATGAATGGCGTCAGGAACTGCAAAAGATGAAGGCTGGAGGAGTAACGATGATAGCCAACTATGTATTTTGGAATCACGTCGAGGAAAAAGAAGGAGTTTTTGATTGGAGTAAACAACGTTCGTTGCGGCATTTTCTGGAATTGTGTAAGGATGAGAACTTGCCTGTAGTGCTGCGTATCGGTCCTTTCTGCCATGGAGAAGTTCGTTGTGGCGGTATACCGGACTGGATACTGGAGAAGAATGTGGAGTTGAGAAGTGAGGACCCTAAATTTTTACACTATGTCAAGTTGCTTTATCGGCAGATTTTTACTCAAGTTCAAGGGCTTTTGTGGAAGGATGGTGGGCCGGTAGTGGCTTGTCAGTTTGATAATGAGTATGGAGGTGAAGGCTCCTATTTGATGGCTTTGAAACATATCGCTCAAGAAATAGGTTTTGATTTACCGTTTTATACGCGTACAGGCTGGCCGGAATTGAAAACTCCTATTCCATACGGTGAGATGATTCCACTTTATGGAGATTATGCGGATGGTTTTTGGGATCGCAGCATTAAAGAAACTGCAGGAGATTATTGGAAAGCATTTAACTTCAAACCGTTTCGTTCCTCTTCTGCCATCGCCAGTGAGCAGTTGAAAGAGGGGAACGGACGGATTACAAAGGGGGATGAATTGTATCCTTTTTTTACTTGTGAATTAGGAGGAGGGATGATGACTAGTTACCATCGTCGGGTGTATGTCTATCCTCAGGATACTTATTCTCTTGCCATTGTAAAACTAGGGTCTGGCTCAAATCTCTTGGGATATTATATGTATCATGGGGGAACCAATCCGGAAGGTCACGCTTATCTGAATGAGATGCAGCGCACGCCTTATACAAACTGGAATGATCTTCCGGTTAAGACTTATGATTTTCAAGCTCCTTTGGGAGAGTTCGGACAGAAAAACCCTCATTATTATATTTTACGCAAACTTCATTTGTTTATGCATGACTATGGCGAGACTTTGGCCTCTATGGATGCGTCTTTCCCACAGGCTGACAAGCCTCAAACAAAGGGAATAGACAGTTATTTGCGTTGGAGTTATCGTCAAAAGGATAATAGTGCGTTTGTTTTTGTCAATAATTATGAGCGCTTGCAAAATATAACCGATAAAAAAGGTGTACAGTTTGAGGTGTGTGGTGTGAAATTTCCTCAAAAAAAAATGATCGTTCCTGCGGGTACCTGTTGTATTTTTCCAGTTAACATTGACGGTATACAATATGCGACTGCTCAGATTGTAGCCAAGCGGGATGGAAAGATTTATCTTGAACAAATAGCGGGCATCCCCACTGAAATAGCAGTGGATGGAAAGGTATTGCGCAATGTGAGGGCAAAAGGGCTTGTTTCACCGATATATAGGAATATTTATTTGCTTACTTCCGCTGAGGCTGAAAACTTGTTTTTGCCGGAAGAAGAAAAGTATCGAGTACAATCTTCCATACCAGTTTCGTTTCATAAAAAACAGGATGCCGGTCTACTTCGTAAAATCACTATCGGTGTGGCGGGTGTAGCTGAAGAACCAGTTGATGCCGATTTTGAACAAGCTGCAATTTATCGGATAGATGTTCCTTCAGAAAAAGGATTGCTGTCCATCAAATACCAGGGAGACTGTGCCCGTCTTTACGCAGATGGCAAGTTGTTGGCTGATAATTTCTACAATGGCCGTGAGTTTTTGTATGGGCTATGGCGCTTGCCTCAGGGTGTCAAACAGTTGGAATTACGTATTCTGCCTATGCAGGCCGATGAACCAGTCTATTTTCCGCGCGAGGCGGATACCACACCGGGCGAAAAGGTCATTGCCTGTGTATTGTATGACTAAAAACAGGAAAATGTTATAGTGATATTATCTATATTGTTCAACTCTTTAAATTTTAAATGCAATGAGAAATACAATTCAGAATTTCGCATGTAATTCATGGTCTAAGCGGCTGGGATTGTATGTTTGTTTTCTACTATTGATGGTGGGAACAATTTGGGCACAAAACCAAACCATTAAGGGAACAGTGCTTGATGCAAACGGGGAGTCTATTATTGGGGCTAGTGTACTTCAGAAGGGCACTACTAACGGGACTATTACTGACTTTGAGGGAGGTTTTATCTTGAATAATGTGCCTTCAGATGCTACGATTGAGATTAGTTTTGTGGGATATAAAACACAAATGATTCCGGTAAATGGTCGTTCCACATTCAATATCGTGTTGAAGGAAGACAATGAAATCTTGGATGAAGTGGTGGTTATTGGCTATGGAGTGCAGAAGAAAGCGGATTTGACAGGGTCAGTTGCTAACGTAAACGCGGACAAACTTAACACACAGAGTAATGCCAATATCGGTCAAGCGTTGCAAGGAAAGATTGCCGGTGTGGATATCGTTTCACAAGGTGGTTTGCCTGGACAAGGTACACGAATCATGGTTCGTGGTATCGGAACGTTGAATAACGCTTCTCCTTTGTATATTGTGGATGGGATGTATATGACCAGTATAGATCATATTAATCCGGCAGATATAGAAAGCATAGATGTGTTGAAGGATGCTTCATCTGCTGCTATTTACGGTTCGCGTGCCGCCAATGGAGTGGTTATCGTCACCACAAAGAGCGGGCTGAACACAGAAGGAGCACCTATCATTGATTTCTCAGCGAATTTAGGAGTGAACATGCCTTCCAAGTATCTGGATTTGCTGAATGCCGAGGAATGGGCTTCTGTAACGACTAAATCGCGTGAGGCGGCCGGACTACCTCCTTTGGAGATGGCTCAGGATTTGGCTAATAAGGAAGACAATGACTGGCAAGACATCATGTTCAATCCTGCGCTGATGCAGAACTATAATCTTTCGGTAAAAGGTGGTGGAAAATATTCCACTTATTATACCAGTGTGGGATACACCAATCAGGACGGGACTATGAAAGGTACAAATTACCAGCGTTATACTTTGCAGAGCAAGCTGGATTTGAAAAAAGGTATCTTTCAGGCAGGAACGAACATTGTGTTTACCTATGACCAGAACAAACCGTTGTTGAGTGATATTCGTGGTGGTATGGTGGGACAAACTATCCAGTCTATACCGACACTGGCTCAGTATGATTCTGATAATGCAGGCGGATACGGCGGAACGTATGGGGATGTGTTTAACTTGTATCATCCGTTAGGGATGGCCGATGACAACTTGATGAAGCGCCAGGAAGATAATACGAAAGTGTTTCTGAATGCATACGCTTCAATTGAACCGATTAAAGGGTTGAAGTACAAAATCAATATTACACCTGATTTTCAGTTTTATCGCTATAATAACCATACCGAAGAATATGATTTTGGTTTGAATACAAAAGATTTTACAGAGACTACTGAAACTCAAACTCGTACGCGTAATGTGTTAGTTGAGAATTTGCTGACTTTCGACCGTACGTTTGATGTGCATAAGATTTCTGTGCTGGCTGGCTACACTTATCAGGATACACGTTATCGTTATCTGAGTGGAGGCGGACGGAATATGCCCGCTGGAATAAGTGAGATTGATGCTTCTGCTGATGGAATGAGTGTTAAGGGGAATAGTACACGTTCTGTGATGACTTCTATTTTAGGACGTGTGTTTTATTCTTATAAAGACCGTTATTTGTTTACGGCTACTATTCGTAGGGACGGTTCGTCTAAGTTTGGAAGTAATAACCGTTACGGGAATTTCCCATCTGTGTCTGTCGGTTGGAATATGGCTGAAGAAAGTTTTATTAAAAACAAGTTAAGTTGGTTGGACCAGTTAAAGATTAGAGGAGGATATGGTGTATTGGGAAATCAGGAAATTGATGATTATCAGTATACATCTGTCGTGACTACTGGTATTAACTATCCAGATGGAGACGGTGAATTGTTGGTTGGGGCTTTCCCGAAAAATTTTGCTAGCCTAGATATCCGCTGGGAGGAAACGGCTATGACAAATGTCGGTATTGATTTTATGGCTTTTAGGAATCGGTTGAGTCTTACTGTTGACTGGTATGTTAAGAATACAAAAGATATCTTATTATCTGTTCCAATTCCTATTTCGACAGGTGGGGCTAACGATCCCGTACGTAATGCTGGTAAGATTCGTAATAAAGGTTTTGAATTCAATATTGGATGGAACGATCGTATTAATAATGATTTTTCATATAGTGCGAACTTTATCGGTTCATTTAATAGAAATGAGGTGATTAATATGGGGACAGACTCACAGGTTATTACAGGTGGTACTATTCATGGAGGTACATGGACTACACGTACTTTGGCAGGATACCCGATTGCAGGTTTCTGGCTTATTCCATGTGACGGATATTTCAATAGTGTGGAAGAAGTGAATGCGCATCAGAAAGATGGAGTATTGATTCAACCGAGCGCACAACCCGGTGATATTCGATTCAAGGATACCAATAATGATGGAAGTATCACCGATGATGACCGTGTCTATTGTGGAAGTCCTTTCCCGGACTTTACTTTCTCCATAAACGGCAATGTGACGTATAAAAACTGGGATTTGGCTGTGACTTTCCAAGGAGTATTGGGCAACAAGATATATAATGCCACTCGCTTGGAACTGGAAGATGTGACAAGAGGCGGTAACTATATGAGTACAGTATTGGATTACTGGACTCCGGAAAACCCGAATGCTTCTGTGCCCCGTCTGACTTGGAATGATACGAATCGAAATGCGCGTTCTGAGTCTGACCGTTTTTTAGAAGACGGATCTTATTTCCGTATGCGTAGTTTGCAGATAGGGTATACTTTCCCGAAAAAATGGTTCAAAGGATTTGTAGAGAAGGCTCGTGTGTATGTCAGTGGAGATAATTTGTTTACTATTACGTCTTACACAGGCTATTCTCCCGACGTGAACTCTACTAATATGTATAGTCGTGGTTTCGATGAGTTTATTTATCCGAACAGTCGTACATTTATGATGGGTATTAATGTTACCTTTTAAATGAGAAGAGTATTCATTCCGATACGACAAATGTATTACTTTAAAGAAAAAAATATGAAACGAATTAATAGTTTACTTTATATGGGATTGATGGGCATCGTGTTGTTGTCTTCTTGTGATGCACAGTTGGATCAGGTCAATCCGAATGCTGCTACTGAAGAAACTTTCTGGCAAAATGAAGCAGACTTTGAAAAGGCTTTAGTGTCTTGTTACACTCCGTTAAAAAATGCGCTGAATGGAGGGTACTATGGGACACGTGGTGTGATGATGCGTATTGCACGTGCCGATGAAGTAGAATTCCGAAATGATATTAGTGAAGTGTATCAGGCATGTTATTTTACGAACTCGAATGGAAATTCCTTGTCGCAAGGTATGTTCTATCAGTTCTACAATGCCTTGTATCGCACGAACTCCATTTTGCAGAGACTGGAAGAAAAACAGGAAATATTGTCCGCTGACTTTATAGACAAGGTAAAAGGAGAATGCTTGTTTATCCGTGGCTTTTATTTGTTTCAGTTGGCCAAGGAGTTTAAGGACGTGCCTTTACGTTTGACGGCATCCCAGTCTCCCTCTACCTTCCCTTTGGCTAAATCTACCCAACAGGAGGTATGGAACCAGGCATTGGTGGATTTGGATGCAGCCGCTTCCTTTTTGCCGATTCAGCCGACAGGAAAAGGAAAACCGAGTAAAGGTGCGGCTTATGCTACGATGGGGAAGATTTATTTATATATGGAGGAATATGATAAAGCTATCAAGGTGTTGGAACCATTGACCCACTCGCCTTATACATATAAACTGGTGGATTTTGCTTGGAACTTTGATGAGGCACACGAGAACAATGAGGAGAGTATTTTTGAACTGTTGATAGACCAAGTCGGAGGGACGGATGTCTGGGGAGACGGGGAGAATATTAATTCCACTCAGACAAACAGTCGTCCGGTAGAATATGCTGCTGAGGAAGTTGGAGGTTGGTTTGAAGCCCAACCCACTCAGCAGATGATGGATATATTCCTGAAAGAACGTGACAAGGACGGGAACTATGATTATCGCGCACGTATGAGTGTGGCATGGGATTATCCAGAATGTATGTATTATTTGCGTCCGTTCCGCGATGTGTTTCCTAAAGCGGATTGGAATACGTATTGGATATTGAAATATCAGAATTGGAATACGATGGAACGGGAACCGGCTAGTTGTATGTCAAGCATTAATGAGCGTGCAATCCGTTATGCGGAAGTTCTTTTACAGTTGGCCGAGTGTTATTTGTTCAGTCCGACACAGAAAGATTTGGTAAAGTCTGTCTCCTATATCAATGAGATACGTCGGCGGGCTAATCTGAATGATTACAGCGGAGCTATGACAGAAAATGCTATTTTTGAGGACTTGGAACATCAGCGTGCTATTGAGTTTTTTGTGGAAGGGGAACGTTTTTACGACTTGCGCCGCTGGGGGCTGTTAGAGGAACGCTTGAAGACTTGTAATCCTGTACGTTATTCGCAGTTTATGACGGGTGTAGTGAATGGTACGAACCGTTATTATTATTATCCTATTCCTACAAAGGAGTTGGAGACAAATGATTTGTGTACACCAAGTGAAGGATGGTGATTCAGGGGCAAATTGTTCGATAATATTTAAAAAAAGAAGGGATGAGTTTTTCTCATCCCTTTTTCTTCATCCGATATTCTTTAGGTGACATGTGCATGTATTTGGTGAATACTTTTGAAAAATAATACGGATCATTAAAGGCGAGTTCAAAAGCTATTTCTTTTGCTTTCTTGTCGGTAAAGTCCAAGAGCTGGCATGCCTTCTGAATTTTCAACTGATTGAAATAGTTGATGGGAGACATACCCGATTTTTGTGTAAAGAGTGTACTCAGATAAGTAGGTGAGTAGTTCACGCTTTTGGCCATGTCTTCCAGTGTCAGTTGCTTGTCCAGATTAGCCTTCATGTAGTTGATGACTTTCTGTATGGTATCTTGTGTTTTGGGCTTGTTGATTTCGCGGAACTGAGGAATGTACCGGAAGGAGCCGAGCAGGTACCATAGGCAGAGCGTGATGTACTCTAAGTTTTCAATGCTGTATCCCATTTCAAGGTTTACTAAAATCTCATTGAACAACTGGATGCGGTCGTTGAAACGGGCCGTAGGCGAATCGTCAATGTAGATGGTACGGTTGAACAGCTCGGAAAACAGGTGGCTTTGTTCACCGGTAAAATGAATCCAGTAAATACTCCACGGATGGCTGGTAGAAGCGGCGTATACATGCGGTGTACCCGCTTCGATAATGAAGAAATCGTTCTTTTTTACCGTGCATCTTCCTTTTCCGATATTGTACCAGCCTTCTCCTTCGTGGCAGTAAATCAGAATGTGCTGCGGGCTTCCTTCTGCACGTTCCCGGTAGTGACCTTCCGCATGCGGATAGTAGCCAACATCTGTGGGATGCAGCAGACGAGTCATGGGGTTTTCTTTTATTTTCAAAAGATTCTCTTGAGGAATGACGATGGCTTTCTCATTGGGGAATCCGTCTTTCTTCTTTTCCATAGTGTATTTGTTTGTGAGGACAAATGTAGGTATTTATTTGGATTTTAGTGGAGACTTCCTGAAGAGATTTCTCCTTTCAGAAAGATAAAACTTAAAATCGAAAAATATTACATCCTTTTGCGAAAATACCACATTCGGAGATGGTGGTTTATGCGTAATTTTGTCATCTGTGAAATGGTTTGTAAACTCAAAATTTGATAATATGAAAGCAGCAGCATTACTCTCATTTTCTTTGCTTTGTTTTTCTTGCAGTCAGCAGACTGACAAGATTGATCTGTCTGGCTCATGGACGTTCTCTACGGACAGTATGGACTGGAGCCGGGTGATTGAACTGCCGGGATCAATGGCTTCCAACGGTTTGGGGGAAGATATTGCCGTGGGGACTGATTGGACAGGCGGTATTGTAGATTCTTCCTATTTCTTTAAACCTTCGTATGCCAAATACCGTGAGGCTGGAAATATCAAGGTGCCTTTTTGGCTTCAACCGGTAAAATATTACAAAGGTAAGGCGTGGTATCAGAAAGAAGTGGTGATTTCTCTCTTTCTGGAACGCTGCCACTGGGAGAGCCGTTTGTATGTAGACGGAAAGGAAATCGGTATGCGGAATGCCTTGGGCGCTCCTCACCGTTATGACCTGACAGGCAAGCTTTCAGCTGGAAAGCATGTGCTGATATTGTGTGTGGACAACCGGGTGAAGAACATCGATCCGGGGGAGAACTCACACAGTATTTCCGACCATACGCAAGGAAACTGGAACGGGGTAGTGGGCGACATGTTCTTAGAGGTAAAGTGAACGTGTCTTCCGTCAAGATTATGCCAGACCGTCTGGCTAAGAAAGTCAGTGTGTCGGCTTCCTTGATGAACCGTTATGAGAAAGAAACGAGTGTGGTACTCGAAATGACGGTAGGCAATGAAAAAGTACAGCAACAGTCTACCTTGAAGCCGGGCAAGAATCAGGTGGTGATGTCGCTGGCCATGAAGGGAGATATTAAGTGCTGGGATGAGTTTTCTCCATCCTTATATGATTTGAAGCTGAGTGTGAAGGATGCAGAGAGCGGTGAAACGGATGTCTATACGGAACGCTTTGGTTTCCGCGATGTGAAGGTCGTAGACGGAAAATTGACCATTAACGACCGCCGTTTGTTCCTGCGTGGTACGCTGGATTGTGCCGTATTCCCGAAGACCGGTTTCCCACCTACGGATGTAGAGTCCTGGAAAAAGATTTATACCACCTGCCAGCAACACGGATTGAATCACGTGCGTTTCCATTCCTGGTGTCCGCCGGAAGCTGCTTTTGTGGCTGCCGATGAGATGGGTATGTACCTGGAGATAGAATGTTCTTCCTGGGCTAACCAGTCGACTACCATTGGCGACGGAGGTGATCTGGATCGCTTTATCTGGGAGGAAAGTGAACGCATCGTCCGTGAGTTTGGTAACCATCCTTCTTTCTGCATGATGATGTACGGTAACGAACCGGCTGGTGAGGGAAGTAATGCCTATCTGACTAATTTCGTTACTACCTGGAAAGAGCGCGATGCCCGCCGTTTATATTGTTCGGGTGCCGGATGGCCCAATTTGCCGGTTAACGACTTCTTGAGCGATTCTAACCCTCGTATTCAGGCATGGGGACAAGG
>ERZ836441.2962-NODE-2962-length-12358-cov-3.992360_pt1 | contig 12358 bp, 15 predicted proteins | sample MGYA00519686_ERZ836441 | MGnify/ENA primary metagenome ERZ836441 (study PRJEB31850, sample SAMEA3708800) | human gut metagenome | biome: human gut; feature: human-associated habitat; material: faeces | place: China | collected 2014 ... | reverse complement strand
GGTGTATGTTTCAAGCCTGTAAGCGTGATTGCTTTTGCCATTTATGATAATCTTGTCTATCTCATCTTGTGAGATAAACATTTTTCTGTCAGGCAGATAACCCAGTTCAGCTTTAAACTGAATAGGTTCTCGTTTCATACCCTCAATAATTTCTGCAATATATGGTATAGAATATTGAGCCGCATAATTAAAGCGAATGATTTTTATACCGGCATTGTAGTCATCCATCAGCTTGCCGTACTCTTTGAAAATTTGAGCACGCTTTTCATCATCCTTGAGCATATCGGTAATTTTTTCAACCATATCGGGATAGCCTAAAACACCGTCAATTTCTTTTTGTATTGATTGCAGACAATTATCTTTATTTGGATAATCGTCACTCAAATCTCGGACAAACTCTGTAAGCCTGTCGGCAACTTTATTCAGTTCGTACTCATCTACCTTGTCAAGTTCATACTGTGGCATATATCTGCCGACATCAAGAAGTTCACGAATACGAACAGCCGCTTGCTCCCAAGTGAGATGCGTTGCCGTGCTTGTTTTAGCCGTTGTGCCTTTAGCAATGCTTATACCGTTTTCGTCATACCAAAAGGATACTTTTTCGCCGTTAAAGACAAAGCCTGCACCGTTAGTACCGTAAAGAAATTTAAGTATTCTTGCGTTATACTCAACACCTCTGTCCCGTCTGAAATGCATAGCAATTTGTACTCTGCTGTTTTTATCATTAAAGCCACAGCAAAGTGCTTCATCAATAATCTGCTGTGATATTCTTAAATCGGTGAAAAGTGATGTTTGTGGCACCTCATCATATACAGGTTCGTTATCATAAGAAAAGCTGAACAAATCAAGCTGTGTTTTTTCTTCCTTTTCCGTATTAAGATACTTGCCGTCATTGATAAGTTCTTTAATGATACCGATAACAATATCCCACGAAAAAACGGACTCCTTGGTTCGGGTTTTGTAATTACCCTCATACATAAGAAGTCCGTTATCGGCTAATGTAAAGCCAAAGTGCTTATTGAATTTATCGTACTCATAAAACCGTCTTGGATACAGCGTTTTGGTATAGTTTTTGAGTTCGTTATCGCTTTTAGTAGTTTGGTAAGCCTTGATGATTGCAGGCTTTCTTTGTACCAAATCATCATCGGGATTGCTGAGCATATACCTGATAGCCTGTTCATCAACAAACGGCGGCAGTTCATCGGTTACATCGTGTAAATCAGTTCGTTCATGACTGTTTCCCTCGCCGAGTTTTTGATATTGTTCATCATTCCCACCCAAGTCATCATATCCGTTTGCTTGAGTTCTTCTGTCACTCTTTGTGCTTTTGCCATCTGAGTTATGATTTGTTCTTCCATCTGTTCTGCCTGTTCCTGAATCGACATCAAATGTTCCGTCAGCTTGCAGGTTGTCAATAAAGTTGTGAATGTCGCTTTCTTGTGATTTTTGAGATATTCCTGTCTTTTCTGTGCGTAATATCCCATTTGTTCCGTTTTTGTCGGCATAATCAGGTTCGGGTAAAGTTGCTCTCCAACTTGCGTGTATGTTATCTTCATTTGAATTGCTCCTTTCGTTTTTGTTTTCATCCTTATTGTAAGGACTTGTTGAAGATTTTTCAAATATGCGATTTTCTTTTTCAAGTGCAAATATGGTTTTTGATATTTCAAGGAGTGCTGTTTTTGAAATATTGTTTGTTGCTTCACCGAGGGCATTAAAAGTGTTCGGTGTATTGAAATTAACAACATCCTCAAAATCTTCCGTATCAAGCATTAAATCGGCGTCAACACCGAGCCTTGAAAGAATTGTATACGAAACGCTGTTTGAAACCAATTTACGAAATTTTGATGAAATAATATCATCGGAGAAATCTTCGAGGAAGCTGTCATGCTTTGCACCGCAAAGTTCAAAAAGATAATCTGATAAATTGTTGCTTACAGCGTTTTCACAAGCAGAGATGACGGCACTGCTTAAATCGGATTTATCATCAACTGCACCAAAAACATTTTCAAGTGTCTTAATTACATTATCGGTGTATTCGTCCTTCATATGCCAAATAGGGACTTCTTTTGCCTGCTCGCCCTCGTGGGTATCGCTGACATCAAACACATATTTAAGCCTTGGATAGTTTTGATTTGACACATCAAAAAGTGCAATACCTTTAGCACCTTTATTTACCCATCTGCCAAACTTTCTGTTCCAGCTTGCCATAGGTAAAACTGCAACAGCGTCAGGCTTCTGAGCATAAACAAGAAGTTGCTCGCTAAACGGCAATCCGTAATTATTGCAAGAACTTTTCAAAAACTCCTGCCAATTACTCGGCGAACGGATAACATCCTTTGAAACATTATCATAAAGAGTAGAAATGAGTTCAAACCTTGTAGCCATAGTCATCACCTTTCATCTTGTTTACCTCCGAGATATGAATAGAGTGTGTGCTTTTTTACATTTTCTTTAATGGCACATATAACCTTAATTTCTTTAATCAAAACATTAGGCAAATTGAGCATCTCTTCCGTTTTCATATTCAAAATATCTGCCTCACTACATTTGCCTGCCTTAAACAGCTTTAAAAGCACTTTCGTTTTTATTTGGAAATCTGTATCCATTTTTACCTCCGTATATATTAAAGGTGGCAACCGAAGTCACCGCCCAAATAAGTTTAATTATCGTTTTTCTTTTTGTTCCTGACTTGGAGAAATACAAGCCCTGCAACAATAAAGACAACAAGTGCAATAGACACAATTGTTTTGACTGTCATTAGCTTTTACCTCCTTTTATTATCGTTCATCTCGTTCTCGGTTATGCCGTTGTCTTTCATTTTCAAAACAGCGATACATTTCAGCCTTATCGGCAACCCTTTGACCAAAGTCTTTTAACGCATCAAATTTGTTTTCAATATAATGGCCGTAATAATATGAGCCGTTATTACATTCCCAAGTGACGTATTGCTTTTCTTTATTGGCAGTTGTCCTTTCGCCGAGTACGATTTCACCTTTACCGACGGTTACGGCATTGATAATGGTGTAGCCTGCATTAGTTCTATCACTCATTATCTATGCCTCCTTTTTTCTTTCTCTTAATAAAGAAATATACACAGCCTGCGATACCGACAAGAGAAGCACCGGCAATACCTAAAACACGATTGATATTCCTATCATCACCTGTTTTTGGATTTTCAAGTTCAGGGACTTTAATCGTTACGGTCTGTCCGTCATCGTTAATGTCAGCATGAGCGGTTAACACGACACCGTCACGATACAATGTTTCAAACACTACAAGATCGGTATCCTTTTTAATAGCCGAACCGTCAAAAGTAAAGGTGACTTTTACTTTGCCATCAGCCTTATCGGGTACAAACTTAACGGTTGAAGTGATTTCTTTACCTTTAACTTTGAACGGTTTGCCTGTGGCTTTATCCATCAATGTGCCTTTGATAATATATTCGGTATTAGGTACCAAGTGCTTGTACTCAACAGTATCTTTTATGGATATTTCGCCTTTTGCGATGACTTCTTTTTTGCCATTGACGGTTGCCGTTGTTTTTAATTCTGGCACTTTATCATTGATTGCAGTAAGTTCAACCACTTGCTCGTTATCTTTGATTGTTACGGTAAATACATCTTCATTATCAAGATAGCCGTCGGCTGGCTTAAGTTCCTTTATAAGATATTCACCGTAAGGAATGTTGCTAAAGTTGAAGATGCCGTTTTCATCGGTAACAGCAGTTAAGATTGCGTTGTCTTTTGCAAATTCGGTAGTGTCTGATTTAAACAAACCAAAGATTGCACCCTTGATTGTTTCTTGGGTTTCTCGGTCAATCTTCAAACCTTTAACAGAACCATAAATGAGATTGTTTTCGATAGCTTTATCGTTATTGACTTTAATATCAATAACCTTGACATCTTGACCTTGATATTCGGTGTCAAACTCATATTTTGTATCGGATAAGATATAGTGCGCATCGGTTGCGATTTCTTTTGCGTACCACTTAAAGCCTACCGGCAAGTCACAGTCAAAGACAATGCTTCCATTTTTATCGCAATTTGCAAAAGTGATAAGAGCATCTTTTGGAATAACATCGCCGTTGCTTGCTTTAATGTCCTCATCGGCATAAATACCGAATCTTACAGAAGTGATTTCACCGTTATTGCCGATACTGAATGTCTTATCATTTGCCATAATTTTCTCCTGCTTACTGTGAAACCGAAACCTTTTGTCTATCGTTATACACCGAAATGTCGGTTGAGGTAACGGAAACATTCTGTCCTGCATAGGTAAGTTCTACATCGTATTTTGTACCGTTATGAACATAGCCGTTAGGTGCAGTCTTTTCAATCACAGTATATTTACCGAGATAAAGTTCTTTTGATTTAGCCACACCGTCATCATCGGTTGTGACTGTATCAACCAAAGTACCTTGCTCATATCTTACCGTACCGTCAAGTGTTGTAATATCCTCGGCAGCATAGACTTCAAACACTGCACCTTTAAGATTACCGACGCTGTATTTTGGAGTATATACACCGTTATTTTCTTCAACGGATGAGAACACCTCTCCTGTTTTTGTAATATTGATTACGCCTTTTTGAGCCATATCCTTTGCTTTAACTTTAACTACGGTAACGCCTGTATCGGTTGATGAATTTTCCTGACTGATAGAGAACGGAATCGGTGTGTCGTCAAGCACATATCCGTACGGTGCCTGTACTTCTTTGAGAGTATAATCACCATATGGCAACTTTTCAGGTGTGATTAAATATCCCTCTTTGTTGGTGTAAAAGATATGAATTGATGTCACTTGAGGGTAGGTGTACTGCATTGTAATTCTATGATTGTTGCTATCGTAGATTTCAAAAGCAGCACCTTCGTATGGGATTCGTTTACCCGTTTCCTTATCAAGTTTAACTACCTTGAGATACGACTCGAAATTTTTATTGTTGATAAGGAATTTGTAAGTCTTGCCGTCTTTATTGATGAAAACATCGAAATCGGTTATTTTTTCTCTGCCATCCCATCCCTTTGTTTGATGTACTGTGTAAAAACCATAAGGAAGTAGTTTTGTACTTGCAAAACCGTCTTCGTCACAAACAATGGTATCTCGTTCGTCTTTATCTGCATTTACAAAAGAACCTGCCGATTTAAGATAAACTTGAAACTCTGCACCTTTTTCGGGTGTTTCGATTTGAGTTTCACCATCATCAGTATGTTTAATAATGCTGATTTTACCCTTAATCACTTGCTCCATAACAGTCATATCGGGAGCGTTATTGTATTCGACTGTATAATCTTTCGGGTCTGCACCTACTTTATACACCGTATCGTTAAGCAAATATCCCTCACTCGGAGTAATTTCCTTTATCGTCCAATCTGTTCCGCAAACAAAATAGTCTGTTGTAAGAAAACCGTTACTGTCGGTTGTATATTGTGCAATAAGTTCATCGCCTTTATACAAACCATAAACAGCACCGCCTAATTTTGCATCACCTTGTGCGTGACCTTTTTCGTAATCTTGTTTTGTGACGGTTACTCTGAACTTTTTGAGTATGTTATAGAAGCTGACCGATGATGTTTTGTTGCTTGAAACAGTAATTGTCTGCGATTGATTAGGTACATATCTGTCAATGTTTTCTTCCGTAATCGTATATGTTCCGGGAGTTAAATCAGAAATATCAATTTCGCCGTTTGCATTTGTTGTGACGGTTTTTGAAAAACCATTAGCACCTGTGACAGTAAAGTTAATACCGGCTACAATACCGTCTTCGGAAGTTTTAACAAGTTTCATATCACCGAGTGGAGTAATAGAACCCGAAAATGCCATTGAAACAGGGTCATAATATGCCGAATAAATAAGTTTTTGATATGCTTCACTGCCATAGGGATAGTAAAGCAAAAGTTCATCGTCATCGCCTGTACCGTCTTTGTAATATTCACCGTTAGCAAGTTTAAAGCTTGATGCAGTACAAGATTTATCAACCTTAATTGTTAATGAATTTGAATTTTTGCTGTGGGTAATGCTCAAACCGCTTCCTTTTTTTGTGAATGCAGGATAATCAGAAAGCACCTTGTTTGTATCAGTAACGGTAAGGCTATTCCCTGCAACGATTGTTCCGACATTGGTATTATTGAATGACGGCTTTTTATTTAGGTTGTCCATTCTGTCCTGTGCCTTGTCACACCACGCTTTGTATCCGCCGTCGCTGAAATCCCAGCTTGTGTCAGAACCGAAGATAGACCACACTTTTTTCTGACAGTAAGCCATATCCTGCCAATCTATCGAGTTGCCGTGTTCAAGGTAATATCCTGCAAATATCCACTTTGCAGCTTTAATTGCCTTATCACTTGCCATAGCCTTTTTGCCTTTAAGATACGACGAACTCGGTGAGGTTGTGCCGTATTCAATACAGAAAAGAGGATAAGTTGTACCGCCTTTTTTCGTAGTATGAACTTCGTGTCCGTAATGCTTTGAAACGCTTACATCAAGTTTCTTCATACCCGACACCGCACCGAGGTTTTCCGTTGCTGCAAAAGCACTTAACGGAAACATCATTGTAACTGTTAATACCGACAAAAGGATCGCCACAATTCTTTTGCCAAAACTTTTAAATTTATCTTTCATAACTTTTCCTTTCTGCCTGTTTTTAGGCATAAAAAAAGAGAAGATTGTTACATCTTCTCAGCTTAAATTTATGATATTGTTTATTTGAAATTGCCTGTCCATTTACCGCAATAACCGCAACTCCAGCATTCATAGCCTTGTGGGCAGTTGGCAAAATATTCATCATCGGATAATTCTCCGCTTTCCCATTTGTCTGCCCAAGATTTCATTACCGAATCAACATATGCCTTAACATCCGATTTGCTGTCAAACCATCTGCCCATATTACCGCATTTCATTGAGTGATTATTGTTATTACTGCATTGACTTGCTTTTTTGGTTGTTGGTTGTTTTTTTGCAGTTGTAACTTTTTTGGTTGTAGTTTCTTTCCTTGTCTGCTTAATTGTTGTAGAACTTGACTGTACCGACTTGGCATTTGTCTTTGTAGGTGTTTCTTTTTCAGTTTTATCAGTGTTCTTTTTTGGTGAGGTTGAAGTATTCTTATTATTACCTTTTGTCGAGTCAGATGGCTCCTGTTCATTTTCTTTAGCAACAGATTTTTCCTTTGAAGTTTCATCCGATTTATGAACTTCCGTATTTGTTGTGCCTTCATTTTCGGACTGACTTTCAACTGAGGATGTTGGATTGCTTTCTGAAATCGGCATTGGCGTTTTAGCTTTGTTTGAGCAACTTACCAATATGAGTGCTGATAAAACGATAAAAGATATTGTAAATATTAACTTTTTAGTCATATGTATCTATCTCCTTTCAACTGTACATTAACTCTAAACAGAGAATAAATCAAGTGAAATATAGGGAAAGGTCCATTTTTTAGTAGTATTGATAAAAAGGAACTATGACTAATTAAGCAATATTACCAAATATACCTACATGGACTGTTCAAACGATGAATCTTCGTCTGAGATTTCCTCGAAATCCGAGTTTAGCAAACCATCAAGCTCGGCTTGTGCTTCAACCACCTCGTTATATGCATTCACAAGGCAAGTTATTACTGCGTCCGACATTTCTTTGGTGATTGGATTTGCAAACGGAACATATTCTGTTTCGCCTTGTTCATTTGTTACCGCTCTTGACGGCATCGATGCAAAAAGACCGTTTTTACCTTGAATCAATTTAACGCCGTGGATTGCAAAAGCATCGTTGATTGTCAGAGTAGCATAAGCCTTTGTTTTGCTATCATCATTATTCAAACGATCAATTCGTGCTGCAACTGTAGTTGCCATAAGTATTCCTCCTTTAATTCATCTCTAAAGGAATAAAGGTACAATACATATCCGATTGTACTTCTTCCTCTGAAATGTTTTCGATTTCTTTGAATTTATCAGCATAAAAATCTACCTGTTTATTGGTTAACGGTATAAAGTTTTCATCACCGTTATCACCGACAATAAGAATAGGACCAGCATAAATGCTTTGTCCGATTTTTCGATTCCCATCCATACCGATTAGTTTTGCCTCATCATTTCCGATAACACAGGCTTCATCGTTAAACGGATGTGTGAGTTCAATCAAGCCGCCGACAGCGGCGCTGAGATCTTTGTAATCATTGATATGCATATTAAGAACAAGCGGTGTATGATGCGGTGTAATATATACTGCCTTTTCTCCATCCATCTCTTCGCAGAGTGAAGTATCAAAATTATCAAGTTCTTTATATCCAACAGAATTAACATAAAAGCATTTGCTATCTGCATTTGAATCTTCACTGTCAAACACCTCAACAACATCACTGACAGATAAACTTGTGCCTTGATAAAGCGGTGGTCGATCATCTTCATTAAGTCGTATGTATAACGATTCAAGATTATTTACATCAATATCACCATAATAGACTTGCTTATAAATATTAGGGTCAACGCCTCCTCGTTTTTCAACATAGGACAATGGTGCAAACCTATATGCGTGCTCATCCTTTTCTGAATCAATTTGATATATCTTTACTCTCATATATCCTCCTTACATTTGCTGAACCGACTCTAACGGTTTAGGTTCTTGTGTTTCTATCTTTTCTTTAGCTGAAAACATATTTAATTCATCGAATGCAATTCGAGTTTTATCAATTAGAGCATTGATTAAAACCGGGTGATTGTTAATAAGATATTCGTTTCGTAAATTGCTGTCGGGGATAGCAATCAGCTCACTCCAATTTTTGTTTTCCTGTGAATATCTGGCATCCTGCATGGCTCTTTTTATATTACAGGCAAGAATATAACTGACTCGGTCAAAGCCGAACTCGTCAATAATGCTTTTCATGAAATCAGTATTCAGGTGATTATCGACAAAGTTGCAATCAATTGCATTATGAATAGCGGTTGCACAGCGTGAGTTTTCTAAGTCACTTTGACGCCAAATGTCAACCTCATTACAATGTCTTGCTGTATTAAGAGAACTGCGATAAAGAGGGATTTTGTCCGACATTTTCATATCCTCCTTTTTTCTTTGATCTCTCAACGAGTAAATGAATCAAAGCAGCATCCTGCTCCGCCTCCGGTAGTTGATTCAAGAACTCTGCAAGGGTAATGGTTTCTTTTCCTTCCTTTTCATTTTGACAGTTATCACAAATTTTTTCTTTTTTGATAATAATTTCATCTTTTGAAAAGGTAAGACTTACAATACTGTTTGCAGTAATGCCGGTCAAAAAGCGAACTGATCGGGGTATAGTTAATCTGCCTCGGTCATCAATTACCTTATACTGTTTATCCATTTTTAACTTTAACCTCCTCGGTAAATTATTTTTTCAGATAGAATCTTGTCCACATCAATCTCACGATCAAACAAGGAAAATTGGAAGTATGACTTCATTCGTTCCGATGTATCGTAATTTGATATGAGAAGTTCTGAATATTGTTTGCCACCCTCATATCGTTGAGCAATATTGTTAATTCGGGTAATACCTTCAATAAGAATTCCCGGTCTTTGATATAACTCTCTGATTTCAGGACAGTCATTGTATGAGAAACTTGCCTTGTATATTGCAAAGCGTATTCGCAAGTCTTTCGTGATCGTCCTTTCCGAATCCGCCACCGTCATAATAATCTTCGGTATTGTAATACGGAGGATCACAATAAAAAAAGCTGATTGGTCTGTCATACTGACCTATCAGTTTTTCAAAATCTTTGTTTTCGATAATTGTATTACGGAGTCTTGCGTGTGCAGCACGAATTAGGGGAAAGTTCTTCCACATATCGTGTGGTTGACTTCCAAAACTGTCAACGCCAGATGCATAACTGTATCGAATCAATGAATAATAATATGCTGCTCGCTGACAATCAGACAAATCATCGTCTTTTAAGCGATTCGTCATATATTCAAAATCTGCTCGTGAATCAAGTGAAAACTCTAACCATTTAATCAATTCTTTCGGCTTTTCCTTAACGCAACGATATAGATTTACTAAATTTTGATTGAAGTCGTTATACACCTCAAATTTGTCGGGTTCTTTATGAAACAAAACCCAACCGCCACCTCCGAACACTTCAATATATCTACCATAGTTAAGGGGTAGGCGTTTAACAATCTCTTCACGCAGAGCCTTTTTTCCGCCTACCCATGACATAAAGCTGTTCATAATATTTAGGGCAAGCTCTGTGTGTTATTTGTTTCTATATGGTCTCGGCACAGGGTTATATTTTCCGTATTTTTTATCGCATTCGTCAACAACTCTTTTATACAGCAAATCTAAATCAACATCGGTTAAAATATGCCAATATTCCGATTTGTGACAAACACGAAAATCGTATATATATCGTCTTGCCGCAGCACACTTTTTTCTTTGCGATTTTGTCTGTGGATTTGGATATCGGTGCAATATTTTTCGTGCCCACCTGTAATCCTCAACAGTAAATGAAATCACACGATTAGCAAGTGCTTCATAGGGTTCCATTACAATCACCATTTTTGTTTAACTCAGCCTGCAGCGATGCAATTTGCTCATTGAGTTTATTCATTCGATTAAGCTGAAAGCAACACATAAAAGCGACTCCGACAGAACCGCCGACCATTACGCCTAAAACAAAACACAACAGATTATTCATCCCATACACATCCCTTCATCTTCACTTTCATCTGGACCTACAATATTAACATAGTCGCTGATAGCCAATAATGCCTCATTGTAGCTTTCGGAGTTTGTAACCTTGTCAATCATCTCTTTTGCTTGCTCATCAAGACCGTTTTCTCTAAGAGTACGAGCCGCAATGCCCATAAGATTAAAGATATTGCTGTCTTGACCGATAAGCTCGCAATCCGGTTTTATGACTTCTTGGTTTTCGTTATTAACAACTTCTTCCTTATCAGAAAGTCTGTTGTCAATATAATCTGATAACCAAGTGCCGCCAAACACCTCATGCGTACCGATTCGCCACATGGCAAGCTTAGGAATATTGACATCTGCATTATCAAGTGGGAATAAAAGATTTGTAATTTCACCCGACTTAAACGAGTAGATATCTTCAAATTTGGAATTATTCATAAGAATGTTTCGTTTTGTGAAATCCTCGTTAATTCCTTGAAGCCAATCATTAAGGTCACCACCGCAACCTTGAAGAATTAAGCCTTCTTTATCTTTCATTTTGAGCAAATCCAGCTCATTGATTTCCTTAATCATATGTAAGACCACCATCCTTGTTAATATATTCATCTAAAGTATCGAAAGTAGGTATATCACCAGACAGCAAATGCTCAAAATCACTTTCTACACCTAAAAAACTCAAGTCGCTTTCATCGGTAAGTTCAATGTATTCTTTATCACCGAAGTCGATCTCTTCGGCTGTTACCAATGAACCGGCATGATTAACAGTCACTTTACGCTCAAGCGTTTGCATTTCACAGTTATCATCGTCATATCGCAAATGATAAAGATGTAATCCTTTGGGAACATCGTCTTCGGTTAATCTTTCATTTGCGAAAAGACCGGGTTTTCCGAATATTTCAACTACGGAATATTCGTCAACACTACTGCAAATGTATTTGTTGCCCGATAAATTGAGTACCAATCCTCGCTCAGCAGGACTCATCTGCCAAATATCAGCCGCAAAATCAACTGCTGACACATCTGTATGAGGCAGTTCTCTCGAAACAACTTTTCCGTTTTGATATGTTTCAGTTCCACAGTTTTCTCCGAAATCCTCATCGGCCCACTTGATTGTGAAAGTCAATTCGGGATAATGTTTTGAAAGATTGCCGATAATTCCTTTCGCCGGTTTCCAAGCTGTTAAAAAATTAAGCTCGTTAGGGTTATCGCTTTTATGGTATTTGTATGCAAGCGAGGTTGTACCCCAATTCTTAATTGTCCAATCATACCAAGTAGCCGAGTTATAATAGTGAATATTTGAAACTGCTGCTATGCCTAAATTCCATATTTCCTTTTTATCTTCTGTCAAACCATTTGCATATTTCTTCAAATATTCCATGAAATCATCAAAAGTACCCTCACGACTCAAATCCTCGTTTGGAATCTTATCAAGAAAGTCCTCAACAGAAGCAGCAAAAAAATTAATGAAAAAATTAAAGACGTCAAATCTTTCGGTATCGGTAAAACCTTCTTAAAATCGATAGAACCTCTGCCAAACGCATCAACCTGAATTGATTTGAGCATTTCGTCAATCAATTTTTGGTTACCACTGATGGTTAAAATGTTTCGTATATCGTTAGCCATTTAAACCTCCTTTGTTTCTTTCATCAATTATTTTAATTCGCTTCGCAAGTGCTTCAACTACAGTTACGGTGACCGCATTTCCTGCT
>ERZ836441.2957-NODE-2957-length-12378-cov-2.400308_pt1 | contig 12378 bp, 13 predicted proteins | sample MGYA00519686_ERZ836441 | MGnify/ENA primary metagenome ERZ836441 (study PRJEB31850, sample SAMEA3708800) | human gut metagenome | biome: human gut; feature: human-associated habitat; material: faeces | place: China | collected 2014 ... | reverse complement strand
GCACTTCCGGTTATTCCGATTGGTATTTTGGGGGCTGTCATCATTGTTATCTTTGGATTCTTTTTTGCTACGGTTTCCTCTCGTATGGTTGGATTGGTCGGCAGCAGTAACAACCCGGTATCCGGAATGGCGATCGCAACGTTGTTGATCACCAGCTTGATCCTTAAAGCAACGGGTAATACCGGTGCCTCAGGAATGATCGCAGCGATTGCAATCGGTTCTGTAATCTGTATCGTTGCAGCAATGGCTGGTGATATGTCACAGGATTTGAAAACAGGATATATTCTTGGTGCAACTCCGGTGAAGCAGCAGTACGGTGAGTTGATCGGTGCGGTTGTTTCAGCAGTAACGATCGGTTTTGTACTTTACTTGTTGAATAGTGCGTGGGGATTTGGTACGGCTGAGCTTGCTGCACCACAGGCAACTTTGATGAAGATGATCGTTGAAGGTGTTATGGGCGGAAATCTTCCTTGGGCACTTGTGTTTATCGGTGTGTTTATTGCAATTATGATCGAGTTATTATCTATCCCGGTTCTGCCGTTTGCCATTGGTTTGTATTTGCCGATCGAACTTTCTGCCTGCATTATGGTAGGTGGCGTACTTCGTCTGATCTTAGAGAAGGTTTATGACGGCAAAGCGAACAAAGACAAAGTTATCAATAACGGTGTACTTTGCTGCTCCGGTATGATCGCGGGTGAAGGACTGGTTGGTATTTTGCTTGCTGTTCTTGCTGTAGTAACGATTAAGGGCAAGACGGTTGCCAGCTTAGTGGATCTTTCTGGTGTCCTTAATTTGGGACAAGCAGGTGGCCTCGCAGTCATGGCAGTGATCATTTTGGTTGTCCTGAAGTTTACTATCTGGAGTAAAGAAGCAAAGGTAGAAAAATAGTGAAGAAAGACAATAATTTGTTGGATTATGTTCCGCGTATTCCGGAAAAACTGAACTGGACGGAAGACGATGAGCATCGGGTGACGGTGGATGTCGAGAACAAGGGTGTGTTTAACCGCATTGCCCAGAAATGTTTTGGGCGTCCGGTAGTCAGCCACATTGCCTTGGAACAGTTCGGGAGTTTCATTTGGAAACAAATAGATGGTGTGCATACGATTTATGATATTGCTCTGTTAGTGAAGGAGGAGTTCGGCGAGGATGCCGAGCCGTTATATGACAGATTGCTGGCGTATTTCCGTACACTGCAGGGGCATGGATTTGTGACATTGACACCATCAGACAAAGATACGAAAAGGGAAGCATCGAAATAGATGCTTCCTTTTTTCGTTCCTTAATAGGAAACTGCTGTTGTGTAGCGTGACAAAAGCAAAGTGCTGACCTTGCGTTTGTTCTTGAAAGAGACCACAAAATATTGTAAAATATAAGTTCAAAGAGATATTTGCGTCGGCGCATGGGACGCAGAAGAATGCCGGGAGAGGTCCGTGCAAGCAAATACTACAAAACACATGATTTCCAGCGCAGAAATGAGGAGATATGAAGGATATTAAGAATACGATTTTGCAGAAATTCAGGGAAGTATATGGCGAAGGAGAGGCACACGCATTTTTTGCACCGGGTCGTGTAAATTTGATCGGTGAACATACAGATTATAACGGTGGCCATGTATTTCCGTGCGCATTGACGATAGGTACTTATGCTGTGGCTCGCAAGAGAAACGACAGAAAGTTACGCTTTTTCTCGATGAATTTTGAACATCTTGGTATCATTACTTCCAGTCTGGATGATCTGAAACCATGCAGGGAAGCCGGATGGACGAATTATCCGAAGGGAATCTTTTGGGCGTTAGGACAGAGGGGCTATGAGATCAATGAGGGTATTGACCTTCTGTTGTTTGGTAATATCCCGAACGGTTCGGGATTGTCTTCTTCTGCATCTGTAGAGGTGGTTACCGGCTATATTTTGAGCGAATTGTTTGGACTTGGTATTTCAAATCAGGATTTGGCGCTGATCGGTCAGTTTTCGGAGAATAAATTCAACGGTGTGAATTGTGGGATCATGGATCAGTTTGCGATCGCAATGGGCAAAAAGGATCATGCGATCTTTTTGGATACGGCAGATCTTTCTTATGAATATGCTCCGGTTCAACTGGACGGTGCGAAGATTGTGATCGCATGCAGTAATAAAAAGCGTGGACTGGGTGATTCGAAGTACAATGAACGCCGTGAGGAGTGTGAGACGGCACTGGCAGAGATTCAAAAGGAGATGCCGATCCAGACGCTCGGCGATCTGACGGAGGAGCAGTTTGAACAGGTGAAGTCAGCGATCAAGGATGATGTCAGACGCAAGAGAGCAAAGCATGCTGTTTATGAGAATCAGCGTACGATCAAGGCAGTGAAAGCGTTGCAGGAAAATAACATTGAACTGTTCGGACAATTGATGAACGCTTCTCACGTATCTTTGCGTGATGATTATGAGGTGACAGGAAAAGAGTTAGATACGCTTGTGGAACAGGCTTGGAAAGTAGATGGTGTCATCGGATCTCGTATGACCGGAGCAGGATTTGGCGGATGTACGGTGAGTATTGTGAAAGATGAGGCGGTTGATGCATTTATTGAACAGGTAGGCAAGGCGTATAAGGATAAGATCGGATATGCGGCAGATTTTTATGTCGTTGAGATTGGATCCGGTCCATGTCATTTATAGGATGAGACTTTCAAAAAGAAACTCTGGTGCAGAAAGGGAGGGATACGAATGAGCGATATTAAGACAGCAAAGACAACGGAGCAGATGGGTTTAGATGAACAGGACTTAAGACGCTTACTTAATATGTCCGAATGTGCGATGTTTGTGGCAAAGCCGGGATCGCAGATTGAGCTTATGTATGCGAATGAACGCTTTTATTCATTAATGCAGTGCACAAGAGAAGAGTTTTCAGAAATATATCATGGAAGTGTTATGGAAATGATCCTACCGGAAGACCGTCAAAAGATACGAAATTTGATCGCCAGACAGACGGCTGTGGGGGGCAAGATTCAGTTAGAACACCGTGCGCGGCGCAAAGATGGAGCAGTGATCTGGGTGTCTGTTTCAGCGCATTCGGCAGATATGAAAGGGCAGAGGGTCTATTTTGCCTCATGTTTGGACATCACACAGTCGAGACGCAATCTGTTAGAAGCGTATGAGGCAAAACGAGATGCAGAGCTGATCTCCAATAGTATTCCGGGTGGTGTGATCAAGCTGCGCATGACAGATTTTAAGCTGTTATATGCAAATGATGGATTTTATCGACTGGCTGGATATTCCAAGGAAGAATATCAGATTAATTTTGGAGACTATTGTGACCGTGTGTTGCATCCTGCAGATGCGGAAATGGTCAAAAGACAGGTCAAGGCTTCTGTAGAAAATCGTGGTTTGGTCGGCTTTGAGTATCGGATCATCTCCAAAGCAGGAGATGTCTGCTGGTCTTATGTCAATGGATGTCGTATTGATGATGATAATGGAGAACCGGTATATCTATGTATCATTATGGATATTACGAAGCGCAAACAGTTGGAAAAGCAGTTTGAGGAAGTTGCTGAGCGTTCGGACATTATTGCTAAATTTATGCGTGAGACGACTTGGACCTATGATATTGCGACGCGTGTACTTAGTCGTGGCGGCAATTTAGATGAAACATATTCTAACGAGAGTATTTTAGAGGGGCAGTTTAACGAAAGTCAGTTAGGAGAATTTTTACACCCGGATGACGTGGAGCGTTTTCGCCAGGCGCTTAAGAGGCGTGAAGAGGAACTGGGCGGTCATCGCGGTGTTTATCGCATGAAGGACAACCATGGAGAATATCGTCATATGGAAGTGGCGAGTGTCTCGGTGGGAGATGGTATGAGTGATAAGCCGGTGAAAGTATATGGGATCACTCGTGTGCTTGATAATGCACTGGCAGATTCTGCGGAAGCAGAGATCGCGGCAGCATCGAACAACACGAAACTCAGTACGAAATTAATGCGGATCGCTAAGTCTAGTCAGGCAAAGTTTGAAGATACTTTGACGGGAATGATTCCGTATGCAAAGTTTTTGGACAAGGCAAGAGAAATGTTGGCAGAACGAACGGATGACAAGCGCTATGCGTTGATGTGCGCTGATATTGATGAATTTCGCAAGTTTAGTCATCATTATGGCTTTTCCATTAGTAATGAAATCCTGTTGAAATTTTCCAAGGTGCTTCAAAAGTTTGTGGAGCGAGGTGGCCTGTGCGCCAGAGTGGACGGAGATTATTTTGTTGCTATTTTCCCGTACAAGGATCATAAGACCCTGCTAAAAAAATTGTCTCGAATGATGCACTATCAGGATGAGATTACGAATGGGGAGAACCAGATCGGTTTTGATACAACGAATGGCTTGTATCTGGTTGAGCCGACGGATAATGAGCTTGGTGATATGTTGGAGAAAGCGGATCTTGCACGAAGAAGTATCAAAGGGATCAAGGGTAACCATTATGCGATTTATACCGATGATCTTCAGCAAGAACGTTTCCGAGAGGAACGGATCATTCAGGAAATACTCGATGCTATGGAAAAGCAGACAGTTGAAATATGCTATTTGCCGCGTATTCAGGGAGATAAAGAGAACGTTGTAGGCTGTACGGCGGTTGCACGGATTCAGATGCAGGATGGACAGTATTTAGAAACGGATGGCATTTTGCATTATATCGAACGTGGAGGAAGGTTGGATAAATTTTCTTATTTCCTGTTGAATCAGGTGTGCTGCAGCTTCGGCGCCAGAAAGGCAAAGGGGTTGAAAACGGTTCCGCTTGCTATTCAAATGACGGCAAGTCAGTTGTCGGCACGAAATGCCTTGTCCATGATCGAAAATATTGTGGAAGTGCAAAATAAAATGGATCCGTCGGACTTGATCATAGAAGTGCACGAACGTTATTTTGCGGATATGACCAGTGCGCTGCAGGTGGCATTGGAGCAGCTTTGCAAGAGAGGATATCAGATCGTGATCAGTCGATTTGCATCTCATCACACGGCATTGCATTCTCTGCGCACGATCCCGGTCAAAGGGATCAAGTTCCATGCAGAGTGTTTTACGGGTGGCAAGAATGGCGAGCGTGAGAAGACGATCCTTAAAAACATTGTTATCATGGCAAAAGAGCTTGGGATGACCGTTTATTGTGGTGGCATCCACACCAAGCTTCAAGAGGAATACGCACGCGAAATTGGCTGCGATATGTTGGAAGGTGAGATCTTCTATGGAGCAATGCGTAATAATGTGTTTGAAAAGTGCTTCCTACAGTAGTAGAAGACACCTGCCGGATGCAGTGGCAGATTAAAAAATGCCCTGCGAGTCTTGACACATCAGGGGAAATGACGGTATATTTTTGGGTGGGCTATATTGAAACGTACTTTCGAAATTTATCATTTAGAAGATTCCGAGAGCACATTGTACAGAAATGGAGGAAAGCAGAACAATGAAAGAGCAGTTACGTAAATTTGGAACATTGATCCTGATCTTGGCGTTGTGTTTAACTTCGATAGGAACAACAAAGGTGCAGGCAGCGTCTAAACCATCCAGACCGAGTGTGTCTTTGGTGAAACGGTCTAAGACACAGGCAAAGATTAAGATAAAGAAGAGAGGCAAAGCAACCGGGTATCAGATTGCAGTCAAGACGTCCAAAAAGGCGAGATACCGTATTGTCATGCCGACAAAGAAGCGCACGGTTGTGCTTCGCAAGCTTAAAGCATCGAAAGTGTATTATGTGAAGGTGCGTGCATTCCGTACCAAAGGTTATCGCATTGTGCATGGTAAATTTTCAAAGCCGATCAAGATTGGCAAATACAAAAAGACGGTGAAAAAGCCAAAGGCAACAGCAACACCGGAGCCGACAGTGACACCGGAAGCAACGCAGATACCGGAGCCGACAGTGACGCCGAGTGAAACACCTTCAGATGCGCCTGCACCGTCAGCGACGCCGAGTGAAACACCTTCAGATGCACCTGCACCGTCAGCGACGGCAGCACAGTAGGGCGGGCAGGACTATAGCAGCTTATTCAAGCAGGCTGTCACATTACACTTATCAACAATATACGCATACGAGCTGTGTGCAGAAATGAGGAAATATGTTAGACATTAAATTTTTAAGAGAAAATCCAGATGTGGTAAAGCAAAACATCAAAAACAAATTCCAGGATGACAAGCTTCCGTTGGTAGACGAGGTCATTGCATTAGATGCTGAGGCGCGCAAGACACAGCAGGAAGCAGACGAGCTTCGTGCCTCCCGCAAAAAGATTTCTAAGGAAATCGGCGCTTTGATGGGACAGGGCAAGAAGGAAGAGGCAGAGGCCAAGAAGCAGGAAGTAAACAAAAATGCAGCTCGTCTTGAGGAGCTTGCAGCAAAGGAGAAAGAACTCCAAGCAAAAGTTCGTGAGATCATGCTTGTCATTCCAAATATTATTGATCCAAGTGTTCCGATTGGTAAAGATGACAGCGAAAATGTTGAGATTAAACGCTATGGTGAGCCGGTAGTGCCGGATTATGAGATTCCGTATCATGCACAGATCATGGAGAGTTTTGATGGATTAGACATTGATGCTGCCGGTAAAGTGGCAGGAAATGGTTTCTATTATCTGATGGGTGACATTGCCAGACTGCATTCTGCTGTACTTGCCTATGCAAGAGATTTCATGATCGATCGTGGTTTCACTTACTGCATTCCGCCATACATGATCCGAAGCAATGTCGTGACCGGTGTTATGAGTTTTGCGGAAATGGATGCGATGATGTACAAGATCGAGGGCGAAGATCTGTTCCTGATCGGTACAAGTGAGCATTCTATGATCGGTAAATTTATTGATACGATCACCGATGAAAAGGATCTGCCAAAGACATTGACCAGTTATTCCCCATGCTTCCGTAAGGAAAAGGGCGCTCACGGCATCGAGGAGCGTGGCGTGTATCGAATCCATCAGTTCGAGAAACAGGAAATGATCGTTGTCTGCGAACCGGAAGAAAGCAAAGAATGGTATGAAAAACTGTGGAAGAATACAGTAGATCTTTTCCGTTCTATGGATATTCCGGTACGTACACTTGAGTGCTGCTCCGGAGATCTTGCAGATCTGAAAGTAAAATCCATCGACGTTGAGGCTTGGTCTCCACGTCAGAAGAAGTATTTTGAGGTAGGAAGCTGCTCCAATTTGGGAGACGCACAGGCAAGACGTTTGCAGATCCGCATCCGTAAGGAAGACGGCAGCAAATATTTTGCACATACGCTGAATAATACAGTGGTTGCACCACCTCGTATGTTGATCGCCTTTTTGGAGAACAATTTGCAGGAAGACGGAAGCGTACGTATTCCGGAAGCTCTGCGTCCGTATATGGGTGGCAAAGAAGCTCTGGAAGTAAAGAAGAAATAATGGCACGTGGGAGACTTGCGTGAAATAACAGTATAAAAAGACCCTCTTTTGGTAGAAGGTGGACTGTATGTCCGAGCTTCTGATCAAAAGAGGGTCTTTTCATAGAGAGCAGAATTAACTGATCACTTTTAACATATCATCAATATAGTGTGTATATTTTTCAAATTCTCCGGCGTAGATCGTATGTAACAGATCATCAGTTGCGCGCATTGCATGTGCGATCGTGCCAACGCTCAAAATGCCCTGCTCCATTGCATCAGCAAATTCATCCATGTCCAGTACTTCAACTTGACCATCCGGATATACGACTACGTCAATGAGCAGGTCGTTAAAGGTGTAGATATTTTCCTTTTCATCATAATGTGTCTCTATAATGTCACAATACCAATATACCATTTGTCCGGCATTGTCAAAAACCTTGCTCACCTTAATCCCTTTATCTATAAAATAAGCGGAAACACCACGGGAAATATCGCGTCGTGGTTTCAAAACATTCCAACTGGTAATAATAAGGTTAGGCTCTAAGGCTAAGATCATATCATCTTTTAATTCGATGTTTTCGTCGGGGATAAAGCGACGTCGAAATAATCGTGGTCGGCTCATGAAGCAACTCCTTTCAGCGGATTATTTTTATTTGATAGCAAAACGCTGGTTTTGCTCTTTTTCTTCTTGTGGAATAATTATAGTCTAGGGAAGTTGGCTTGTAAAGGACTTTCTAGCTTATCGAATTAAATTATTTGCGGGATGATCGGAGGGGAAAAGGAGTTAGCAGATCGCTTGATACTACACGAGATTTTTTGCGCTCTTTGGTGGACTTTTTTAGAAGAATAAATTATAATAGCATAATGAGAGGTTATTAAAAAATGAGTAAGAAAGAGAAGAAAATTTTGCGTAGTTTTATGATGATCACGCAGATCAGTATTACAATGCTCGTGCCGATCTTTATTAGCGGTTGGCTGGGCACTTGGCTGAATCGTCTGTTTGGTACACAGATCATATTTCCGTTCATGTTGTTGTTAGGAATCGGGGCTGCGTTCAAAAATGTATATATATTAACCAAGTCCTTTTATGAGGCTGACATGAAGAAAGAGCATGAGCAGCTTGATTACATGAAAGGACTCACCGAGAAGCGGGAGGAAGCAGCGGGAGAGCATGAAACAGGTAAAACAGGTACTAAAGGAATTGATGATTAGTTCTATTCTGTGGACAGCCATTGTTACGCTGCTTTTTGTAATTATCAGTCGAGGCAGAGTTTCGATGTTATTTGGAGGGCTGTTTGGTGGTGCGGCGGCATTAGTTCTTTTGTGGCATATGTTTCGCCACCTGGACATTGCGCTTGATATGGATCCGGCGCATGCATCCAGACATGCGCAGCTTGCATCGCTGCAGAGATTGGTGATCATGGCGGTTACGCTGGCGGTATGCATGATATTTTATGAATATGTACATCCGATTCCGGCGATACTGACGTTGTTTGGAGTCAAGGTCAGTGCATTATCGTATCCGAAAATGCACCCGCATTATGAAAAATTATTTAAAAAATAGATATGTATTGCAGATATTCTGTTGTTTTATTTTATAGGAGATTGCGGTTGTGCGGTGCAATGTATCGTGAAACGTTGATTTTCGCTTTGTAATGAAATGGTAAACAAGAGATATTTGCCTGTATATATAATTTATTCTATAGAAAGGGAAGGTGAGAATGTGGGAAGTGGCGTCTTTTGTATGCCGTTTGATTCCTTTGCAAACAATGTGTTTTTGGCAAAGGGAAATGAGCAGCAGGTAGACTTTTTTATCCATGGATATACGAAATTCAAGTTTTTCGGTTCAGATGTGTATCTGACTACGACGCATATATCCATGATCATTGTAATCGCTGCACTGCTTATTTTTGCTGTTTTTGCAAATCGTGCGATTCGTAAGGCGACTCCGGATCAGGTGCCGGGACCGTTTCTAAATGTGGTCGAGCTGATTGTAGAATCGCTGGATGGCATGGTGGCAGGTTCCATGGGCGCGAGCAAGGCACCGAAGTTTCGTAACTATGTTGGCGCTTTGTTTTTATTTATTTTGGCGTGCAACTTGTCCGGTTTGCTGGGGCTTCGACCGCCGACAGCAGATTACGGTGTCACATTTCCGTTGGCGATCATTACTTGGGTGATGATTCAATACAACGGTTTTAAGTACCAGAAATTCGGTAAGATTAAGGGATTGTTTGAACCGATCTTTCTGTTCTTTCCAATGAACTTGATCAGTGAATTTTCCACACCGGTTTCTATGTCTCTCCGTTTGTTCGGTAATATTTTATCCGGAACGGTTATGACGGGATTGATCTACGGATTATTGCCAAAGGTTTTGACATTAATCTGGCCGGCTGCATTGCACATTTATTTGGATGTATTTTCCGGTGCGATTCAGACGTATGTATTTTGTATGTTGACGATGTGCTTTGTCTCGGATGCGATTGGGGATCAGGCATAAACAAAAAAGTGAAGAAGTGCGGATAGGCACTTTAGAAATGGAGGATTATTATGAATATTGATAACGATGGATTGGTTTTGATGGGTTCTGCTATTGGTGCAGGTCTTGCGGTTATTGCCGGTATCGGACCTGGTGTAGGACAGGGTATTGCTGCCGGTTACGGTGCTTCTGCAGTAGGACGTAATCCGGGTGCGAAAGGTGACGTTATGTCAACAATGCTTCTTGGACAGGCAGTAGCAGAGACAACAGGTTTGTATGGTCTGGTAGTTGCTTTGATCCTGTTATTCGCGAACCCACTTTACGCAAAGCTTCATTAATCAATGCAAGTGCCGGCAGCCGGTACTATTTTTCGATGGAAAAATGACCGGAAGATGGCGTAAGCATTTGGTGGAAGACTCTAGCGGAAAGGAGGCACTAACGTGAGCGGAGTAATTCAGGTTGCACTGAGCAGTGGACTGGGCGATTATATTTTTGGTTTAGATCCACAGTTATTAGTAGACTCAGCGATTACCATATTAGCAATGTTTTTTGTATTTTTGCTTCTGTCCTATCTGTTGTTTAATCCGGCGAGAAATCTGATGGAGAAGCGGCAGGAAGGCATTCGTGAGCAGATGGAAACGGCAGCGCGCGAGAAGCAGGATGCAATTCAATTCAAAGCAGAATATGATGAAAAAATAAAAAATGTGCAAAAAGAGACGGATGAGATCCTGAGCGAAGCGCGTAAAAAGGCACTCAAGAAAGAAAGTGTCATGTTAGAAGAAGCGAGGGAAGAAGCCGCACAGATCGTTGCCCGTGCAAATCGAGAAGTTGAACTGGAGAAGAGCAAGGTCAAGGATGAAATGAAACAGGAAATCATTAATGTCGCAACGGCAATGGCTGGTAAAATCGTTGCATCTTCTTTGGACGAAAGCAAACAGTCACAGTTGCTTGCAGACACTTTGGAAGAGATGGGTGATGAGACATGGCTAAGTTAGTATCAAAGACATACGGCGAAGCCTTGTTTGAGGTTGCCGTGGAAGAGGGAACGATTGATTCCACTCTGGAGGAAGTGCAGATCGTGCTTGATGTGATCGAAGCGAATGAGCAGTACATCAAGCTGCTGACACATCCAAAGCTTCCGGTTGAGCAGAAAGTCTCACTGGTAGAGCAGGTGTTTGCTGGCAAAGCATCCGATACGCTGACAGGATTCATGGTCACTATCGTTGAAAAAGGACGTTTTTCGGAAATCGAAAAGATTTTGACGTATTTCATTGATAAGGTTCGTGAATACAAAAAGATCGGCGTAGCATATGTGATATCGGCTGTCGAACTGTCTAAGGATGAGAAGCAGGAGATCGTGCAGAAATTATTGAACACGACATCTTATGTGGAGTTCATCATGAACTATTCTGTGGATGCATCCCTGATCGGTGGCGTGGTGATCCGTATCGGAGACAGAGTGGTAGACAGCAGTATCAGATCAAAGCTGAATCGAATGGCAAAAGAGTTGTCGCAGGTTCAGTTGACGAATTAGAATAAACAGAAAGAAGGTGCGAGTGTATCATGAATTTGAGACCTGAGGAAATCAGCTCAGTCATTAAAGAGCAGATTAAAAACTACAGTACCAAATTTGAAGTAGCAGATATAGGTACTGTAATACAGGTTGCCGACGGAATTGCCCGTATTCATGGCTTAGAGAAAGCGATGCAGGGTGAACTGTTGGAATTTCCTAATGAGATATATGGCATGGTATTGAACTTGGAAGAAGATAACGTAGGTGCGGTTCTTTTGGGTGACCATAAAAACATCAATGAAGGCGACACCGTAAAGACGACAGGTCATGTTGTTGAGGTGGCTTCAATGGCTCTTGCCTGTTTGGAGAGATTGACCGCCTGCTTGAACAGCCGGTTGGAGATGCCATGCTCGGACGTGTAGTGAATGCGCTGGGACAGCCGATTGATGGCAAAGGACCGATCAAAACCGATAAGTCCAGACAGATCGAGCGTGTGGCATCCGGTGTTATTGCACGTAAATCCGTAGACACACCGCTTCAGACAGGTATTAAGGCGATTGACTCCATGGTACCGATCGGAAGAGGACAGCGTGAGTTGATCATTGGTGACCGCCAGACCGGTAAAACCGCGATCGCGATCGACACGATCATTAATCAGAAAGGACAGGGCGTAAAATGTATTTACGTAGCGATCGGACAGAAAGCGTCAACGATTGCCAACCTTGTGAAAAAATTAGAAGAATATGGAGCGATGGATTATACCACGATCGTTGCAGCAACAGCGAGTGAGTTAGCACCGCTTCAGTATATTGCACCATATTCCGGATGTGCAATTGGTGAGGAATGGATGGAGAACGGCGAAGATGTATTGGTTGTGTATGATGACTTAACCAAACATGCTGCGGCATATCGTACACTTTCCTTGCTGCTTAAGCGTCCGCCAGGACGTGAGGCATTCCCTGGAGATGTATTCTATCTGCATTCCAGATTGTTGGAGCGTGCAGCGAGATTGTCAGATAAGCTGGGCGGTGGTTCATTGACGGCATT
>ERZ836441.2956-NODE-2956-length-12378-cov-7.997403_pt1 | contig 12378 bp, 10 predicted proteins | sample MGYA00519686_ERZ836441 | MGnify/ENA primary metagenome ERZ836441 (study PRJEB31850, sample SAMEA3708800) | human gut metagenome | biome: human gut; feature: human-associated habitat; material: faeces | place: China | collected 2014 ... | reverse complement strand
CCAGCCGCGGCCTGTTCGGCTACCGCAACCAGTTCCTGACCGATACCCACGGCGAAGGCATCCTCAACCAGATCTTTGATGGCTACGATGTCTGGGCCGGTATGATTGCCAACCGTTCCACCGGTTCTCTGGTCAGCTTTGAGACCGGCGAAGCCGTTACCTACGGCCTGTACAACGCGCAGCAGCGCGGCACCCTGCTGGTGGGCGCTGGCGAAAAGGTTTACGAGGGCATGGTCATCGGCTACACCGCTTCTGGCGAGGATGTGGATGTCAACGTCTGCAAGACCAAGCACCTGACCAATACCCGTGCTTCCGGTTCCGATGACGCTCTGCGCCTGATCCCCGTCAGCAAGCTGAGCCTGGAGGGCTGCCTGGAGTTCCTGGCACAGGATGAGCTGCTGGAGGTCACCCCTGAGAACCTGCGCATCCGCAAGCAGATCCTGAACCATGACCAGCGCATGAAGGCAAAGAGCAAGCTGAAGTAAGCTGCTTCTCTTCCCGATCAACATAAAAAACGGCATCGCAAACCAATCGGTCTGCGATGCCGTTTTTGCGTTTCGCTCTTTATTTAGCGCTGTATGCGCTGCCCATAGTCCAGGAGTTGGAAGCCGAATACTTTGCGTGGTTGCGCAGGTAGGTGACCCAGGCACCATAGCCGTTTCCGGCCGAGAAGTGGACTCCATCGGGAGCCGCCAGCATCTCTTTCAGATTCCCATTCTCATCGGCAAAGGTCTCCCACAGGTCAAGGTAGACACAGCCCTTGTCTGCAGCCAGCTTTGCCAGCTGCTCGTTCACAGAGCGCAGGACATCGGACGCAAGACCGGGCTTTTCCGCAGCGGCCTGGGGCCGCACCGGCGGGATGGACTGGACATAGATGACGCAGCCGGGCAGGGCCTGCCTGAGCTGATCCAGCATCTGGCCATAGTAAGCCAAAAAGCGGTCTGCCGCCCCCAGCGTGGTCAGCGTGTTGGTGCCCAGCAGGATATAGAGCTTTTTCGGCTGGGCCGCTGTCAGCACATCCATTGCCACCTCTGAGCCGCGCACGCTGCTCTTGACCGCGCTGCGGTTCACGATGGCATCGGGGCCCACGCCGGTATAGCCGCAGATGAGCGCCCCGCCCAGGTTGATGCTGTAATCGGAAAAGCCCACGGTCAGGCTGTCGCCCAGCAGGGCCGCATCCGAAAAGTAACTCAGATCCACCTGCCCACAGCTGGGCTGACGGATCACGCTGCTGTCATACGCCTTGACCTGGTAGGCCCCCGCTGCCTGCCGGGCGGGTCCGAACTGTTCCAGCGTGACAGCCGCCGCATCGGCGGTTCCACTGCCTTCCCCTGCCGTACCGCCGGCGCTGTCTGCCGCAGAGGCTCCCGTATCTCCCTGCATGGGCAGCGGAGCCAGGATATTGGCCGCTGTGCCCGCCGCCGGGCTTTGCTGGACAGCCTCGCTCTGCTTTTCGCCATTTTCCAGAATGGCCGTGATGGCCAGCGACAGCAGCAGGATCGCTGCAATGACCCCCGCCAGCCGCAGGCCGGTGCCTGCCTTGCTGCGCCGTCTCCGGCCATGGGTGGAATGATATTCGTGTGAGATTCCCATTCTCTTTCCCGCCTTTCCCTGTTTTCTTTTCTCTATCATTACGGTCAGTATCCCCGAAAAATTGCAGAGTTTGCATTCTGCACTCCGACCGACCCTATGTTTTTGTAGGATACGCCAAATATTGTATCATAATTTTTTTGCCCGTGCAACCAATCAGGTCTTGCATACAACAGAGAAATAGTTTACAATAGTATTGTTGCAGGAATTGCACAGTTTTCATTGAATCAGATGCACATCCTGCATTCTTTTTGTACGACTTGCGGCGCGCATCCGCAATCTCCTTCCCCGGGCAGTGCAGGGCTCTGGGAGGACACAGAAGGACTTGCCGCGCTTTGCAGGACGTGAACTGTTGTTCTTTTGGATAAGGAGGACGTATGTCAAAAAATGTCATCATCGGCCAGAGCGGCGGCCCCACCGCCGTTATCAATTCCAGCCTGGCAGGCGTATACAAAGCTGCCTGCAGTCTGGGAGCCGATAAAGTCTACGGAATGAAGTACGGCATCGAGGGCCTTTTAAAGGAAGAGATGCTGGAACTGAACGTTCTGCTGGATGACCGCATGAGCATCGAGCTGCTCAAGCGCACCCCGTCCAGCTATCTGGGCAGCTGCCGCTACAAGCTGCCGGACCCGGATGTGGACTCTACCCCGTTCATCAAGCTGTTCACCCTGTTTGACAAGTACGATATCTGTGCGCTGTTCTACATCGGCGGCAATGACTCGATGGACACCATTGCAAAGCTCTCCCGTTACGGTGCCCAGGTGGGCAGCAGCGTCCGGTTCATCGGTGTGCCCAAGACCATCGACAACGACCTTTGCCTGACCGACCACACCCCCGGCTACGGTTCTGCCGCCAAGTACATTGCCACCATCCTGAAGGAGGTCATCCGTGACTCCTCCGTTTACAACATCCGCAGCGTGACGGTGGCCGAGATCATGGGCCGCCACGCGGGCTGGCTGGCCGGTGCGGCTTGTCTGGCCGGCGGCGATGACTGCGAAGGCCCCGACCTCATCCTGCTGCCCGAAGTTCCCTTTGACCCGGACAGGTTCCTGACCCGGGTGGACGAGCTGCAGCGGGTCAAGCCCAATGTCATCATTGCAGCCAGCGAGGGCGTTAAGACTGCCGACGGCACCTATCTGTGCGATCTGGTCTCCACCGCCGGGCAGCTGGATGCCTTTGGCCACAAGGCCATTCTCAGCGGCACCAGCCGGTATCTTTCTGACCTCATCCACGACAATCTGAACTGCAAGAGCCGTGCCATTGAGTTCTCGACCCTGCAGCGCTGCGCCAGCCATCTGGCCAGCCGCACCGATGTGAACGAGGCCTACGCCGTGGGCGGCGCTGCCGCTTCCGCTGCCTTTGCGGGCGAGACCGGGCGGATGATCTCGCTCAAGCGCATTTCCGATTACCCCTACCAGTGCATCACCGAGTCGGTGGATGTCCAGCAGGTGGCAAACCTGGAGAAAAAGGTGCCGCTGGACTGGATCACCCCGGACGGAATGCAGGTGACGGCGGCATTTGAGGAGTATGCCCGTCCGCTCATCCTGGACGAAGTGACACCGGTCTATGTCAACGGTACCCCGCGCCATATCTGCCTGTAAGTTTCCTTTGCGCGTTTCCTCCCCCCTCGTGGTCTGTTTTCGTGCTCCTGCACGATAATATAAAAGCCGAAACAGAAGAAAAGGAGAAATCATCATGGGTAAAAATGCAATCGTTGGTCAGTCTGGCGGCCCTACCTCCGTCATCAATGCAAGTCTGGCAGGCGTATTCGAGAGCTGCAAGAGCCGCGGTGCTGAGATCGTTTACGGCATGTGCAACGGCGTTGCCGGTCTGCTGGAGGAGCGCGTGGTGGATCTTTCCACCGTGCTGACCGACGACCTGGATATCGAGCTGCTCAAGCGCACCCCGTCCAGCTTCCTGGGCAGCTGCCGCTATAAGCTGCCCGATTGGCACGATGACGAGACCGTTTACAAGAAGCTGTTCGCCATCCTGGAAAAGCTGAACATTGGCTACTTCTTCTACATTGGCGGCAACGACTCCATGGATACCATCGGCAAGCTGGCTGAATACGGCAACCGCATCCAGAGCGACATCCGCTTCATGGGCGTTCCCAAGACCATCGATAACGACCTGATGGTGACCGACCACACCCCCGGCTACGGCTCTGCGGCAAAGTACATCGGTGTGGTGATGAAGGAGATCATCCGCGATGCCACCGTTTACGGCACCAATTATGTCACCGTGGTCGAGATCATGGGCCGCAACGCCGGCTGGCTGACCGCTGCTGCCTCTCTGGCCAAGAGCGATGACTGCGAGGGCGTGGATATGATCTGCCTGCCCGAAGTCCCCTTCAACGTGGAGCACTTCATTGAGAAGGTCCGCGCCATGCAGGAGAAGAAGCCCAGCATCGTGATCGCTGTTTCCGAGGGTGTCAAGCTCGAGGACGGTCGTTATGTCTGTGAGCTGGCCGATGATGTGCACGCAGTGGACGCTTTCGGCCACAAGGCACTGACTGGTACCGCACGCTATCTGGCAAATGTGGTCGCCCGCAATCTGGATACCAAGACCCGCTGTATCGAGCTGTCTACCCTGCAGCGCTGCGCCGGTCACCTGACCAGCCGCACCGATATCACCGAGGCTTACCAGGTGGGCGGCGCTGCTGCCAAGGCTGCCTTTGAGGGTGTCACCGGTCAGATGGTCGCCCTGAAGCGCATCTCCAACAGCCCCTATCAGTACATCACCGAGCTGCACCCCATCAGTGAAGTTGCAAACCTCGAGAAGAAGGTTCCCCTGAGCTGGATGAACGAGAATCACACCCAGATGACCGAGGAATTCCTCGAGTATGCCCGCCCGCTGATCCAGGCTGAGCTGACTCCGCTGTACATTGCAGGTCTGCCCCACCACATCTACATGAAAAAGTAATTTCTCCTTTGAATCTTTCTAAGGCATAGCAAAACTCCCGCCCGGCTCCGGGCGGGAGTTTTTTGCTGTGTGGCTTATGAATTACTGTTTGCCCAGCTGCCAGAACGCCACGGCGCTGGCGGCGGCAACGTTCAGGGAATCGACCCCGTGGGACATGGGGATCTTGACTGTGTAATCGCAGGAAGCGATGGTGGTATGGGAAAGGCCGTCTCCCTCCGTGCCCAGCACAATGGCAAGCTTCGGCTCCCGGGCAAGGGCTTCGTCATCAATGCTGACCGAACGGTCACTCAAGGCCATGGCAGCCGTCTTGAAGCCCAGGGCATTCAGCTGAGCAAGCCCCTTTTCGGGCCAATCAGCAGGTGTTTCACCGATCTGCGCCCAAGGCACCTGAAATACCGTGCCCATACTCACGCGCACGGCCCGGCGGCAGAGCGGGTCACAGCAGGAGGGGTTGATAAGAACAGCATCCATGTTCAGCGCTGCCGCGCTGCGGAAGATGGCACCCACGTTGGTGGAATCCACAATGCCCTCCAGCACGGCCACCCGCCGGGCGTTCCGGCAGAGCTCCTCCACGGTGCGGGGCTTCGGACGTTGAAAGGCGCAGAGCACGCCCCGGGTCAGCTCGTAGCCTGTCAGTGCAGCCAGCAGCTCCCGGTCAGCAGTATAAATGGGTGCATCCCCGCAGCGGGTCAGGATCTCCGCCGCAGGGCCGGTGATCTGCCTGCGCTCCATCAGCAGGGAGACCGGTACAAAGCCTGCATCCAGTGCCCGGGAGATCACCTTGGGGCTCTCGGCAATGAAGATGCCTTTTTCGGGTTCCAGCCGACTGCGCAGCTGTTTCTGCGTCAGGCGGGCGTAGGGGTCCAGCTCCGGCGCGTGAAAATCCGTGATCTCAATGATATTGGGCATGGGGAGATTCTCCTTTTTCTGTATGAATAGTCTTATTGTAGCACAACCCGGATGCAATTGCAAAATACATGGCAGGCATATTCGTTTTACATAGTCAAAACCGCCAAAAATCACCTTTTGTTTTTGACAAATCCGTCAACTCGCGTTATAGTATAGGGGTAAAAAATCAGAGGGGGAATTTGTATGAATTCCAAGAAAAAGCGCCGCGGCCAGATGTCGGAAGCGTTCTGCACGGCAATGTTCCTTTCACTGTCCGGCGGCCTGCAGGACGTATACACCTATCTGTTCCGGGGCAAGGTGTTTGCCAACGCCCAGACCGGCAACATCGTGCTGATGGCTGTCCATGCCTTTGCCGGGGAGTGGGGGCGTGTGCTGCATTATCTTGTGCCCCTGTGCTTCTTTGCGCTGGGCGTGTTCGCGGCAGAGCTGATGCACCAGAAGCTGCAGAATCTGCAGCGGCTCCACTGGCGGCAGCTGGTGGTGCTGTGTGAGATCGTGATGCTGTTTGTGGTGGGCTTTTTCCCGCAGGAGTGGAATCTTATGGCCAATGCGCTGGTCTCGTTTGCCTGTGCGATGCAGGTGCAGACCTTCCGCAAGGTGAACGGTTATGCCTTTGCCAGCACCATGTGCATCGGCAACATGCGCAGCGGCATGGACTCCCTCTGCAGCTGGGTGCTCAACCGCAATCCTGCTGCCCTGAAAAAATCCCTTTATTACTGGGGCATCATCCTCCTGTTTGCGCTGGGCGCGGGCCTGGGCAGCCTGGCGCTGGACCTCTGCGGCGCAAAGGCCATCTGGCTCTCCTGCCTGCTGCTGGCCGTCAGCTTCTGCCTGATGTTCCTAAAAGAAGATGTGGAAGAGATCAAAGAAGATCTTGAAGCACTGGAAGCAAAACATTAAATCAAGGAGTTTCCCTCAGTTTCACGCTGTTTACCGCCATGCCAAAGGCTCCCCTAGTAGGAGAGCTGGCGAGCGCCAGCGAGACTGAGGGTTTATTTTTCTCCGGATCTATCCAACACTTCCCCGGTTTCCTTCGTCTTACAGGCAGAACGACGCAATGAAAGGAGGAAGCCCCATGTGGGAGCTGCTGTACGAGACCTTCTGGGACAGGCTGGAACACTTCTGTTTCAATCTCTGCCGGGACGAAGCCCGGGCGGAGGATCTGACCCAGGAAGTCTTTCTGCGGGCACTGCAGAACCGGAGCCTTATCAACAGCTTTACGGAACGGCAGTGCAAGGCCTGGCTGTTTACCACAGCGCGGAATCTCTACTGCGACCAACTCCGCCGGACGGCAAAGGAGGAGCAGCTGCTCAGCACCTTTTTCCCGGAAGAGGACAGTGCCGAACCGGATTCCGCACTGGACACAGTGGAAGCCGCCAGTCTGCTGGCTCTGCTCACCCCGGAAGAGCGGCGGCTGTTCACCCTGCGCTATACAGCGGGCTACAATGCCAGCGAGATCGGTCAGCTGCTCTGTCTCCCGCCCGGCACGGTCCGCAGCCGCCTTGCCCAGATACGCCATCGCCTCAAAACTGAACTTACGGAGGATTAAATGATGAAAAAGAACCTGAACGTAGACGCTATGATCCTGGACCTGCGCAATGTGCAGGAGGATTTTCTTGACCGCTATGAGCAGATCAAGCTGGACTGCATGATCGCGCTGACCTCGCCCCGGGTGCAGACGCTCCTGAGCCAGCACAACATTTCTCTGGATTCGATGCTCTGCAAAAATGTCCCGGAGGAGGTCTCGGTGGGTGTGGTCAATGGCAAGGTCACGCTGAGCTCTGCCAGCCAGACCGCCGCCGGGCAGGTACTGGTGGTCAACGGCAAGCTGATGATCACACCGGATGCTGCGGAGGTTTTACAGAAATACGCCTGCATTCTGGTCAACGGTATGATCTACTGCCCGCAGTGCCTCTCGGCAGTGGTATCCGCCCGCTGCATCCTGAACGGAAAGCTGGCGATCTACCCAGATGATGCAGTGCTCCTGCCGGGAAGCTCCATCAAGCTAGACAACACCTTCCTGCTGCGGGCACAAAGCCGCCTGTACTGGAATGAACATCGCTTCCTGGCGGTTGACCCCAGGCTCGACACTGCCGCACTGGCCGCCAAGGGCTGCAGCTTTTCCGCTCCAAAGGCTATCCTGTGCGCAAGCCTTGCGCCCGTTCTGGCCCCGCTCTTCCCGGATTCCACCGAGCTGATCATCGTGCCGGACGGCACCGCCGTGGTGGAGGACGACCTGGAGCTGACCGCCTCTTCCCTGCGCCGGTATGGCACCCGTCTCTATGTGCTGGGCGATGCTGTCATCCCCGCAGAGAGCGCAGACCTGCTGGCTCAGATCGAATTCCTGCATGTTACCGGTGAAGTAGAGCTGCCTGATGCTCTGGAAGCGGCCTTCTTTGCCATCCCTGAGCTGGAATGCGGCAAAGTAGTCCACGAGGACGCTCTGCCCAAACAGACCCGCGCCAAAGCAAAGGATGAGGAGCCCGATCCGGATACCGTGACCCTCAGCGGCATCCAGCTGACCCTGTAATCCGCACTGTTCCTCCCTGCCCCGCTCTTTCCGGCAGAAGCGCTCTGCTGGAAGGAGCGGGACTTTTGTTGATTTTTTATTGCACCCGCTCCTCTGATATGATATACTAATTTTTGTATTGTGTAATTCCCCGGGCACACTTCCGCTGTGGAACCCGCTGCCCGGGCAGGATATGGGAACCGAAATCAGGAAGAGGAGCAACGAATGAAAAAAGGATTTGACAACGACAAATACCTGCAGATGCAGTCGGAGCACATCCGGGAGCGGATCGCGCAGTTCGACAACAAGCTGTATCTGGAATTCGGCGGCAAGCTGTTCGATGACTACCACGCCTCCCGCGTGCTGCCCGGCTTCCAGCCCGATTCCAAGCTGCAGATGCTGCTGCAGCTGAAGGATCAGGCCGAGGTCGTTATCGTCATCAACGCTGAGGACATCGTCAGCAGCAAGGTGCGCGGTGACTATGGCATCACTTATGATCTGGACGTTCTGCGTCTCATCGACGCATTCCAGGAGCGCGGCCTGTTTGTGGGCAGCGTATGCGTGACCATGTACACCGCTGCCCCCGAGGTGGAAGCCTTTGAGAAGCGGCTGAACAGCCTGGGCATCCGCACCTTCCGGCACTATAAGATCCCCGGCTACCCCAACGACGTTGCCCGCATCGTGAGCGACGAGGGCTATGGCCGCAACGAGTACATTGAGACCCAGCGCCCGCTGGTGGTTATCACGGCTCCCGGCCCCGGCAGCGGCAAGATGGCCACCTGCCTGTCCCAGCTGTACCACGAATACAAGCGGGGCGTGAAGGCCGGTTATGCCAAGTTTGAGACCTTCCCCATCTGGAACATCCCCCTGAAGCACCCGGTCAACCTGGCTTACGAGGCTGCCACCGCCGACCTGAACGATGTGAACATGATCGACCCGTTCCATCTGGAGGCCTATGGCAAGACCGCGGTCAACTACAACCGCGACATTGAGATCTTCCCCGTGGTCAACGCCATGTTTGAGCTGATTGCAGGCAAGAGCCCCTACCACTCCCCCACCGACATGGGCGTGAACATGGCCGGCAACTGCATCGTGGATGATGCGGCCTGCTGCGAAGCTTCCCGCAACGAGATCGTCCGCCGCTACTTCAAGGCCCTGTGCGACCTCAAGAACGGCGCACAGATCCAGAGCGAGGTCTACAAGCTGGAGCTGCTGATGAATCAGGCCGGGCTGATCCAGGGCAGCCGCCCGGTGGAGCAGGCTGCCCATGCAGTCTCTGAAAAGACCGGCGGTGCCCCCGCTGCCGCCATTGAGCTGCCGGACGGTACCGTTGTCACCGGCAAGACCGGCCCCCTGCTGGGTGCCGCTTCCTCCGCTCTGCTCAACGCGCTGAAAAAGCTGGCCGGCATCGACCAGGAGCTTGACCTCGTTTCTGCTGCCGCCATCGAGCCCATCCAGACCCTCAAGACCAACTATCTGGGCAGCAAGAACCCCCGCCTGCACACCGACGAGATCCTGATCGCCCTGTCCAGCTCGGCTGCGCAGAATCCCACTGCTGCAGCCGCCCTCAAGCAGCTCTCCCACCTGAAGGGCTGCGATATGCACTCCACCGTCATCCTGTCCAGCGTGGATATGGATACCGTGAAGAAGCTGGGCATGTATCTGACCTGCGAGCCCACCTATGAGGAAGCAGACCGGATGTATCACAAGAAGTAAAAAATAATGACCCTCTCTGTCATTGCTTTGCACTGCCGTCTTCCCCCAAGGGCTAGGCGGCCGCATCTGCGCGACGGAGAGGGTCATTTTTATTTCCGGGTCTGTTCCCAGTAGGCTCCCATGCTCTGGCCGGGCTGGTCGGTGACATCATCGTTCAGATAGTCTGCAAGGCCAAAGGCTTCCGGCTTCCAGCTGCGGGCAGCATCCACGGTGGGGTATTCCACCTCAGCGTACCAGAACGCAGTGGGCTGGCCCTCATCCACATGGTTCACCTCCAGCACAAGGCCATCGGGCAGCTGATAGCTCCTGCGGATCTTCCCGATCAGGGGCTTACCGATGATCTTTGTTTCCAGTTCATCAAACAGTTTCTTGTCGATTGGGCGTTCGATCTCCTCCCGTGCAAGCCCGCTTCCGGACTTGAAGCAGAGGATATAGGCCGTCTTGCCGCCTTTGAGCGCCTCTTCCCGGATGCGCACGGTGGGCCGCACGCTGATATATCCCTGCCGCATGGCAAACTCTTCCTTGAGCGGCAGAGCCGGGAAGTTTTCGCCCTCCGGCCAGCCGTTCACCATCCATTTGCGTTCGATCTCCATGACGTTTTCCTCGTTTCTGTGTTTTTGTATTTATTCTAGCACGTTTTTATGTTAGAATAAATATCAGTATGAAATTTTAGCATCCTCACCCTCTCAGTCAATGCCTGACGGCATTGCCAGCTCCCCCAAAGGGGGAGCCAAGAGCCGCTCTGTATTCAAGCTTGATGAGACTAAATCGAAAATCGCCAAAGGCTCTCCCTTTGGGAGAGCTGGCGAGCGGAGCGAGACTGAGAGGGCGAGCCAGTTATAACAGGAGCAACTATGAAATCTTCTCGCAATTACCCCGTTTACACCGTCAACAAACACGCCGAGGGCCTGCTGGTGGGCGGCCACCCCTGGGTGTACGAAAACGACATCCTGGGTTCCCCGGAAGCAGAGCCTGAAAACGGCACGCTGGTCGATGTGGTCAGCACAAAGGGTGCCTATCTTGGCACCGGTTTTCTCTCACTGAAAAGCAAGATCCGGGTGCGGCTCATCTCCCGCAACGCCAACGACACCTTTGATGCCGCTTTCTGGAAGCGCCGGGTCGAATACGCCTGGGACTACCGCAAGACTGTGCTGGAGCCCGCCGACCTGACCGCCTGCCGTGTCATCTTTGGCGAGGCTGACCAGTTCCCGGGCCTGACTGTGGACCGGTTCAACAATATCCTTGTCACCCAGACCCTGAGCGTGGGCATGGAAAAGCTCAAGCCCATCCTCTTCCCCCTGCTGGCAGAAGTCCTGCGCGCTGACGGCCAGACCATTGAGGGCATCTACGAGCGCAACGACGAGGCTCTGCGGGCCAAGGAGGGCCTGGCACAGAACAAGGGCTGGTTTGACCTGCCCGGCGAGACGCACCCCGACAGCACCCAGACCGAGATCTGCGAGAACGGCGTGTTCTACCACGTCGATTTTGAGAACGGCCAAAAGACCGGCTTTTTCCTCGACCAGAAATACAACCGCCGGGCTGTGGCCCGCATTGCTGCCGGTCACACTGTGCTGGACTGCTTTACCCACACCGGCAGCTTTGCGCTGAACGCCGCCAAGGGCGGGGCTGCCCGGGTCACTGCCGCTGACATCAGCGCCGAGGCCATTGCCATGGCCCAGCGGAACGCCCAGCGCAACAATCTGACCAACATGGATTTTCTCTGCGAGGACACCTTTGAACTGCTGCCCCGGCTGGAAAAGGAGGGCCACCCCTACGACTTTATCATCCTTGACCCGCCGGCCTTTACCAAGGCCCGCCGCACGGTGGAGAACGCCATGCGCGGCTACAAGGAGATCAACTACCGCGCCATGAAGCTGCTGCCCCGGGGCGGCTATCTGGCCACGGCCAGCTGCTCCCACTTTGCCACCGAGGAGCTGTTCATCAAGATGCTGCACGCCGCCGCAAAGGATGCCCACCGGCAGCTGCGGCAGATCGAGGTGCGCCAGCAGGCCCCGGATCACCCCATCCTGTGGGGCGTGCCCGAGACCAATTACCTGAAGTTCTTCCTGTTCCAGGTGATCTAACCCTCTCCGTCTGCTCACTTCGTTCGCATCCACCTCTCCCGAGGGGAGAGGCAACGCATCACAGAGAATAGATGCTGCTACATCTGGGATAGCCTTTGGCTCTCCCTTTGGGAGAGCTGCTGAGCGAAGCGAAGCTGAGAGGGCGAGGATGCCACCCGCAAAAGTCATACCAAATACGATATCTCCCAAAAAAACGGGAGCGTGTTTGTGCAGAATCGTTAGTTTTGTCAATTGCCTTTTGGGCCGTTCCGGGATATAATCAAAGCATAAACAGCAACGGCGCTGTGGGTCACCTCCTGACTCGCAGCGCCATTTTTGTTAAAAAGCTTTTCGCTGTTCCGGGCCGCAGTTCGGCGGCGGGAGACAGTTTCGGAAGGGACAGACATAAGATCAAGTAAGGAGTAGGATTTATGGCAGCAAATGTTATGGAAATCTACGGCAGCAAGGTCTTTAACGAGCATGTAATGAAGGAGCGCCTGCCGAGCGCTACTTACAAGAGCCTGGCGCGCACCCTGCACAAGGGCGCACCCCTGGATATCGAGGTGGCAAACGTTGTGGCCAGCGTGATGAAGCGCTGGGCCATGGAGCTGGGCGCCACCCACTACACCCACTGGTTCCAGCCGCTGACCGGCATCACCAGTGAGAAGC
>ERZ836441.2936-NODE-2936-length-12448-cov-2.711208_pt1 | contig 12448 bp, 9 predicted proteins | sample MGYA00519686_ERZ836441 | MGnify/ENA primary metagenome ERZ836441 (study PRJEB31850, sample SAMEA3708800) | human gut metagenome | biome: human gut; feature: human-associated habitat; material: faeces | place: China | collected 2014 ... | reverse complement strand
AAATCGAAGATCCTAAAGTTCGAGCCGATTTCGAAAGAGCCCTCTCGTACATGGGATTAAAAGCCGGACAAAAAATTAAAGGCTTGCCGATTACCCATGCGTTCATCGGTTCCTGCACAAATTCAAGAATCGAAGATCTTCGAGCAGCTGCCGCCGTATTAAAGGGCAAGAAGCTTGCCCCGGGCGTCTGGGCAATGGTCGTACCGGGCAGTACTCAAGTACGCAATCAAGCGGAAAGGGAGGGAATTGACAAAATTTTCAAAGATGCCGGCTGGGAGTGGAGAAATTCCGGCTGCTCTCTTTGTTTAGCAATGAACGGGGACATTCTCGACGCACAAGATCGCTGTATCTCGGCGACCAACCGCAACTTTGAGGGACGGCAGGGAGTTCAAACCAGGACTCACTTAGCCAGTCCTCAAATGGTCGCTCTAGCCAGTATTAAGGGCTTTATTGCTGACATTCGGGAGGAATAGTTATATGTCTCAATTCACACAACTGACAGCTGTCGCTGCTCCGATGCCGGCATCCAATATTGATACTGACATCATCATGCCCAAAGCCTTCTTAAAAAGAATTGATAAAGAAGGCCTCCTCGACGGTCTTTTCCATGACGTCCGCTTAAACAAAGACGAAAGCGAAAGAAAAGATTTCGTTCTCAATCAAGAAGAATTTCGAAACGCTGAGATTCTGGTAACAGGTCCTAATTTCGGATGCGGTTCTTCTCGTGAACATGCCGTCTGGGGTCTTCAAAAGAGAGGGATTAAATGTCTTATCGGCTCTTCTTTTGCCGGTATTTTCTTTGACAACTGCGCTAATAACGGCATCTTAGCTATCGTTGTCGAACCGGAGTGCGCGTCCTCTTTGATGCAAGAGCTGTCCACAAACGAATCAAAGAGTATTACCATAGACTTGGAGACACAGACTATAAAAACGCCTTCGGGAACCGTCGTTGCTTTCGACATTGAACCTTCGAGGAAAGAAAAACTGCTTAAAGGCTTGGATCCTGTGGGTTTAACGCTGAAATCTAAAGACAAAATTAAAAGATTTGAAGAAAAATACTTTAAGCAATTCCCTTGGCTTGCTTGATAAAGAATAACTCTCTCGCATCATTTAGTGTTGAGGTTTGAATGAACTGGAAGATTTCGCTAGGAATTCTGACAACTTGTACGGTTCTCATGTCGATGAGCTATACCATGCTCATTCCTTTCCTACCCATGTACCTCATTCAGGATTTGGGAGTAGCCAAAGCCGATGTCGATATGTGGTCCGGCCTTATCTTTTCGGTTACCTTTCTTATCAGCGGCATCATGGCTCCGATTTGGGGCGCTCTTGCCGATAAGAAGAGCAGAAAATTAATGGCTTTGCGCGCTGGATTCTGTTTAGCGATAACTTATTTCCTCGGCGGCATTGTTACCAATCCTTGGGAACTTTTCGGTGTTCGATTCATTCAAGGCCTTTCAGCCGGCTTATGGCCTGCTCTTCTAGCCATTATCTCGGCAAGCTCGCCAAAACTGAAACTTGGATTTTGTTTAGGCGTGATGCAAGGCGGTATGACTGCCGGAGGCGTTCTCGGACCCCTATTCGGCGGTTTGTTGGCTGACCAGTTCGGTATGCGCGCCTCCTTCTTTATCGCCGGCGGCGCACTTTTCATAATCTCCTGCGTCATCCTTTTCTACATTAAAGAAGAACCAAGAAAGCCAAATCCGAACGCCAAACCTGTCAAAGTTTGGGACTTCTCATTGTTAAAGATTCCGGCCGTCAAACGTATGCTGATCTGCGCCGGAATCGTTCAAATGAGTATTTTGCTTACCCAGCCAATCATGCCGTTATATGTTGCAGAACTCCAAGGTTCGATGGATAAAATTGTTCTGGTTTCCGGAATCGTGTTTTCCATCGTTGGTGTTTCAGGCGTCATTGCCTCTCCTATTTGGGGCATTCTGGGTCAGAACTGGGGCTATCGCCAAGTGCTTTACTTGGCTCTTTTCGGCTCGGCAATTTTCGGCATTGTTCAAGTCTTTCCATCTTCTTTAGAGGGATTTACGATTTGGCGTTTCATCGGCGGATTAACCTTCGCCGGCATTTTCCCTGCTATTAATGCGGTTCTCACCATCTCAACGTCTCCGGCTGATAAAGGCCGTGTTTTCGGGTTATCGTACTTAGCCCAGCAGATCGGTTCAGTGATGGGACCAATTTTCGGCGGCATGCTCGCCGCAGCTTTCTCCTACAAGATTATTATCGGCGTCTCCGGTGCTATTCTTTTGCCGTTAGTGTTTTATCTCTGGATTAATCGTCCCAGAGAGAAAGTCATGGCAACCGGCACTCCTCTGGAAAAAGACCACTAAACTCAATTTTTACGAAAGAACATTATGAAATTCAGTCAGATGCTTAGCTCCTGTTGGGAGAAAAATGATTCCTTACTGTGCATTGGTTTGGATCCGACACCGGCAAGATTCCCGGAAAAATTTAAAACCTCCTCTCGCCCGATCTTCGATTTCTGTACTGAAATCATCGATGCAACAGCAGATTTGGTCTGCGCTTTTAAGCCTCAAATTGCCTACTTCTCTTCTTCGAGCGCCGAACAGGAACTCATTGACATTATTGACTGGATCCATACTAACCATCCCGGGATCCCTGTCATTCTTGATGCGAAGAGAGGAGATATCGGAAGTACTGCTGCTCATTACGCTAAAGAAGCATTTGAACGCTTCAAGGCCGACTGCGTTACTCTGTCTCCGTACATGGGCAAAGACTCCGTTGAGCCTTATCTTGAATATGCTGAAAAGGGAGAATTTATTCTTTGCCGAACCAGCAACAAAGGCGGCGATGACTTCCAAATGCTCGATATCGGAGGAGTGCCTCTTTACATCAAGGTCGCAGAGAAAGTCGCAGAATGGAATACCAATGGTCAGATGGGTTTAGTCATCGGTGCCACTTATCCCGAAGAACTGAAAAAAGCCCGTGCAGCGGTCCCTGACCTTACATTCTTAGTTCCCGGCATCGGGGCACAAGGCGGAGACATTAACGCCGCAGTAAAAGCCGGAATGAACAAGGAGAAGACAGGTTTAGTCATCAACTCCAGCCGCGCCATCCTCTACGCATCTAAAGAAGCGGATTTCGCCGAAAAAGCTAGAGCTGAAGCCCTCAGAACAAGGGATGCAATCAATAAAGCACGCGGTTAAACTTCTCGGGTCACGGTCTCTCTAGGAGGCTCCCAGTAGGGACGGACAATATCTTCTTTCGCAGAAAAGAATTTCTTCAGTCTGTCCCGGAACCACTCCATAAAGATACGATGGCGCCGCACCCTCCAGTGGGAAGTCGATGTAATGATGAAACATTCATGCGGCGGATTGACCCAACCGGGCAGGATGGGAATTAGCTTTCCAGCGGCAATTTCCTCGGCACAGTGAATTAAGGGTAAATCAACAGCAAGACCCATTCCATCAAGGACGGACCTTCTAATTGCCAGGATATTGGCGACTTTCATAATGTTGCCGCAAACCACTTCTTCTTCGATCCCGTTCTTCACGAGAACCTTCGTCGGGTTTCTAACGGTTCCCGAATAGAGCAAAACACGGTGATTTACCAAATCTCTCGGATGCAGCGGCATTCCGTACTTTTTGATGTATTCCGGTGAAGCAACCGGAACGTAGACGTTTCTTCCGCGGGAGAAACTAACAATTCTCGCATCCTTAGGCTTGTACGTGACCACGGCAATATCAGAGCGGTATCGAAGGATATCTTGGATTGCTCCGCCCCCTCCCACTTCAAAGCTGATATCCGGATACATCACGTTGAATTCCATCAGCATCGGCATCATGAATCGAGTAACGAACCCAGGAGCTAAGGAAAGACGTATTTTGCCGCTAAGTTGAGAAGAACCCTGCTGCAAATCTGAAATCATCTCATTGTGCATTTGAAGCAAAGGAACGATATGACTCCTGGCTCTTTCGCCGACTTGCGTTAACTGCAAAGGCCGTGAATTACGCGAAAAAATCCTGTCCAAGGGCTTTTTCCAGCCCTCCGATTGAACGCGAAACCGTAGAGACGTCAATGTCAAAATCGGCGGCTGTATCGGAGAAACTTCCGGTTCTGCAGAGGCTAACGAAAATTCTCCAGGCGTTGAGATCGTTTAACTTAGTCATTGGGATTCCTTTTTCGCAGAGTCTAATTATCTCTTGCAATTTCAACAATAACTTTGCTTTTCACGCAAAACCGCCTTGCAGAAATCGCCAAATGTGGTGAGAGGAAACCTCAACACCAAAACAAGGTATATTTTATTTAGACAATTCAAGTTAAGGCTTTATATTTCGGGATCTTACTGATTTTTAAAGGGTTATCTCTATTAGAGATACCTAGAAGTTTTAGAGCTCCGTCCCTGCCCTTTCCTTTATCCTCGGTGAAGAGAATTCTAGTTTGTTTCGACATTTTGCGTTATCTGCAAAGTGCCTTTGAGGAACTTGCCTAGTCTTTTCTCCAAATGAAAGGCAATATAAAAAAACAAAAATATTCATACTTTCCCACGGAGTTTCTATGGCAGTAAGAGACGAATTCTTTTGGTTAAGCAAAGTTAACCAAGCCACAATAGTTATCAACAGCAAGCTCGGCCTTCTCCCTAAGCCAATCGCAATTGAAGCGGCCAGAGCTCTCCGAGAAGTCATCGCCGACGGCGAAAAAGATCCCGCTCTTCGTCCTAAGACTTACATCACCTTTGAGCCGAAGATGATTGCAAAGAGCGGCCCTGAAATCACAATTATGCATGCAGGCCGATCCAGCCAAGACATTCATGCTACCTACCGGGCTGCCACTCTTCGTGAAAAGGCCCTCGAAGTTGCCGACGGTCTTCTTACCGTCATGAAAACTATCGAAAAGCTGGCTATAAAACACAGAAATGTTGTATTGCCCAACTACACTAACGGTGTCGCTGCCCAGCCAAATGCCTACAGCCATTACTTAATCGCTTTCTTATATGGATTTTTGAGAGACTTCTCCCGTTTACAAGAATTCTACGAAAGACTTAATGTCTGCCCGATGGGTTCAACCGTATTAAACGGTACTTGCTGGCCTCTGGACAGAAGAGAAATGGCCAAGAGACTCGGCTTCTCCGACATTGCCTACAATGCTTTTGATGCCACTCAGGTTGCTCAATCCGATTTGCCTGTTGAATTCTCTTCCATCGTTACCGCTATCGCCATCCATATCACTTCTTTCCTGACTGACTTGATGGTGCAGTACGCCCAACCTCGTCCTTGGATCCTTTTACAGGAAGGCGGAGACAATACCTACGTTTCTTCTGCAATGCCGCAGAAACGCAATCCGGGACTAGTCAACAACTGCCGCACTGAAGCCAGCGAAGTAATCGGTCAAGCACAAGGCGTGGTATTCCGCGCCCACAACCTTGAAACCGGCATGCTGGATCCGAAGAAACAAGATCTCCATGCTGCTTTAGGCAATCGTGCAGTCAATATGCTCAAGCTGTTCAACAAGGTTCTCAACGCCCTTGTCGTCGATAAAGAACGTGCTCTGGAAGAACTTAATAACGACTGGACCGCAAGCCAGGAAGTCGCCGATGTCTTAATGCACGAATTCGGTCTTCCGTTCCGCGTAGGCCACCACGTTGCCAGCCAGATGGTCAGTTTCGCCCGGGCAAACAAGATTCTTCCTCTGGACTTCCCTTATGAAGAGATGAAGAGAATCTACAAAGAAGTCATTGAAAAAGAATATCCATCTGCCAGTTCGGAACTTCCGATGTCTCTGGAAAGATTTAAGGCTGCCTTAGATCCTGTTGCCATCATCAACAACCGCAAGACCGAAGGCGGTCCTCAACCGGCGGAGATTGAAAAGATGCTTCAGGACGTCAAAGATCAAAACGAAAAACGCACACAATGGCTTGAAAAACAAGTCACTCAAATTAATCAATCCCTTCAAAACCTTGAATCTGAATTTAATCAAATAGGAGAATAACCATGTTAATGCTTATGCCATGGTTTGCTTTAATTGTCACGATTATTACCGGGTGGCTGATTATCAAACGCTATCCGACGGCAATGGTCTTATTATTTGCCGGTTTAGCAATGTTTGTTTTCGCCGTTCTTTGCGGCGTTAGCGGCTTTCTTCCGAAAGGCGTCAAGCCATCAGGCTTCATCTGGTTTGACATCTTTGATTTACTAAGAACAATTGCTACCAAACAAGCTTCAGGCATCGGCTTCCTGATTATGGTCGCGGGCGGCTTCGCAGCTTATATGGACAAGATCGGCGCCGCCAGGGCTTTGGTTAATGTCTGCATTAAGCCCTTAAAAGCTCTTTCTTCTCCTTATCTCGTTTTAGTTCTCGGCTACTTCATCGGTCAGACTTTGGTCCTTGTTATACCGAGTGCGGCCGGTCTTGCTATGCTGCTCTTAGTGGCTCTTTTCCCGATTCTTCTCGGTGTAGGCGTCTCTCCGGCAGCTGCTGCATCCGTTATCGGTACAACAGCAGGCATGGTTCTCGGGCCAGCCGGCGGAACTGCAAACCTTGCCGCTAAAACAGCCGGTTTAGATCCGATTATCTACTTTGTAGAATGCCAGCTTCCGGTTGCTATTCCAACATTGATTGTTGTCGGCATTGCTCACTACATTGTTCAGAAGTACTACGACAAGAAGAATGACGATGTTTACACTCAGGCCATTCTTACTCAAAAAGAAGATGTTCGCGATGTTCCTAACTGGTATGCCATTCTTCCATGCCTGCCAATCGCTTTGATGATCATCTTCAGCAAACTAGTTTATTCAGCAATCAAACTCAATACTATTTCTGCGCTCCTTTTGGTTTGGATCCTTACTGTCATTATCGAATTAATCAGAAGAAGACAACCTAAGGAAGTATTGAAAGACGGTCAGCTCATCTTCAAATCCATGGGCGGAATGTTTGCTTCCATCGTTGCCTTGATTATCTGTGCCGAGTTCTTTGCCAACGGTCTTAAAGTTACCGGACTTATCGATGCCCTCATTTCTCACGCTCAGCATTTAGGTCTCGGTTTGAACGGCATGACCATTGTTCTCACAGGTGTTGTCGGTCTCGTCACATTCCTTACCGGTTCCGGTGTAGGTGCCTTCTCCAGCTTTGCTGCATTAGCTCCTGACGTTGCAGGCGGTTTAGGCGGAACAGCTGCCGCTTTCGTTACCCCGATGCAGTTTGCTTCCGGCATGCTTCGCGCCATGTCTCCGGTTGCCGGTGTGATCATTGCTGTGGCCGGTGCAGCAGGCGTCTCCCCGATGGCAATCGTCAGAAGAAACTGGATCCCGATGATGGTCGGTATGCTCTCTGTCTTCATCTGCAACTATATCTTCCTAGGATAGCAATCTTCTCTAGGACGCAAAAACCGCCGAAAGGCGGTTTTTGTTTGTCAACATAATTTGGAATCCGTACGGCTATTACACACCGTCAGGACTAGTCCAATTTGGTTCCTGCAGAGGCATCTTCGGGCTCTTCAAGGCCGACTCAGGGAAGTCCAATCTTTCAGGCAGCTTCTTTTCTTTGGCAATTGCCAAATGAAGTACGCTCAAAGCAATAGAAGGCCAAATATCAAACACCCATTGAGGAGGCTCGGCCTGAAGTTTGGCTTCATAGTCCTTAACGGCAGACTTCACACCTTTCTTTGTATTGTCTGATTCGTAGCCCATCTGATGCATAAAAGCCAAAACCAAAGCGTCAAAATCCGCATTGGGATCTTGTGAGGGCGGCACTTTAAACGTCAAAATAGTCTCCTTTTTTCTGTTAAAGCTAAATAGACAGGTCTTAGCTTACAGTCTTAATCAGTTATTGCTGAGCACTCGGGGCATTTTGAGCAGAGGGAGCACCTTGCTGGAACTGTCCGGGTTGAACAGGAACCAAGATTTCTTCCTGAGGAACCGGCTGCGGAGCTATTTGCATCTGGGAAGGCTGTTGTACCTGAGGAGCTTGTTCGCTCGGTTGTACCTGCGGTGCCGGCTGGGCAGGCTGCTGTGGTTCTACAGACGGAGCAGGCATTACTTCAGGAGGTAGCGGTGTGACAGCCTGAGGAACCATCTCAGCTGCTTGCTTCTGGATGTCCATGAATGTAGCCAAAGAACCGGCGATATAACCCATGCCGACCAAAGCTTCGTCGCGGGTCACGTCAACACCTTCTGCCTTAGCTTTGTTCATTAAAAATTCAGTAGCTTTGTCCAACTCTTCCTGAGTAACCGGGAACTTGCCGCTGTTTTGCATAGTAACGAGTTTATTGATGACTACAGCAGCCGGACCAAATTGATTTGCATTTTCAAATTGATTTGCACTTTGTGGTGCCGGAGCTTCAGCTTGCGGCGCAGGGATTGGAGCCTGTGCTTGCTGAGCGATAGCAGCAGAACCAAAAGCGAGCGCTGCTGCAAGAGATACGGCTACTAATTTGAAACCTTTCATTTGTGTCTCCTAAAACACATTCGGATGCGGGTCAATATACTCTTTGGCCTGAAAAACGATCACCTCCAGGAGCCTTATATTTCCCGAATTGGTATTTAATTTTTAAGGAAAAATCCCCGCAAAGCCACACCGCAAAAGAGTTCCGAATCCTCTGAAATCCATTGCTCCAAAAAGTAACGTTTGTTTCAAAGTTTCTCTTTCTGGGATCTTGGAAAACTCCTTTGAAAACTTCTGAAAGAGAAGACACAACGAAGTCTTTCCAAGCTGAGCGTCACTGTTTAAATTTTCAAATTGCTTATTTTAGTGGGTATTTCTACTTATTTTTTTAGGGTTGTCCATAATCGAAAGAAACAGGAATATTTTTTGTTAATTAACTAACTATACGCATAAGGTTCACTATGATTACTATCCAAGATGTATTAAGCCCGCGTACAGAATCGAAATGCTCCCGCCTTAGAGGAGCCAAAGTTGGTTCAACTCTCTGCCAATACTGCGCAGTCGGTTGTTCTCAATTGGCCTTCTTCCAAGGCAACACGCTGGTGGACATTGAAGGAGATCCCCGAAGTCAGGTAAACCAAGGCAGACTCTGTCCTAAAGGCGGTTCGACCTATGCTCTTGTGGATAACCCCTATCGTGTTACGAAGCCGTTGTACCGAGCTCCGGGATCCGACAAGTGGCAGGAAGTCTCCCTTGATTGGATTCTTGATGAAGTTGCCAAGAGGATTTGGGACAGCCGAGCTAAAGGATTCATTGAGAAAGACGAAACCGGGCTTACCGTCAACCAAGTTCCGAATATTGGTTTTATCGGCGGTTCTGCAAACGATAACGAGGAATGCTATTTATTCCGTAAGCTGTTTACCGGCGGTTTAGGCCTAATGCCCGTTGAAAACTCCGCCCGCTATTGCCACTCGACAACAGTAGCGGCTTTGTCGCCTACTTTCGGCTTCGGCGCATGCACTAACCCTCCAAGAGATTTGCTCAACAGTGACTGTATCGTCATCATGGGCTCCAATATGTCTGAAGCTCACCCGGTTGCCTTTTACTGGCCTATGCAGGCCAAAAAGAAAGGTGCGGTTACGATTCACATTGATCCTCGCTACACGAGAACAAGCGCAGCCTGCGACCATCACGTTCATATCCGCCCGGCCACTGACATTGCCTTCATTTACGCAGTTATCAAATACATTCTGGACAACGACTTATGGTTCCATGAATATGTATTGAACTATACGAACGCAGCGACCCTAATTAATCCGGGATTTAAATTTGATCAGGTCACCGGCATGTTTAACGGCTGGAATCCTGAAACCAATTCTTACTCTCTGGAACCCGATTCTTGGGATTATCAATACGAAATCAATCCGGACGGAACTAAAGGACAGCCGAAAACTGATCCGACGCTTCAGGATCCGAACTGTGTATTCCAGCTGCTGAAGAAACAAGTCGAGAAATATACGCCGGAGGCCGCAGCCGATACTTGCGGATGCAGACCTGCGGACATTATCAAGGTCGCCGAGCTTATGGCCCGCAATTCCGGACGCGATAAGACCACTGCTTTCTGCTACGCCACAGGCTTTACTCAGCACAGTGACGGTACCCAGATTATTCGTTCAGTAGCAATTCTTCAACTTCTGCTTGGAAATATCGGTCGCCCGGGCGGCGGCATTCTTGCCCTGCGCGGTCACTCGAACGTGCAAGGTGCTACGGATATCCCGACTCTTTTCGCAGCACTTCCGAACTACATTCCTATGCCGGAGGCAAAACCGGGGAATGCCACCCTCAAAGATTATCTGGCAAACGGTCACGCCTTCTGCGATGCTCGCGATAAATCCAAGGGCATGTGGAAATTGGAAACCGAAAGAGGCTCTTGGGCTGCTTTGCCGAACTACATGATCAGTCTTCTGAAGGCTTGGTACGGAGACGGCGCAACCAAAGAAAATGAGTACGGATACCAACATCTGCCGAAGCTCCCCGGAGATGAGTCCTTAACGATCACAATGGAGCGAGCTCTAGAAGGAAAAGTCGACGGTTTGATTGTTTTTGGTCAGAACATTGCAGTGACCAACCCGAATACGGGCTGGAGCCGCGATGCCATAAGAAATCTGAAATGGCTGGTGGTCTGCGATATGTTTGAAAACGAGACAGCCTCCGTTTGGTATGCCGATCCTGACGCTCCCGATCCATCAAAATGCAAGACAGAAGTCTTCCTCCTGCCGACCAATGCCCTGATTGAAAAAGACGGCTCTGCCAACAATACAGAACGTCTGATGCAATGGCACGACAGAGTCAAAGAAGCTCCGGGAGAGTGCCGGTCTGATGCCTGGTGGATTTACCAGCTCGGTCTTCGTTTCAAGAAGATGGCAGAACAGTCGATGCTGCCGCGTGACGAAGGTATGAGGACGCTGACATGGAATTACGGCATGGCTCCGAATGCAGTTAACGTTATGGGACTGCCTGCCGTCGAAGGTGATGCAGATATTAACGCCGTGGCACTTGAAATGAACGGCGTCAATTTGGAAACTAAGGAACCGATTCAATCCAGCGGCGAACTAAAAAGTGACGGCACTACTATTTGCGGATGCCGTTTGCTCGCCGGCTTTATCGATAAGGAAGGCAACAACCTAATGAAGAGGAGAGAACCCGGGGAAGTTGATCATGAACTTGATCTGACCTACCGTGTTTCTTGGCCTACCAATACTCGAATTCTTTACAACCGCTGCTCAGCAGATCCGGAAGGGAAACCCTGGTCAGAAAATAAGAAGCTGATCTGGTGGGATGAACTGCAAAAGAAGTGGGTTGGATATGACAAACCTAACTTCGATGAAACCAAAGCCCCGGACTATGTTCCTCCGAAGGGAGCTAAAGGAGGAGCTGCGTTAGCCGGTACCGAACCGTTTACCGTCCATTCTGACGGTAAAGCTTGGATCTTCGTACCTTATGGAATTAAAGAGGGACCGCTCCCAGTCTTCTACGAACCTGCTGAATCCCCGTACAAAGACGCTTTCTTCCAGAATAGTAAGACTCCGGGAATTATCACTATGGAAAGCGACAAAAACAAGCTCGCACCTCAGGGCGATCCTATGTTCCCGACTGCCATGACAACCTACCACATGACTGAACATTGGCTAAGCGGCGCAATGACTCGACATGTTCCATGGCTTGTCCAACTGCAGCCGCAAACCTTTATCGAAATTTCTCCTGAAATGGCAGAAGAAATCGGTATTCAATCCGGCAGCTATGTGACAGTTAAAAACATGAGAAATTCTCTGCAGGTTAAAGCCCTGGTGACACCGCGACTCAGAAGCGGCATTGTTCACGGCAAACCGTCCAGCATCGTCGGTTCCTTTGTATGCTCGGGCTACAAGGGCAATATGGTCAGTGCCATTACCAACGACTTAAGCCCGGCTATTGAAGCTCCTGACGGCTTAATCCCGGCATCTAAAGGCTTTGTGGTGAAAGTTGAAAAAGGCGATCCAACTAAAGTTGAAAAACTAGTTCCGGAAAAGATTCAATATCCGGAAGCGATGATTGCGCCGATTCCTAATACTCCGTGGGCCTCTCAGCCAGAAGGGAGGAGCTAATCATGAAATTAAAAGAAAGCAACATTTTTAATCTTATCAGCAAGGCCTTCCCTGCCGGTTCTCCCAAGAAGGAAGGAAGATTCGCTCCGATTTACGGCCTTTTTGAACGTCGTGAGCCGAAACCAACCCAGACCGAAATGGCGTTCTTTACCGATACTTCCATTTGCACCGGATGCAAATCCTGCGAAGTAGCCTGCAAGCAGTGGAATCAGTTAAAGGCTCCTACACCAAAGTGGTCCGGAGACAGCTACGACAATACTCAGGATCTTTCTTATCTGAACTGGCGTCACGTTAAATTCATCGAAAGATTCCCGGAGAAGAATGAGGTTAATCATCCGGCTCCGAAGAACATCGACAATTTACTGACTGAAAAGAAAACCGGTGAATGGCTCTTTATGGCAGATCAATGCAAACACTGCCGTCAGTCTCCATGCCATCAAGCCTGTCCGACC
>ERZ836441.2931-NODE-2931-length-12474-cov-3.418311_pt1 | contig 12474 bp, 10 predicted proteins | sample MGYA00519686_ERZ836441 | MGnify/ENA primary metagenome ERZ836441 (study PRJEB31850, sample SAMEA3708800) | human gut metagenome | biome: human gut; feature: human-associated habitat; material: faeces | place: China | collected 2014 ... | reverse complement strand
CGGGGCTCGTCAAAGGAGCGTCCGCGGACGCGCCCGGTGCGCGAGGCATCGGCGCGGCCGCCGCGGCCGCTTTTGTCGGGGTAGCGGTAGCGTTCCATGGGATTAGAGCCCCTTCATGCGCGCCACCGACTCCGACAGCGACAGGCTGCCGGCGCCATCGGTGGCGACGATATCGGGAGACAGCGTGATCTGCTCGCTGTATTCGGGGGCCGGGGCCGCCATGCCGAGGGCCGTGGCCTGGGCCTTGATGCGCGAGGGGTTCGCCAGCACGCTCTGGGACACCTCAAGCTCGTTGCCCTCGGCCCGGGCGGTCTCGATGCTCGTCTGCAGCGAGCGCGTCTCAAGCGCGCAGGAAGCGGCAGCCGAGGTGATGGCCACGCGGGCCATGGCGATGAGCGCTATGACGATGCAGATGACGGCGCAGGCCTTCGCCAGGGAAAGCGCGGCCGTCGAGATGCCCTCGCTCTGGGCGCGGCGACCGGCACCGGGCACCACCGAGATGGAGGGCGCCTCTTCGAAGGAGAGTTCCTCGGCCAGAGACGAGGAGACGTAGCGGGCGCCGCGGTAGCCGGAGGCAGCGCCGGCGCGTCCGGCGGAGGAGCGACCGTAAGAGACGCGGTCGGTGCGGGGGCGCGACGTGCGCGAATATGATGCGGCGCTCATCTTGGCCCTCCTCACTCATTCTGCGGCTCAAGCGTCCGTTAAGGCTTAACAAGCCCGATGACAGCGTCCTCGGGCTTGCTTTTGTTCTCTTGTCGGGCGACTCCCCTAGCGCTTGCGCGCCACGCGCAGCTTGGCACTGCGCGAGCGGGGGTTCCGCTCGATTTCCTCTGCCGTCGGAAGCAGAGGCTTGCGGGTGATAAGATCGAGTACCGGCTGCTTTCCGCACACGCACACCGGGATGTCCGGCGGGCAGGTGCATCGGTTCGCGAATGCCGCGAAGGCGTCCTTCACGATGCGGTCTTCCAAAGAGTGGTAGCTGATCACCGCGATGATGCCGCCCGGATTGAGCCAGCGGACCGCCGCATCAAGGCCGCGACGCAGAACGGTCAGCTCCGAGTTGACTTCAATCCGAAGGGCTTGGAAGGTGCGCTTGGCGGGATGTCCCCCCGCGCGCCTCGCCGAGGCGGGTATGGCCGCCTTGATCACATCGACCAGCTGACCACTCTCGGTTATCGGAGCGTCCGCCCGCGCCTTCACGATGAAGTCCGCGATGCGGCTCGCCCACTTCTCGTCCGAGTAACTGCGAATGATCCGAGTGAGATCTGCTGCGTTGTAGGTGTTGACGATCTCTTCTGCGGTTAGGGTTTGTTTCCCCGGATCCATCCGCATGTCGAGGGGGCCGTTCTCCTTGAAGGAGAAGCCACGTGATTGCGTGTCTATCTGCACCGACGAGACGCCCAGATCGAACAGTATCGCGTCGATGCCGGGGATCTCGCAACTCGCGAGCAGCTCATCGAGGTCGCCGAAGTTGCCGCGCAGAAGCGCGAGTTCGGGACGATCGCCCGCAGGTATCGACTCCAGCTTCGCGGCGGCCTCGGTGAGCGCCACCTCGTCCTGGTCGATGCCGATGAGCAGACCGCCTGGGCCCAATTGCTTGGCCGCCTCGAAGGAGTGCCCCGCGAAGCCGAGCGTGGCGTCCACGAACACCGGATGATCCGGAAGGTCGAGGGCGTCGATGCATTCGGTGAGAAGAACGGGTATGTGCCGGTATTCGCTTGTCACGGTTCGCTCGCTTTCCGCCTAGCTGTAGAACAGCCCCAGATCGACTTCGTCGCTCATGGCCTTGAAGCGGTCAGCGTCCCAGATCTCGAAGCGGCCCGTGTTGCCCACGACCACGACTTCCTTGTCGATGCCGACGGCGGCGCGCACTTCCGGGGACAGCATGATGCGCCCCGAGGCGTCCACCTCGACATCGCGGGCGCGGCTCTTCAGCACGCGGCGAAGCTTGACGTGCTCGCGGTCGGACTCCTTGTACTCGCCGAACCGATCGATGAACAGCTTCTCGACCCATTCGTTGAAATCGGGCGTCTCGAACACGTACACGCACTCGTTGGTCAGCTCCGGCGTCACCACGAGATCTTTGGAAAGAACCTTGCGGAACTTCGCGGGAAGGGCCATGCGACCTTTGCCGTCGACCTTGAAATGGAACTCGCCGTTGAGATCTACCCCATGTTGGGGCAGCTCGCTTGTCCCTTCGGTGTCGGCAGTGGCGGCCACGTGTTCCTTTCCGTGCTGCGTTTTGAGGGGGATTTGATTTCGTTTGGAGTGCGTTTCGAAATCCCGCTCGGTCGTTTTCCACAGCACGCATATTACCCCACAATGCCCCACTTCGCAACATTTTCTCCCACTTTTGCCCTATTTTCGCCCCACTTGTCATCCTCAAGATATGGAAGGGTAACCAAAGGAAAATGAGAGTATTTCCCATATCTTGTATTCGTATTGAGGTATTGCGCACAATGGCCACTAGATATGCCCGACCCATGGGGATGGTGGGGCGCGGTGGGGCATGTGCCCGCGCACGCGCCACCTGTGAACGAGATTTGAAGAGGCGCGCCAAGACGGGCGCCGAGCGGCTACAATGAAGCCCGCGCACCCTGCGCCGAGTCCTGCGCCGCCCCGACCGGAGGCGCAGCGATAAGTCGGAAGATCTCCCGAAAGAAGGAGCCCCGTGTTCGAATTAGAGAACGCCCTGGACGAGTACTTGTCCCATCTGCGCATCGAGCGCGGGGCATCGCCGCGCACGGCCGAGGCCTACCGACGCGATCTGGAGGACTACCTCGCCTTCCTCGACGGCGAGGGCGTGGAGGGCTTCGGCGACATCGACCGCGAGAAGGTGGCCGCCTTCGAGCGCAGCCTCATGGAGCAGAACCTCGCCGTCACCACCGTGCGCCGGCGCATCTCCGCCGTGCGCGGCTACCACCGGTTCCTCGTGCGCGAGGGGCTCACCGAAGCGAACCCGGCCGACGCCGTGGACATTCCCAAGGCCGCCGACCGGCTGCCGGACGTGCTTTCCATCGAGGAGGTGGGCGAGATGCTGGACGCTTTCGTGGGCACCCGGCCGAGCGACTTGCGCGACCGGGCGCTTCTGGAAGTGCTCTACGGCTGCGGGCTGCGCGCCAGCGAGGCCGTGGGGCTCGATATGGAGGCCGTCAACTTCGACGACGGCTTCCTGCGCGTGTTCGGCAAGGGGTCCAAGGAGCGCATCGTGCCCATTGCCGGCGCGGCCGAGCGCGCGCTGCGCCGGTATTTGGCCGAAGGGCGCCCGGCCCTCGCGCGCGCGGCCGCCAACCCGACCGCCGATGCCACGGCTGCGGTGTTCCTGAACCAGCGGGGCGGCCGCCTCGGGCGCCAGAGCGTCTTCAACCTGGCGCGCAAGGCCGGCCGCGTCATCGGCCGCTACGATCTGCACCCCCACACCCTGCGCCACTCGTTTGCCACCCACATGCTGAAGGGCGGCGCCGATCTGCGCGTGCTGCAGGAAATTCTGGGCCACGCCGACATGTCCACGCTGCAGGTGTACACGCACCTCGACCGCACCCACCTCCACGAGGAATACGCCCACGCCCATCCCCGCGACAAAATGAATATCTAGACCGTCATCTCCCCGGCGAGGGGGCGCGCCACGGCGGCGGCCACCTCGGCCGCCGTGAGGCCCTGGCCGAACAAATGCATGAGCTTGGTGAGGGCCGCCTCGCAGGTCATGTCGTAACCGGACACGACGCCGGAGCGCGCCAGAGCGTCGCCGGTGGCGTAGCGTTTCTCCTCCACACCGCCCGCAGGGCACTGGGTCACGTTCACGACCACCTTTCCCGCGCGCACCGTATCGGTGATAAGCTCGGTGAACCACGACTCGGTGGGCGCGTTGCCGGCGCCGAACGTGCGCAGCACGACGGCCTTCACGGCCTTCGATTCCAGCTGGGGCCGCAGCACCGCCTCGGTGATGCCGGGATACAGAAACACCACCGACACCGCATCGTCCATGGAAAGCGCCGGCGCCAGCGTCCCTCCCGCAGCGGGCCGGGCGAGCAGGCGCTCGCGGAACACAATGTGCAGGTCCATGTCGGCCAAGGGCGGGTAATTGAACGATTGGAAGGCGCCGAAGTTCGTGGAGCTGACCTTCGTCGCGCGGTTGCCGCGCCACAGATGGCGCCCGAAGGAGATGGTCACCTCCTGCACCATGGGCGCGCCGGCCTCGGTGCGGGCCGCGGCGATCTGCAGCGCCGTGATGAGGTTCTCGGTGCCGTCCTCGCGGATCTCGCCGATGGGCAGCTGGCTTCCCGTGAGCACCACCGGTTTGGCCAGACCGGGCAGCATGAACGAGAGCGCCGAGGCGGTGTAGGCCATGGTGTCGGTGCCGTGCAGCACGACGAAGCCGTCGAAGTCCTCGTAGCGGTCGGCGATCACACGCGCTATTCGGGCCCAGCAGGCCGGGTTCATGTTCGAGGAGTCGATGGGCGGATCCATCTCCACGTGATCGAGATTGAAGCCGAGGCGCCCGATCTTCGGCACGTTCTTCATCAGATGATCGAAGCTGAAGGGCACGAGCGCGCCGGTGGAGAGATCCTCGGTCATGCCGATGGTGCCCCCGGTGTACACGATGAGAATGCGCGGTTGCATAAGCTAATCCTTTCGATGGCGAAACCACGAGGCGCGGGTAGCGGGCTCCTTCTTGCGATGCAGGGTGGCGCGGCGAAACAGCTCGGCGCAGAAGTGCTTGGCCGTTCGCGCGCCACGGGCCACCTTCGGCGTGAGGTCGGCCTCGTCGGAGGTCTTCCAATCGTAGTACACCGACAGGTAGCGCAGGAACACCACGGTGAACACGCAGGCTGCCGCCGCCAGCACAAGCGGTGCCTTCGCGAAAGCCATGGCCGCGAACACGAACGCGCCGCCGAATCCGGCCACCGCGTAGAAGTTCGAGCGCTGGAACACGCCCGGCGTCTCCCCCACCGAGATATCGCGCAGAGCGCCGCCGCCCACGCTGGTAAGCGCGCCCAAAATGACCACCATCACGAAGCCCTCCCCGCAAGCGAAGGCCTTGTTGGCCCCGGCCAGGGCGAACAGGGCCACCGAGAGCGCGTCGGCGAAGAACAGCACCTGGCCCGTGTGGCGAAACAGCCCCCGGAAGTAGAACACGAACACCGCCAGGCAGATGCATATGAGGATGACCTCGGGATATTCCATGAAGTAGACCCCGTGATCCTGCAGCAGCAGATCGCGGATGATGCCGCCGCCGTAGGCCGTCACGAGCCCCAGCACAATGGTGCCCACGATGTCCAGCTTGCGATCGCAGGCGAAGATGGCCCCGGTGAGAACGCCCACGGCGACGCTGAAGAAGTCGGCCCCGAAGGGCACCTGCAGGGCGCCTCCCCCGGCGAAGAGCTGCTCCATGGCTTACTTGTGGTAGTAGCGATGCTGCTCGTACTTCGGCTCGCAGCACACGTTGATGCCGAGCGTGCGGTAGAGCTTCTCGTCGGCCGCCGAAATGATGACCGAGAAGTAGGCGTCGCAGCCGCGCAGCTTGTCCACGTTGTCGATGAGCCTCTCCGCCAGCGGGTTGTGCACCGAGGAGATGGACAGCGCCAGCAGCGTCTCGTCGGAGTGCAGGCGCGGATTGTGGCTGCGCAGATGGGCGGTCTTCAAGTGGCAGATGGGCTCCAGCACGTCGTCGGAGATGACGTACAGCTCGTCGTCGACCCCCGAGACACCCTTGAGCGCATTCATGAGCAGAGCCGACGCCGCGCCGAGCAAATTGCCCGTCTTGCCCGTGACCACGCGCCCGTCGGGCAGCACCATGGCGCCGGCGGGGCCTCCGGTGGTCTCCTCCTTCAGCAGCGCCGCGGAGCGGGCCGGCGAGAGGTTCTGGTTGATGCCCGCCTGGTTCATCAAAAGCTCGATCTTCTTCAGGGCCGCCTCGCCCACGCCCGTGCGTTTGATCTCCTCGGCCGTTTGGAAATAGCGGCGCACGATCTCGTTGTTGCCCGCCTCGCGGCACACGGCGTCGTCGGAGATAGCAAGCCCCGCCATGTTCACGCCCATATCCGTGGGCGACTGGTACGGACATGCGCCGGAGATGCGCTCCATCGTGGCGCGCAGCACCGGGAAGATCTCCACGTCGCGGTTGTAGTTCACCGTGGTCTCGCCATAGGCCTCCAGATGGAAGGGATCGATGATGTTGTCGTCGTCCAGATCGGCCGTGGCCGCCTCATAGGCGATGTTCACCGGATGGGTGAGCGGCAAATTCCAAATGGGGAACGTCTCGTACTTCGCATAGCCGGCGGTGACCCCGCGCTTGTGCTCGTGATAGAGCTGCGAGAGGCAGGTGGCCATCTTGCCCGAGCCCGGACCGGGAGCCGTCACCACCACGAGCGGACGTTCGGTCTCGATGTACTCGTTCTTGCCGAAGCCCTCATCCGAAACGATGTGATCGATGTCGTTGGGGTACCCCGGAATGGGATAGTGCAGATAGCTCGTGATGCCCATGGCCGTGAGGCGGCGGCGGAACAGGTCGGCGTTGGGCTGGTTGGCATAGCGGGTGATGACGACCGAGCCCACCTTGAATCCCATGGAGCGGAAGATGTCCATGAGGCGCAGCACGTCCTCATCGTAGGTGATACCCAAGTCCCCGCGCACCTTCGAGCGCTCGATATCGTTGGCGTTGATGGCGATGACGATCTCCACCTCGTCCTTCATCGACTGCAGCATGGAGATCTTCGTGTCAGGCTTGAAGCCGGGCAGCACGCGGGAGGCATGGTAGTCGTCGAAGAGCTTGCCGCCGAATTCCAGGTACAGCTTGCCACCGAACTGGTTGATGCGCTCGCGGATGCGCTCCGCCTGCAACTCGATGTACTTGTCGTTGTCGAAACCTTCGCGCATGGGCGACACTCCTTTGACGACCGAGATCCCACCACCGGCGCCACTCGCTGGCAGCGCCCCGATAACCGATTCAGTATAGCGCAGGGCCCATCGCCGTCGCCGCGAAATCACCACGTTCGCCGCTTCTGCACAGACACCGCAGAGAGGCCCCGGCCGGGCACATACAAAGAGCGCCGGCACAGGGCCGGCGCATCGAATCAACGATTCACGCGGAAGGAGGTGGTTAGCACTTGCCCAGCTCGCACTTGAGTTCTTCCTCGTCCTTGATGGAAAGAGAAGTCTGCAGCACGTCGCCGCCGAAGGGGCGCATGGCGTCGACGAACTTGTCCTCGGTCATCTCGTTCACCACCATGAACACGGCGGCCTCGTCCTTTTCGGTCAGCAGATTGCGCACGCGGTTCTGGAAATCCTCGTCCACGCCGCGCTTCACGAAGAACCCGGTGATGGCTCCCAGCCCGGCGCCGATGGCCGCGCCCCAGAAGGGAATAAGGAAGATAAGGCCGAACAGCATGCCCCAGAACAGTCCCCACACGGTGGAGTTGCCAATGGGCTGGCCGGGCGTGACCACATCGAACTTGCCGTTGTCGCGCTTGGCCACCACGGCGACCGACTGCAGGTTCACGATAAGATCGTTGTCGAGATTCAAGACTTCCTGGTAGGCCTGCTTGGCCTTATCCTCCGTGGGGTACCCCAGAACAAGCAAAGTTGACATGAGTGCGTCCTTTCTCTGATGTATCAGCGACTCCCTCACTGTAAAGAAAGCCCGCTCGCCTTTTTCGCGCGGAGGGCTCGCCGTTGCCGCCCCTCCCCCATTCAGTCAACGCCGCGTCACCTATCCCTCCATGCCCCGCGGCTCTAAACCCCGAGAGAGGAGCTCACCCTTCGTCCGAGCCGTTTTCGAATTTCCGTGAGAAAATGCCAGTTCGACCCCGAAATGGCACGAAGCCCCCTCGTTCGTCCGGCCATTTCTGGGCTCAACTGGCAATTTCTGCCATTTCGGTCCCCAACTGGCAGCTGTTCCTTGCCATTTCGACCCTCAACTGGCACCTACTTCGGGAAATCCAAAAAAATGGAGGACAAAGCGCTCTCCAACACAGGAAAGGCCCGCGACGCGGGAGGAAAGCCATGGGAATTCGGAAAGACGCGAGAAGCCGTGGGACTGAAGCAACATAAGAAAGCCACGGCAGAAGAAATACCCTGTAAATCCGTTTCCTGTTGGAAACATTTCGGGGCTATGCTGGATAAGCGTTGGGAAGTTGCGCGGGCGCGCGGCTTCGGGCGCATTTTTTATGCCCGGAGCCCGCAACAGGCGCGCTGCCCCATGGCAAGAGATTCGCTCGCAATGATAAGGAGACTCGTATGGCCAAGCACATCTTCGTTACCGGAGGCGTCGTCTCGTCGCTGGGCAAGGGCATCACCGCCGCTTCGCTCGGCCAGCTTCTGAAGGCCCGCGGCTACAAGGTGACCATGCAGAAGATGGACCCGTACCTGAACGTGGACCCGGGCACCATGAGCCCCTTCCAGCACGGCGAGGTGTTCGTCACCGAGGACGGCCACGAGGGCGATTTGGATCTCGGCCACTACGAGCGGTTCATCGACGAGAACCTCTCCCGCGAGAGCAACTTCACCCAGGGCTCCATCTACCAGACGCTCATCGCCCGCGAGCGCCGCGGCGATTTCCTCGGCGGCACCGTGCAGGTCATCCCGCACGTGACCGAGGCCATCAAGGAGCGGATCCGCCGCGCGGCCGAGCAGTCCGGTGCCGACATCGTCATCTCGGAGATCGGGGGCACCATCGGCGACATCGAGGGCCTGCCCTTCATCGAGGCGGCGCGCCAGTTCAAGAAGGAGGCTGGCCCGGGCAACGTGCTGTTCGTCCACGTGACGCTCGTGCCGTATATCGCCGCGGCCCACGAGGTGAAGACCAAGCCCACCCAGCACTCCGTGAAGGAGCTGCGATCCTTAGGCGTGCAGCCCGACTTCATCGTGTGCCGGTCCGATCACGAGATCACCGACGGCGTGCGCGAGAAGATCGCGCTGTTCTGCGACGTCGATACCGACGACGTGCTGGCCTGCCCCGATGCGCCGTCCATCTACGAAGTACCCATCAGCCTCTACGAGCAGGGATTCGACATCTCAGCCCTGGCGAAGATGGGACTCGCGCCCCGCAAGATAAAGCTCGCTCCCTGGCGCGCCTTCCTGAAGGCGAAGGACGCCTGTTCGGGCGATCTGGACATCGCCGTGGTGGGCAAGTACGTGAGCCTGCCGGATGCCTACCTCTCCATCAACGAGGCGCTCGTGGCCGCCGGCATCGCGGCGGGGCGCCACGTGAACGTGCACCTCATCGACGGCGAGGAGCTCACCGACAAGAACGCTGAGAAAGTGCTCGGCGCCATGGACGGCATCCTCGTGCCGGGCGGCTTCGGCGCCCGCGCCTTCGAGGGCAAGATCGCCGCCGCCCGCTACGCCCGCGAGAACAATGTGCCGTTTCTAGGCATCTGCCTGGGGCTTCAGGCGGCCGTCTGCTCCTTCGCCCGCGACGTGTGCGGTTTGGAAGGCGCCACTTCCGCCGAGTTCGCCGACGCGGCACCGGAGGGGACGCCCCTCGTCATCGACCTCATGCCCGAGCAGGAGGACGTGGAAGACAAGGGCGGCACCATGCGCCTCGGAGCCTATCCCTGCAAAGTAGTGCCCGGCACCCGCGCGGCGGCGGCCTACGGCGAGCCCATCGTCTACGAGCGCCACCGCCACCGCTACGAGGTGAACAACGCCTATCGCGACGCCCTTGTGGAAGGGGGTCTCGTGATTTCGGGCCTCTCCCCCGACGAGCGCCTGGTGGAGATGATCGAGCTGCCCGACCATCCCTTCTTCGTCGCCAGCCAAGCCCACCCCGAGTTCAAGAGCCGCCCCACTAACCCCCATCCCCTGTTCCGCGCTTTCGTGGAGGCCGCCAACGAGCGCAAGGGGGCATAAGCCTACACGGGCCGCGGATGCCCCTCCTCGGTGGTGAGGACGACCGGGCCGTCCTCGGTGATGGCGACGGTTTTCTCGAAGTGCACCGAGGGCTTCCCGTCGCGAGTGCGCACAAGCCAGCCGTCAGAGCATTGCTTCACCTTGCGAGTGCCCGCATTCACCATGGGCTCGATGGCGAGCACCATGCCCGGCAGAAGCTTCAACCCCGTGCGACGACGCCCGAAGTTCGGGACGTTCGGATCCTCGTGCATCTCGCGGCCGATGCCGTGGCCCACATAGTCGCGCACCACCGAGTAGCCGGCCGCCTCGGCCAGCGACTGCACCGCGTGCCCGATATCGCCGAGGCGCTTGGTGGGGCGCGCGTTGTCGAGTCCCTCCCACATGCAGCGCTCCCCCACCTCGAGCAGGCGCTGCACCTCGGGCGCCACCTTCCCCACCGGGTACGTCCAGGCGTTGTCGCCCACCCAGCCGTCCACGATGGCGCCGGTGTCGATGGAGATGATGTCCCCCTCGCGCAGGACGAGCTTCCTCGAGGGAATGCCGTGCACGACGGCATCGTTCACCGAGGCGCAAATGGAGCCGGGGAAGCCGCCGTAGCCCTTGAAGGCGGGAATGCCGCCCTCGGCGCGGATGACCTTCTCGACGATGGCGTCCAGCTCGGCGGTGGTGATACCGGGCTCGACCGCCTCGCCCACACGCCGCAGCGCCAGCGCCGACACGCGGCCCGCCTCCTTCATGGCCTCGATCTGAGCCGGAGACTTCAACTTCACTGCCATGGAATCACGCTTTCCGTTTCAACGTTCGAGCCACCTTCCGCACAGCGCCGGAGATGAAGGACGCTTCGGGCCAGTTGCCGCGCACGGCGGGGCCGAACGTCACGACGAGGGCCGCCAGGCCGCCGACAACCACGTAGGCGAAGGCGCGGGCGACGCTGCCGTCCATGGGCCCGAAGCCGAGCGTGAGGCCCACGAGCATCCCATAGCCCACCACAGCCCCGGCGCCGCCCAAGGCGAGCGCCACGAAGAACGAGCACATCACCGCGCCGAGCCCCATGGGGCCGAAGTGACGCCGCAGGTACGCGAAGGCGATCACGTCGCCGATCACATAGGAGACGATGGTCGAGGCCGCGATGGACTCCAGCGTCACGTCCAGCCCCTGCTGGTAGGCCCAGGCCGCCCCCAGCGTAACCGCCACCTGGGCCGCCACGGCCACAAAGTTGATGACCGAGAAAACCCCCATGCGCCGGATGGAGCTGAAGATCTTGTTCAGGTAGGCGTTCACCCCGTAGAACGGCAGCGCCACGGCCATGACGGCCAGATAGCTCGCGATCTGCCCGATGGCATCGGCGGTGAACGCGCCGATATGGTACAGCGTCACGAGCGGTGTGGAGAACACCATGAGGTAAAGCGCCATGGGGATCATGAGAAAGAGAATTTGCCGCGTGCCGTCGATGATGCCGGCGACGACGCCGCGGGTATTCCCGTCGGCCTGCATGTCCGACAGCTCCGTGAACAGCGTCGTGGTCACGGGCACCGCGAGGAACGAGTACGGGAACGTGAACCACAGCCGCGCGTAGGCGATGACCGAAGGACCGTTGTCGGCGAATACGTAGGAGGCGGCGTTCTGGGCCGACACCGTGGCAAACGAGCACACGGTGACGAACACCGCCGGCGCGCCGAGGCGCAGCGTGTCGGCCAGCGCCGGGTCGTGCCAATCGATACGCGGCCGCAGACGGATGCCCACCTTCTTCAAGGCCGGAATCTGGAAGGCCATCTGCACGAAGACGCCGAGCGGATTGCCAATGGCGATGGCGAGGAAGGCCAGATTCTGGTCGGTTTGGGCGATGATGGCATACAAGATGAACGAGGCGATGACGATGAGGTTGTTGAACACCGGCGCAAAGGAGGACCAGAAGTACTCGCGGTTCGCGTTCAAAAGGCCTGACACGATAGACGAGGCGCCGTAGAAGACGATCTGGATGGCGAAGAATTGGAAGAAGAACACCGCGAGCGCCATCTCGTCCTGGTTCGAGTAGAAGCTCTGGGTATAGATGATCTGCCCGGCGAACACCATACAGAGCACCGAGACGATAGCGAGCAGCACCACGACGATGGTGAGCAGATTCGATGCGTACTCGTTGCCCCGCCTGTCGCCGAGCTGCTTTTTCACCGAGAGGTACACCGGCAGAAACGCCGTGATGAGCATGCCGCCCATGACCAGCTCGTAGAGCATGTTCGGCAGATTGTTCGCCACCTGGTAGGAGCTGGAGACGAAGGTTGAGCCCAACGCGAAGGCCATGGCCCAGGTGCGGGCGAAGCCAGTGATGCGGGAGATAATAACGCAGATGGAAATGAGGGCCGCGCTCGCCCCCACCGATTCGGCCGACAGCGCACCGCTGCCCTCGCCGCCCCGGTTCGCGACCTCGGTCTCGGCGGCCTCGGCGACGATCACCTCCTGCTGGCGGATGGACCCCTCGGCGGTGGCGCCGGGGATGGTGCGGTCGAGGCCCGCATGGGAGCCGACGGCGGGAATGAGCCCTGTGGCGCCCGGATCGGTCGGAGGACGCAGGAGCGTCTTGTCCACGCCGCGATGGCGACCGCGGGCGGGAATGCGCGCCTCGGCGTT
>ERZ836441.2925-NODE-2925-length-12489-cov-2.751247_pt1 | contig 12489 bp, 6 predicted proteins | sample MGYA00519686_ERZ836441 | MGnify/ENA primary metagenome ERZ836441 (study PRJEB31850, sample SAMEA3708800) | human gut metagenome | biome: human gut; feature: human-associated habitat; material: faeces | place: China | collected 2014 ... | reverse complement strand
CCTGCTTTTTTGCGATTTCCATCCTCAGATGATTCTCATAATTCTGGTAAAGAACCAGACCTGCCGTTTCCTTCTCGTTTTCCGGCACAAAGAAAACTCCTGTTTCCGCTTCAAAGCGATAGCTTTTCTGCCGTAATCCAAGATAGGAGCAATAGGCTGCTTCTGCAATACTTTCTTTTCGGGGATACAACCGCAGCATTCCCTCTTTTTCTTTCAGCGAATAAATGGTTTCATCACACCCGCCAATTCCAATCAGTCTCTGATCCAACTCTTTATCCCAGAAATGAATCTGATCACATTTTGTAACTTCCTGTGCAAAGCGATATTCTTCCATTGGGATTTCCACCTGCTCTTCCAGATGTCCCACTCCAGGCGCAATGACCGGCCATCCATTTTCCCATATCACTTTAGCAAGAAATGTCTCTCTGCCCATACTGCTGTGTTTTCTGCACGGCCGTGAAGCAAGCATTACTACATACCAGTTTCCATGTCCATCATCTACAAGATCTCCATGGCCTGCATAAATCACCGGATAATCCATTCCCAGATTGCGATGTGTAAAAATGGGGTTCCTCGGGCATCCTTCAAACCACTGAAACAGTTTTCTGCTTCTGGCAACTGAGATACTGTGTTCCGGACCTGTACCGCCCTCTGCATGCATCAGGTAATAATATTCTCCGATTTTGTAAATATGCGGCCCTTCCGGCCAGATGCAGTCTTTTACCGCACCTTTCCAGATTGTCATGCTTTCTCCTGTCAGTTTCATGGTGTTCAGATCAAGTTCCTGTACCCAGATTTCCCAGTCCCCATTATATCGCACACCTTCCGGGTTTGGTCTTGTTCCGCAGTAATAGCATTTTCCATCCTCATCAAAAAACAGGCTTGGATCAATTCCTGCTGCTTCTTCACCAAGATAATACGGATCTGACCAGGGACCCTCCGGCTTTTTCGCTGTAACAATAAAATTTCCGCCGTAGCTTACGTTTGTTGTTATCATATAAAATAATCCTTCATGATAACGAATCGTCGGTGCAAAAATACCTCTTGAGATTTCACTTCCCTCTACTGGAAGCTGCTCCTTCCGGTTCAGAATATTTCCGATCTGTTCCCAGTGTGCCAGATCTCTGCTGTGAAAAATCGGAACTCCCGGGGCATAAACAAAACTTGAATTTACAATATAGTAATCATCCCCCGCCCTGCAAATCGACGGATCCGGATAAAAACCGGATAAAATTGGATTATTTGCCGTTACCATAACTTTCTCCTTTACTGTACATACCCGAATCCAAGAATCGTAAACTGTTTATTCCTGTCTTCTTCTGGTATTGTAATTCTCACGATATGTTTCTTACTCTCTTCCTCCTGGAAAAGAATGACCGCATTGCAATGCAGCCAGTTATTGATATGCGGATCCGCTGTCATACAGTATCCTCCATCTACGGAAATCTCTGCTTTTCCCGTATAAATTTCACCGGAATCTTTAAAAACAAGAAGCAGACTTCTGCAGGTTATCGTCATTTCGAAATAGTTTTTATCGGAATTGGTGCCATCATACATCCAGTTATACGGGAACTGCGGCACAGGTGTAAGTTCTGCGTCCATTTCGACGCTCTGCAGTTCCCTGTCCACGGCTGTAAATCCACCTTCATCAATTTCGGCTCCTCTGTATCTGTCTTTTCGATCCAGCAGACGAACTGTTTCAAAACTCTTTCCGATTGCGGGTGGCTCGCTCATGCATTCTTTCAGTCGTTCTTCCGCCTTCATCTGTCTTTCCAGTGTTTCACCCCCACATTGATTCCTGAGATCGCATTGTTCAAACAAATACTGCAGACAGTCCGCCATAATCGTGTGCCCCATATTGTTTGGATGAAACATATCATAAAAGAACTGATTTTTTGTCAGAACCCGTCCCTGTCCTTTTGGCATCTGAAACTGCGGGCTTACGGCATCCCGTATACTGACCATCGGAAGATCATAGCAGTATCCCACCGGTTTCAGGCGTTCCTGAAGATTCCAGTCATTTGCAAAAACAGAAAACAGAAGCACTACAGCAGGCTTCCAGGGAAGATTCAGCACTTTACGTACAAGGCTTTCATAGCAGTCCCCCTTTGTTTCATCCCCTTCATCATTAACAGCAAATTCGATCACTACAAGATCCGGCTGTTCCTCTCCGCGCAGAACATCTCTGTCAAAGCGGATCATCCCCAACTCAGAAGGGGTGCCTCCCACTCCTGCTTTTATCAATCTGACATTATCCTGTGCTGCAAAGCGCTTCTGAAATAATTGGCAGGACTGATAGGCGTAACATTTTGTATGGATCGGAATTGCTCCCGCCCCCTGCGTGATAGATCCGCCGATATATGCAAGCGTAACTTCTTTTCCGTCTCTGGCTTTTTCAATTACTCTCTGTATCCGGCAGGTATTTCCGAAATTCATCAGAGATCTTTGTATCATTTCCCTGTATTCTTCCGAACGAATATCTATTTTTTCTTCTGCGGTTTCTTTCGGTGCATCATATCCATCATTCAAATAAAGTCTTACACTTGCTTTTCCCAGCAATTCCGGTGTCTGAAAGATAAATTTTATCTGCCCCGGAATATCATCATCTTCTGTCCATGTATAATCGGACAGATCTATTTTTCTCTCCATTCCATCTCCGGGCAGTTTGGTTTTCAGATTCGTTCCCCCTCCATAGAGATCCTTTTTTCCATACATCTGAAACACAAATTCAACAGACTCTCTGGGATCATCCAGTTCCACAGAGATTCCGATGCTGTGTACCAGTTTTCGAAATCCTTCTACGTTCTCCAGTAAAGCCAGTTCCTCCTGATCTGTGATATTTCCGGCAATCTGTGCACTGTTGATCAGTCTTCCGTCACTCTCATACACGAACTGGATTCCGGTTCCATCTTCCTGTTTTGATCCAAAAATTTCTTTGTCCTTTAAAATATAAAAATAGGGTCTCATTTTTTCCGGATCTCTTGGCGCCTTCGGTCCTTCCATCCTTATTATTCCTCCTGCTTTTCCTGTGTTAACTCAAGATAACTCCATTGTAACAGAACTCCCGGTGCTGTACACCGGGAGAAACTATAGGAAACCTTCCTGCAAAATATATGATTTTATTACCGATAGATCCGGTAATTTCCTGACAAAGCAAGCATTGCAAAAAGATACAGAAAATTATCATAATACCGTCTCTCGCCTGTCCGAAGCGGTGTATTCCAGAAACGTCTTACACATTCCTCTGCATACGGTCCGTCTGCGGCAAGTGAGGCCTGTGCATTTACCGCAATAATTGCCGTCGGATGAAGTGCTTTTTCTTCCAGCCTGGTGCCGTCAGTCAGAAATACCCCATCCCAGTGTTCCGCCTGTTCTTCACAGTAAAATTGCTGCAGCTTATTGGCATTTTCCGTCTGCCAGGGATCCGCGTCAAACCAGAGATGATCCATTCCGATATTGGCAATCGTACGATATGCATCGCTGTAGTACCAGTCATGACGGCCGAAAATCTCCTGATGCTGTGCATGCGGTGTTCCGTCATAATCTGCATATTCCGCAGATAATCCAGTTCGGAAGTGACATGCCGTGTGAAGATATTTTCGGCTTGCGTCCGCTGCCTTTTTCCAGAATTCATGATCGCAGGGATCTGCCCACAACGCAAACAGCTCATAAAAGTGCGGCAGATGATAGGATGGATCACTGAACTCAAAAGAGGTAACAAATTTGATCAGATGATTTTCCGGATTCCACATCGGCTCTCCCGGATGCCCTGGCTCTCCCTTATGAACACATTCCCGTAAAATCGCTCTTGCCTCGCTGCTGTAATTGAAAATGCCTTCTCCATCTCCCCATCTCTTTGAAGCAAAAAAGAGCGCCATTGCAAAATATTCTTCTCCGTCCGGCGCCGGTCCGTCCGCGTTTCTTGTACCATCGACAGCACACGACCAGACAAAATAATTCTTCCCCGGACCATCCTCGATATACATATACGTCCGTACCCATTTCCATAAACGGTCAAATTCCTGTTTCCGGTTCATCTGGACGCACACCATCATTCCATATGACATGCCCTCCGTTCTGACATCATGATTTCCGGTGTCCTCCATGTATCCCATGTCCGCACCTGCTTCATGATAGAAACGCTCTTCTTCACTTCCATAAAAGATTGTTTCAAATGTTTCTTTCACTCTTTTTTCAATTTCCTCTTCGGAATATCCACACTCTTTAAAAATATTGCGGTATACTCCTGTTTCATATGCTCCTGCCATATTTTATTTTTCCTCCTGTCTGCCGTGATACGTTTCTGCCGGTCCAAGATAACTTTCTTCCGGCTTTTCCCCCATCGGATAAATCACGATTTTTTCGAGAACGAAGCCGGGTGTCACATGATAGACCCGAAGTGTATTGAACCCTGCTCTGCATTTTATCGAAACTGTTTGTCTTCGAATCTGACTCAGAACACCTTCTGCCCATTTCTCTGCCTGATCACCGACCTGATAATCTTTCTCCACTGCGTTTACGGTTTCTGTCATCTCTTCATTTATCCTGACCGCATAAAGAAGTTGATTCTCTCTGGTAACCGGATTGGATGGCTGCATATAGAATTCTGCTTCATATGTTCCGCTTTCTTCCAAAACAAATTGATACTCCAGATACGGCGCATCCTGTCCCGGAACTGTGCAGGCATCGGATGGAAATGCCTTCATCGCTGAATTCGTCTTTCCATATCCCTGCAGATTTTCAAATTTTACCTGTCTGTCTTTGTAATTTCCAGGAACAGAATTTACATAATGTGCCGCTTCGATGCTGAGATACCCCATTGTATCCACAAATACATTTTTCTTATCCTGTAGATTTCCTGTATAAACCGGCACTGTAATCTCACATTTTCCTTCCGGTGTTGCAATCTCGAGCGAATCCTGAATAGTATCCTGGTTCGTTTCCGGTAATCTCTGTTTTATCAAGGTAAGATTCAGCCGCACTTTCTTCTGGCTCACGCCATCCAGCCATCCTTCCATCGGCTCCACAGACAGCCAGCCCGGTTTTTTCAGAACTTTGTACTCTGCCTTTAAATCACTCCGGCTATATAGGGTGACGGATGCTCTGGTACAGTCCGGATTTAAGAAATCCTTTAATTTCATCGTGTTATCCAGCCACGGGCTTCCTTCCGCATGCTGCGCCGTGCCGTCTGCTGCCACAAGGATGGATCTTTTCTTTAATGGTATGACCCGCATAACGACTGGATTCCTGCATTCATCTTCATTCCAGTGTGTAAATCCAATATGCTGTGACATTCCCATTCCATACCATCTTCCCTGATCCATCTGATGATACATTTCCACAGCTTTTCGATCCTGTTCCATGCATCTTTCCACTTCATCCCCATAATCATTGGCACAGACCGCACCAAGATTAGCATAATAATGATTCCAGCCTGCAAGAATCTGCATCTTCACAAGATTCATTGTCCCAAATGCCGGATAATATACAAGCGCGATAAATGCGGACAGATTCTGCGGATTCGTTTTTTCAATTGTTTCATATACGTCCTGCAGTTTTTTCAAAAGCTGCTCTTCTTCTTCGAAGATCCTGCTGCTTTCCTTTTCCTGCACCGGATGATACGTCTCCGGGTTCAGTGCTTCCGGCCTTCTTCTGTGGATGATTTTTGTGTACTGCTCTAAAATGTCTGCAATAGTGTCCTGTGTCTCTTCTTCCACAGAACCGAATTGCTGTCTCACCCACTTTCTGGTGTACTCCTGCGTGCAGTTAAGCGCCCTGCTTCCCCAGCGATCAAAGTCATACGCCATGTCCAGAAAAAAGCTCAGTGGAAATTCCTGTGTGGCGATGTCTCCGACATTTACCATCCAGAGTTCCCGCACACCAAAATCGTATGCCATACTCATCTGCTCCCAGATTTTCGGCAGATAAGAACTGTTGATCCACTCATAGGAAACCGGCCATCCGTGGTAGTCCAGATGATAATACATACCATAGCCGCCCGCATGTTTTCGCATCTCTTCTGTTGGAAGTGTCCGGAGATTTCCATAGTTATCATCACAGAGCATCAGAATCACATCCTCTAACTCCTCTGCTCCCATTAGTCCCTTTGTTTTTTCATTTCCATAGAAAAATTCTTCTACTTCTTTGTATAAGGCTATCATGCGCGGAACCTTGGTCAGATCAGGATTTACACGTTCCTGAATCAGTTTTTTCTGCGTTTTCAGTACATCCCGCAGCAACTGAATATTATCTTCCAGTGTTGCATTCTTTCCCATGATCGCAGTATCCGCTTCTCCACGCATGCCGACGGTGATTACATTTTCAAACTTTCCGCTTCTTTTCAGTCCATCTTCCCAGAATTTTGTAATTCCCTCTCTGTTTGTTCTGAAATTCCAGGCATCTCCGTAAACAGAATTCTTACCTCTGAGATATTTGTATTCTTCCCCCTGCCTTAAGCACGGCTCATGATGTGACATTCCCATAATAATTCCGTATTCATCTGCAAGCTCCGCATTTAAGAGGTCCGGTCCATCATCTGCAAATCTTGCGCTCCACATAGCCGGCCAGAGATAATTTCCTTTTAATCTGAGTAAAAGTTCAAATACATGATCATAAGCTTTTGCATTAAAGCCGCCAAAATTATGATTGCACCAGTTTCCAAATGCCGGCCATTCATCATTAATAAAAAATCCCCGGTATCTGACGGATGGCTCTTTGCTGATACAGGCCATGTCTTCCCTCAGTTCTATCTTTTCCTGCTTTGGCGGCATCAGTCCGCACCAGTCGACAAACGGTGAGACTCCCAGCATTTCCGATAAATGAAAAAGGCCATAAATCGTTCCTCTTTTGTCGCTCCCGGCAATTACAAGAAGGTTCGATTTTGTCCTGTTTTTTATTTCAGGAAAAATCCATGCATAGCATTCTCTCTTTTGTTCCAGCTCTTTTAATTCCGCACTCCCGGCTTCTTCCAGCTTTTTCAGGAAGCTGCTTTTTCCTTTCGTCGCGGCAATGATCGTCCAGTCCTCCCCGCTGCTTTCCAGTGTTTCCGGTATCTCTTTTTCTACCAGAATCTGCGGTTTCTTTCCCGATACAAGTTCCACATCGTGTGCTACCTTTTCCGTAACTCTGATTACGCCCGGAAAGGCACTTTGCTCCAGACAAATTCTCATAGGATTCCCTCCCGTATTTTATAAAAAGCCCCCATCTGTTTACTGGTTATCACCATTGTAAACAAATAGGGGCCTTCGGACTATTTAGTTCTTGTCATTCAATATGCAAAAATTGCTATTCTTTTTGTTCATTCGTTGATCGAGCTCTTTCTGTAAATCCTCAAAATAGCTCTGTGGATCGCATGCGTTGTATGCTTCCATATAGGAATTCCATGTTTCTTCAAAATTCTGTGCCAGAATCACCTGCGGAAGCCACCGGTGTTTTACTTCATCCATCCGTTCCAGTGTCTGTCCTGCCTGTGTATTTGATGTCAGTGAATTGGTATACGAATACATGGGATACCACACTCCCGGCGCATCATTTCTCCCAAGCATATCTACATAGTTTGTTACTCCATACGCCTCAAAACATTCCTGTATATCCCGGGGCTGGCTTTTCCAGAATTCTACCGGTTGATTTTCCGGCGAAAATGCATTGATTCCATCTGACAGCATTCCTTCACTCCTTGGAAAATAGGAATATGTACAAAAATGCGTCTTTTTCAGTTTCCGATCATTTACCCTTACGCCCTGCTCCTCATTCAGATAAAATATTCCGTTTTCGTCTATCGAATAATCCAGATTTTCTTCTCCCCAGAAACGTAATTTCGTAATCTCCGGATCAAGGAGGTTATTTACAAACTGCATTGCCCCTTCCGGGTCTTCACAGGAAATGGTAATAGAAAGTCCTGACGCGGTATCCAGCTCTGCTGATCTTGCCGTATGCCACTGATTCTTTACTTTTTTGTCTATTGTTATCGGAAGTGGCACATAATCACATCCATAACTGCGCAGATTTCCGGAATCATACGCTGTCTGTATGGCATAATAAAACTGCCATCTTTGATCCACCATACCAAGAACAGCACCTGTGGACAGCTTATCCAGATATTCTTCATAAGTATCCAGAAATGTTTCCGGGCTGATCATTCCTTTTTTGTATTCTTCATTTAATTTCTGATAGTATCTTTTGGCTGTCGGTGTTGTATTATAGTCAATGACCTGCAGTGTATCTGGATCTACGATGCAGCTCCCATCATTCGGATATCCATCCAGAAATTGAGGAACATTCTCCAGACAAAAGTATCTCCAGTCATCGCATAAAATAGCAAACGGAATATTCGGTGTTCCATTTTCCAGACAGGGATTTGCTTCCTGATACCGTTCCAGAAGATCAAAATATTCATCCACCGTCGTGATTTCCGGATAGTCTGCCCATTTCAAAACTCTTGTCTGAATCCAGAAAGCTTCTCCGCTGTGGATTACTTCCGTGTCCTGTCCCTGTGAAACTCCGAATTGTGGAATCCAGTAGATATGTCCGTCTGCCTGCCGAAACAGGTCCCACTGTTCCTCTGTCAGATAATTTTTTATATTGGGATAATTGTCCCAGTATTCGTCAATGGGAATCAGTGCTCCTGCATCATATAATTTACTTTCGCCGGAAATAAAATCCGGATACTCGCCGGCTGCAATATAAGCATTCAGTGCATTATCCTTTGTCTGTCCTTTCAGCCATGTTTCTTCACAATCGGCTCCGATCTGTTCAGCGATCTTCTTTTTCATATCATTATCCGAAGTGATCTCTTCCCCTGTTGTTGAAAAAAAGGCCGTATAATGACGGATCTGATTTCTGCTGTTCTGGCTCTGGTACAGGAGAGCAGCTATTCCAGCTATCATCAGACTCCCTGCCAGTAATAATATTGTTGTTTTTTTCTTCATTCTTTTCCCCTGTCTCATTTCCTCTTTCTATTTGTTATAATAAGCACCTGATATTCTGCAATAATACTTGCTAAAAATAACACCTAGGCCTCTGGCTTAGATATTGTCATTATTGTTTTTATTTTATTGCTTTCTACTTCTTGCACACCAAGGGCAGCCCCATGTTAGCCACTTCAATTAAATAAGCAAGCTAAAACCTGTAATAAAAAGAGCCTGACGCATCAGGCTCTTTCAAGGTGTTGTCCGAAGACGGCCACCGCAATTCATAACTATAATGTACCACACAGGGTGAAATCCTGCAAGAAATTTTAAGAGTTATATGTTTTTCCTTTCAGCAGTTCTGCCGCAAGTGCCTCATTGATATCATCGGACAGATTGTTTTCCTCCGGTTTGCCGAAATATGTTTCCATTGCATAGCTTAAGGTATCAAACGCACCGGAAATGACCTACTGGAATGGTACAGACATCGAATATTCTGGATCCAGGAACGCAACGTCTGCCTGTGCAAAAATGATCTTACAGCAGTTGGAAACCAAACCGCCCTGTTTTATTCGTGGATCTTTCTGGTATTGCACATTTTAACAAATTCCGGATCAAAATGCTTGACCGCAGTTCCCTGATAGCCAAGATCCAGTGAACTGATTTTCTGCATCTCCTCTTCAGTCAGTGTAAAATCCCATATCTGGAAATTCTCTTCGATTCTCGCTTTGTGAACCGATTTCGGAATGACTACAACGCCGCGCTGTACATTCCAGCGCAGAACTACCTGTCCTACGGTCTTTCTGTGTGCGGCAGCGATTTCTTTTACCATCTCGTTGTCAAACGGATTGTGGCGTCCTCCGCCGAGCGGTGCCCATGCCTCCGGCACGATCTGGTACTCTTCCATGACTTTTAATGCAGACTCCTGTGCGAAGTACGGATGCATTTCAATCTGGTTTACCATCGGACGGATCGCTACCGTTTCCAGTTTACGGTATCCTGCCATGAAATCACCTGCAGGCTGATGGATAAACATCAGATCGATGTAGTCGGTTCCAAGCAGTTCCAGACTCTTTTCTACGGTTCCTTCTGTCAGATACTGGCTTGCCCAGATTTTGGTGGAGATGAAAATGTCCTCTCTTGCCACACCGGATCTTTTGATTCCGCGTCCGACCGCGCGCTCATTCATGTAAGCCTGTGCAGTGTCGATCATGCGGTATCCGCAGGCTAATGCGTCCACAACCGCCTGCTCTGCCTGATCCGGTGTCATCATAAAAGTTCCGATTCCCACTGCCGGGATCTGCACCTGATTGCTTAATGTAAAGTTCATCATCATAACCTCCCTGTTTTATTTTGATGTGTGATATTTTGTTATTTCCCTGTCTTTGTAGCTTTAGCTTATCACCCGGGAGTTGCTACCGGTCAAGGACTTTTTTAAAAAAATTTCTAAAATCTAATCGTTCATTCCTATTTCGTATCGACTGAAATATTTACAAAAACGTCATATCATGAATTCCGTTGTCCATGATATGACGTTTTTCCTCTCAGCATTCGGTTTTCTATCTTTTTATCTTTTCAATCCTGCACTCATGTTCTTTCGTCTTTTTATTGTAGTTAATTCCCACCAGAAGAATATTTCCTGTATATTCCAGAATAGAATCCGGATATTTTTTATCCCAGATCTGCTCTATGGCAGTATCTGTGCTTTTGTTCCACTTAAGTTCTACCAGCAGCGCCGGATAACTTGTTCTGTATTCCGGTTTCGGAAGATAAACAAAATCTGCAAAACCGCGTCCGGTCGGTAGCTCTCTTACGGGTTGGAAATAATACTGCATAGAGCTTAAATATGCTATCGTAAGCACGCTGCTCAGGGAATTTTCATCATTATATTGGATCACCGAACTGTACTCCTGATGAATTCGCTCTATCCCATCTGCTACCGCTTTTTCATCCATATCCAGGGTTGCATCCAGCAAATCTGCGGATTCCTTCTGAAAAGTAATCATTTCATTCCATTTATTGCGTTTCACCGCATTGTTTAATTCATGTCTGATTTCCTCATTTGGAATAAAAACCTGCTCCCTGTCCTGATCGTAAGCCAGATATCCCAAGTGGATCAGATACGTCAGTACATCATCCCGGTTGGCGAAGCTTACGGTATCATTCTGGAAAGATGTCACATCCACATCCACGGCGGCCCCCGACATCATTTCTATAATTGCCGCCCGCAGTCCGTCGAAATTCATGTTAATCAGTGGCACGATTGCTTCATAGCTGCCGGTATTGGACCAGTAGCTTTTATATTTTCCATTCAGCATCAGGCTGACAACGGCTTTTGGATTATATACCTGATACCCTTCCAGAGAATATCCATCATACCATAATTTCACCTGCTCATAGATCTGTCCGTACCTGTCGCATAAATCATGCACTTCCTCTTCTGTAAAGCCAACATACGGTGCCATTCTTCCTGCATCCAGCATGGTAAATTCTTCAAAATTGTTGAGAGCGGACTGTGTCTTTAATTTCTTGATCGGCAGAATTCCTGTCAGATACGCCAATGCAATATATTTTGACGGTTCTGACCCTTTAAACATGCCACGCAGAAAATCAATATACTTTTCCTGTACTTTATGATTCTGTGCCTCATCACGGATCAGTACATCCCATTCATCGATGATGACAACAAATTTGTTTCCGCTGGCAGCCTTGATATAAGACATCGCACCATAAGCAGTTTTTACCGTATCCGGAATCAACTCTCCGTATTTTTCCTTCAGTTCCTGCAGTATTCCATGATTGATATATTCCACAACCTGATCCGCATTCCCGGCGTCCATCATGCACCATTGTACATCAAAATGAATGACATCGTACTGATTCAGATGTTTTTCAAAAGACGAAGCCTTGCAAATCGCATAATCTGCAAACAGTGCTCTGGAATCACAGCCCTTGCTGTAGTATGCTGACAGCATCTCCGCTGTAATCGACTTTCCAAAACGTCTGGGACGGCTGCTGCAGATAAATTTTGATGTCGTACTGATTACTTTATTGGTGTATTCCAGAAGCGGTGTTTTATCTACATAAATTTCCGAATGAATGACTTCCGAAAATGCTTCATTTCCCGGATTTAAAAATCTTCCCATGGCGTCCTCCTGTTCACATTTTTTCTGACTGATACATTCATTATACACGGAAAAAACGCGGATTGGTAGACTTTATCTTTTAAAAAATGCTGCACCACGGATTCTTTTTCCATGGTACAGCATTTCCAAAATTTCTATTCTTGATTAAATATCCAGCGCCGCATGATACCCCTGATATACGGCATTGGTGATGGTAGATACACGTCTTGCGTCTCCGATCACGCGTACAAACGGCGCGGTATTACGGAGCTGCTCTACAACGTCGGTTCTTGCTCTCTGGCCGAGGGCGCAGATGACGGTGGTTCCTTCTACGAGGTGGCGCTCCCCATTCGCATCGGTGCACCATACGCCTTCCGGGGTGATCTCCTCGGCGCGGTAACCGGTGTGGACGGCTTTGACCTGTTTTTCGATTTCTTTTAAGAGCACCGGGCGGTGGC
>ERZ836441.2917-NODE-2917-length-12508-cov-3.854332_pt1 | contig 12508 bp, 10 predicted proteins | sample MGYA00519686_ERZ836441 | MGnify/ENA primary metagenome ERZ836441 (study PRJEB31850, sample SAMEA3708800) | human gut metagenome | biome: human gut; feature: human-associated habitat; material: faeces | place: China | collected 2014 ... | reverse complement strand
GCAGGGTGCCCCGAGGCCGGCAGCCCGGATACGGTGGGAATGAGGCCGGGCGGCTTCTGCCGCCCGGCACCGTCTTTTCAAAAATCCACTCATGTCATCGGGCGGCCCGGAACGCATTGTAGAGCCGGAAGAGATCCTCCAGGGCGGCGCACAGATCTGCCCGGGCGGACTGGCGGGCTACCTCCCAGGGCACGGCGCGACGGTTGGTGGACACGATAGCGGTGACGCCCTCTTGATAGGCGTCCTCCGCGCCGGGGGCCACGTCGCCCACCACGGCCACCACCGGGACCCGTGCCTGCCGAGCCCGGTGGGCGATGCCGATGACCACCTTGCCCCGAAGGCTCTGACAGTCGATACGGCCCTCGCCGGTCAGGACCGCGGTGGCACCAGGCAGCAGGGCATCGAAGCCCACGGTGTCCAGGACTGTCTCGATCCCCATCTGCAGGCGACTGCCCAGGAAGGCCATCACACCGGCTCCCATGCCGCCGGCGGCGCCAGCACCGGGAAGGTCTGCGATCTCCCGGCCCAGGTCCTGGCGGATCACCTCCGACAGGTGGCGCAGATTCCGGTCCAGACGGGTCACCATATCAGGGTCGGCCCCCTTCTGGGGGCCGAAGACGGCGCTGGCGCCATTGGGACCGCAGAGGGGGTTGTCCACATCGCACATGGTCACGATCTCCACACCGTTCAGCAGGGGGGAGCGATGGGACATGTCGATCCGGCACAGCCGGTCCAGCGTGCCGCCTACGGGGACGTACTCCGCCCCGGTGCCGTCCAGAAAGCGGACGCCCAGAGCGGCGGCACAGCCGCAGCCGCCGTCGTTGGTGGCACTGCCGCCCAGGCCCAGAATGATGCGCCTGGCGCCGTCCCGGATCGCCGCCAGAATCAGCTCTCCCACGCCGTAGGTGGTGGCTCCCTCAGCACAGAGACGGCCCTCCATCAGGGGCAGGCCTGCGGCGGCGGCCATCTCGATCACGGCGGTGTAGCCATCGGCCAGCAGACCGTAAAAACCAGAGATCTTACGAAAATCCGGACCGGTGCAGGGCACCTCTACCCGGTGGCCGCCCATGGCGGCCAGAAACGCCTCCACGCTCCCCTCGCCGCCATCCGCCACGGGAATGGAGACCACCTCTGCATCCGGCACGTGGCGCAGAAGGGCCTCCCGCATCAGCCGGCAGATCTCCAGGGAGGACATGGTCCCCTTGAAGGAGTCCGGCATGAGAATCCACTTTGACATGAGTTTCCTCCTCTCTGGATGCGCGGGGCGGGCGGAAGGCCCGCCCCGGTCCGGTCACGGGTTGACCACGTTGATGGGGGCGCCCTGAAGGTAGGCCCGCACGTTGTCCACGGTGCAGTCCATGATGCGCTGGCGGCTCTCCCTGGGGGCCCAGGAGATATGTGGGGTGAGGATGCAGTTCTTGGCGGTCAGCAGGGGGTTGTCGCCCCGGATGGGCTCTGTGGACACCACATCCAGCCCGGCGGCCGCCACCTTGCCGGAGTTCAGGGCGTCCGCCAGGTCCTGCTCCACCACCATCTGGCCCCGGCTGTTATTGATGATGATGACCCCGTCCTTCATCTTGGCGATGTTCTCCCGGTTGATGATGCCGGTGTTGAAGGGGAACAGGGGCATTTGGAGGCCCAGAACGTCGGACCGGGCGAACAGTTCGTCCAGGGAGACGTACTCCACCCCCAGCTGCAGAGCTTCGTCCCGCTGGCGCATGTCGTAGGCGATGACATGCATCCCCAGGGCCGATGCGATGGCGGCAGTGTGGATGCCGATGTTCCCGCAGCCAAGCAGGCCGTATGTCTTTCCCGCCAGCTCGATCAGGGGGTAGTCCCAGTAGCACCAGTCCGGGCACTGTTCCCATTTCCCGCTCTTTACCGTATCATTATGATAACCGATGTGATGGCAGATTTCAAGCAGCAGGGCGATGGCAAACTGGCTGACGGAATGGGTGCCGTAGACCGGCACGTTGGAGACAGGGATGCCCTTCTCTTTTGCGCAGGCTATGTCGACCACGTTATAGCCGGTGGCCAGCATGGCGATGAAGCGCATGGAGGGACAGGCGTCCATCACTCGGCGGGAGATGGGGGTCTTGTTAGTGAGGACCACCTCCGCACCGCCGATCCGGGAGATGATCTCGTCCTCATCGGTGAGGCTGGTGCGGTCGTAAACCGTCAGGTCTCCCAGCTTCTCCAATTCTCCCCAGCTGAGATCGCCGGGGTTTTCCGTGTATCCGTCCAAAATGACGATGTGCATTTCATTCCTCCTGTCTGTGTGTCCCCCGGCCCGCAGGGGCCGGGGGACAGCCGATTCCACTGGAAAGTCAGCAGGATTGCAGCAGTTCCAGCGGGACGCCGTACCTGGCGGCCAGATCCGCGAAGTCCTGCTCAATGGCGGGGCTGATGTCGATACCCTCCCGCTCCGCCTGCCGGGTCAGATGGAACTCGATCTCCCCGGGGATCATGATCTCCCGGAAGCCCGGTGCCGTGGGGGCGGCCTTCAGCTCATCATACATGGCGTCGGTCCGGGCTTTGAAGGTTTCCAGATCCACGAATCTGCCGATGTCGATGGCGCCCATGAAGTACCCCACACCGGAGGGCTCCTTGGGATCCTCGAACATCCGGGGGATTTGGCGGCTGTTGTTGCCACCGCAGAGGCAGCAGCAGATCACGTCGATAATCAGGGCCAGGGCGTAGCCTTTGGCGCCGCCCAGGGGTGTCAGGGCACCCTTGTTGGCTACAGCGGGGTCTGTGGTGGGGCTGCCGTCCGGAGCCAGGGCCCAGTTGTCGGGAATGGACTTGCCCTCCTTCAGGGCCAGAGCGATCTTGCCCTTGGCCACGGTACTGGTGGCCATGTCCAGCACCAGATCCGGGTACTTGCCGGAGGGCACCGCCACCGTCAGGGGATTGGTGCCCAACATGGCGGTGGCACCGCCAAAGGGAGCCACCAGGGCGGGGGAGTTGCAGATGTTGAAGCCGATCATGCCCTCTGCCGCGGCCTGCATGGCGTAGAAGCCGCCGAAGCCGTAGTGAGAGGCATGATTTACGGTGCAAAAGCTGACACCGTATTCCTTGGCTCGCCGGATGCACGCCTGTATGGCGGCAGTGCCGATGGTGGAGCCCATGCCGTTGTTTCCGTCCATAGAGAACACGGCACCACTGTCCATGGTGATGGTGGGCTGGGCGGTGGCGGAGGTGCACCCCCGCTCGATGCGGGTCACATAACCGCTCAGGCGGGTCATGCCGTGGGAGCGGACGCCCCGCATGTCGCTGAACAGCAGGTTCTTCAGCAGCGTCTCGGCGTCCTGGTGGGACATACCTGCCTTCTCCGCCACCTGAATGCCGAACTGCCGCAGGGATTCGACTGTGTATTTCATGGGAAAGACCTCTTTCTACAGATGTTCTTGCTTCGGCGCAATGGCCGCCCGGCGGCGCTGCATCTCGCCCCGCCAGGCCATGATCTCTTTAGCGGTGACCCTCTCACCCCGGGCGATAGCGGCTTGACAGGGCCCCTTCAAAGCTTCCTCGGCGTCCATGGCCCGGACGCAGGCCTCTGCCAGCTGCCCGGCGATCTCCTGGGGGATGACGATGGCGCCGTGGGCATCCGCATGGATCAGGTCGCCGGGGCGGACCGTCATGCCGCAGATGTCCACCGCTGTGCCGGCCTCTACCATGTGGATGTAGGCGTGGGAGATCAGCACCTCCTTGGAGAACAGGTAGAACCCGACCCTCTTTACTTCCTCGATGTCCCGGACGCCGCCGTCGGTGATGACGCCGATGCAGCCCAGGGCCCGGTGGACCGTGGCCTGTACGTCGCCCCAAAAGGAGCCCACCGGCACCCGGTCCAGGTCTTGAATGGCTGCCACCATAGGCAGGTCGAAGTCCTCATACTGGCGGTAATACGCCTCCATCACCGCGCTGTGGGCCGGCGTGGCCGGCTGCCGGGCGGAGATGACGCCGGTGCGGGCATAGCCCACCATGGGTTTGTCGCTCATGGCGGCGCGCATCCGAAGCTCCGGCCGGGTGAAGCCCTCGGTCCGGCCCCGGACACCAAAGCCCTCGATGGCGTTGCAGATGGTGGGGGTGTCAAACTGGGCCAGGGCGTCCAGCTGTTCCTGTGTCAGAAACGCCATCTCAGTACGCCCTTCCCAGCTGGTCCAGCACGGCGTGGGAGGTCTGCATCACGTTCTTGGCGCCGCTGACGATGTAGTTGAAGTCAAAGTTCATGCACATATAGTTGACACCACGGCGTATCCAGTCGGTGACGAACTTCTCGCTGCAGGCGCCGGAGACGCCGAAGAGCTTGCCGGTGCCGGCCAGGGCCTGGCCGATCTTGTCAAATTGCTCCTGCACCTCCGGGTCGTTAACGGTGTAGGTGCGCTCCGGGGTGTTCATGCTCATGGTGAAGTCGTTGGGTCCCACCACGAAGCCGCTGATGCCGGGGAGTTTGGCAATCTCCGGCAGGTCCTTTACCACGTCAATGTGCTCGATCTGTACAATGGTGAGGATATATTTGTCCGTGTCGGCCACATACGCATTCTTGTCCCAGATGCCGTAGTTGACTGCCCGGCGGGTGCCCATGCCCCGGATGCCGTCAGGGGGGTAGTGGGTGGCGGCGGCGGCCTGCTTGGCCTCTTCCAGCGAACAGACCATGGGCACCACGATGCCGTCCGCCCCCATGTCCAGGATGGCCTTGATGATGACGGGATCGTTCCAGGGCACCCGGACGATGCCGGCGGCGCCGGCGGCCCGGCAGGCCATCAGATGGTTCTGGATATCCTTGCGGTCGATGGCGCTGTGTTCGCCGTCGATCCAGATGAAGTCGAAGCCGCAGCCGGCGATCATCTCGGTGACGAAGGGGCTGTCAAAGCCCACGTGGGACCCGATGGCCAGCTTGCCGGCGGCCACTTTGTCGGTGATCTTGTGCGCATTATACATGGGAAATTCCTCCTTTAGTAATACATGAGGGCAAAAAGACGGCAGGTCCGGCCGGTCACCAGCCAGACCTGCCGCTGTGAGGACGCTGGTCAATGGAGATTACTTGAAGTAGTCGGCATAGGCCATCATCTTCTCGTTCTCTTCCTGAATGTAGGCAATAGACTCCTCGGTGTCGAGGAAATAGGGAGTCTGGTTGTAGGCGGTCTTGATCTCCTCGGCATACTCCGGCATCTCAGAGATTTCTTTGAACGCCTGGGCAAATTTCTGGCAGATGGCAGGATCGGTCCCCTTGGGGAACATGACATAGTACATCAGATCGTAGGAGAGATTCACACCCTGTTCCAGACAGGTGGGCACGTCGGGCAGGTAGTCCAGCCGCTCGGAGGTCGTGACTGCCAGATACTTAAAATCACCGGAGGTCACATAATCCTGCACGGTTCCGATGGGATTGATAATAACATCCAACTGGCCGCCCAGAAGATTCGCAACACGTTCTGCAGAGGATGAGGCATTGACGATATTCAGCTGCGCATCTTCCTCCACATTCAGTACGACGGATGCCCAGTGAGAGGTGGCTCCAGTGTTGGCGGCGATTTTTACGGTCTGGGGATTGGCCTGGGAATATGCAATCAGCTCCTCCATGGTGTCATAAGGGGCGTCAGCCCGCACGACCACGGCCTCGCCGGAACTCTTTCCCACCACAGCCACGGTCTCAAATGCCTCGGAACCGTAGTCGGCAATGCCGGTGGCCTGGTTGATATTCAGGCAGGTGTGATAAAACAGGCAGGTATAACCGTCGGGAGAGGCGTTCTTGACTTCCTCGGAACCCAGCGCTCCGCCATTGCCGGTGATATTGGTGACGACTACGGTCTCATCCAACACATCCTCCAGATATTTTGCATATGTGCGGGCATTAAAGTCAGTGTCGCCCCCGGCGCCCATGGGAACGATCATGTTGATGGATTTGGTGGGCCAGTCAGTGCCGCCATCCTCCGAAGAGGCGTCATCGGCCGGGGTATCCGGGCTGTTGCCGCAGCCAGCCAGCAGGCTGCACATCATTACGGTTGCACAAAACAGAGAGAACAATTTCTTCCAGGTTTTCATGTTGAATCTTCCTTTCTTGTCATGTTTAACAGCGTCTGCTGTGGTGCACGGTTGGATTCCTCAGGCAGTTGCCTTTTTACGGTCATTTAGCTGCTTGCGAATCGTCAGAACGATGGAGATGGCAGCCGCCACCAGGAACACGCAGGAAATGGGGGATGTCACAAATGTAGAGATGTCACCGTTAGAATACATCAGCGCCCGGCGCAGGTTGGTCTCAATGGTCTCTCCCAGCACAAAGCTCATAATCATAGGTGCCAGAGGAATGTCGAATTTGCTCATGGCATAGCCTACCAGACCGAAGAAAATGATGGACCAGCAGTCGAACAGCCGGTTATTGAGTGCGAAGGCACCGACTACGCACAACACGATGATAATGGGCATCAAATAGTATTTGGGCACCTTTAAAACCTTTGCAAACAGCCGCAGGCCAAACATCTGGACAAGGATCATCAGAATGGAGGCAACCACCATGGCGGCAAACACGCCGTATACCACATCGGGGTGGGTGGTGAACAGCAGGGGACCGGGCTGGACACCGTGGACGATCAGACCACCAAGCAGCATAGCCGTAGCTGCATCACCCGGAATGCCCAAGGTGAGCAAAGGAATCATGGCCCCGCCGATGGTGGCGTTATTGGCGGACTCGGAGGCGACTACGCCGTCAATAATGCCGGTTCCAAATTTCTCCGGGGTTTTGGATTTGTTTTTAATCACTGTGTATGCCAACAGATTGGATGTGGCACCACCGATGCCGGGCAAAACACCAATGCCGGTGCCAATCAGCGCGGAAATCAGGAAATTCCATTTCTGGCTCAAAAATTCTTTTAGGGTGAAGCCGAATCCCTTGCCGGAGAACTGCATCACTTGACCGGAGCCAGCAGCGAGAGCCTTTTTGTTCGCGGCAGTGCTGAGGATTTCTGAAATGGCATAGAGGCCCACCAGCACGGTCAGAATGTCGAAGCCTCCGCGGAGACCGGAAAAGCCGAAGGTATAACGGCTGACGGCATCAATTGGGGCTGCGCCTACGGTGATGAACATAATGCCTAGAGCCGCAGAGATCAGCCCCTTAATCAGAGATTTCCCTGCCAAGCTGGCAATCAGGGTCAGGGCGAATACCGAAACAGAGAAATACTCCGCAGGCCCGAATTTTAGAGCGAAATTAGCAATGATTGGGGAGACAAATACGAGGATCAGAATACCGAAAATCGTGCCCAGAAAAGAGAACACCGTGCCCACACCCAGAGCCTTGTAGGCCTGCCCTTTTCTGGCCAGCGGAGTTCCGTCAAAACAGGTGGCCACAGAGGCCGGCGTGCCGGGAATGTTGATCAGGATGGCTGCAATCAGACCACCGGACACGGCACCAATATAAATTGCCATCAGCAGCGCCATGCCTTTGATGGGCCCAAGACTGTATGTAACCGGCAGAAACAGCGCAATGCCGGTCACTGCGGTCAAACCGGGAACGGAGCCGAAAATAATGCCCACAATGACACCGAGAATCATCAACGCCAGCGTATCCGGTGTTGCGATTGCTGCGATGCCGTCGATAAAAAGATCTAACATGTGATGTCCTCCTCTTATCCGAGAATACCGGCCGGCAGGACCATATCCAGACCGTACACAAACAGGTAATAGACACCGATGGCCACGATAACAGAGAGGATGACAATCACAGGCAGTTTCCGCTTCTGCTTCGGTGTCAGCAGCATCATCGTGGCAAACAGGAACAGGGCCGAGGAGATGAGAAAGCCCAGCACAGACATCAACGCCATGTACACAATCAGAATCGCGAATATGGCAATCAGTGCCTTGGTGTCGGCGTTGCGGTTGGCAGCGTCATCGTCCCAGTCCTCCACCTTGAACGTGCCGTCTTCCTCTGTCGGCTTCGCAGAGGGAGCTGCAGGGGGCGGGTTTTTGCCGGCCCTCAAAGAAAAGACCAGCTGTAAAACACTGAGAACAGTCATTAGAGCGCCGATCACCTTGGGAACAAAAGAGGAATCCACCACGGAGGAGCCGCCATAGGCGTCATAGCTGGGAATTGTAAAAGCCAGCGCGAAGTACGCGACACCTACTATCAGAAAAATTACGCCAACCAGAAGCTCTTTGTTGCGAATCGTTTTTTTCATCCACTCTCACCTCTGAAATCGCATCATGTTCTCGGCTCCTTGGGCACCACCACGGGCCAGGAAGGCTGGCGGCCGGAGAGCACTTCGTCGATGCCCATAGCGGCGTGGAGGCCCATGCGGTCCGTGGTCTCCAGCGTCAGAGCCGCGTTGTGGGGCGTGACCGTCACGTTGGGCAGCTGGAAGAGCGGATCGTCCGGGCTGGGGGGTTCGGTTTGGAACACGTCCAGCCCCGCGCCGGCAATGGCGCCGTTCCGCAGGGCCTCCGCCAGATCCGCCTCCCGGATCAGGTCGCCCCGGGCCGCGTTGATCAGATAGGCCGTGGGCTTCATCATCCCGATCAAACGGCGGTCCACGCTGTTGCGGGTCTCCGGGGTGGAGGGCATGTGGATAGAGACGATGTCGCTGCCGGCGAAGATCTCCTCCATGGTCTCACGGCGGCCCACCTCCGGGTCCCAGCGGTCTGCAGGAAGGAAGGGATCATAGCCGATCACCTCCATGCCGAAGCCGTTGATGGCCTTCTTCGCCACCATGTGGCCGATCTTGCCCAGGCCCAGCAGCCCCAGGGTCTTTCCCTCCAGATCCGTGCCCTTGACCCGGTTGCGGATGTCGTAGTCGCCGCGTCTGGCCGCCCGGTCAAAGAAGACCAGCTTCTTGGCGCAGGCCAGGATCAGCATCATGGTGTGCTCCGCCACCGCCACGGTATTGCTCAGGGGACCGTTGGTGACCCAGATGTTCAGCTCCCTAGCCGCGTCCAGGTCGATCTTATCCAGCCCCACCCCGTGCTTGCTGATGACCTTCAGGCGGGGGGCGGCCTCCATGATGGCACGGGTGATATGCTCATTCCGGGCCAGCAGGGCATCACAGTCTGCCACATCCTCCAAAATCGTCTGCTCGTCTGTCCCACGGCCCATTTTTATGGTATAGCCCTTTTCGGCGAGATAGTCTTTTCCGGGCTGAGAAATGTCCGAAGGGATCAGAACTTTCTTTTCCATTCTTGTCACGTCCTCTCTGTTGGTTGTTCGCCTTATTATAAAGCAATCTCTGTGCCAATTTTGGAAAATTCAATGTTTTTGGATGCCACAAAATTTTTGCTGAAACTCCGTTGAGCGGTTTTTCAGATTTTCACAAAAGTGTCTCCAAAATTTTGCAGCCTCAATTGGTTGTTTTCACCGGAGAGTGTTTTATTCGTTCAAAATAGTGTTTTAACTGTTCTAAATCGTCTCAAATAGAACAGACGGCGGCTTGACGTAAAAAGCGGCTTTTGCTATGATGGGCAAAGAAGCACACCGATTTTTGGGAACAGGAGGCTGCTATGGTTCGGATTGCCATCGTCATTCCCTACGCCAGCATGGCAAATCTCGCCTGGGACGTGTTCCAGGAGCACACGGAGCAGATGCGCCTGCAGGCTCTGGACGCCACGGAGTACTCACTGGACATCTTGGTGGCGTCCACGACCCAGGAGCTGCTGCCCCAGTGGCCGGACTGCGACGCCATGATCGCCCGGGGCGCCACCTATCTGGACTTGTGCCGCCGTTCCCTCTCTATCCCGGTGATCGAGCTGATTATCAACGGAACGGACATTGTCAATACTCTATTGCAGCTGCGGCAGAAGTACGGCCCTGTTCCGGCCGCCATCCTGGGAACCCAGAACATGATCCTGGGCGTGGAGAAGCTGGCCCGCCAGCTGGGTGTGGACGTGACGCCGTACTGTTTTCAGGAGAACAGCCTGTTGGAGATCCGCCGTTGTGTGGAGCAGGCAGCCAGAGACGGGAAGCGGGTCATCATCGGCGGCGGCACCGGCTGCCGCCTGGCGGAGGAGATCGGACTGACCTCCATGCTCATTACCTCCGGCCGGGAGGCATTCTGGAACGCCATCTCGGAGGCCAAGCAGCAGGCCAAGATCAGTCAGGTGGAACGGGAGAAGGCCCTGAGCTTCCAAACCATGCTGGACAACGCCTATGAGGGGCTGGTGGTCATCGACCGCAATCAACAGATCTCCTTTTTGAACACAGCTGCCATCCAGATCTTGCAGCTCTCTCGCCGGGAACAGTATCTGGGAAAGCCGGCATCCTCCGTGTTCTCCACCCCGGCGTTGAGCCGCATCGTGTCCGCGACGGAGAACACGGACGAGATTATCGCTTACAAAAACACCCACCTGTCCGTCAAAACGAAAAACATGATGATGCACGGCCTCCGGGCTGGAACTGTGGTTTCCCTGCTGAACGCCGCGCAGATCCAGACCACGGAGGACCAGCTGCGCAAAAAGCTCCACTACAAGGGACACAAGGCCAAGTACACCTTCGGGGACATCATCACCCGCAGCCCGCGGATGATAGCCTGTATCCAGGAGGCCAAGGCCTTTGCCCAGACGGACTCCAACATCGTGGTGGTGGGGGAGACCGGTACCGGAAAGGAGCTGTTGAGCCAGAGCATCCACGCCTGGAGCCGTCGGTCACAGAACAACTTCGTAGCCATCAACTGCGCCGCCCTGCCGGAGAACCTGCTGGAGAGCGAGCTGTTCGGCTATGTGGAGGGCGCCTTCACCGGCGCCACCAGGGGCGGTAAGCCGGGCCTGTTTGAGATCGCCCACAACGGCACCATCTTTTTGGACGAGATCTCGGAGATCCCCCTGGGACTTCAGGGGCGGCTGCTGCGGGTCCTGCAGGAGCGGGAGATCATGCGGCTGGGGGACAGTCAGGTGACTCCCATCAATATCCGGGTGATCGCGGCCACCAACAAGAACCTGGAGTCGCTGGTCCGGGCAGGTAAATTCCGCAGCGATCTCTATTACCGCCTGTATGTCCTGCAGCTGAATCTGCCCCCGCTGCGGGAGCGGCAGGAGGACATCCCGCTGCTGACGCAGAGCTTCCTTCGGAACTTCCAGGCTCGGGAGGGCGACGGCTGTCCGCTGGAACTGAGCGATGGCGACTGCCGTCTGCTGCAGAGCTGCCCCTGGCGGGGAAACATCCGGGAGCTGCAGAATTTCTGTGAGCGGCTGGCGGTGCTTTACCGGCCTGGCGTCTCTGTATCTGGCCTGATCGCCCATCTGCTGGAGAGTGCCGCCTCTCCCGAGACGCCGCCCCCGTGCCCGCCGCCGATGCCGAAGGCCGCCCATACCAGGATCGACCTGTCCTATGAGGAGTTGCTGGCCGTTCTTCAGGAATGCGGCGGGAACCGGACGCAGACGGCGGCAAAACTGGGGATCAGCCGGGGGACACTGTGGCGGCTGCTGAAGAAGTATCAGGTCGGACAGACATGAGCAGAGGCATAGCCCATGACGCATGCCGACTGCGGTTTCCAGAGTATGGGCAGGGGAGGGCAATGCTGATGGACCCCAGCGTACGAGAAAAAGCCCTGTGGCTGTAAAGCCAAAGGGCTTAATGGTTGCTGGTACTCAGTATGTGCAGCATCTGTGCCGCTGGTGGAAGCGGGGCGCCGCTGCAAAGCCTGTCACCCCCACTTTCCTGCCATCACAAGCTTCGTATCCTGTATTCCGGCGTTATAGCCGGAACGCAAGCGATTCCCGACTCCGGCTCACCCCGCTCGAAGGCGCAGTGGAGGACTCAATGCTTGATGCTTGTGCTCCGCCGACAAGCCGAGTCTCCACAAGAAAAGCCCCCTGGCTTTCGCCAGGGGGCTTGATGTTTTTTGCACTTAGTACATGCCGCCCATCTCGCCGCCGGCGGGGGCAGCGGGAGCGGGGGGCTCGGGCTTATCGGCTACCAGGGACTCGGTGGTCAGCACCATGGCGGAGACGCTGGCGGCGTTCTCCAGGGCGCTGCGGGTCACCTTGGCGGGATCGATGATGCCGGCGGAGACCATGTCGCAGTACTCCTCCTTGTAGGCATCAAAGCCGTAGCCGGTCTTGCCGGAGGTGCGGACCTTCTCCAGGATCACGGAGCCATCCAGACCGGCGTTGGCAGCGATCTGACGGATGGGAGCCTCCAGGGCCTTGGCCACGATGCGGACACCGGTCTTTTCGTCGCCCTCCACGCTGGAAAGCAGAGCCTCCACGGCGGGGATCACGTTCACGAAGATGGTGCCGCCGCCGGCCACAACGCCTTCCTCAACAGCGGCGCGGGTGGCGTTCAGCGCGTCCTCGATGCGGAGCTTCTTCTCCTTCATCTCGGTCTCGGTCGCAGCGCCGACCTTGATGACGGCCACGCCGCCGGCCAGCTTGGCCAGCCGCTCCTGCAGCTTCTCCTTGTCATAGTCGCTGGTGGTGGTGGAGATCTGCGTGCGGATCTGGCCCACGCGATCCTTGATGGTCTGGCTGTCGCCGGCGCCGTCCACGATGGTGGTGTTCTCCTTGGTGACCTTCACCTGACGGGCGCGGC
>ERZ836441.2916-NODE-2916-length-12517-cov-3.536110_pt1 | contig 12517 bp, 10 predicted proteins | sample MGYA00519686_ERZ836441 | MGnify/ENA primary metagenome ERZ836441 (study PRJEB31850, sample SAMEA3708800) | human gut metagenome | biome: human gut; feature: human-associated habitat; material: faeces | place: China | collected 2014 ... | reverse complement strand
CGGCCGACCCTGGCCGCCGCGCCTTCCTCGCCAGTGCAAAGGAGGCTTCCACAAGTCTTGCCGCCGAGGCCGTGGCCGACGGGCTGAGCCTGGCCGACGACACTCCCGCACCTAAGCCAATGAGCCCCCGCTACCGCAAGGTGAACGCCCAGGGCACCCTCTCCCGCTTCGTCCCCACCCGACGCACGCTTCTGTACAACTACCTGAACCGCCTGGGCGAGCCGGCGGCCGACGCCGTGAAGAACCGCGTCATCGGGCGCGTGCTCATCGACACCGACGCCTGCAGCTCCTGCCGCATGTGCGCCGTGTTCTGCCCGACGGGGGCTCTGGACAGGGCCGAGGACGGCGACTTCTGGGGCCTCGTGCACCGCCCCGCCGCCTGCGTGCAATGCCGCAGCTGCGAGAGCCTGTGCCCCAAGGGCGCCATCACCGTGGACGACACGGTGCCCATGGACCAGTTCATGGGGCGCGAAGCCGTGCTCTTCTCCATGGAAAAGCCCACCTGGCAGGCCAACAAGCCCGATTCCATGTACAATAAAATCCACTCCATCTTGGGAGAAGACCTCGAGATGTGCATGTTCTAAAGCAGGAGATGAGTCCCATGATCAACTACACCCTTCCCGATTTCACGGTTAACCTGGGGCTCAATCTGTTCTTCGTGCGGCTTCTGAGGGAGCGGCCGGAGATGGCCCGCGAGGGCGTGGCCGTCACGAGCCTCTACGGCTGCTTCCCCGGCTGCGTCATGAACGGGGGCCGCACCTACCTGCGCGAACGCACCTCCCCGGCCGCCATGGAGCGTACCTTCGCCATCATGGCCGAGTACGGCCTGGTGCCGCGCCTCACTTTCACCAACAGCCTCGTCAGCGAGGAGACACTCGCCGACCCCTACTTCAACGACATCTGCCTCGCCGTCGCCCGCTTCGGCGGCGAGGCCATCGTCTACGACGACGCGGCCGGCGCCTACCTGCGCGAGAACTACGGCATGCCGCTCGTGCTCTCCACCACGCGCGAGGTGGCCGACGCCGCCACCTTCAACGGCCTAGCCCGCGCCTATGACTGGATCGTGCTCTCCTACAACACCCACAAAGACCCGGTGGTTCTCGGCGCTCTCGCCGCGCCCGAGAAAGCCGAGATCATGGTGAACGAGTTCTGTGTGCCGGGCTGCCCCCACCGCGCCGAGCACTACCGCCACAACAGCGCCGATCAGCAGGACGGCATTCTGCGATCCTTCCCCTGCAAAAGCGGCCGTCCCGACTTCTTCGACCACGCCCCGAACCATCCTGTCCAGTTCACCGCCGAGGAGGTTGCCGACACGTCCGCCCGCTTCGGCATCTCCGCCTTCAAGATCGTCGGCCGCGGGGTGGCCTTTGCCACCGTAGTCGAGGCGCTCACCTATTACCTCATCCGCCCCGAATGCCACGAGGAGGCTCGCGCCCTGCTCGCCCGCGAAATGCGCCGCTCCTGAACACTTCCCAGTGGCCACTTTTGCGGCTCGCTGTCAATCGAGAAACCGTTCCCAAATTATGAACAATTTACTTGCCTTTACGCCACCTCGCCGAGGCTCCGCGTACGGACGATAAAATAAGGGAAACGACTTCGAGGGAGGCATTGTGGCCATTCGCATCATCGTGGACTCGTCGGCGGACATGGAAGAAGACTACGCCCGCGCCCACGACATCACCATCATCCCCATGACCATCGCATTCGGCTCCGAACAGTACGCCGAGGGCGTCGACCTTTCGCGCGAGGAATTCTTCGAGCGCCTCGTGGAAACCGACGATCTACCCCGCACGAGCCAGATCCCTCCCATGGTGTTCCAAAACCTCTTCCAAGAGGCCGTCGATGCCGGCGACGAGGTCGTCTGCATCACGCTTTCCAGCCACATCTCCGGCACCTACCAGAGCGCCTGCATCGCCGCGGCCCCCTTCAAGGAGTCGGTCTTCGTGATCGACAGCGAGAACGCCACCATCGGCGAGCGCATCTTGGCCGAGCGCGCCTGGGCCCTGCGCGACGAGGGGCTTTCCGCCGCCGACATCGCCTACTGCCTCAACCAGGAGAAGAAGGACATCCGGCTCGTGGCCTCGCTGGATACGCTGGAGTACCTGCGCCGCGGCGGCCGCATTTCCGGAGCGGCGGCCCTCGTGGGCGGCATGCTCTCCATCAAGCCCGTGGTGGGCGTCGTCGATGGCGACGTGGTGGTGCTCGGCAAGGCCCGCGGATCAAAGCAGTCGAAGAACATGGTGTTCCAGAAGATCGACGAGGCCGGCGGCATCGACTTCACACGGCCCATCTGGGTGGCCTACTCGGGCCTGTCCGACGCGACGGCCCGCAAGTACATCGCCGACAGCCTGGCGCAGGCGAAAGCCGCCGAAGAAGCAGCCGCCGACGAGTCCGCCGTGCCGGACGATCTGCCCCTCACGCAGGTCGGCGCCGTCATCGGCACCCACGTAGGCCCGGGAGGAGTGGCCTTCGCCTTCTTCGCCAGAGAGTAGACCAGAAGGGTGCTGTCCGCTCTTCCATGGAACTAGTCCAATCCTCCAGAACATTTGCATGCCCATTTTTTCCAAGAAATTGCGCTTGTTAGCATGAAGAGGGGCTATTCGCCTCCGTTTGACTCTGTTTTCAGCTCAAAACGGAAGAATTGCGCCCAAATTCACCGCATCGGAAGGGGCAGCGCTCCGAAAACGAGTCCGTGAATGCTAACAAACGCAATATTTCGGAAAAAACGCGACGGCGTTTTGCCCAAAGCACAAAAAGGCCTCCCCGAAGGGAGGCCCAAGATCACTGAAACGGCGGCGGAACTTTAAACGCGCTTGATGACGCGGCCGTCGCGGGTGTCGATCTGCAGGACGTCACCGATCTCGATGAACGTCGGCACCTGCACCTCCTTGCCCGTCTCCAGGGTGGCCGGCTTCAGCGTGTTGGTGGCGGTGTCGCCCTTGAAGCCCGGCTCAGTGTGGGTGACCTCGAGCTCCACGAACATCTGGGGCTCCAGGCTGATGAGCTCGTCGCCGGCGTACAGCAGCGTAGCCTCGTCGTTCTCCTTCAGCCAATCGGCCGCGGAGCCCACCATATCGGCGGAGACGGGCATCTGCTCGAACGTGCTGTTGTCCATGAACCAGTAATCGGCGCCGTCGTTGTAGAGGTACTGCATCTTCTTGGACTCAAGACGCACGGAATCGAACTTCGTTCCGGCGTTGAAGGTGTAGTCGACCACGCGGCCGGTCTTGATGTCCTTGAGCTTGGTGCGCACGAACGCGCCGCCCTTGCCCGGCTTCACATGCTGGAACTCGACGATGGTGCACATCTTGCCGTTGTTGATGATGCACATGCCGTTCTTGAAATCGGCGGTAGAAATGCTTGCCACGGATGTTTCCTTTCCTGCTCACGCGCCGCAGCAAACCCTCTGGTCGCCCGCCGCGTTTGGTTCAAACTGGTACAGTATAGCCGTCCCGCGCCCTCTTCGCAAAGAAAATATGAGAGGACGCAGGTCGACGAGGACAAGCATCCCTCCATCGACCCCTAATCGCCCCTAATCGACGTAGCTGTTGATGAGGGCGAACAGCTCCTGTTTCTTGTGGATGTCCAGTTTCTGGTAAAGCCGGCGCAGGTGCGTCTTCACCGTGTTGTCGGAAATGAACAGCTCCGTGGCGATGGAGGAGATGGTGTGCCCTCGCGCCACCAGGGCCATCACCTCGATTTCCCGCTGCGACAAGGCGTACTTCCTCCCGATGAGGTCGCACCGGAGGGCCGTCTTATCCTCGTAGTGCGGCTGCTCGGCATCTCCCAGGGCCTCTTCCGCGATCGCGTCGTCCGCATCCAAGTCGATGGCGCCATCCGACGCCGGATCGGTCGCGCCCTCCCGCGTCCGAGCCAGCGACAGGAACTCGATGGGCCGGCTCGTCTCCGAGCGCGAGGGATGAAGCGCCCGTGTTCCGTACAGAACAAGCGCCAGAAAGCACACCGACCCGAGAGCTATAACGGCATACGGGGAGACGTCGAATGCCGTGCCGCAGGGGGCCAAAGCGCCCAGAAGGTACCCCAGACCTTGCGCGGCTACGCAAACGAGCGTCTGGAAGCTCAGGCAGAACACCGGGTCGATGCCGTAGTCGTGCGACACCTGAACGGCGAGGATCTGAACGCTCAGCGACAGAAAGCTGTAAATCATGTACAGAAGCGCGGCCGCAACGACAAGCGGAGTCCCATAGGCGAACGGAAGCGCCCCGAGAGCCACCACGATCAGGGGAAACGCCAGCCGGAACCGTCGATGGTGTAGCGCACCGTCCGAAACCGCCACAGCAGCATAAGGGCGATGGGGGCGAACAGCCCCGCGAGCGCGGAACCGTAGTTGACAAACGTCATCGCCGTCGTGTCGATGGAGAGAAACCGCACCACTCCGCCGAGAAAGGCAAAGGCTCCGCAGTACAGCACGCTGCGCCAGAAACTGCCGAGCCCGTGGATATAGCTCACCCGGTTGTCAGCGAAAGAGCACGTCGCCATCGGCGAGGCAAGGTCGATCTGGCGGTTCTGCGCGAGAAGCAATATCCAACTGGCGGCCATAAGGGCCGTTGAAATCGCCAGCGTCACCGCCGCGCCCGTAAAGGATTCGAAGAACGTCCTTGCGAAAAAGCTCACCACCCATGCCAAGAGCAGCGTCATCAAACTGACCTCGATATCGCGCAACGATATAACGTAGAACCACGAGAATACAAGCGCATAGGAGCCCGCAACGGGAATCGCGATGCCGAGCACCCACTGAGCCGTCCCCTCCACCATCGGCAGGCCGGACACGAGCAAGCTCGCAAGGGCGACGCAGGGAACCACGCCCATCCCGAAATGGCGCAGCGACCGCCGCGACAGAGTGCACCACAGCATCGCCACCGCGCTCACCACGACGCCAATTGCAATTCCCACGCCATGGGAACCGTAGAAGGCCCCCGAAGGGACAGAGAGCCAGTCGCTTTTCCACAAGAACAGCGACGAGAGCGACATGGCCGCCGCCATGCCGATCGACGATGAAACGACCTTGCCCACATCGAACAGCTTCACCGATTGCGACCCCCTCTTCAACTGCGAACAAACCGAAGTCTACCAGATCAGGAGGAGAACCGCCGCAAGCGGGGCATCTTTCGCTCCTCTCCAATCTCTCTGCCATCAGGCATTTCTCGGTAATTCACGAAAAAGGTTGACAGCTGAAAACGACTTTTCACCAAAACAGGGTCTCACACAAGCCGCTCTTCCGAGGCCAAACTGGCATCAGACGGCACAGACACCGGAGGGGTGTCGCCTCGAGGAGAAAGGAGACCATTTATGGCACAAGCAACAGAGAGGACCGTCTCGCGGAGGGGGTTCGTCAAGGGCTCTACCCTATCGGCCTTAGCGGCCATGGCCGGAGCAGGGGCCGCAAGCTCCCTCTTCGGCTGCGCACCCCAAACGGCAGAGAAGGGCGAAGACCTCGCGCAAACGGGAACCACCGACGTCGTGGCCAACGACATCCCCGAGGAGGGAGAGGTCATCTGGCAGAGCTGCTGCCACTGCGGCTTCGTCGCCTGCCCCCTGAAGTGCCACGTCGTGGATGGAACCCTGCGCTGGGTCGACAACGACACCGAAGGCGACGACGAGTTCGGTGGCGTCTCGTTCCGTTCCTGCCTGAAGGCGCGCTCTGTGCGGAAGTGGATCAACAGCCCCGATCGCCTCAAGTACCCCATGAAGCGCACCGGCAAGCGCGGTTCAGGCGAGTTCGAGCGCATCAGCTGGGACGAGGCGCTCGACATCATCGCCGAGAAGTACCGTTACACCCTTGACACCTACGGGCCCGAGGCGTTCTTCCTGTGCGCAACAGGAACCCGCAACTACCCCATCCAGCGCCTGTTCAACCTCACCGGCGGACATCTGGGAACCATCAACTCCGAGTCCAACGGACAGATCGCGCAGACCGCCAACTACCTCTTCGGCTTCGACGGCCAGACCTTCGACTGTGCCGGTGGCCTCGGAAGCAACACCTCCGCCATTAAAGATGCCGACTGCGGGCTGTTCTTCGGCTGCGGCTCGGGCGAATCGCGCATGTGCGGAATGGGGGAAGTGTACGAGGTGGCCAAGGCGCGGGAAGCCGGCATCCCCGTCGCCTTCGTCGACTACCGCCTGGGCGAGGGGTCCTCGGGCAACCCCGATGAGTGGTTCCCTATCTACCCCGGCACCGACGGCGCCCTGGCAAGCGCCATCGCCTACGTCATCATCAGCGAGGGCAAGCACGACAAGGCCTTCCTGGACAAATACGTCGTCGGCTTCGACGCCGACACCATGCCCGAATCGGCTCCGGCGAACTCCTCCTACATGGACTACATCATGGGCACCGGCTACGACAATATCCCCAAGACGCCCGAGTGGGCGGCCCCCATCTGCGGCCTTCCCTCCGAGAAGATCACGTACCTGGCGCACTTCATAACCGACCATGAGACCTGCTTCATCACCCAGGGCTTCGGGCCCCAGCGCCGCCACAACGGCGAATGGAACGCCGCCGCCATCGCCGCCCTCCCCGTCATCACCGGCAATATCGGCCGAGCGGGCACCTGCCCGGGGCTCAACGGCAAGGGTATGCAGATGAACTTCGACGGCGGCATGTGGAACTCGGTGCCCATCGGCGAAAACCCCGTCACCAAGAAGATCTCCATCTCCGGGCGCTTCAACGCCATGGACCATCCCCTGGAGATGACCGCACTGACCGACGGCATCCAGGGTGGCGACAAGCTCGAGGTCGGCATCAAGTTCCTCGCTCTTTACGAGGCCGGCTGCTTCGGCAACTCCAGCTCGGATTTGAACTGGGCGGCCACCATCCTCGAGGACGAGAGCAAGTGCGAGTTCATCCTCGGCTGCGACGTCATCATGTCTACCTCCCTGCCCTTCTGCGACATCATCTTGCCCGATCTCATGTACCAGGAACGCATGAACATGGTCTCCACCGTGACCGGCGGCTCCGCGCTCGGCTTCGTCTTCGGCCGCCCCGTGCAAGAGCCGCAGTTCGAATGCCGCCTCTCCTACGACTGGGTCGCCGATCTCGCCGAGCGCCTCGGCCTGCGCGACGAGTTCACCGAAGGCAAGACATGGGAGGAATGGATGGAGACCCGCTACGAGGAGTACAGTCGCCCCTCGGCCCCCAACGGCAACGCCCCGTCCTTCCAGGAGGGCTTGGAGATGGGCTTTTGGCGCGATCCCGTCGAGGCCGTCCCCTTCATCGCGCTCAAAGATTACGTCGAGGACCCGGAAGGACGCCCCCGGACGACTCCCTCGGGCAAGATCGAGCTGTACTCCGAGCGCCTGGCCACCATACGGGACACCTGGACGTTCCACAACGGGGAGCGCGACGTGGTGCGGCCGGTGCCCAGCTATTTCCCCGAGATCGAGGGCGTGGCCGACGTTAACGAGACCTACCCCCTCCTGTTCTCCACCTGGAAGGCGAAAAACCAGTTCCACAGCCGCTACCAGGTGATCGAGGAGCTGCAGCAGGCCTGCCGTCATTGCCTGTGGATCAACCCCATCGACGCCGAGCCGCGCGGCATTGAAAACGGCGACACCCTGCGCGTGTTCAACGACCGGGGCGAGGTGGAGATCATGGCCCGCGTGACGGCGCGCATCATGCCCGGCGTCGTGGGCATGCCCCATGCCCACCGGCGCGAGGTGGTCGACGGCGTGGACATCGGTGCCAACGCCAACACCCTGAGCGGCCACCACTGGTCGCCCATTTCCAAGAACTGCCCGTCGACCGGCTCTACGCTCGTGCAGGTCGAGAAGGCTTAAGGAGGCTTCCCATGACGCAATACGGTTTCTATTTCGACTCTTCGCGCTGCACCGGCTGCAAAACCTGCGAACTCGTCTGCAAGGACTACCACGACCTGGGGCCCGACATCTTGTTCCGCCGCATTTACGACTTCGAGGGTGGCAGCTGGGAGAAAACCCCCGAGGGGGCGTGGAACAAGACGGCTTTCAACTACCATCTGGCCGTCTCCTGCAACCACTGCGACAGCCCCGCCTGCGTGGAAAACTGCCCCACGGGCGCCATGCGGAAAGACGCCGAGACGGGCCTTGTGAACGCCGACCCGGAAGTGTGCATCGGCTGCGGCACCTGCCAGAAGTCATGCCCCTACGACGCGCCGCGCATCGATGCGGAGCTGTCGGTCTCCCGCAAGTGCGACGGCTGCCTGGCCCGCGTGCGCAACGACGAGCAGCCCATGTGCGTCGGCTCCTGCCCGCTGCGCGCTCTGGAGTTCGGCCCCATCGACGAGCTGCGCGAGAAGCACGGCGATCTCTGCCAGGTGCCGCCCCTGCCCGAGCCGACCACGGGCCCCAACCTCGTCATCGGAAGCTGCCAGGCCATCGACTCCGACACCTACAACCTCGACGAGGGCTACCTAGCCAACCCCCTCGAAGTGGAGTAGCCATGAACGCGCCCGCTGAGAACACCGCGCCCTGCGCGCTGGTACTGGGAACGCTCTTCCTTGAGAAGCCCTCTTCTTCGACAGCCAAACTGCTTTTGGAGGGCCTGGCGTCCGCGGATCTTCCGGCCGAGTGGCCCTATGGCGATAAGGCGGCCTTGGAGGAAATCGGCGAGCAGCTCCAGTGCACGGTCGGGGCCGACCCTGCTGACCTCGACCGCGACTACCATCGGCTGTTCGTGGGGCCAGGCAAGCTCGCCGCGCCCCCGTGGGGGTCGGTCTACCTCGACTCGGAGTCGGTGCTGTTCGGCGATTCGTGCGTCGCCCTGCAGCGCTGGATGCGCGCCCGAGGCATCCAGCTGCACGAAGGGGAAAGTCGCGAGCCCGTCGACCACATTGGGCGCATGCTCGTGCTTCTCAGCTGGCTTTCCGACAACCAGCCGGACCAGGTCGGCCCTTTTCTGGACGAGCACTTGATGACCTGGGCACTGCGCTATTTCGAACAGCTTGGGCCAGCGGCCGCCGGCACCCTGTACGAGCCGCTGGGGCGCCTCGCCTTGCTCACTTTGGAGGCCATCGCCCAGTCGCGGTAATCCTAGTCCCTCCCCGTTTCAAGGGCGTCCGACCCTCCCCTTCGTCGGACGCCCTTCTCTTTCTCACGTGAAGTTGGTCCATGCAGTCAGCTTCGCCCTTCGGCAACCTTAGGAGCCCCTATGAATTTCCTCTTTCTCTTGATTATCGCGGCAGTGGCGGCCTACCTCCTCCGAAGCCCTCTCAAGGCTCATCCCTCTCTCTTCTACAGCATTGCCGCGATGCTCGTCCTTCTCTACTTCTTTGGTGCCACCTTCGGCGTTCCCCGCTGGCTGTGGATGCCCCTGGTCGATCTCATTCAAAAGTGCGAGCTTGCCGTCGCCCTCTTCGCAGTCGTCATGCTCATAGGTTGCCTCGGCAAGGAGCAGACTCTCTACCGTCGAATGAAGCCGATCAGGGCCGAGCTGTCCATTATCGCCTGCATTCTCTGCCTCGGGCACATGGCCGTGTACCTTGGCTCCTACCTGCCCAGACTGCTCGGCAATGCGAGCATCAACAGCAATGTTGCCGTCGCCTTCGGCGTGGCCGTCGCACTCTTCGTGCTGCTCGCTCTTCTTGGCGTGACGTCCCTCGGCATCGTGAAGCGGGCCATGAGCAGCCGTCGCTGGACGCGCATCCAGCGATTCGCCTACTTATTCTTCGCTCTGATATTCTGCCATCTTGCGCTCATGCTTCTTCCTGCTGCCCTACACGGAGGCGTTGCCGCCCAAGAATCGCTTTTCGTGTATACGGCGGTGTTCGGAGCCTACGGAATACTGCGTTTGGGCAAAGCTGTTGCGGAGCGCCATGAAGAGACGCAGGAGGACGCGAGCGCAACGCCAGCCATCGCCATAGAAGAAGAGGCGGCCGTCGGAGATGCCGCTTAAAGGCACGAGCAAACTACCCCTTTCGATATGGGCGAAAATTTCGACTTGTTAGATTTCTTGTTTGGCAAAGCAGCTCCGATAAGACCTGCTATTTACGTTATTCGTCAGTTTTGCCCCGCGATACTCGGCGCTTACGATCCCCAAAGTCTAACAAGTCGAATTTTCCGCCCCATCGGGAGCTTATTCTTGCCCGGACACGTCACCCTGTTGGACGATCGGTCGGCAGTGGCGCTTCTTTCGGCCCTGTCGCCTACGCCTCTTCTGTTGCGGGGGCGCCCTGCGGCTCGTCGGCGGAAGGCCTCTCCGTCCCTTTGCGCCGTCTGCGGGCTGCGTCGCGCAGCTTGCCGTAGAGGCCCATGTAGACGTTCACGATGACGCCGGTGAAGGCGGCGCAGACGAAGGTGCCCTCGCGCACGCCGGCCAAATGGCCCACGAACAGGAACGCGCACAGGCACGCCAAGGCCGCGCAGGCGAGATCGAAGCCCACCTTCACGGTGCCGAACCGGGCGCCCGTCTTGCGCACTACGGCCTGCACCACGGCCTCGCCGCAGTTCATGACCGTGCCCGAGACGACCGTCATCACAATGCCCAGCGCGAGAACGGCCATGCCGCCGGCGAGCCACAGCCACGAGGCGACATAACTCGTCGGCGCAGCAGGGCCGAGCAGCGCCATGAAGGTGTCAATGCACACGCCGAAGAACACCGAGATGGGAATCTGCCACAAGTCCACCAAGCGGAACTCCCGGCGAAGAAGAGCGATTTGCACCAGCACGAGAAAGCACTGCCACCCCAGCATGAACGTGCCGAAGCTCACGGCCGTGAACCCGAGGGAGAGCACGTTGGGCGTGGCGGAGATGGGCGAGTTGCCCAAATCGGCCTTCACGACGATGTCGATGCCCAGGGCCATGACCGCGATGCCCACCAGCATAAGGGCGATGCGGCCTGTCAGAAACAGGGCGGCGCGCAGGGTCATCGAGCGCTCGGCGAGAACGGCGGGCGAGCCTTCCGCAGATTTCGTCGAAAGCGAAAGACCGTCTTGAGTGTCTTGGACGCCCTCGGCCGAAGACGCAGCCTTTAAGCCACCGGCTTGCGGCGAGGGTCTGTCAGACGGATCGGCCGATACGCCCGAGCGCTCGCGCCCCATGGATTTTCCCTTGGCCCGAATCTCGCTCCCACGATTGATCTTCCGTTCCGTCATCGTCTCCTCACCGTCCTTTCCGGTATAGAAATTACCTCTGTACGGTTTCAGTTATAGCACTGAGAAAGTTCTGACTCGCAGAAAATACGCGAGCACAACCACGCAAAGGTTAGATGGCGCAAACTCAACCGCTCACCGCCGACGAGCGGCATTGTATCTTTCTAGCGCACCGCCCGTACGGACGGCGCGGCATCTTAGATGACCACGAGGTCGTGGGTGGAGTTGGTGAACACGTCGAAGCCGTCGTCGGTCACGACGCCGAAGTCCTCCAAGCGCATGCCGAACTTGCCCGGCAGGTAGATACCGGGCTCCACGGTAACGACGTTGCCGGCAACGAGCGGCCGCTCGTTGCGCGGGGCGAGCACCGGCTCCTCGTGGATATCGATGCCCACGCCGTGGCCGAGGCCGTGGCCCATACGCCCGCCGAAGCCGGCCGCCGCCAGCACCTCCTCGGCCCGTTCGTGGGCCTCCTTGCCGGTGACGCCGGGGGCGAGCATGGCCTCCACGGATTCGTTGGCCTCCCGCAGCGCGTCCCATGCCGCGCGCATCTCCGGATCGGGCTCGCCGAGGAAGACCGTGCGGGTCATGTCGGAGCAGTAGCCGTAGGAGCGGGCACCGAAGTCGAGCACGACGCACTGGCCGGCCTCCAGCATGGTGGCGCCAGGGATGGCATGGGGGCTCGCGCCGTTGGGGCCCGTGGCCACGATGGAGGGGAACGCCAGGCCCTGGGCGCCGTGGCGCAGCATGAACTCCTCGAGCTCCAGCTGCACTTGGCGCTCCATCATGCCCGGGCGCATATAGCGGACGATGTGCTCGAAGGCGGCGTCGGTGATGGACTGGGCGCCGCGCATCCGCGCGATCTCGCAGCGGTCCTTCACCGCCCGCAGCCCCACCACGACGCCGTCGGTCTCCGCGAAGGGCTCCTCCGCGTCGGCTTCGGCGAACGCCTTCTGCAAGCGGCGGTACTCGGCGAGCGAGACACCGTCCTCGATGCCCAAAAGCGCATCGGCGGCCCCGGAGGGCCGGCCTCCCCACCGCTTGGCGGCAAACTGCGCGTGGGTCTCGCGCTCGGCGCTCACTTCCAAAGGCTTGTGATGCGCGGCGTTCTCGCAGGCCGTCATGTAGCGCGAGTCGGTGTGCAACCACGCGTGATCGGGGCAGACATACAGAGCATGGGCCGCCTCCTCGTCGAAGACATCGTCGAAGGCGGTGAGCCACTGGATGTTCGACGTGTCGCGCACGAGAAACGCCTCCACGCCCAGCTCGGGAAACGTCTCGCGCAAGCGAGCCAGGTGCCGCTCGCACGCCTTTGGATCATTCAGCTCGTCGAATACCGTCATTATCGTCCTTCCTCAACGATGCAAAAGCAGGCCGTTGCCGAGGTGGGGCTGCCCGCGCGCAGGTTGCGCAGCGACTGGAACAGCCCAGTGGGC
>ERZ836441.2913-NODE-2913-length-12521-cov-5.264560_pt1 | contig 12521 bp, 10 predicted proteins | sample MGYA00519686_ERZ836441 | MGnify/ENA primary metagenome ERZ836441 (study PRJEB31850, sample SAMEA3708800) | human gut metagenome | biome: human gut; feature: human-associated habitat; material: faeces | place: China | collected 2014 ... | reverse complement strand
CCTAATTTCTCAATCAGTGCACGGTATCTTTCGATGTCTGTTTTCTTTAAGTAAGCTAACAGTCCACGTCTCTGACCTACCATTTTCAGCAGACCACGTCTGGAATGATGATCCTTGTGGTTGTTCTGTAAATGCTCAGTAAGCTCCTGGATTCTTGCAGTAAGAACAGCCACCTGTACCTCTGGTGAACCAGTATCTCCCTCACATCTTGCATACTCTTTCATGATTGCTGCTTTCTTTTCTTTTGAAATCATCTTGATTTCCTCCTTATTATTCTTAATGGTCTCCCATGCAGGTATTCCTGTGGGGACGTAATCGCCGCATATTAAGAGACGGTCGGAGTGTCCAACCCCTGAATATGGGCTGTCTGATATGTGAACGCAAGGACTAAACCTGCTCACACCTTGCCTAGTATAGCATACCCGCCAGATTCTGTAAACTGTTTTTTTCGTTTTTCTTCCCGATATTATTTCTCAGTTTTCTCAAAATATCTCCGGCCATCCTCTGCATCCGCCAGAAGTCTGCTCTTCAGCGCCTCAAGAGAGGGAAATTTCCGTTCCGGCCTCAAAAACTTTTTGAAATCCACCCGGCATTCCTCTCCGTAGAGATCTTCCTTACAGTCAAAAAGATAGGTTTCCACCCCTATAAAGCTCTCACCAACCGTAGGCTTACAGCCAATGTTGGTAATTCCGTGGTATATCTTATCTCCGAAATAAGAGCTTGTCACATACACGCCGTTTGGGGGCAGGATCTTGGTCCTGGGAGGCACGAGATTGGTAGTGGGAAGCAGAACCTTATGTCCCATTCCCCTGCCATGTACCACCTGGCCTTCCACAAAATAATCCCTTCCCATAAGGGAAGTGACTTTCTCCATATTTCCTTTTTTCAGTTCTTCTCTGATATAGGTACTGCTGATCTTCCTGTGCCCATCCATTTCTTTGGAAAGGATTTCCACATCAAAGCCATACTTTTCTCCAAATTCCATAAGAAGCCGGGGCGTACCCTTCCGCTCGAAGCCAAACCGGTTGTCCTCTCCCACTACTACGTAGGATGCCCCAAGATCTCCCATAAGAATCTCTTTTATAAAATTCTCAGCCTTCATATGCCGGATCCTGTCATTTAACTGGCATTCTACCAGCACATCCACGCCAAGCTTTTCAAGAAGGGAAGCCCGTTCCTGGCTGGTAAGGATCATATTGCTGGAAGCATCAATGGCAAAAAGGACAGCCTGTTCTCCAAGTGTCTTCCGCTCCCTGATCTTCTCAACCAGTTTCCTGTGGCCACGGTGGATCCCGTCAAATTTTCCCATTGTTACTGCACAGTTGGCAAGTTTTGGAAACTCACCCTCTATCTTCAGGTATTCCATAATCTCTCCTGTCAAACCAGTTTATGCCTGATTGGTAACTGTTCAGCACCTGCTGAATCGTCACTTTATTATTCAGAACATTTTCACCGGATAATATTTCTTCTTCCCTGCATCCCACTGAAAAATACCTGTAAAAGTTCCGTCACTGGCGTACATGCGCACCCAACCCTCTTTGTGCTGGGGACGAACCAGATTGTCGGACAGGGGATTTCCATTTGCCAGAAGCCTGTCCCCGTAAGAATCCGCATAAAGAGCGGGGTACTCAGCCAGAACTGCTTCCACCGGGTCGATCATATCCTGGACGGTTCCATCTGCCACAGCAGCTTCCACCTGGGCAAGCGTATGGCTCTCAAAGAGAGAATACCGACCAACCCTTGACCGGAGCAGTTCTTCCATACAGCCGCCACAGCCAAGCTTCTCGCCAATATCATGGCACAAGGTGCGGATATAGGTTCCCTTACTGCAGGTCACTCTTATTTTCACCAGCGGAAGATGAAATTCCAGAGGCTCTATCTCGTAGAAACACACTGGCCTGGCTTTTCGCTCAACCGTTTTGCCCTCTCTTGCCAGCTCATAAAGTTTCTTTCCATTTACCTTCAGAGCAGAATACATAGGCGGAACCTGAAGCTGCTCCCCTATAAAGCTTTTCAGTACTTTTCGCACTTCCTCCTCGGTCACATTCACCGGACGCTCTTCCAGAACTGTTCCGGACATATCCTGAGTATCCGTGTCGATTCCCAGATGAAGCACTGCCTCATACGTTTTTTCCTTATCTGTAAGAAGATCCACCAGCTTGGTGCCTTTTCCAAGAGCTACCGGCAAAACACCGGTAGCATCCGGGTCAAGAGTCCCTGTATGTCCTATTTTTTTCATATGGAGAATTCCCCGAAGCTTGGCTACCACATCATGGGAGGTAAAGCCTTTTTCCTTGTGAATTACAATGATTCCCTGAAAATCTGCCATTACTTATCCTGTCCTAAAAGCTGTTTTTCGATCTGCTCTGAAATATTATTGATAACGTCGTACATGGAACCGGCCAGATCGCAGCCTGCTGCTTTCACATGTCCGCCTCCTCCGAAATAGGAAGCGATCTTGCTTACATCTACAGAACCGTTGGAACGGAGTGATACCTTGAATACCTGGCTTTCATGCTCGTAAATAAACATTGCCACTTCCACACCTTTCGTAAGACGGAGCTGGCTTACGATTCCATCCAGGTCTGACGGCTTTACCCCATAGAAATCCATGTCTCTCAGCTTCATGTAGCCAACGATACATTTGCCATCCAGAAGCATAATGCTCTCTGCCAGAACACGTCCCATGACCTGATTCTGAATGTAGCTTTTCTGATAGAAGGATTCGTCAATAATATTGGAAAAATCAACGCCTTTTTCCATCAGGTCACCGGCAATACGCATGGTGTCCGGAGATGTGGAGGAATACTGGAATACACCTGTATCGTGGATCATTCCGGTATAAATAGCAGTTGCAATATCCAGATTGATTTTTTCTTTGTCAAGAAGCTTATACAGAACCTCGCTGGCAGAGCTGATCTCACCATGTACGTGGTTCACATCTGCAAATCCCGGATTGCTCACATGATGGTCAATGCAGACAGTCTTTTTCGCAGAAGCAAAATAATCAGCCGCCACTGCCAGACGGTCAGGAGCGCTTACATCACAGGTCACAAAAAGATCATACTCTCTGGGCTCACCTGCTTCATAATGTACCTCATCCATGCATGCAATATGTCCGAATACCGGCTTCGGCTTCTCCAGATAGATATCTGCCTTGATTTCAGGATACCATTTCTTTATATACAGATAAAGTGCCATGCAGGAACCTACACAGTCACCATCCGGGCGAACATGTCCCCCAATTCCCATGGTCTTTACGCCATCCAGAATTTCTTCGATTCTCTCCATTCCCTTCACCTCGATTTTTACTCTTCGTCTTCAGTTTCTGCTGTATCCTGTTTTTCCCCGTCCTCACTCTCAGTGCCCTTCGAATGGTCGTGTTCGATCACGTCATCAATGAGTCTGGACATATTTACGCCATATTCAATAGACTCATCCAGAATGAAGCGGATTTCCGGAGTGTTGCGAAGATTCAGGTTCCTCGCAAGCTGACGGCGGATATAGCCTTCTGCACTTTTCAGCCCTTTAATTGTGGACTGCTTGGATTCCTCGCTGCCAAGAACACTGATAAATGCCTTGCAGGTCTTAAGATCCGGTGCAACCTCCACAGCCATGACAGATGTCATGGGATGGATGCGGGGATCCTTGATCTCACCGCGGATAATGTTGCTCAGTTCTTTCTGAACTTCTGCATTGATCCTTGTATTTTTAATGCTGTTTTTTCTCATTTTTTGGTCTCCTATATGAGCGCAGGCTCTGGACAACGGAAAATTGGGGGCAATGAGCTTGCCCCCAACTGACACCTGCGATTACTACGCTCTAGCGCGGCACCTCAACCATAATATATGCTTCAACTTTATCTTCTTCTTTAACGTCATTGAAATCCTGGAATACAAGACCACACTCATAGCCCGCACGGACTTCTTTGACATCATCTTTAAATCTCTTAAGGGAAGCCAGCTCACCTTCATAGATCTGCTCCTCGTCTCTGGTGATGCGTACCTTGCATCCTCGCTGGAAGGTACCGTCAAGCACATAGCTTCCTGCGATAGTACCGATACCGGAAGCCTTGAACAGCTGACGAACCTCTGCATGACCGATTACCTTCTCCTCAAATACCGGATCCAGCATACCTTTCATGGCAGCTTCCACGTCCTCAATTGCCTGGTAGATAACACGGTACAGACGAAGGTCAACGCCTTCCTGCTCTGCCAGCTGTTTCGCTGTGGTATCAGGACGAACGTTAAATCCGATGATGATCGCATTTGATGTAGCAGCAAGGCTGACATCAGACTCATTGACAGCACCAACGCCGCCATGGATCACTCTTACAACAACCTCCTCATTGGAAAGTTTTACAAGACTCTGTTTTACAGCCTCTACAGAACCCTGCACATCGGCTTTGACAATAATCGGGAGCTCCTTAAGGTCGCTTGCCTGAATCTGGTCAAACAGATTATCCAGGGAAAGTTTACCCTTAGTTTCCTCAAGAAGACGGTTCTTATTCTCGGAAACAAATGCTGCTGCAAAATTCTTAGCCTCTTTATCATTCTCAAAGGACATAAGAACCTCTCCGGCATTCGGAACATCGCCAAGACCAAGGATCTCTACAGGAGTAGACGGACCAGCCTGTTTTACACGGCGTCCCTTATCATCCATCATGGCACGTACTTTACCATTGCATGCTCCGGCTGCGATAAAATCTCCAACATGAAGAGTACCCTTCTGTACAAGGATCGTAGCAACCGGTCCTTTGCCTTTATCCAGCTGAGCCTCGATCACAAGACCTCTTGCTGCACGGTTCGGGTTTGCCTTCAGCTCAGAAACCTCTGCGGTTAAAAGGATCATTTCAAGAAGATCATCAATGCCCTCTCCTGTCTTGGCAGATACCGGAACGAACGGAGTTGTACCGCCCCAGTCCTCAGGAATCAGCTCATACTCGGAAAGCTCCTGTTTTACACGTTCAATGTTTGCACTTGGCTTATCGATCTTGTTGATGGCAACGATGATCTCAACACCAGCAGCCTTTGCATGGCTGATAGCTTCTACTGTCTGTGGCATAACACCATCATCAGCTGCAACTACAAGAACAGCGATATCTGTGGAGTTTGCTCCACGCATACGCATGGCAGTGAATGCCTCATGTCCCGGTGTATCAAGGAAAGTGATCTTCTGTCCGTTGATATCAACTACATAAGCACCGATATGCTGTGTGATTCCACCAGCCTCGCCTCTTGTTACGTTTGTCTTACGGATTGCATCCAGAAGAGAAGTTTTACCATGGTCAACGTGTCCCATTACACAGACTACCGGTGATCTTGAAACCATTGTGGATTCGTCTTCCTCTTCCTCTTTCAAAAGTTCCTCAATTACATCTACTTTTTCTTCTTTTTCTGCAATAATGTCAAATCCAAGAGCAATCTCTTCTGCCTGCTCGAAATCGATCTCGTGGTTTACCGTTACCATCTGACCTTCCATGAACAGCTTCTTAACAATTGCAGATGGCTGCATCTTCATCGCTTCTGCAAGCTCGCGGATGGTAAGCTTCTCTGGAATTGTAATTTCTTTGATCTCCGGTTTCTTCTCTTCCTGTTTCTGCTGCGGAGCAGGCTTCTGAAGTGCTTTCGGGATTCTGGACATCTGGTTTCTGCCGCCCTGGTTTGGTCTGTGTCCGCCACCTGATGTCTTATCGAAATCTTTCTTTTTATTCTTGTTCTCTCTGTCACGCTCACGCTTGCTGTCCTTGGATGTCTTGGTCAGCTCTGGTGTAAAGATTGCGTCAGATCCGCCGCCGCTTCTTCTTGCACCGCCGGAGCGCTGTCCACCCTGGTGGTTCTGTCCGCCAAAGCGTCCTTCACTACGGTTATCTCCGTCTTTTCCTCCGAAACGTCCCTGACCGCCCTGTGGTCTTCCCTGGCCAAATCTGCTGCCATTTCCGTTTCCATTTCTATTGTCTCTGTTGTCACTGCCCTGACGGAATCCACGTCCGTTTCCATCACCCTGGCGTGGTCCTCTGTTCTGGGAGTCTCCCTGTCTTACAGGTCTTCCCTGACCATCATTATTTCTGTTTCCGCGGAATCCGCCCTGGCCGCCATTGCCGCCCTGTGGTCTTCCCTGGCCAAATCTGCCTCCGTTTCCATTTCTGTCCCCGCGATTATTGTCGCGGCCTTCGCCCTGACGGAAATTACGGTTGCCCTGGCCATTTCCCTGACGCTGCTGGCCGTCGTTTCTGTTCTGCTGTGCAGCTGGTCTCTGGGATTCTGTCCTTGGAGCTTCTGCTTTCGGTGCAGCCTGAACCGGTTTTGCAGGCTCTGTCTTCGGTGCACTTACCGGTGCGCTCTTTGGTGCTGTCTCAGCTTTTGGTGCTTCTGTCTTAGGAGCTTCAGCCTTCGGTGCACTTACCGGCTTCGGTGCACTTACCGGCTTCGGTGCTTCTGTCTTAGGAGCTTCTGGCTTCGGTGCTGCCTTTACAGGTGCCTCTGCTTTCGCTGCCGGCTGTGCCTGTGCTGCAGGACGTGTGCCCTGTGGACGTGGCTTTCTCTCTCCAGCTGGTTTCTTTCTGTTCTTCCCGCCGTCACTTGCATTCTGTGCATGATATACGCGGATAATATTTTTTTTCTTCTTCGGTGCCTCTGCACCGTCGCCTTCTTTCTTTACTGACACTTTCTGCTCTTCTGTCTTAGGAGTCTCCAATGTTATTCCTTTCTCCTTTCCCGTATCTATAACTTTTTTCACTCTGTTTTTATTCTCTCTGTTTTGCTTATTTCTGTCTTTGGCAGGCTCATGTGAATTTATCACCATATGCCATTCTCCCTTCACCAGTACGAGTCAGGATACGCTTTCACAAGTTTTCCGCAGCTCGTATTATCAAAAATCATTTCCCGGGAACATTTAAAAGCATTCCCCGGAACGCTTTTTCCTCTTTGGTTCAGGTCGTTTTCTCAGACAACAGTGGTATGCTCTAGAGCTCCTTCCCCTCATCCTGCAGCACCTTCCTAATAGCTTCTGCAAAATTCCAGTCCTGTACAGCCAGGCTGGCACGGAATTCCTTACCCATGGCATGCCCTAACGTTTCTTTATCTGAAAGGATATACAAGGGCACTTCGTAAAATTCACACATGTTCCGGAATTTCTTCTTGGTGTTATCAGAAGAATCCCCGGCTACGATTGCCAGATATCCTTTGCCGGTCTTAATGGATTTCTCAGTGGAAAACTCTCCGCTGACTGTCTTTCCGGCCTTTGTTGCAAGTCCGATCAGGGACAGCGCTTTATTATTCTTCAATACTATCAAACTCCTTCTCAAGGCTATCATAAACCTCATCCGGGATAGCTGCTTTCAAAGAACGCTCCAGTCCGTGATTCTTTCTGGCTTTCTCCAGGCACTCACGGCTCTTGCAGATGTAGGCTCCGCGACCGTTTTTCCTGCCTGTAGCATCCAGAATGATCTCATCCTCTGCGGTTTTCAACACCCTGATCATTTCTTTTTTATTCTTCATTTCTCTGCAGCCAGTACACTGGCGCATGGGAATTTTATTCTTCGTCTTCATTCTCTACCGCATCCTCAGTCTCTTCAGACTCTTCACCGGCAGCTGTTTCTTCGCTATCCTGAGAAATTTCTTCTGTAGCGGACTCCTCAGACTCTTCGTACTCGTCATCCTCATAGTACTCATCGTCATCCTCGTCATAATCATAGAAGTCGCCGGACTCTCTTGCCTGGGTTTCACTCTTGATATCAATCTTAAATCCAGTCAGACGTGCTGCAAGACGTGCATTCTGTCCTTCTTTACCGATTGCAAGGGAAAGCTGGTAATCCGGAACTACAACAAGTGCAGTCTTCTCATCCGGATCTGCCATAACAGCGATTACCTTCGCCGGGCTTAATGCATTCTCGATCAGGATTGCAGGATTCTCATCCCAGTTGATGATATCAATCTTCTCACCGCGAAGCTCATTTACAATCGCACTTACACGGGCACCATTTACACCAACACATGCTCCAACCGGATCTACATCAGGATCGTTGCTCCATACTGCCAGCTTGGTACGGGAACCTGCCTCACGGGCAATGCTCTTGATCTCAACAGTTCCGTCCTTCACCTCAGCAACCTCAGACTCAAAGAGGCGTTTTACAAGGCCAGGATGTGTTCTGGAAACAAGGATACGAGGTCCCTTCGGTGTATCCTTTACCTCAAGAATATACACTTTGATTCTCTCAGTAGGCTTGAAGGTCTCACCCTTCACCTGCTCATTCTCAGCAAGGATCGCATCTGCCTTGCCAAGATTTACGCTTACATTATGTCCTACCACACGCTGTACAATGCCGGTAACAACTTCTTTCTCATTGCCGTGATACTGGTCAAACAGAACTTTTCGCTCTTCCTCACGGATTTTCTGAAGGATTACGTTCTTTGCATTCTGTGTTGCAATACGGCCAAATTTGTCAGAGTGAACCGGTACCTTCAGGATATCGCCAACCTCTGCATTGGTATTCTGCTTCTGTGCTTCTACAAGAGAAACCTCTTCAGCAGGATCTTCTACGAATTCTACAACCCGGCGGTCTGCATATACACTGAAATCGCCTGTTTCTCTGTTAATGGTAACATGTACATTGTCAGCTTTTCCAAAATGATTCTTGTATGCCTGGATCAGGGACTGCTCAATGGCATCCAGCAAAGTTTCCTTGCTGATATTTTTCTCGCGTTCCAGTTCGTCCAGAGCACCCATTAACTCCTTGTTCATTTTTCTTATTTCCTCCTTTTTGCTTTCCAGCATAATCGCTTATTTCTTAAATCGGACATGTCGCCGACTGGCAGCATCTTCCTATATGAAAGTCAGCTGTTCCGCGCCTGTGGTACTCCCACAGCTGCGTCCGGACTTTCATGGTAACTCAAAAATCAATCGCCAGACGCACCAGTGCAATGTCTTTCTTATCGAAAGTGCGAGGAGTTCCCTCCTCATCAATGGTCACACTGTTATTATCATATGCTGTCAGTTCACCACAAAATTCTTTCTGTTTCTCGATTGGCCGGTAGGTTCTGATTTCTACCAGTTTGCCAATGCTTCTGGCAAAATCTTTTTCTTTCTTCAGAGGTCTGTCAAGTCCCGGAGAACTGATCTCCATGATGTAGCTGTCCTCGATGAAATCATCTTCGTCAAGCCTGTCGCTGAAAGCCCTGCTTACTGTCTCGCAGTCATTCACTGTGATTCCGCCTGGTTTGTCAATGTAGCCGCGAAGATACCAGTTTCCTGCTTCCTTGACATATTCCACATCTACCAGTTCGAATCCATTGCTTTCTACGATCGGAGATAACAATGCTTCTGCTTTCTGTTCATACTCTTCTTTTCTGCTCATTTTTCCCACCTGCCTCTCTATCCTTATCATCAAAAAGAGTGGGCTCACGCCCACTCCTTTGTCAACAAGTTCTGATTTCTTGTATCATTCTAACACCTTTAAATCCAAATTGCAAGGGCTTTTTCTTATAAATGCCCATTTTACAATGGTTTTAACCCATTTTAACAGTATTGTTAAGCTTGTTTCACCAGCAACAGCTTTTACCTTCAGCTCTTTTGAGCTTCTGCTGCACAACCTGTATAACAGCCTTTTCTTCATAATCTGCTGCTTAAATTCTGGGTTTCATACCCTTGGTATCACGTTTGGCCAGCTTTACCTTGTTCAATGCATACGGCTTGTCGTGATACTGGATGGTGTACTCCTGTCTCGGTTCCACCAGATAGGCATGTTCAAGAACATCCCCATCCCCCAGCTTCATTCCTCTTACACCAACAGAGGTCTTCTTCATAGTAGAAACATCCGTTTTCAGAATACGTAGGAAATAGCCATTCTGACTCTGAAATACTATTTGTTCCATTTCATCTGCCGGACCTACAAAGATCAACTGATCCTCTTCTCCAAGCTTGGTAGATGCAATCGTTCTCTTTGCCACATCGAATTCCTCACCTGCAACAAGCTTGCACATGGAGGTCTTAGTCACGAACAACAGAGTAGATAATTTCACCTGCCCTGCAGGTGCCACATAAAGGATCTGCTCCTGGCTGCTGTCGTAGTTACTCAGATTATCAGCCGGAGTTCCCTTGTCACGGAAACGCACCAGCGGAATATCTGCCACTTTGATGGAATGCATGCGTCCCATATCTGTGAAAATGCAGATCTTGTCTGTATTCATGCAGGTAAAAATAAATTTATTCTCTGCATGGGCAGCCTCTTTGTTTCTCTCATAAGCATTCTTATCAATAAGGCGCATATAGCCGAAGCGATCCATAAGGAAGCAGACCTCTGTCTCTTCCATCTTCTTTTCTTCGTAAACTGCCTCTTCTGCGTTCTCGATCACAGTTCTTCTCTTGGTGCTGTATTCTTTTTTGATTCCATCAAGTTCTTCAATAATCACTTCACACATGGAATCATAGTTGTTCAGAATATCTTCATAAGAAGCAATATTTTTCATAGTCTGGTCATACTCTGCCTGAAGAGCCTCAATTTCCAGTCCGATCAGACGGTACAGACGCATTTCCAGAATGGCTGTAGCCTGATTCTCCGTAAATTTCAGATTCTTTGCAGCTTTCTCACTGGCTTTTGACTTGAATTTGATTCCCTCTGTGATACCCTCTACCAGACACTTCTTAACCTGGTCACGGCTCTTGCTGCCTCGAAGGATCTCAATGATCAGATCGATTACATCACAGGCTTTGATAAGGCCTTCCTGGATTTCCTTTTTCTCAAGCTCTTTTCCCAGAAGAGTCTTGTACTTGCGGGTAGTCACCTCGAACACAAAATCCACATGGTGCTCTATCACCTGCTTCAAGCTTAAGGTTTCCGGACGTCCGTCTGCAACAGCCAGCATATTGACTCCGAAAGTGTCTTCCAGTCTGGTTTTCTTGTAGAGCATGTTGGTGAGATTCTCTACATCTGCATCCTTTTTCAGTTCCAATACAATACGGATTCCTTCCTTGGAGGACTGGTTGGAAATATCCACAATATCTGTGGTTTTCTTGGTTTCTACAAGGGAGGCTACGTCGTTAAGGAATTTTCCAATATTGGCACCGATCATGGTGTACGGAATCTCGGTGATCACCAGCTGCTGGCGGCCGCCTTTTACTTTTTCCACTTCCACTTTACCGCGGAGACGAAGCTTGCCGCTTCCGGTCTCATAAATATTCAGAAGATCATCTTTATTTACAACCAGACCGCCTGTAGGAAAATCCGGTCCTTTCAGATAACGCATCAGGCCTTTCACACTAATGTCGTTGTTCTTTATATAAGCTTTCACCGCATCCACAACCTCCCCAAGGTTATGAGGCGGAATGCTGGTGGCCATACCTACGGCGATACCATCTGCACCGTTTACCAGAAGGTTGGGAATCTTCACCGGAAGCACCTGAGGCTCCTTCTCTGTCTCGTCGAAGTTTGGCATAAAGTCCACTACATTTTTGTCAAGATCTGCCAGAAAAACCTCCTGGGTCAGTTTCTCCAGTCTTGCCTCTGTATATCGCATGGCAGCGGCGCCGTCTCCCTCAATGGAGCCGAAGTTTCCGTGGCCGTCTACCAGGGTTTTGCCCTTCTTGAAATCCTGTGCCATTACAACCAGTGCTTCATAAATAGAGCTGTCTCCGTGAGGGTGATATTTACCCATGGTATCTCCAACGATACGGGCGCACTTACGATATGGACGGTCGTAACGGATCCCAAGCTCGTACATATCATACAGAGTTCTTCGCTGTACCGGCTTCAGACCATCGCGGACATCCGGAAGTGCCCTGGAAATGATAACGCTCATGGCATAATCTATATAGGATTTTTGCATCACGTCCGCATAGTCCGTGGCAATTACATTCTCCTGCTTTGTTTCCATAATCTGTTTTCCTTTCAAACACGCTCTAAGCTAAAATCTGAGGTTCTCCTCTTGCAAAATACTCTGCTATATTACGTTCAGACCATATTCTGCTTTTTCGTCCGAAAAATCCTGCTCTTTCGGATTTCAGCCTTCTTAAATATCCAGTTCTGCATCAGTTGCATGCTCGTAAATAAATGCCTTTCTTGGCGGCACGTCGCTTCCCATCAGGATCTCTGTCACGCTGGAAGCCATACGGGCATCCTCGATTTCCACCCGCTTCATTCTCCGGGTTTCCGGATTTAAGGTTGTCTCCCAAAGCTGCTCCGCATCCATCTCTCCAAGACCTTTGTATCTCTGGAGGGTAAAGCTTCCCGGCTTGTGACTGCGACGGTATTTCTCCAGTGCCTTATCATCATACAGGTACTCTTCGGCACCTTTCTTCGGCATTACTTTGTAAAGAGGGGGCATGGCAATATAAACATGTCCCTCGTAGATCAGTTCTGGCATAAAACGATAGAATAAAGTAAGTAAAAGTGTGGAAATATGAGCACCATCCACATCCGCATCGGCCATAATCACAATCTTGTCGTAACGAAGTTTAGTGATATCAAAGTCATTTCCATAGCCTTCGGAAAATCCGCATCCAAATGCATTGATCATAGTCTTGAT
>ERZ836441.2909-NODE-2909-length-12544-cov-15.454160_pt1 | contig 12544 bp, 9 predicted proteins | sample MGYA00519686_ERZ836441 | MGnify/ENA primary metagenome ERZ836441 (study PRJEB31850, sample SAMEA3708800) | human gut metagenome | biome: human gut; feature: human-associated habitat; material: faeces | place: China | collected 2014 ... | reverse complement strand
GTCGGAGAAAGATATGGATATTCTAAAAGCGGCACTTAACCGGACGGGAATGACAACAAGTGCCTATATAAGAGAATTGATCCGGACGGGCGGCAATATAGATACAAGTTATCCTGAGGACAGGGCAAAAGCAATCCGTATCATAGCAGGTATTGCAAATAATATTAATCAGACGGTAAAGCTTGGCAATTCACAGGGGAGATTGTATTACAGCGATATTGATAAGTTGCAGAACAGTCTGGATGATGTAAAGAAAACATTCGGGGAGGTGCTGGAAGTATGGCGATTACAAAGATCTTAAATATACAGGAGTCAGATGGCAGAAATCCGGCATCACACCTGAAGAATGCTTTGGAATATATACAGAATCCGGATAAGACAGAAGAATGTGTACTGGTGGGCAGTATTAACTGCCTGCCGGATACGGCATTTGAGCAGATGGAGGAGACGAAGAATATATTTCATAAGACGGGTAAAAGGCAGGGCTATCATGTGATCATATCATTTTCACCGGAAGAAAAAGTGACGGCAGAGCAGGCAATGTATGTGCTGGAGCACTTTGCAAAGGATGTGCTTGGTAATGATTATGAGGCGGTGTATGCAGTTCATACTGACAGGGAACATATGCATGGGCATCTGATCTGGAATAGTGTGAGTATGACAACCGGCAAGAAGTATAATTCACCTAAAGGCAATTGGAAGAATCAGCTGCAGCCGATTACAAATAAATATTGTGATGAGCTTGGACTTTCCATAATGCCGGCAGAGTATAGCAGAAATCCAAAGAATATCAGCAGGGACAAGTGGGAAAAGGAAATGTCCATGAAGGATATTATACTTCGTGATGCTAAGATGTGTGCGTATGCAGCCGGAAATGTGGAGCATTTTAAATATCTGATGAAAAAACTTGGATATGTATTTAAGAAAGACGCGTGGATGGAGGTACAGGCACCGGGATTTCGGTATTATCATAAGCTTGTAAAAATGGACGAGATGTTTTCAGAAGATATGCTAAGGCATCATGTGGATATGCCTTGGATGGCAAAGCCTTACTTTTATTCGTCGGATATCAGGGGGCTGCACAGGGCGAAGCTGTCACCATTCCAGAAGAAGTTTTATGCAAAGCTATACAGATTAAGGGTTGTAGAACAGAAGCGTTTTGTAGTTGGTGGAGCAAAGTATGCAGAGGATTTGAAGAGGTTTCATCAGTTACAGGATGAATATCTGCTGCTTGTGAATAATGACATCAAAAGTATTGTGGAGCTTGTGGATTTCATAAGTGAGAAAGAAGATAGGATTCAGCAGATTGAGGACAGGCAGAAGGAGATATACAGAGAAAGTTATAGTCGGAAACGCAGTATAAAGAATGAAGAACAGTACCGGGAATATCAGATATGGCACATGGAAGTGCAGGAAGAATTGGATGAGCTGAAGCAGGAGAAGAGAAATGTTAAGAGGCAGATACTGCTTGCTGATGACATTATAAAAGAAGATTTGTATACGGCTTATTATGCGGTGACAGGGAAAGAAGAAATCGTTGCAGACAGGGATGTTGAGATACCGGATATGGAAGAAAAGACTGCGGTTGATGAAGTGGCGGCAGTAGTTGTTGGAAAACAACAGACTGATTTAGATGGCATAGGAAAACAAGAGATTCATAATTCGTCTGATGTGAATGTGGCAAGAGTTGGCGAAAGTATGACTGATGTAACAGATAAAAGTGAATTTGTGGAAACTAGAGAAACTGAACCTGTGGACAAAGCTGGCTGGATTGTCAGGAGAATATCAGAGCTTGGTGGTTATGAGAATGTCAGTGATTCTGTTAAGGCTGATATATTCGGATTTGATATTGCTGATGTAAGCGGCAGCATAAGGTTGTTCTCGGATGTAATGAAAAGGCTGGAGATAAAGCTGGCTGGAGATGAGCTTTATGAGGAGTTTCAGAGGATTTATGATGAGAGTGTCGGTAGAGCTGCTGGTAAAGATAAGGCGGAAGATAAGATGTGGGATAGAAAAGTAAAACTTTGGTTCTAGTTGACAAGAATATATATTCAGTAAATTATCAATTATCTTCTATGTAGAATAAGACAGTTATATGCAAAAAAGACGATTAACCTATAAAAAACAGAAAATTGAAATATGTTACAACAATAGTTGAATAATTATGAAAGGCAATTATGATTGAAATTAAGATGAATATGAAGTGCTAATCTTTTATTGATATCATTTGAGGCCTACAGTATAATTATGATGTTGACTAGTACCATTATGTAAGGATACAGATTCTTGGCAACAAGGAAAGAATCATAGGCAGCAAAGATTGAATCTAATTGGATGATATCGAAAGATGCGGAGATGCTAGAATTAGGTCTAAAAATATATAAGGGTAAAAATGATATTATTTACAACGGAGGTAATGGATATGCTTAATGAAAATGAAAGAGCGTATTTGATTGAGCTTTTAAAGAACGGAAACGATATACCATATGATTTTAAAAATAAATTATTTCCATTGATTAATCACGAATATGAATTAACATATGCAGGGAAAATGCGAAGAGAGGATATAATTGCAAATGAAGATGGATCTTTTCCTGTTCCTTTGCAGGTAGAAAGGTCATATGGAGAAGTCGGCGATTCCGATTGGAGAAATCTTCTTGTGTTTGGAGATAATCTTCAATTTCTGAAAACTATTTATCAAGATGATGATCCAATAATTAAGGGAAAATTAAAGAATAAGATAAAGCTTATTTATATAGATCCGCCGTTTGCTACATCTGAAGATTTTCAGAGCAAAGATGGAGCAAAGGCATATAGTGATAAAAAGAAAGGTGCTGAGTTTATTGAGTACCTGAGAAAAAGGCTGATAGTAGCTAAGGAAATATTGGCATCCGATGGAAGTATATATGTACACCTAGACGCAAAAATGGGTCACTATATTAAAGTTATGATGGATGAAGTGTTTGCAGAATTTGAGTTTGCAGAGATTGTATGGGTATGTGGACTTATGGGGAGTGGAGAGTTTTTCCCTAAAGCACATGAAACTATATATTGTTATAGAACAAAAGGAGCAACTTTTAATCCACAAAATAAATTGGGACTTTCAAAAAGAATTACTGGAGCTTTGGTTAAAGATGATGAGGGGTGGTATTATACGCGTGGTCGAGAATCAAGCGGAGGGATGAAGGCTTTAAAAACATATGTTTCTCGAGATCCTTCAATGACAAAGGCAGAGGCAATTTCTTTTGCTAATAAATCACGCCCACAGCCAGTATGGAGTGTATGGATTGGAAACAAAGAACTTGCAAACCATTTTAATGATGAGCCTGTAGGCACATATGCGTATACAAAGGCTGATAGTACAGGATATCCTACACAGAAGCCAGAGCTATTGTTAAAACGAATAATTCTAGCTAGTACAGATCCGGGAGACATTGTCTTGGATTTTTTTGGAGGATCTGGAACTACAGCAGCTACAGCAGAAAAATTGGATAGGAGATGGGTTACGTGTGATATTGGAAAACTTTCATTCTATACAATACAAAAAAGAATGCTAAAAATAAGAGAGTCAAAGAATCTTACTTCTAAGACAAAAAAGATATATGGAAAAGATGCGAAACCTTTTATAACATGTAGTTTAGGAGTGTATGAACTTGGAACAACATTAGATTTAGAATGGGATAAATATAAGAAGTTTGTTTCGGAATTGTTTGATGTAGATCTTGAAGAACAAAATATTGGAGGCTTTACTATTGATGGAATGAAAGATGGATATCCAACTGTAATTTTCCCATATAATAAATTTAAAGACTCAAATGTGGATGAAAATTATTTGGAATCAGTTAATATATCTGTAGGATCTCGTTATAAGGGAAGTAGGATATATATTATAAGTCCTCAGCGTAGAGTGGACTTTTTGACTGATTATGAGGAGATTGATGGAACTAAGTTTTATTTTTTGAAAATTCCGTATCAGTACATAGAGGAACTTCATCAAAAGCCTTTTGCGAAAGTTAGACAACCAAAGTCAAAAAATGAAATAAATGAAGTGGATGAATCTATTGGTTTTTCTTTTAATCATCCACCTGTAGTCGATGCAAGGATGATCAAAACAAGTAAAAATGTAAGTATTATAATTGAAAACTTTGATTGTAAAGAACCAATAAGTGGAAGAAGAAAAAGCGAAAAGGATTTAAGTTCATTTGAAACATTGTCAGCTGTATTTGTTGATGCTCAGTATGATGGGAATGCATTTAAAATGACGGATGTTTTTTTCTCTGAAGAACTCAAGATCGAAAAAGGGAAAATAATTATTGAATTAGAGACTGATATGGTGGACAAGAAGATTATGGCGGTTTTCACAGACATATTTGGCAATGATTTTTCAGAAGAGTTTGAGGTGTAGAGATGGCAGTATTAGAAACAAAAATATTTAAACAAGAGGATTTAGTTTTAAAAGTTACAGACTCGTATGATCCATTTAAACTTCCTGTAGTTGATTGGGAAGAATTTCTTGATGCACTTTGCAATAATAGAAAATATCAAAAAGAGGCAATCACAAAAGCAGTAGTATATCTTGGCTCTGGTAAATATGATTCATTACAAGCATTGGCTGAAGAAAATTTTGGGAAAAATCCATATTTACAGGATAAATATAGATCATTTGATGAATTTAAAGCTGTTCTCCAAATCCCGAATAAATTATATGGAACGATTGATTTAGCAACGGGTACTGGAAAATCATATGTGATTTATGGTATAGCACAGATGATGCTTGGCTTAGGAATCGTTGATAGGGTTTTGGTTTTATGTCCATCCATTACAATAGAGACAGAGCTAACAGATAAATTTAAACAGTTATGTGCAGATGCAAATCTTAGAAAATTAATTCCTGATAAAGCAGTTATAAAAAATCCAAGGGTCATCAATGCAGATTCAAGTGTTATGAATGGAGATATCTGTATTGAAAATATACATGCTGTGTATGAGAATACAGGATCATCTATTAAGGATAGTTTTATAGGAACGGGAGAAAGGGTTCTTGTATTAAATGATGAGGCTCATCACATTTTCAATAAAATAACTAATAGAGCAGATGATGATGTTAAGAAATGGAAAGATTTTTTATGTGGTGCTGAGTATAATTTTAAATATATATTGGGGTTTACTGGAACTGCATACATAGAAGATGATTATTTTGCAGACGTAATATATAGATATTCATTAAGACATGCCATCGATGAGAAAGTGGTGAAAAATATAGATTATGTTAGAGAGGATGATAGCACAGATCAGGATGAAAAGTTTGAAAAAATATACAGTAATCATGTAGAAAATAAGAAAATATATGCTCTTATAAAGCCTATCACAATACTGGTTACAAGGGATATAAATGAAGCAGAAAAACTTAGAAATCAATTCATGGATTTTTTAACTAGAAAAGAGAAAATTAAGTTAGAGGATGCTGAAAACAAAGTGCTTATAGTTACCTCGGCATTGAAACATAAGAAATACTTGCCATTATTGCGAACTATTGATGAAAAAAGTAATAGTTATGAATGGGTTGTTTCGGTATCTATGCTTACAGAGGGCTGGGATGTAAAAAATGTTTTTCAGATTGTCCCAATGGAAGAAAGGGCTTTTAATTCAAAATTGCTTGTGGCTCAAGTACTTGGGCGAGGTTTACGAATTCCTAATGCATATAATACTCCGCAACCGAAGGTTACTGTTTTCAATCATAAATCATGGAGTTCTAAGATAAAAAAACTTATAGAAGAAGTGTTGGAGATAGAGACACGTATAGTTAGTAGGGTACTTGAAAGCGGTGAAAGAGAGAAATATAATTTTCAACTTGAAAATATAACTTATAAAGTTTCTACAACTGAGGTTGAGATATCAGCAGATGGAAAGACTTTTGATTTTAGCCGAATGAAGCGCGAAGGGATTGCCTTAGAATCTCAAACAATTGAGGTTATTAAGTCAACAACATATGAGTCAGTTAGTGGAGATGTATCATCTCGTTTGAAAGAATATTCATTGCGTATGAGAACAAAAACTATAGACGAGGTTTTAGATAAACTATTTGATGAATTTGAACAACGTGATTGGGAAGGAAGGGTGCTGAAATTAGGAGAAGAAGAGTATACAAAGAAAAAACTTCCTCCAAGAGAAGAAATAAAGAAGTTGATAAGAAAATCAATGAACCAAAGAGGAAATAAGACGGATGATATAACAGAAGATAATGTCAGACGAATTCTTACAGCCTTTACACCTATATTAAGGAAAAAGAATAAGACAGTTGTAACTGATGGAGAATATGTAGATACTTTTACTGTGGATACAGATAAGATGGGAAGCGTATCAATTGGTATAGGTGCACTTAGACATAGTTCGTCCATTTTCTATTCCCAAGATTGGGATAAAGAAAAGGTTGGTGATGAAAAGGATGTATTAAAAGAGATAATAGATGATGAATCATTACCAAGATCGGCAGTTAAAGAAGTTAACCCTTATCTTTTTAAAACACCACTTGATGTTGTGATTACATCGTCAGAACCAGAAAGAAAATTCGTGGAGCAGCTTTGCCGTAAAGAAAATGCAGGTTGTATAGATTCTTGGGTGAAATCAAGGGATCAGGGATTTTATGAAATAGATTATAGTTATAGATATGGTATGCCAGGGGCGAAGACTCGTAAATATAAAATTGGAAAGTTTAATCCGGACTTTTTTATCAGAGTAAACCAAAATGGCAAAACATATAATCTTGTAGTAGAAATAAAAGAGGACAATGATGTAAGCGAGGAAAATGTTGCAAAATATAAGTATGCATTGCGACATTTTGCGGCTTTAAATAAAAAAGTCAGAGATCAAGAGTATATATTTCATTTTTTATCACCAGATGGCTATCCAGCCTTTTTTTCGCATATGCAAGAAGGCTCACTTTTTGAGGGACAAGAAAAATTTAGATGCAATCTTGAAAATGCACTTGAAAGAGAAATTGAAGGAGAAGATGCTGAATAAGTTGAATATTTTTTTTATTGCATAATATATTTTTAAGCTTATGTGTGCCAATGAAATGCAATGGCCAAATTTGAAGATATAGTAGTATAAATCTATGAGTGGATTGATAAAAAACGTACTTATTGTCATAATATACAGTAAAGAAAGCGGGTGCAACACATGAATATGCAGGAGTTAAAGGAACTCATTTACCAAGGTGAAAAAGTTGATATAGAGTGCAAAAAAGCAGAAAAAAGCGTGCCAAAATCAGCGTATGAGTCCTATTCTGCATTTGCCAATACAAAAGGTGGATATATTATACTTGGAGTAAGAGAAGATAAAACAAAGACTGATCCGAAGGAACGATTTATAATACAGGGAATAGAGGACGCACCTAAGCAGAAAGAGGATTTTTGGAACACAATTAATGGAAATAAGGTGAATATTAATCTGCTAACAGATGATGATGTAGAAATTGTTGAAGAAGGTAGTATAAGCCTTATTGTGATACACGTGCCTAGAGCAGATTTTAATATGCGTCCAGTATATGTTGGAGAAAATCCATATAAGGGAACATATAAAAGAAATCATGAAGGTGATTACCATGCGACAGAACATGAGATTCGAGGGATGATAAGAGACCAGAATCCAGAGGGCAATGATAATCAGATAATTGAGTATTATACAATGGATGATATTGATAAAGAAACATTAAGAAAATATCGTCAGATTTTTGAAATCAGAAATGATGGTCATGTATGGAATGCTCTAGATGATAAGTCTTTTCTTGAAAAGCTGGGAGGTTATAGAAAAGATAGAAAGACTGGTGTAGAGGGATTAACGTTAGCAGGGATTCTAATGTTTGGAACAGGACAGGCTATTAGAGAGCGCTTTGATAATGTTTTTATGGATTATCGAAATGAAAGTCAGGTAACAGCAGATATTCGCTGGAATGACAGAATTACCTATGATGGTACATGGGAAAATAATCTATTTAATTTCTTTACGAAAGTAACGCCGAAGCTTACAGAGGACTTAAAAAAGCCATTTAAATTGGAAGGTGGCGTGCAACGTATAGATGATACACCAGTGCATAAGGCTGTTAGAGAAGGTTTTGTAAATATGATTATACATGCGGACTATTTGATGGATGCTGGAGTTTTAAAGGTAATAAAGAAGTCAGATGCATTTGAATTTACAAACCCAGGAATTCTGAAACTTCCACTTGAAGATATTTATCGAGGCGGTAATTCAAAATCAAGAAATCCACATATGCAGACGATGCTAAGATTGGTTGGATTTGGTGATAATGCGGGTTCGGGATTCCCGACGATTCTTGATGTGTGGAAGTCGGAAGGATGGATAAAACCAGAATTGATAGAAGATACAAATCTTGATCAGGTAACACTTGTGATGAAGATGGAAAAGGAATCTGATGATAATTCAGCAGAAAAATCAGCAGAATCAGCAGAAAAATCAGCGGATTCAAAAAAAATGAAAGCAATAGATTTGTCAGAAAGGCAGAAGCAGATTTTAGCCCATATGGATGCTGGGGTTGAATATAGCACAGAGCAGGTAGCAGAAAAGATAGGTTTAAAAGGTCCAAGGACAAGACAATTATTAAACGAATTAGTGAATAAGGAGTTATTGGCTTGTATGGGAACAACTAAAAGAAGAAGATATATTAAGCCTGTGGATTAAAAATTTCAGCCTTATTATTGCTAAATATGAAATGCTGATAGATAATCGCTTGCCGACAATAGATAGGTGGTGTATAAGTGACAAATTCAGAAAAGCTGTTGAGTTCTTTTTCGGAAAATTATTTTTATAAAGAACTTGTGTATGTAGATTTAAAATTTACTCCTATAGGTGGAACAGAAATAGAGTTAGCAGATTTGATGATAAATCTCGAAGATATTATTCTGGCTATTCAACTAAAGGAGCGGAATGAAAAGGATAGGACGCAGGACAAAAATATAGAAGAGAAGTGGCTGAAAAAGAAATGCAAAAAAGCTAAAGAACAGATAAAGGATACGATTTCATACATTACTAGTGAAAAAGCCTCTTTTATAAATGCTAGGGGAAAGAAAACAATAATTAATCCGAGTGCAGAGGTTGTTCCACTAGTGGTTTTTGAGAATGATAGTATTTCTGAATATGAACATTTACTTCGAAACCACACTAATGACGGCTTGGCAGTTAATTGTATGTCAATAGATGATTTCAAACTTATGTGCAAGCAGTTGTTGTCCCCGATTGAAATCATTGAATATCTCAAGTGGAGGGAAGTGTTTTATAAGAAGAATGGACCGATTAATTTGCTGATTACAGAAACTAATAACGGATTTGTTTTAAGTAAACCACAGATGAATGAAAATTTAGTACAGCAATATTTATATGAGAAGTATGGAGAAAATGCGATATACGAAGATAGATTGTATTATGAACTTTTTAGGCAATATGTATCAGTTTTATATGAGCATAAGCAAATGGAATCGGAAATTAATGGGTGCTACGAGGTAATAAAATTTTTTGCACATTTGTTCCGTGACGAAATTAAATGTTTTGTTGAAAGAACAGAAAAAGCACTTTTAATTGCAAAAACCAAGAAGTTTAATTTGGTAGGTACATTACGTAATGTACAGAAAGAATATGCTATAGTATTTACAGCAACGGAGCAGGGGGAACAGGTACCATCTGAAGAACTGTTACCTGTAGTTTTTGAAAAACAAAAAGTTCATACCTTATTACAGGTAATAACATATTGGGTTAATGATAATGAGTATATGATAGATTTTGTTTTATGGCAGGGATAATAGTGAAGATTGGGAAAGGCATTGATAGTGGAAAGGTAAGTTATATAGATTAAAATAATTCGTCGCTTTTTTCATTGGAAAAGCGACGAAAAAAGCAACGAAAAGTTTTTATCAGTTCGGGCAAAACATTACTAAATTAGCTTGTGATAATGATAAAATAGCTAATATTAATTGAATTCATTCATAGTATCCACATATTCCTGTAATCCATTAGGTTTGCAAGCCAATTCAGCATACAGCAGAGGGCTTTCCTGTGCCAGCCGATATAGATATGCAATATCATTAGGTGTATCAAGCAAGACAGCTGAATTACATTTTTCACAACTGATAATAAGAGGCGTGCCGGAATATGTATCATTGATAGCATTAATGATAACGGAATTAGTATCAGGTTCGTACATACCAAACAGGTAACAAGGATTATTTTGTTTCATGATGTACTCCTTCCCACAGATACTTAGCACCATCAAGCAGATCAATGATGGCTGTAAGCATATTGTTATAGTCGGTCTGCAGTTCCTTGATTTCATCACTTGTAGGAAGATTGTTTAAAGCTGAGGGTTCACAGCATTCAATAAATTCTTTCTGCATGTCAAGCAGTTGCAGATACAGAGCATTAATAGTCTGTACAAGAGGATATATGGTTTCTTTCTTGCCAACAACGCAGATGCGGTTATAGATGCAGGAACGGACAAAGTAATCTTTCTTCATCATGCCGCTGGCAAGGATACGGGCTTCGATTTGCTTGCGTTCAGCATCGCTGATTCTAAAACTTATAGTTGGATGTTTGTGTTGATTGCTCATAGAAAAGCTCCTTTCATAGTGGGTGTGGCAGCAGGCATAGTTAAGCACCCGCAAGCCACATTTGATTATTCGTTTTTAGTAGTAAAAGTAGATTATATCTGCCATGAATTTCATAGGAGCAATAGGGAAGTATTGCAACTAATTTGCTACTAAAGTTTTTGAAAACGATATGAAAAGAGTAACATTAGATGAAACAGATGCGGTGGAATGCCGCATAAAATCAGCATTTTTGATTTGATGATACTTCCTTTTGGAAGAGTTTGAATAACGGACTAAAATGCCGAAAGCCTGTATTTATGCGGGCTTCCGGCATTTGTTGTATCGGCAATAAAAATAAACCACCTGCTATGCAGGTGTGTTCCCAGAAAGCTTTAGCTTCAAGAAAAAACCTCCATGTTATAATGAGTTTAAGGTTCGCCAACCAAATTCAATATAACAAGGAGGTATCCGAATGGATAATAACAGTTTATCACACACAAAATGGACATGCAAATATCATATAGTATTTGCACCAAAGTTCAGAAGAAAGGTTATATACAAGCAAATAAGAGCAGATATAGGTCACATATTGAGTGAATTATGTAAAAGAAAAGGTGTAGAAATAATAGCAGCAGAGTGTATGCCAGATCATGTTCATATGTTTGTGAGTATACCACCGAAGTACAGTGTATCGGAAATAATGGGATATTTGAAAGGAAAGAGTTCTTTGATGATATTTGATAGACATGCAAATTTGAAGTATAAGTATGGCAATAGACATTTCTGGTGCAGAGGATATTATGTCGACACAGTAGGTAAGAATGCAAAGAAAATTGAAGAGTATGAAAAAATCAGATGCAGGAAGATCTGGAATATGATCAGATGTCACTGAAGGAATACATCGACCCGTTTACGGGTGAGCCGGTAAATAAGGCATAAGCTAAAGCCCTTTAGGGCTTGCCTGTGGTAGCTATGCATGTGGCGAATCTTCAATGGCTCTTTAGAGCCGGCTAGTACCACAGGCTTATAGCCGCAGAGCAACCCACCAGCTGAGCTGGTGGTCATGATTTTATCGAATGGCTCTAGTTTGGCTCTATTTGTGGAGAGAAAAGGATTTTTCATCAGTTTTTAATGGAAAAATTATTACACCTGATATTGATGCAGACAGTATTGTTGAAATGATATATAGAGATTCAGCAAATGAAGGATAAGGGTATTACGAATGGCAAGAACAGAAAAAGTGATAATGACAAATATGTGTATGGTGTTTAGTGAAAATAGGGTACTTGTCCAAGATAAAATGAGGGCATTTGAGAGAATAGTTCTTGGAAAATCTTGAGTGGGTGCCAGGATTAAAGCGGGGCTGGCAGATTTTACAAAGAACCTGGGATTTTTTCTTGCCATCATTCCACATGAGATACTGAACAGGAGCATTACAAGAAAGACAGCGCAAGTCCTCAGGGATGGTACATTCGCTATGGCGGAATAGGGGTTTGATATCTTTGTTGTATCTGGCTTTGTAGTAAGAAAGTAAGTCAGACCACTGCCAGTCCTGTTTATGGCAGATGATTTTAGAAAGTGTGTCTATTTTGAACTTTTGATATTTAGGTGAGTGTGAGTCATCATAAGCCCACTGTTTAAGAGGGATATATTTACAGATGAATAAAACTAACCAGCAGTTTTGTTTATAAAGGTGTTGAATTAATTGAATTAGATATAATATAATGTCCATAGGTGATTACCTTTCTTTCTATCCAGATATTGTTTTTTCGCAGATTCAATTATACTGGTTATTTAGGGGGTAGTCACCTTTTTTATGCAAAAATATGTGGAAACCCTTGAAATATAAAGAATTATAAGAAGAAAAGGGGTGTCAGAGTTGACACTACCAAAATAACAGGGGGAGAAAAAAATGCGACTTTATAAGATGGAGCTTTTTAAACTAT
>ERZ836441.2884-NODE-2884-length-12638-cov-17.422157_pt1 | contig 12638 bp, 10 predicted proteins | sample MGYA00519686_ERZ836441 | MGnify/ENA primary metagenome ERZ836441 (study PRJEB31850, sample SAMEA3708800) | human gut metagenome | biome: human gut; feature: human-associated habitat; material: faeces | place: China | collected 2014 ... | reverse complement strand
CGCTGCTCCCAAAACCTGAAATTTCTACTTGACTTTTGTTAGCAGGTCTTTCCATGAAAAAAGCACCTCTGGACAAAACGTCCAGAAGTGCCGTTATCGTTCCTCGTGTTCCTTTGCGGCAATCTTCCGATGGCCCTCCAGGGAGGAACCGTCAATAATTTCTTTGTAGGCCGCCATCTGCTCCCGCACCGTGAGCTGCGGAAAGGCAAAGACTTTGTGCTCGTCGGGAATGTCCTCGATCCCGTGGTAGTGCTCGATGAATTGACCGCCGTTGTTCAAAACATAGCCTCCAGGGGCAAAGTGACCGTCCTCTTCAAGCCGAATATCCCGCCCGTATGCCTCATAGTCAAAATAATTCAGCAGGTGCTCCGGCACTTCAATGGCCTCCATGTCCTCCACATAGATGCGGCCCAGGGTTTCATCGTCCTCGACACCAGGATAAAACTCGTAGCAATCCAGGTTTTGCGCCAGATTGATGAGATCGGCCACGCTGGAAGTATGTTCGCCGCTATCAATGACGGCCTCAAATTTCTCTAACTCACCTTGATCCAGCTCGGAGAGCAGGCAGGCCAGATGATTGAGCTCGTCCAGGTTTTCATATTCTGTGAGATAGTCGTAGAGCCCCAGTACATCACCGTCAAAGCTGGTTATGAAAAACTCCTCATAACGTACCCCGTCCACACCAATCCGCTTCAAAAGGGCCTGTACTTCTTCGGTAGTCGTGGGGAATTTCAGCGTTTCGCCAACCAGCTCACCCTCGTTGTACTTTCCCAGGTTGGTGATGTAGGCTTCAAACAGGGACGCCATCAGCACCGCCCCTGGCCCTTGACGGTCAGGATGCCCTCAAGGGTAGTCGCGGTGATCCCCAGGCGCTGGGCCACGGCAATATCATTTTTCATGGCCTCGGTCACGGAATGGCCGCATACCACCAGCACACGCGAGCGCCGGAGCAGATCGCGGCCCATGTCGATGCCGTTCTTGTGCTCCTCCGGCACCGCGTCATTGAGGAACAGCGGCAGATAGAGCATGGGGCAGATGGGGGAATAGCCCGCATCGTAGACCACACGGCAGTAATGCGCCGCCTGCTCCATATCCACAGCAGGATCACCGCGCCACGCAGCGGTGATATAAGCAAGGGATCGTTTCATTGTCAACACCTCCGATATTTATATAGGTAGTTCAACCCTATCCCCCCGCCCTTTCCCATTCATGGGAAAGGGGGCGGCTCTGGAGGATATACCCCCGCCGCCTTGCCGGAAATAGCACAGCCGGGCCAGGCCGTCAAGGGCAAGCCGCCGCAAACGGCGGGCGTTCCGCCCCTTGACTGCCCGTTCCCGGCTGCGCTGCAAAATATCCGGCGGCGGGGGATATATCACCACAGAGCCCATCCCCGGCGCGGGGCGTTCACCTCTGGACAAAGTGTCCAGAAGCGGGGCCCGGTTACTTCTCCAAGTCCTTTTTCCTGTCCGGCTGCGCCAGTTCGGGCGGCTGTTTCTCTTTCCACTCGTCCAGCAGCGCCATGATCTGCTCTTTCATTTTGGCAGGAGTGACCTCCTTGCCGAAATACTTAGACAGTTCAGCAGTCGAAATAATCACACCGCGATCCTCCTTTTTTTCTTCACTCAAAATGCCGTCGATCACATCGCCGTTGAGCTTGTCCTCTTTGTCCAGCTCGTGGAGCCGCTTCGCCTGGGCCACCGAGGGAGAGGACTGCTCCCCATCAATGGAAACGGCAATCAGCCGCTGGTTTTCCGGCCTGATATACGAGATCTCCACCGCAGGCATAAAGCCCATCTGCTTTGTGTCCACCTTGTCCAGAAGCTCTGGCACCAGGGAGTTGAGCCGGATATACCGCATGACCTTTTTATAGTTCATGTCGTGTTCCTTGCCCACAATCTCCACCGAGAGCTTACCCAGGGCCTCCGCCTCTTTCTCACTTTTCGGGCGGGCCCCCTGGCGTTTGATGGCCTCCACCTCCAAATCCAGCAGCTTTGCCAGTTCGCTGGGGAGAGGATCGCCCCTCTGCTTGTTGCTGTTCCGCATTTCCCGGACAGCTTCAAGATCGGTCATCTCGCGGACGATACAGGGCATTTCCTCCAGCCCGGCCCGTGTACCACCGTGATGGCGGCGGTGGCCCGCGATAATCTCATAGCCCTTGCCGTCTTTTTCCGGGCGGACGGTGGCGGGGGTCATAATGCCGTGTTCCTTGATCGTCCCCACCAGATCGTTCATCGCCTTATCGTCCTGCACCTTGTAGGGGTGCTCCCGGAACGTATGGAACGGATGAAGCTCCGCCATTTTCAGATAGACGATTTTTCCCTCTTCCACCGGGCGGGGCGGCACGTCAGGCGTGGGCGGCAGATTGATCTCCGGCGGCGGGACTGTCGCCTCTTTGACAGGAGCGGTCTTTCCCGGCTTGACCGCCTTAGCGGATTTAGACGCAGGCGCACCGCCGGAGTCCGTTTCCTTGCCCTTGTCAGCTTTCTTACCTCTGGACACTTTGTCCAGAACAGAGGGCGGAGCCTCCTCACGGGCCGCCTTGTCAACCTTAGACGGGTGGCCTGTGCGGGGCTCCACCGCTTTTTCCTTTTTCCCCGCAGACACCCCGGCCTGCTCTTTCGGGGGACGGCCCCGGCGCTTTTTCGGCTTATCCGCCTCCGGCGCTTTTTCCTCCGCAGCAGGAGCAGACACTTCCTTTTTGCCGTTGTCGGCAGACTGGAGTTCTGACAGATTGATCACCTTTCCAGCCGGAGCCGGTGTATCTTCGCCCATTCCGGGAAGAACAGTCTGCTGTGTGTGCTTGTCGGCAGACGGCGGATCGGGCTCCACATGATCGGGGGCCGCTTTATCTTCGCCAGAAATAGCAGGCGCATTATTTTCCTCCAGCGGGGGCAACTCACCCTGGCCAGGCGGAGATAGGGTTTCCTGGGCCTTATTTTTCTCCGGGCCCATGTTCACTTTTTCATCGGCCATTTGCTAACCTCCTTTTTGATGGGATAAAGAAAGGCCAGACCTCCCGGCCCGGCCAGCAAAAATAATTCCCCCTTTCATTTGCAATTTGAAATCAGCACCACTCCTTTCCAAAACCAAGCCATAAAAAAACGCCGCTTTTCCTTTGAAAAAAGCAGCGTTTTAGTATAGGTTGGCTCGGTTTTCGTTGTGATTTATGATTATGCCTTTGTAAAGAAACCTAACCTCCTTTGTAATGATATAAAAATTGCCAGGCATTACAGCCTGGTAGTTTTCAATATCCTCTTTTTAGCTTTCAGAAAAAGAACATTTCCCGTATTTTATGAATGGGACACTACATAGTTTGCCTGTCTCGCTATCCACGCTTTATAGCGACACCCATTTTCTGAAATAGAGGAACATTGGAACAAAATTGTTGTACTTCAATGTATCACTTTTAACCGCTTCGTCCAATTTATTAGAACGGACTTAAAAAATAGAAAAATTGTTTAATTTTGCAGAAAAAAGTTCCGGCTGCTGCGTATGGTCATTTGCTTCAGCTTCTTAACGCATTTGTTCCAATTTTTATGGATTATTTAAAATGGAACAAAACGCGTTGACATACAATGCGTACTTAGATATAATATAGGTGTACCATATGTAATATTATCGGGAGGGTGGAACATGGAAGCTTTGGGACTTATCCCAAAACTATTAAGAGCCGGGATAGATGGAGATCGAAAGATGATGGAAGCGACGGCATTAATGATTGTTAGGAAATTAAGAAAAGACCATCCAGATATAGCAGAGGAAATATCAAAAACCTTATCATATATGGGAACCTCATCAGTATCTACGCGTTCAATCAATCTTCCGCCGCTACCACTCGACAAGGAGTCGCGGTACGCACTTGTTAATGTCGAGGAACCAGTACAGGTTTTGCCGCCAGTTCTTAACGAATATACACAGCAACAAATAGATGATTTTGTAAAAGAAAGAAATTTACTTGCTCAATTTGTAGAAGCCGGAATCACACCACCTAATAGCCTTTTGCTGTTCGGTCAACCTGGAGTCGGAAAAACTTATATTGCCCATTGGCTTTCATACCAATTGAACTTGCCACTTGTCACTTTAGATTTGGCTACTGCAATTTCAAGTTACCTTGGTCGTTCAGGACAAAATATACGAAGTGTTTTTGACTATGCCAAAGCACAACCGTCGATACTTTTTTTAGATGAATTGGATGCAATCGCTAAGAGGAGAGATGATACAGGGGATTTAGGAGAGCTAAAGCGGTTAGTTAATGTATTGCTTAAAGAAATTGAGGAGTATCCTGTTATGGGTGTTATTGTTGGAGCGACAAATCATCCAGAGCTCCTTGATAAAGCAATTTGGCGTCGATTTGATAGAACACTTGTGATAGAGATGCCGGAACTTTCAGAGAGGAAAAAATTGATAGTTAGACATTTAGATGAGTATGTTGATGTTTTGGAAAATGATACTATTGACTATATTTCGCTAAATGCTGCGGGTATTAATTCTGCTGATATATGCAAGTTGTGTAATCATATTAAGAGACAATTGATTTTAAATCCAGAAACTCATCCAAAGATTATTGCTTTAGCAGAATTATTTAAAATAAATATACCAAAAGATAAAAATGAAAAAATTAAAATTTGCAGTAATTTAAAACATGAATTTCCTCGTTTATCGCAAAGAGATATTTCTCAAATAACACACATACCACTTACATCTGTATCCAGATATTTAGCTATAGGAAAGAAGGAAGGGTAAAATGGGAAAGCATCCTATCATTGCAAATGGAGAAATCTATGCAGAACCTGTCTCTAAGGCCCTTGGTGGCGGTCCCAAAGATCTTCCACGAGATTATTTTGAAGCAAAGCGGAGAGTTCTTGATGCGCTTGACGCATTAGAGCAAGATATTGAGGATAGCAAGGAATTTTTCCTTGACGAAAGAATTATTTGCATTAGACTTGAACCTAAATTTGAAGCAAAATCGTATGTACCAAATGCCATTATAGGCGCCATGTCCAGTGGAGAATCTCAAATTGTTGGAGGAAGAAAATATACGGTATCAACTGATCAAGGCGATTTGTCAGCAAAACTATACTTTGTTCGTACAACCGATAAAGGGATTAATCAATTAAAGGCGACCATTCAAGCGGGAAGTCGAGATAATGTCGAACAATGGCAACAGCAACTCCGATCCGTACACACGATTAACCTTTTAAAACCAGATGAGAAAGTCATGGGTTTTGACGATAAGTGGCAGTCTGGAACAGTTGAATTTGTATTGCATCCGCTGCCATCAAAGACTGAACACGAAATATCCGTATTCTTTGAACAAAGTGGTATTGATATAAAAAGATCAAAAATGAAAACTTATGATGACGGCATAACGTTTATAAGCGCAATTTGTTCAGATATTAATGTTCAGCGCATTAAAAATTATAATCCATTAAGAGCAATACACCCTATAGGAAGTATTAGTATAACCCCTATCAGAAATATCGGAGATAGTCATTGCCCGTCTGTACAACCTATGTCTACAAAGCCCGAGATAAATATTGGCGTATTTGATGGTGGTGTAGACCCCACTATCCCACTATTAAAGGATTACGTTACCGCAATCGATGGATCTTCAAAGCCAGCTATTGATGAATTTGTTGGGCATGGTTCTGGTGTTTGTAGTGCAATTCTATACGGAAACTTAGCCGGGAAAAAAGCTACAGATATTCTTGATGCGCCATGTGTATCTATCGATTGCCACCGTGTGTTGCCTACACAAGATTACCTGGATTATGATTTATATGAAGTAATTGACTATATTGAAGATGTTGTCCCCAAATTTCCTGAAACAAGATTGTATAATCTTTCAATTGGTCCGCAAGGCGCCATTGTTGATGATAGTATTAGCCGATTTACTTATGCGCTGGACAAGCTTTCATATGAAGTGCCCGAAGGGATAGATAATCCGTTATTTGTAGTTGCCGTAGGGAATGATGGCGAATTACCACCAACGTTTAACCGCATCCAGGCACCATCTGATATTGTAAATGGGCTTGGAATCGGAGCTTATACATATGATGCAAATGGCAAAAAAGTTCCTACGAGTTATAGTTGTGTCGGACCAGGGAGAGAAGGTGCAAAAACAAAGCCGGATTTATTAGATTTTGGCGGAAGTGTCGATCATCCGTTTATTGTTCCTTCCTTGAATCATGTATCAGTTTGTGCCACTGCAGGAACAAGCTTTGCAGCTCCGCTAGTTACGGGGAAAATTGGTAGACTTATAGCTACAAGTGAACAGGTATCTCCTCATATGGGAAGAACTTTGTTAATCCATAATGCAGAAATTGACGAATCACTTCCCAAGTGTTCCCAAGGCTTTGGATTTTCTCCCGAGAATGTAGCTAATATACTTGAGTGCACAGACAAATGCGTTACAATCATGTATTCTGGTCTGATCATGCCTACTCAATATCTAAGCTTGCCAATCTTTGCGCCACATATAAATGAAATGCACGGTAATGTAACAATTAGCTGGACAGTATCTGTAGTTGTCGCTCCGTATTCAAATGATCCCGATGCTTATACTAACAACTGCTTGGAAGATGTTTTTTCTCCTCACAGTATGATTTTTAATTTTACAAAGCGTGGTTCACAGACCAAAAGAATAAATCTACTGGATGAAACACAGATTCCTCGTGTTCGAGAATTAATTGATAACGGATACAAACAGTCAAGTGTGCCTGTAAGCCATCCAGCGAAGAAACTATGGGACGAAGACGATTTACGCGCAGTTGATTTGAAATGGGATACTATAATTCATAAAGAAGTGAGCATGAGAAGCGGTTCACTTTTTAATCCCACACTTACCCTCCACGCATTAGGCCGAAATGGCTTTGAGTCTGAAGGGATAAAATATAATGTTGCGGTTACGATTGATGCGCCTAAATATACCGGAAGTTTGTACGATGCAGTCCTTCAAACTTACCAATATCTTACCCCAATAGAGATTAGGAATATTAACCGTTTGATGGTCTAAAACTCTACGAATGTAATTTCTAAACAACGAGTGTCCCTGCGTACCAAAAGCGCTCTCTCCACCCCCTTTTAGGGGGGGCGTTACACGCTTGTACGGGGAGAGCGCTTGAATGGCATTCAAGAGGTCAGCGGTTCGATCCCGCTTATCTCCACCAAAACAATAACTCACACAGTCAATGCTGTGTGAGTTATTGTTTTATCCAAGAAGAATATGAGGACGAACACTCAGTTAAAAGATGTGTTCCTAAGCCCGTGCAAAAAATGCACGGGCTTTTTTTATTTTCAATGAAGTAACAAGATTGGAGGTTTACAGTGGGGAGTAAATTTTTTGAGGAACTATCCCGGTGTCTCGGAAAGGAGCAAATTGAATCCCTTAGCAAAGAGGACAGGCGGCTGGAGATTTTTCTCGATGGACAGCCTGTCCTTTCTGTTTCTCCTGGGAACGAAGTATTTATGCTTCCGTCCGGAAGCAAGAATCCAGAGGCCAACGAGCTGTATCACAGGGTCGCCATTGCAGCCGACAGAGTATTTGAATATGTGGAGGCTATGGAAAACACCCCCCTGCTCCGTGCTCGTGGTCTTGACAATAAGTTTCATCTGCTTGCGGATTTCGGCGGGGCTGTGCTGGCGGGCAGAGAGCGAGGCACCGGCCGGGGCTATGAGTTCGTTACATGGATCTGGGATTATGAAAGGGTCGGCGTCAGCCATGGGCACTATTATGAGGATGATTTTGCAGGAGCCAAACGGGACTTCGCTGTCCGCTCTGGTCTGATCCCCAAAGCCAGTCTCTTCTCCAATGAGGAGTTGACAGAGATTTATCGTGCAACGGATCATCTGTTGGCAGAAGACCCAAATTTGAATGACAAACAGATAAGAGCCATCCAAGAAGCCAGAATCAAAATCGAGTTCTCTGTCCCCGACTTGGACACCCAATTGGAACACAGACAGGATTATAGCCCTCAGATGGAGATGTAGGGCTCGGCATTGGAGGAATACGATGAGAATGAATGCTGTGTTATCAAATCCGAAGCATCCCGAGTACGGACAGTTTACCGTTCCCCTCCCAATCCCGCACAACCAGTATGACGGAATCATGGAGGCGCTGAATGCGATGGATATGGGAGATCCCCTGGCGAGGGACTGCCAAATGGACGAGATCCTTGGTGAGTACCCCATCCTGAAGCGACTGGAGGGAAAACCTGTAAATATCGACGAGCTGGACTATCTGGCCAAGCGGCTGGACAGCTTCTGTTATGCACAGGAGGGCGCTCAGTTCCAGGGTGCGGCGGTCAGCTACGACTATTCCGACATGACCGACCTAATCAACTTGACATTTTCCTGCCAGCAGGTCACGGTCATCACAGATTTTTCTGATTTAGAGCAGGTCGGCAGAGATCATTACATGGTGCTGAATGGCGGCTGCGCCAGCAAAGAGGAGCTGGACGCCCTTGACGGCTATGAAACCGCTCTGCTCCTCATTGATGAGGGCAATGGAGTCATCACACCATACGGAGTAGTCTATGACAACGGTATGCGACTCTCGCAGCTCTATGATGGGCGTCATTTTCCGCAGTATTTCTATGAGCCTCCCCTGCTGACCCTGACGGTACAGCAGAGTAAGGACGCTCCCAAAACCTGGTTGTATCTGCCTGCGCCAGATCTCCATATCAAGCGTTCCTTGGTTCGGGCAGGGATCGTTGATCCGGCGGATATGAGGCTGTCATTTCAGGGGAGCGAGTTTCCGGATGCCGTAGACTGTGTTTTGGATATGGAGTCAGAGTGCCTGGAGGAGCTGAATAAGCTGTGCCAGGCGATTCAACAACTGAGTACCGATGAAATAAAAAAACTGGGCGCGGTGGTGGAATACGCACGGCCGGAAACCGCCGCACAAGTCAGGCAGCTGGCAGAGAATCTGGAGCAGTTTGACTATGCCCCTGGTGTCCAGAATGTGGAGGAATATGGCCGCTACATGATTCAGAAATCCGGCAGGTTTGAGTACGACGAAAACCTGCGTGATTACTACGATTATGCCCGATACGGACTGGAGCGCATGAATGCGGAGGAAGGACGGGTCGTAAAGAGTGGATATGTTTCCTATCATGGGGTACTCACACTGGAAGAACTGATGATGGACGACCCTGCGGAGCAATACCAGCGGAATCAAGGCTTTAATTTTCAGATGACCTAAGTTTTTTCTGATAGACTTTCCGCTATCGTTGTGGTATTGATTGTGTTCATAAAATAATGGAGGTGAACTAAATGATGTGGCAAACACAAACGACAATAGAATATCCCTTTGCGCTTCGGCCCGCTTCCATTTAGGAGGCGGGCCTTTTCTATTCCCAGATGGACGAGGCCGAGGATGCGGTGCTGGGAACGGTAGGCCATATACGGATGGACTTCGGAGCTTCCGGAAAAGAGTTCTACCACACTTGGTGGCCCCACAACGGCGACCAGTTCAACACGGGGGAATTCAAAGACGAACTTCAGAAGTTTGTGGATATGCTCCGGTCGGATGGTCCCCTTACGAATCTGGCTTCGATGAGAAACTACTGCTATCAGCACGGCGGTAAGATCACCGAGGACGGCCGATGCTTCGGCTATATCGCGGAGACGGAGCACTACCGCTACTGCCTGCGCTGCACCCCTTCCCCTGGGGAATATCAGGGGTACCTTTATTCCTACGACCTGCGCCAGCAACGGATGGCCCAACAGGCAAAGCCTGTGGGTCGGATCACCTACGCCAGTGGTGAAGAACAGACCTTCACAGATGCCCAGAAATACTTGGACACCATTCGGGAGGAACTTCCATATCAAGCCACCACAGGCTTCCGCTATGAAACGCTGACGGACGATCCCGCAGTGCGGAAGGCGGTGGACGACATTCTGCTGGACTTTGCTGGGGAGGAGAACCCCCGGAGGGGCTGCAATTATGGCTTGACAGAGGCTGGGAAACAGGCGCTCCGAGAAGCCGCCGATCCCGACCGTCCCCACACCTACGCATGGTTCGTGATGACCGACTGCAACATCCCCGGAGAGCAAATCTACCGGGACTTGACCTTGGAGGAGGCCATCCGCACCTACCTGGACAGTGACCGGCCAGAGAAACGGCTGGGCGTCACCAAGGACGGTATCGCCACAGTGGATCTGGTTCGGTCGCTGAATGGAGAACAGCACTTCTTCACGGATCACTTGCAACTGGACAGTTTCAAGCGCGACCCAGAAATCGCCGCCGCAGTGAAAACGCTCCGATTGGAGCTGGAACAAAATACGCCCCAGCAGGGCATAACGATTGGAGGACTATCATGAGAGAGGTCTCGAGAGAATGGCTGGAATTCCTGCGGGAGCAGTATCCCAAAGGAAGTCGTGTTCGGCTGACGAAGATGGGCAACGATCCTCACCCTATTCCACCCGGCAGCATGGGCACTCTGAAATATATCGATGATGTAGGGCAATTTCATGTGAAATGGGACAACGGCAGAGGCCTTGCCTTGATCATTGGTGAGGACCAATTTCAAATCCTGCCTCCTGAGCCCCAGACGATCAAGTTTTATATGCCACTCACGGCCCAGCTCTATGCTTACGACGACTGGGGAGATCTGGAGGAGTATGGCAACGACCTGGATGGGCGTGAATTGAGGGACTATCAGTCATGTATTCACGAAGCACTGCTGGAAAACCAGATGCCTGAAGAAAAAAACCGTGGTCTGATGCACTGGTATGACAAACCGGACGGCGTAAACACGAAAGTCCAGTCCGTGATGCTGGATGTGGAAAGCCGTGACGGTCAGTTGTGGGGTGTGGCCGAATGCAAGGTGAATGGGACACTTCTTCCGGAGGAAAAGGAGGCCCTTGCTGAGTACATTTCCGGTCAGGCATCGGACGGCTGGGGAGAGGGTTTCGAGCAGCGAGCCATCAAACTGAACGATGGAGAACTCTATGTGAGCCTTTGGAACTCCAGCAACTGGAGCATTCAGACGGAAGAAGAAAGATTTTCGCCGGACTCCCTCACCCGCCTGCCTGACCTGTGCTGGTCAGTTCTCCCCGGTGAAGGGACGCTTATTTGCATCAAGCGTGGCGAGAGCGGCTACTATCCCAGCGACTGGAGTACAAAGGATCGAGCGCAGAACCGCTGGCTGGCGGACTACAACAATCAACGGCGAGGCATTACACCGGCCCAGGAACAAGCCATGCTCACCGGCAGTATGTGCGGTTGGGATGTGCCGGGGGCAGACCCTAAGTGGTATGAGGAGCAGCAGGAACAAAATGGAGGTGAAATGACTCTTGGGTGATGAAATTTTTAGCGTCTACCTGACCCCCGCCGACTACAGCAAATTGGCCTACGCCAAGCTGGATCTTCCAGCCAGCCCATGGAAACTGCTGGACGCGATGGATAAGGTGCGGCTCCCAGAGGGAGATTCCTTGTATTTGGAGATCACAGATTACCGTGACTTTGAGGTGCTGCGCTCCAGTCTTGTATGTTCAGCAACAAACCTGCTGGAGCTGAATGACCTGGCAGAACGCCTCTCCAGGCTGAATGAGGTTCAGCGCATCGCCTTCGAAGGACTGGTTCGGGTGGATTTCCAGAAACAAGAATCCATCACACTGAAACGCCTTCGGGATCTGGCAGAAAGTGTGGACTGCTGCCATGTGGTGGAATCGGTTGTATCAGATGGACAGTTAGGGCGATTTTACGCAGAGAATGGTTTTGTTCCGGAAGTGGAAGGAATGTCAGATGCGGCATTTGAGCTTCTGGACTTTGAGAAGGTCGGGAAAATGGCACGCATGGGCGAATGCGGCGTATATGTTCCCAGTGGAATCTCCGGCTTGGGTGGCTATGTAGTACAGCACTCCGACTTGAAGTCGGCGCCGGAAATCACGCTGAATCAGCCTGTCGAGCCGGCCTATACAATCCACCTGCGGTTGACTGCACACCATGATAATCTCCCCTTTGCCGGAACCGATGTGGTGGATTTGAAGCTTCCTGCCGAAGATAACGCATTGGAGATGGCAGTGCGCTGCCTGGGATATGTTGATTGGGGCGCCGTTGAGTGTACCTGCATGGACTGCAAAGTCCCGCAATTGGCGGAACACATTACCAACGCAGTACCTTTTGAAACCATCGAACGGCTTGGAGATGTACTTACCCAAATGTCGGCCGCGGCTCTCCCTGCCTACAAGGCACTCATGACAGCGACACATTGCCAGAATATTGTAGATGCTCTGGATCTGGCAGAACAGCTTGACGAGTATATCCTTTCTCCGAGCATCGCATCCCCTGAAGATGCAGCGGCAGAGGAACTGGCTTTCATTCTTCCGGAGAAGGCCGCCAAGATGATCCGTCCTCATATCAATCTTCACACCTATGGGCAAGCGATTCTGGCGTCCCGCAATAACATTCAAACGGAGTACGGGCTGCTGGAGCGCCGGGATGGACAGTCCATTCAAACCATTGGGCAACAGAAACAGGAACCGCAGCTGGGCGGGATGGAGCTTGGATAAGGTGTAAGAGCCGGAGGCGACTATCAGTACGACCGGCCTCCAATGGTATAAAGCCACCTCTACGCATATGGAAAGACCTGCTAACAAAAGTCAAGTAGAAATTTCAGGTTTTGGGAGCAGCG
>ERZ836441.2873-NODE-2873-length-12682-cov-3.017740_pt1 | contig 12682 bp, 9 predicted proteins | sample MGYA00519686_ERZ836441 | MGnify/ENA primary metagenome ERZ836441 (study PRJEB31850, sample SAMEA3708800) | human gut metagenome | biome: human gut; feature: human-associated habitat; material: faeces | place: China | collected 2014 ... | reverse complement strand
TTTTAACGTTATCCGTCTGAATTGCCGATTTGGCTGTCAATGCACTAATTCGATGATTTCTATTGACTTGAAAGCCAAAAAAGGTTATACTTAAATATAGTGATAATAGAATCCGATAACTATAATCTGCAAAGGAGGGATAATGTGAATAATGCGGCGGAAAAGAACGCCCGTATACTTATTGTTGACGACTCTGAGATGAACCGTGATATGCTGAGCGATATGCTGAGCGATGATTATGATATTGTCGAAGCGGCTGACGGAGAAGAAGCGCTCAGTATCCTCAAAGAGCGTGTATATGATATAGATCTCGTTCTGCTTGATATAATAATGCCTGCTGTTGACGGATTCGGTGTGCTTGATGTTATGAAACGCTACCACTGGATAGATAACACTCCTGTAATAATGATTTCCTCCGAAACATCACAGAGCTACATCCGCAAAGCGTTCGAACTCGGTGTTACCGACTATATTATCAGACCGTTTGACAGCTTTATCATACACAAACGTGTTTCGAATACGCTTATGCTCTACCGCAAGCAGAAAAAGCTGCTAAGTGCCCTTGAGGAGCAGGTTTACGAGAACGAAAAGAACAACAGTATGATGATAAACGTTCTTGCCCATATCGTCGAATTCAGAAACGGCGAGAGCGGAATGCACGTTCATCACATAAAACAGCTTACATCTATACTTCTGCAGAATCTTATCAAAAAGACGGACAAGTATCACCTTACAGAAAACGATATACTGCTTATCAGCACAGCATCCTCCCTGCACGATATAGGAAAAATATCGATAGACGACAAGATACTCAACAAGCCCGGAAGACTGACGGCGGAAGAATTTGAGGTTATAAAAACTCACTCGGTCATCGGTGCGGAAATGCTTCAAGATCTGCATAACACGCACAACTATCCCCTTTTTGACAAAGCCTATGAGATATGTCGCTGGCACCATGAGAGATATGACGGAAAAGGCTATCCCGACGGGCTAAAAGGCGAGGAGATACCTATCTCAGCTCAGGTCACTTCTCTTGCGGATGTATATGACGCACTGACAAGCAACCGATGCTATAAAAAGGCGTTTACGCACGAAAAAGCGATGGAAATGATACTCGACGGGCAATGCGGTGCTTTCAACCCTGTGCTTCTTCAGTGCCTTAAGGACTGTGAAAAGCAGATCCTTGCGGAGTTTTCAGACTCGATAGACACAACTCAGGACGACAGACTGCTCATCCGTGCGACCGAGGAGCTTGTAGAAAACAAGATTTCTTCGGACAAAATCGACTTCTCCGCTCACCTGCCTATTGCCGCAAGAGATCGCTGGAATTTCTTCTCTGACGGCTCGGGAGAAATTCAGTTTGAGTATGACGCAATACTTGATGTACTGCGATTGACCAAATACGGCGCTAAGGTACTGGGACTTCAGGAGCTGACTATGCATCCGAGAGGTCTTAAGCAGGGTTATCTCGGCGCACAGAATATACAGACTATACTGGACGCTATGCAAAGCGAGGCTTCTTTAGAAAAGCCTGTCGTAAAAATAAAGAAGCATATTTCGCTAAACGGGCCACGCCGCTGGTATGAAATAAGGATAAGGACGCTGTGGAGCAACGAGGAAAATCCGAAATATACGGGTATACTCGGCAGAATAATTGATATAAATGACAGCGAGCTTGCTATTGTTCGTCCCGAATACCGCATTTCAGAAAACGACGACGCAGAAATAAGGCAAACGATAAGCAAGCTGACTCAGGTATTCGATGTGGTAAGACTGGTCGATATAACCGACAACGAAATCGTCAGAAGCGGCTGTAAGCCCGGCAACGAGGAAATGATAAACGCTTGCCGTGGGGATAAATGCTATGCGATATGGGGCAAGACACAGCGTTGCAAGAACTGCGTATCGTCAAAGGCTTTTGAAAAGCGTGGGCAGGTCAGCAAGCTGGAATTTGCCGACGACAGCATATTCCAGATAATTTCAAAATATGTTGAAATCAGCGGAAAGCCGTATGTGCTTGAGATGATATACAAGGATAATGACGGCGTTCTGCTCGGTGCTTACGGTAAAACCGATTTTATGGACAATATCGTAAACTATAACAGACAGCTGTATCACGATGCGCTGACAGGCGCTTATAACCGCCGTTATTATGAAGAACAGGCTAAGTCCATGCGTTATATAGACGCTGTGGCGATGCTTGACGCTAACAATTTCAAGGGCATAAACGATCATTACGGACACGCCGCAGGAGATTGCTTGCTGAAGGCGGTATGCGAAAGCATAAAGGAATGTATAAGAAGCAGTGATATTCTTATAAGGCTTGGCGGCGATGAGTTTGTGCTTCTTATGGCTAATATTCCCGAAATTGTGTTTTATCAGAAAATATCGGAGATAAAGCAAAGAATCTCGGAAATAAAGCTGCCTGATTACCCTGATATTAAATGTGCCGCCGCAATCGGCGGTGTGTACGGAATCCAACCGATAGAAAACGCATTGACAGAAGCAGACAGACTTATGTATTTAGATAAGAACGCTTCAAAGGAGGGAAAATGACTCTCGAAGAATGTTACAGGGCGCTTGGAGGAAGTTATTCGGACGTTCTTGCAAGGCTGATTGACGACAAGATGATAACAAAATATCTCAACAAGTTCACAGAGGACACAAGCTACAGGGATATTTTCGCCGCACTTGAAAACAATGACTGTGAAACGGCTTTTCGTGCGGCACATACGCTTAAAGGTATCTGTCTTAATCTCGGGCTTGAAAATCTCTACAAAGCCGCATATAAGGTCACCGAGGCTCTGCGTCAGAAAACGGACGAAACCACTCCGGAAATGCTGGACGAGCTGAAATCAAGCTACAACAGCTCAATCCTCGCAATACAGCAGCTTTAATATGCGGTTTTTGCCGCAGGTAAGCCGATATATTCGCAGGGCTGTAAACGGCTCTGCGAATAATTATATCACGCAGAATTGCCGAAACGGCTTTAAGGCTCATACAAAGTACCTTGCTGTGAATTTCTGCATACTTTTATTGCCGTTCGCGGCTTTTCACTTGACGATAACCGTAAAAAACGGTATAATAATCTTATGCAAATAAATCAACCCGCCGGTTTTAAGAAAGGGACAAGCAATGACAGTTAGAGAAATGCAGGATGAAATCCTGAGAATAAAGAAAGAAAAAGACATCTGCATACTGGCTCACGCATATCAAAGACAGGATATACTGGATGTAGCCGATTTTGTCGGTGATTCGTTTGCATTGAGTCAGATGGCGGCAAAAGCGCCTCAAAGCACTGTTCTTATGTGCGGAGTACGCTTTATGGCTGAAACGGTAAAGATACTTTCACCTCAAAAGAAGGTTTTACTTTCAGACAGCAATGCAGGCTGTCCTATGGCTGAACAGATGGATAAGGACCTTATCCTGCAGCTTAAGGAGATGTACCCTGACTATAAGGTCGTGGCTTATATCAATACGACCTCGGAGCTTAAAACGGTATGCGATGTATGCGTTACATCGTCAAGTGCTGTAAAGATAGTGAAAAAGCTGGACAGCGACAAGATACTCTTCATACCCGATTGCAACCTTGGCGATTATGTTCAGAAGCAATGCCCCGACAAGACATTCAAGCTGGTGAGCGGCGGCTGTCCTACCCATCTGCGTATGACAGTAAAGGATGTTGAAAAAGCAAAGGCACAGCACCCTGACGCGCTTCTTCTTGTTCATCCCGAATGTGCTCCGGCGGTAACGGCTCTTGCTGACTATGCAGGCAGTACAACGGGCATAATGAGTTATGCCAAAAAAAGCGACGCAAAAGAATTTATCATCGGCACAGAAAACAGCATAGTGGAGCATCTCAGCTTTGACGAGCCGGACAAGAAATTCTATCCGCTGTCAAAGGACTGCGTCTGTCACAATATGCACCTTACAAATCTCGCCACAGTATACAACTGCGTATGCGGCAATGCAGGAGAAGAAATCGTGCTTGACGAAGAAATCAGGCTCGGCGCAAAGCGTTGCATAGACGAAATGTTAAGGCTCGGCGACTGAGTGTATTATCTCATTTGTCAAAACGTGGCTCAAAACGCTTTTAACCCGCTGATTTCTTGACTTTTAAAGCGGTGTGAAATATAATAAATAAAACAGGCAAAAGAAGGACTGTCTGCAGCAGCAGGCTTTTCTTTAAGACAAAATGTTTATAAAAAGCATAAACTGAAAGGAATACAAATTGAAATTCAGAAGAAAATTAGCGGCGGTATTAGCCGGAATAATTACGGTAACCGCCTTTTCGGGCTGTTCAATGCTCGGCAATCAGACAACTAACGCACTCGGCACTTACGACTTTACACAGATGGATCTGGTACAGCTCAACAAGCCATCGGAGGGTCAGGACGTTGCAGTGATAGAAACAAATCTTGGCACGATAACGGCTGTTTTATATGCCGAATTCGCTCCCAAAACCGTGGCAAACTTCAAGAAGCGTGCCGAGGAGGGATTCTATGACGGAAAGCCGTTCTTTGCGTTACAAAAAGGTATTTACGCAATTACCGGCGCTTCAAACGATGAAGGTACCGAGGGCGTTACCGACGACGGCAAGTTCATTGAGAACGAATGCTCAGTCAACCTTTGGCCGTTCAAGGGCGCACTTTTAGGATACAGCTCACAGCAGGGATACTCGGACAGCCGTTTCTTCTTCACGGGAGCGCTTGAGATAACCGAAGAAAACAAAAAAGAGCTGAGAGGCTATACAGACCAGGAAACAAGCGCACAGGTAATCCCCGATGAGCTTATAACAGCCTTTGAGAAAAGAGGCAGTGTTCCGGGCTTTGCCGGCACTTACACAGTTTTCGGACAGGTGATAAACGGCTTTGACACGCTCGACAAGATACTCTGGTCGGCTTCCGACAAGAGCACTATGAAGCCTCTTGAGGAAATCAAAATAGTAAAAGTTACACTTGACTCCTACAAGGACGGAAAGTTCACCATAGAAGAACCTACTTCCGACAAATATCTTACTGCCAAAGAAATTGCAGAGCTTCAAAACGAATCCAACGGTACAAGCGGCAGTAACAGCTCAACGGCAGGTTCTTCGGATTCATCATCAAACTAAAGCCTGCAGGCGAAAGGACCGATAAAAATGAGGTTTAAGTCTTTATGCAAAGCTGCAGCGGCGGTAACTCTCGCCGCAGCCATGATAACGGCAAGCGGCTGTAATAACGAGAAAAACGATAACACAGCAGAAATAACCGTAGGACCCGGCGATACCCTTGCCGAAATGACGATTCAGATAGGCGAGGAAACGGGAAAGATACGTTTCAAACTCTTCCCCGAGGTTGCGCCTAAGGGAGTCGATAACTTTGTCAAGCTGGCTCAGAGCGGATATTATGACGGCAAGACAATCCACAGAGTAATCAAGGATTTTATGATACAGGGCGGCTCGCTCAGGGGTAACGGCACAGGCGGAACAACAGCCGACAAGACCGAGATTCCCCGTGAAACGAACAACCGTATGAGAGCTTATTACGGTGCGCTGGGATATGCGGAAGGCAGTGACGGCATCAACAGCCAGTTCTTTATCGTGAACAACAAAACGCCGTTTGACATTGCAAAGACTGCTGCGAATATTTCCTCCGACCTTGAAGAATACAAGGACAGACTGAAGGAGGAGGACAAAAAGACTTATACCGATTATCTTTCAAAGCTCAACTCCGTTCCGGACGATGTAAAAGCAAAGTACCTTTCAAGCGGCGGTGCATTCAGCATTGACGGTAAATATACGATATTCGGGCAGGCTATAGAAGGGCTTGATTTCCTTGACAAGATAAGTGCTGTCGAGGTTTCATCCGGCAATTCCATTGACGATGAGGCCGGCATCGCCTCTAAACCCGCAGTTTCGATAATAATCAAGAAAATCGAAATCGCCACAATCCCGACAATAACCGAAACAGAGGCTACCACCACTACAAGAAAGAGCATCCGCCCGTCAGCGACTACTCCGGCTCCGAGCGATACGACCACAGCGGAAACTCCCGCTCCCGACAATACAACAGCGGCAGAAACTACTGCTCAGTAAACATAAACAGATAACACCCCTGCGTTGCGATTTAATGCAACGCAGGGGTGATTTTTGTGTAGGTTAATTGTGAAAGTAGGCATTATGAGTTGTGGGAGGGGGGGTTGGCGGGAAGCATATTGTCGATACGGGTCACGCAGGTGGCATAGGCATTTCTGCCCGTGCCACTGCCCTGCAGACTTACCGATCACTTTCTTCTGTAGCTGTAATAAGTCTTAGTGCGTACTTCCCTGTCGGACGACTGGCTGACTTCGTTTTCCGAATAATCGCTCCAATCATCCCATCTGTAGTAATAGTAGGTGTAAATCTTCCGTCTTTCACGATAACGGTATTCTGTGTGGGTGACGGCAGGATAATACTTGCTTGTTTCATTATACCATTTATCACCCGAAGAAGTTAAATATCCGGTGATATAATAAGGATGTTCTCCGCAATTGCAGAAATACTTCTCTTTGTTGAATGCGGTATTGGCTGAAAGCCTATTCCGTGTTGTATACGTTTCTTTCTGGAAATGACCATTATGACTTTTATAGTTATATTTAGCGGCATTTATACAGAAATAAACAAATCCTTTTTTACTACAGCCGTTCTTTTTGTCTACAACTCTGTTATAAGTATATTCAGTATAGGCTTCTTTATCTGTAACAGTTTTTGTTTCTACCTGTCTGCTGTCATCTGAGCCTACCCAAGAGCTTGACCAGCCACTCCACGAGCCGTATTCACTCCACGCCCATGAGCTGTCATACTGCGTCCAGCCGTCCTTGCTTGAATCGTTCGATGTGGTTGTCTGCTTGTCACGGTAGCTGTAGCGTGTCTGTTCTGTTATCTCGTACTCATCAGAAGTAACCTCGGACGGCAGAGTATCTGTATAATCCGACCAGTCTGGACCCTTGCTGAGCGTGAGCCTGATTACAGAGCCTTCTTCAAGCGATGTTGCTCCGGCAGGCTCCTGACTTAGTACGCTGCCGTACGGAATATCGGTGCTGTATCCGTCATAAACAACGCTCACATCGAATTTTGCAAGCGCTTTTCTTGCTTCATCCTCGGTCATTCCGTATACAGTTGCAACATCGAACTTCTGCTTGCCCTTGCTTACATAAATCGTGACCTTGCCACCCTTTTTCAGCTTCTCGTCTGCGGGAGGCGACTGCTTGATAACCTTACCGGGAGCAACTGCGGAATTAAACGATTCCTTTATCTCAACAGCAAAGCCTGTTTTCTTAAGCGTATTTTCGGCTTCGGAACGTTTCTTGCCGACAACATTATTGACAGTAAGCGTCTGAACGCCACGGCTGATATAAATAACCACCTTTGAGCCGTAATTCTTCTCGGTATCTGCGGCAGGCTCCTGACGTATTACTACACCCTCGGCAACGTTGTCGCTGTATTCCTTGCTAACACTTACGCTGAATCCCGCTTTTTCAAGCGTTGATATTGCTTCGTTCTCCTTGTTGCCGGTCACGTTTCCGACCTTTACAAGCGAAGGCTCGTTGCTTGCGGTGCAGACATATATTATTACCGATGTGCCGGATTTTTGCTCACTGCCCGGCAACGGCGACTGAGCGTATACCGTATTTTCGGGTGCGTCGGACTCGCCCTCAAGTATTGTTACCTTGAATCCGAGCTTTTCAAGCTGTGAAACGGCTGACGCCTTATCAACGCCTGTAAGGTAGGGGACTTTCAGCGTATTGTTTTTGCTTGATACTGTAAGAGTTATCTTAGTGCCCTTGCTTACATTATCTCCGTCCTTAACACTCTGCTTAAGAACCGTATTTTCGGGAACACTGTCATTCTTCTCATATTGAGCAGCTACAACAAGACCCATCGCCTTAAGGGTCTTCTCTGCTTCACTATAGGTCATACCTTTTACATTGGGCATTTTCATCGACTTAGAGCCCTTTGATATAACTATAGTCACAGTAGTGCCTTTTTCAACCTTTTCTCCTGCTTCGATACTCTGGCTGATTACCTTTCCTGCGGCAACGTTATCATCGTTCTTTTCTTCTATAACGGGCTTGTCGAAGCCTGCTTCCTTCAGCTTTGACAATGCGGTTTTCTTATCGTCCCATATTACATACGGCACGGTGCATACTCCGTTTTCCTCTTTTACTACACCGTTTCCGCTGCTTATCATAAGGGTGACGATGCCGTTTTCTTCAAGATAAGAGCTTCCTGTGGGAGTTTGCAATACTATCACTCCCGCATCAATATATTTCGATTCGATGCTTCCCTCAGATGACGCTGTCAGATTTGCTTCTTCAATCAGCCTTATAGCCTCATCCTTGCTAAGTCCCTCAACATCCGGAACAGAAACGATTCCGTCCGGTATAACGATTTCTTCCGTAAAAAGCGACGGGAAGTTAATTACGCCTGTGGCAAGAAGTGCGCCGAAGGTTATTACAACCGCCATCAGAGCGGGTATGCCTACCTTCAGCCAGACAGGCCAGTGATACAGATCGATTTTCTTTATCTTTCCGTATCTGCGTTTTGCCGGAGGCTCGGAGTCAAGCTCTTTCATAAATGACGCCACATCGGGCGTTCTGTCCTCGATTCTGATATTCAGCGCATTAAGAATTGCATTTTCACGTTTCTGTGATATGCTCTTGCAATACTTATGAAGCGGCATCAGCGGATCTCGTTTTCTTGTTTCGCACTCTGCGTTTCTTCCCATTGCTTCGGGAGGAGTTACTCCTGTAATCATTTTATAGAGCGTTCCGGCAAGTGCGTACACATCGGTATGAGGACCCTGATCGCCTCTGCTGTCATACTGTTCCTTCGGTGAATAGCCGGGCTTGATTATCGTGGTCAGACTTTTGCTGTGCGATGTGGTTGCATACCTCGAAGCGCCGAAATCTATCAGCTTGACCTGACCGTTAGTAGTCAGGAATATATTGTCGGGCGCTATATCTCTGTGAAGAATGCCCTCTTTATGTACCGTTTCCAGAGATCTCATTACAGGCATAAGCATAGAAACCGCTTCATCCTCAGGAATGACCTTATCTCGTTTAAGACGGTCGGATAGCGTTTCGCCCTCGAGATATTCCATTATGATATATGCTGTTTCGTTTTCTGTAAAGCTGTCAAACACCTTTACTATACCGCTCTCATTCTGAAATTTGGCAAGCCTTTTCGCTTCTTCAACGAATTTCTTCAATCCGTCACGGAACTGCTCGTTCTTTTCGCCGCCTAAAAGCGTTACGCAGGACTGTCCGGGTATCCTTGTGGAAAACTCGCTCGGAAGGTATTCTTTTATTGCCACCTTCTGCTCAAGCTTACCGTCCCACGCAATATACGTTACTCCGAAGCCGCCGTATCCCAGCACCCTTCCTATTATATAGCGGTCGAGCAGGATCGAGCCGGGTGCCATATGAATAGCTTCTTCTGCACCTGTTCCTTCTACATATCCGCAATAAGGGCAAATTTCAAGCCCGCTGTCATACTGCTCCATGCAGCCCATACATCTTTTGTTCATCTTAGTGGGTTTCCTCTCCTGTAAATTCAAAATTGGTATATATATCGCCTATATACGCCAGATTTTTTGATTTTATTTTCTCTTTGAAGCACGTTTCGTTCAAGGGTATCTGTCCGTCATTACATTTACTGATCATAAGCGTACTTTGATAAACATTTCCGAGCATCCACGACAGCAGACGTTCGGCGGCTTTCACCTGAGCTTCGCTTTTGTTTCCCAGACTCCATTCATAGACATAATCACAACGAATCTTATCCGAATCGTAATATACAAATGATTTGGTGTAATTTGTAATCGTGCTTTTGATCCTGTTTATATCCATAGTAGTCGCAAGCATAACCGCACACTTGTTTTCCTCGTTGTCGAGGAATTCATTCTCGCTCGCATACACTGACGTGCCGAAATTGTATTCCGTCAGTTTTTCCGCATCGTCAGCCACCGCAATAATATCCGTTCCGAAATCCGAAATATCCGAAAAGCTCTCCTTGTCATACTTTACGCTTGTTGCACCGTTTGTAATAACACACGCAAGAGGTATTTCTATACCGAGCGGCACTTTTTTGGACGAAGAAAGCATACTTTTATTCTTTCCGATAAAAAGACAGTTGTCCGCCTGTTCAGAATCAAGCACAGCGTCCACGCTTGCGGCATTTTTCAACAGATTGTCGGGAATATCGCTGCTTTCGAACAGATCGGGAAGTTCATTCTTCTCTGCCGCCGTTTTCAGCCTGTCTGCATATTCCGCCTCCGGAATTGCCGTCAGCTCCACTGTTACATTGCCGAATTTATCGGTGAAATCGTCGGTAATGCTTTTCATTGCCGCCGCCTCGTATGAGCCGTCAGCCACTGAGTACCACACGCTTATCACGGCGCTGTCAAGGGTCGGAACGCTTCGACAGATAGGCACCGGCAACCGCAGAGGTGCTGACACCCAGCACGACGCAGGCGGCCGCTATCCCGATAAATCTTCTTGCACGCCGCATATTCTTTTCCCTATCGGGCGAAAGCACTTTTCTTTCTCCGTTAACAGCCGCCAGAAACTCGCTTACGTTTTTAAATCTCATATGCTTTTCGACAGCCATAGCCTTCATTACCGCATTGCTGAGGTTGGATGATATATCCGGATTTAGCTCGTGAGGCGGCACAACCGTATCCTGTATTTTTCTGTTTGTCGATTCTTCAGGCTTTACTCCCGTCAACATATAATACAACGTTGCGCCGAGCGCATATATATCAGAATAGGCTCCTGCGTTTTCCATACTGTCGTATTGTTCAACAGGGGAATAACCCGGTTTAAGTATTATATCTATAACATCGTCACTGCTGTCAGCGAGCTTCGCCGCACCGAGATCAAGCAGCTTGACGTGTCTTTCTTTATCGGAACATATAAATATATTGTCGGGTGCAACATCCCTGTGTATTATCTTATGCTCGTGAAGCGCAGAAAGCGCATTGCCGACCTCAGTAGCTATATACACGGCAAACTGCATATCTATCCTGCCCTTTTCCGCCATATACATATTCAGGGTTTCGCCCTCAAGCAGTTCCATTACTATGTAAGCGGTATCGTTAGCCTCGAAATATTCAAATACATTCGGAATAAATCTGCTGTCACCGAATTTTGCCATATTTCTTGCTTCCGCAAGGAATCTTCTTTTTCTGTATTCAAACTCCTGTCTTGACTTTTTGCTGACAATCACCTTATCCTCGCCTGCGGCTCTGGTCATTATCCTTCCGATAAAAAACTCCTTGACCGCAACAATCGCTTCGAGCTTAAGATCGAAAGCCTTGTAAATTATGCCGAAGCCGCCTGAGCCTACTGCCTTTCCGATATAATATCTACCCAAAAGCACTGTTCCGGGAATAAGGTGGGTAGGCAGCCCCGGGTCAGAGTCATAATCCTCTCCGCAAAACGGGCACATCTCCAGTTTGCTGTCAAATTCTTTAAAGCACGATAAGCATCGCTTCATTTTTATATCCCCTTATCTTGTTATATAATCTTCCCATGAAAATCTGTCACAGCACAGCGGAATAAGCAGGAAATCGCTGTCACCGAGCGTTATCTTGTCCCAGGCTTCCAGCTGTTTTGTTTCCATCACTATTTCATCGTTGACGTATGTAAGTCCGCTGCTTTCTCCCGATTTTATATAGAACACACGCTTCTTAGGCTCATACACTATCATAGCATGTTTTTGCCTGGAAATACCGTTGTCGCCGGGTATCACTATGCGGTTTTCTTCACTTCTTCCCACCGAGTTCATACCGGAAAACAGCGAAAATCCTTTTCCGAAGTTTACGCCCTTGATACACACTATCCATCCTACAAGAGGTTCGTTTTGTGTTGCGGGAATATTTGTCGAAGCGGTGCCGTCTTCCTGCGTCTTTGGCACGGGCATACTGAAAAAGCCTATTGTCTTGTTTGAGTCAAGACGTGCATTCTTGATTTCATCTTTTATCGAAACAGCGACGCGGTTTCTGCTTTCTTCAAAGACTGCAGGCGGCTCGCTCTTTTTGACTGAAGCGTCCTCAACCTTTTTATCGCTGTGACTGTCCGCACCTGCCGCATCTGTCGCCGGCCTAGCGGCGGCACAGGAATAGATTTCATTTATCGGCTTGCTTTTATCGTTATCATTGCCGAATATGCTGAAGGTCTTATCAACCGCTCCGTCTTCTACACGGACTATCTCGGCAGCCTTCTTGTTATCCTTCATCCACGGAAACAGGTGCTTCTTCTCCTGCGTTACACTTTTTGCTGATTCGACACCGTTCGCATCATTTTCTTCAACCTTTACGGAATTACAAAGCGGGCATTTGTCATAAGTGTCACTATCAAAAAAATGTCCGTTTAAACATCTGACTTTCTTCATGTTCTTCTCCGATTATTTAATATTTACAAGTGCGATTGTCATATTGTCACGCACTGTCCTTTTTTTCAGCGCTCCGTGCGCCGCTTTCATTTCAAGCGCCTGCACCGCCTCACCGATATTTTTGAAATTAGTCAATATGCGGTTGATCTCCTCATCGGAAACCAGCTTGTACAATCCGTCTGTTGTCATCAGTATCCTGTCACCGCTGTGCAACGGAATACCTCTGACATTTATATCGACCTGCATCTCCCTGCCGACCCCAAGAAA